>WNFO01006257.1_pt1 | contig 16213 bp, 9 predicted proteins | sample 5400251 | NCBI WGS metagenome assembly WNFO01 (sample SAMN13153354, study PRJNA577476) | soil metagenome | isolation source: 100 cm saprolite under Madrone tree | place: USA:California | collected 2016-06-14 | reverse complement strand
TCCTCGGCACGCTCTCGAAAGCATCCCGAAACGCCGTCAGGCACGTGTCCTGCTCGAGGCCAAGTTGTGCGACCTTAGCGCCGGACGACGTCAGCCGCAGTCTGCAATTCCCTTTTTTTCGACACAAAGCTCTATGCCCATCTTCTGCACCGACACTTGTTGCCAGTCTTCGCTGATCGACCGCTAATCTCGTGGCACAGCTTCCGGCATATTCAGGCGACGCTGCTCAGATGGTGAATCTCTTAAAACGTGCAGGCGCAATTGGGCCACGCAAGAGTGAGCACAACCGCAGAGATCTGCATGCACACAGTTGCGGCTCCACAGCGAGCAGCAGTGGAAAAGCTGGAAAGGAGAATTTGGAATACGAAGTTGGACCCCAATGGACCCAAATCAGAAAGGCAGCAGAATCTCGGTAGTGGGCTAATCCAGTGACGTCTCAGAAGTTAAGTGGCGCGCCCGGGGAGACTCGAACTCCCGACCCTCTGCTTAGAAGGCAGACGCTCTATCCAACTGAGCTACGGGCGCACTAGCTGTCTTGATTTTAAATCATTTATCGCGAAGAAGAGTACGATTTTGGCGCGTCTACCCTCTGCCGAGGGGGCAGACGCTCTTGCGAACCGATCCCCACGCCATCCGAAAATCTGCCGAGATGGTTAGCATTCCCTCGGTGGGCTATTCAATTTCCGTCGCGTTCATCCGGATCGATGCTGTTCGCAGCGACAACCAGAGCAACGTTGTTATTGCCGAGGACGCGGTTGAATGCCGGAAGATCTTCCTTGAGCAGCTTTTGGAACTCAGCGTTCGAGCTTGCCATTTCCGCCTCAATCGACTGGAGTGTGTCCATCTCGGCGTCGGTCGGGGCAAAGTCCGCGCCGCCAGCCATGTCGCCGCCGCCGGTTCCGACCTCGGCATTGAGCCAGATCAGATTGAGGTACGCCCGGTAGGGCTCGACGAAGTACTTATCGTCGCTATTGACGAGCGCGGGAGACACAAACTTGTATTCGATGGCCTGCAGCTTCTGGTCTAACGCTTCCACGGTCTTTAGAAGTTCGGCTTTGCGGTTGGCCTCGGGGCTGTCTGGGGATTGGTCTGCCGCGGGTTCAGGTTCCGGGAAGTCTTCGTCGTCGTCCTCGCCCATGCCTTGCGGCTTTTCCTTTTCTTTCTTTTTTGGCGGGCGGAGCATTGTTTCAATGACTTCGAGCTGTTTGCGTAGCCACTCGATTTGGTTGACGGTGGCAGATACGCTGGTGATGTCGTCGTTGATGCGGAGCAAAGTTTTCACGGAAGCGTTGATGTCCGCTTCGGAACCCGGAGACTTGGGGTCGCGGAGAACCGTGATGGGCTGTGTGTAGGTCTGCCCTTCTTCGAGCTTAAGGCGCACCGTGTAGGCTCCCGGCGCCACAAGGGGGCCGACTTCGGCGGGTTTGGCGCCCCAGTGGGTGATTGGCCGAGAGTCGACGTCGCGGAAACGCGGCTCATTCCAAATGTGAGTGTTTTCAGGAGCCACGGTCCGGAGGGCGACCAAACGGGGCGGCTCGTGACGCAAATCCCATTTTACGCGGTTCATGCCGGCGCGGGGCTTCGTGGCTTTGAGTTTGCGAATCACTTTTCCGTCCGCGTCCAGGATTTCGAGCTCCAACGGCTTTTTGTCCTTCTGCGCAGTTTTTAGGGCGAAGGTCAGTAACGCTTCCCCGCCACGGGTAAACCGGTAGGTTTTGCGTGGCTCGAAGAGGACAGCCGCTGCGTCGGAATGACTCCCGGCGAGTTGCTCAAGAGGAGTGATGTCGTCAAAGATGTAGAGCCCGCGGCCGTAAGTCGAAATCACCAAATCGTGAAACTCTTTTTGCACCACGGCCCACGTGACAGGTGCATGAGGCAGTCCGCCGCCCAATGCAGTCCAGTGCGCGCCGTCATCCAGCGAATAGTAGAGCCCATTTCCTGTACCGGCAAACAAGAGTCCCTGGCAGTTCGGGTCTTCGGTGACCGTGCGGACGTAGGACAAAGGATGTTTCGTGAGATTTCCGGTAACCGCTTTCCAGGATTTTCCAAAGTCAGTGGTCTTGTAGATGAAGGGATCGCGGTTGTCCACCAGGTGAAAATCGACACTGATGTAGGCAGTGGCGGGATCAAATGTAGAAGGAGTGATACTGGTGATAGTTCCCAAAGGTGGCAGACCGGAAATGCCCTTGGTGACGTTTACCCAGGTTGCGGCACCGTCCTTTGTGTACCAGACTTGACCATCGTTTGTACCCGCCCAGATCAATCCTTTCTGGATCTTGGATGGTGCGATCGCGAAGACGACCTCTCCGTAAAACTGGCCGAGGTTGTCACCGACGATTCCTCCGGAGGGAATGATGTGAGCGGGGTCCTGAGTCGACAAGTCCGGACTGGTGACCATCCAACTCTGACCCGCATTCGTTGTTTTGAAAATGACCTGGCAACCATAGTAGACGGTATTGTGGTCGAAGGGGTCGACGGCCAGCGGCGACGTCCAATGGCAGCGGTACTTTATGGCGTTGGGCGGTGAATCCAGCGTGTGCAGCCACGGGCTGACTGAGCGCGCATGCTTGTGCCGGGCATCCCAACGGGTGACCTTGTTGCCATAGCAAGTGGCCCAAACTATGTTGGGATCGGCCAAATCTGGAACGGTAAAGCCGGACTCGCATCCGCCCATGCGATGATCCCAGCCGGTTTCCTGCGAGTCGACCGGCACGCTGGGACCGCGCATGTTTCCATCGTCCTGCATGTTGCTGTAGAAGTAGTACGGAACCTGGTTGTCGACATCTACGTGGTACATTTGGCCGATTGGCAGAGTAACGCGGTGAAAGCCGCGGCCGTGAACGGTAGTAATTAGCATTCCTGCGTCATCGGTGATTACAAACCGATCGGGATTGGCTGGATCGACCCAAATATCGTGAGTGTCTCCGCCCCAGTGGACTTCCTGAAAATTCTGTCCTCCGTCGAGCGATTGATGGAACGAACTGTTGGCGATGTAAACCTCGTTGTCGGTTCCGGTCGAGACGGCGATGCGAATGTAATAGCCGGCGCGCCCAATCAAAGCCCTTTGGAAATTGACGGCCTTCCAGCGCGCCCCTGCGTCGTCGGACCTCCAAACCGAGCCTTGGTCCTTGGTTTGAATCAAGGCGAAGACGCGCCTGGAGTTGGTAGGAGCGACAGCTACGTCAATCTTGCCGACCGGAGCATGTGGCAAGCCGTGCTCTTCGATGCGCGCCCACTTGGTTCCCCCGTCGCGTGAAACGTAGATTCCGCTGCCAGGACCGCCACTGAGTTCCGCCCAGGTGCGCAATTCCACCTGCCACATTCCTGCAAACAACGTGCGCGAATTATGTGGATCCATGGAAAGCCCGGAGCATCCTACATTTTCTCCGCCAAAGAGCACTCGTTCCCAATGCTGGCCGCCGTCGACGGTGCGAAAGACGCCGCGTTCTTGTTGCGGTCCGGTGGCGCGTCCAAGGGCGCAGACAAATACGATGTCGGGATTCGAGGGATGCACGACGATGCGGCCGATGCGGCCGGTATCGGGAAGACCCATGTTGGTCCAGGTTTTCCCGGCGTCGGTGGATTTATAGATTCCGTTGCCCATTACGTCGCTATCGCGAATCATCCACGCCTCGCCAGTTCCCGCCCAAACGACGCTCGGGTCGGAAGGTGCAACGGCCAGAGCGCCGATGGCTGCGGCGGGTTGCTTGTCAAAGATCGGTGCCCAACGATTGCCGCCGTCTGTCGATTTCCAAACGCCGCCGGAGGCCGCACCGGCGTAGTAGGTGCTCGGATCACCCGGCACGCCGGCAACTGCCGCGATGCGATTTCCGACCTTTGGTCCGACAAAACGAAATCGCATCTGATCCTCGTCCTCGGCGTCCGGTTGCTGCGCATTCGCGGAGATCACACACGACAAGACTACGATCCAGCCATAAAGGAACTTCCGGCTGCGGCTGAGCACGATGGAAACCTCCTGATGGATTCGATTTCTACTCGGGCCTTGAAGTCATAAGAGCAACTGCGCCGGACGGTGGGGCCGAAAGTTCGCGGCAACACAATCAAGCGCCGACTATGGTACATCACTGCGCTTTTTACGGTGGAGGTATACTCGCAGTTCTCAATTGTATCCTCCGCCGGATGGACTACTCCTAAATCTCAGGATGCTCGATTGATCTTGCCCTGCAAGTGAAACGCAAAGAAGTCGTCCACGCGGTGCCAGGCATCCTGAAGGATGTCCGCGCGGGTAAAATAGTGGAATTCGCCGGGATACATCCAGTCGATTTGAGTTAGTGAGTGATTGCGTAAGGCGCGAAGTGCCTGTCACTCGGACTTTAGCGATTTCCCTGAAGAGTTTGCAGGTGGAGCATCCAAATAATTTGCACGCCCAAATAGTGAACGCGTTCAGCGGCTACGCGAGGCGCTGGCAAGAACGGCTTCGTTCTGGTGGCTTACGTTTGAAATATTGTCCAGCACGGCCCGAAGAATGCGCATCCGGTAGTAGACGTAGACGAAGTACATCGCCGGCACCACTAGAAGCGCCAATCCAAAATTGCTTCCTTGGCCAACGGCGCTTGCCAGTCCAGCTACGGCTGCACCCACCAGGAAGTACGGGAACGTCCATTCATAACATTGCGGCCAGAGTTGCTTCAGAGACTGCCCTTCGGCCAGGGAAACGACCAGCGACACCATACCGGTGTTCAAGACCACGTACACGCAGGCGCCCACAGTCATCATTGCTGCCGCTGAACTCGACCCCAGCATGGCCGGCAGCGCGTGCGCAGCCCAGAATGCGGCGGCGCTGCATACCGTCAAGCAAGCACCGTTGAAGAAAACCTGCACCGCTTTCGGCCGCTGCATTGGTTTCCAAAGCGACTGCATCAGCGCGCCACCCAGGCCGATCAGCAAGGTTTCGCTAAAACTAAACAGTGCAATTCCTATCAAAATGAAAACGAAGTTCGTCGAGATCGAAGTCTTCAATCCCGGTAGCCGGATCTTCATCGTCGAGGCCACCATCGCCAGCGCAAAAAACAGCACGAAGCGACCAAAGTGTTCGGGATTCCATCGGTACACTGCCAGTCCCAATGTGGCGGCACCAAGGGCGCCGATAATGGCGATGTAGGCTTTGGCTTGGCTTAGCATTTTCTTTTCTCCTCTCTTTTTGCCCGTGCCTGCCTACTGACCGTCCCCGATAGATCCGTCGGTATTGCCCCAGACCACCGAGTTACCCCAAACAACGGAGTTACCCCAGACCACCGAATTTCCCCACACCACAGAGTTACCCCAAACGACGGAGTTACCCCAGACTACCGAATTGCCCCACACCACCGAATTGCCCCATACAACAGAGTTATTCCAGATCGACGAGGGATCGCTTACGATGGAAAGCGTATTCGTCGACGAGTTATAGGTAACCTTGGGCGACTTTGCAGCGCCCACGTTTGAAGGCGCCAGGTCCGTACCGGCCAGGGCCGCGGAAGCGTCAACAGCCCCAGCTCCCACCGCGAACTGATCCTGCTGAATTTGGTAAACCACACCAGTCCCCAGGTCTTTGGCGCTCGTAGATGACGCAAAATTCTTCCAGGCGGTCTTCATCAATCGGGCCTTCACCTGGTCTGGTGTCAACGAGGGGTTCTGCTGCAGTAAAAGTGCAACTACGCCACTAACCACTGGCGTCGCCATGCTGGTTCCGCTGAGACGCATGTACCGGGCCGAACCGTATTGCGCGCCACAGTTGGTTCGCGATGCGTTGCAGGGATAGACGGCTAGAGCCGGATAGGCCGCGGCGATCGCGTTGCCCGTTGAGGACATGCGTGAAACCACTCCATTGCCCGGAGCGACCAGGTCTGGCTTCACGATGTGATCAAAAGACGTCGGACCCTTCGAGCTATAACTGGTCATCGATTGCGAAGTTTGGTTGCCGTTCCCATGCGTGTTTGTTGCGCCCACCGTTATTACGTATGGATCGTTACCCGGCGCACCGATTGTTGCGTAGCCATTTGTGCCCGCACCGTTGTACTGACCCATATTGCCGGCAGCGGTTACCACCACAATGCCCGCCCGCCATGCGGATTCCACCGCTTGGCACAGCGGATCTAGGGTATAGCTCTCATAGACCCCACGGGACAGCGACAGATTGATGACTCGAATATTGTATGTACCCTGGAGGGCGATAGCCTGCTGGATGGCCGCGATTACCGTACTGTCCGTGCTTGCTCCAGTGGAATCGAGCGCACGCAGATTGATGATGTTTGCGTCCGGTGCGATGCCGCGATAAACGCCTGAATAGTTTGACGTCTCAGAAGTGTAGCCGTTCCCGCCGATGATGCCCGCGATATGCGTTCCGTGGCCAAAGGAGTCAGAGGTGGAGCTGTCGCCGGGAACAAAACTCTGGTTGTAAACGATGCGCGACGTCGAATTATCGTTCGTATTCAAATCATAAATTCCGTGGGTGATGCCGCTGTCAATCACCGCGATTCCCACTCCTGTACCGTCCCAGCCGCTGGCGAACGCGAGATCCGCGTTCACGGCTGTGACCACGTGGTCGAGTGACCCACGAACCATGCGATTCGGCGAGATGTACGCCACGCTGGAATGCGCTGCCAGACTAGACAGGCTGCCGCCCTTGACCGTCACCAGCTGTGCGTGCACCAAGGGAAGTTCAGCCTTAGCCGTTGCTCCGTCCGCCGCCACTTCCGACGCACCGACTGAATTCTTGTATTGAACGATGACTTCCACCGCTTTTTCCGGATCGATGCCCTTCAGGTCGGGAGCAATCTTCGCGACTACCGCGCGCTGCTCATCATTAGCGCCTGCGCTGGCAGAACCGCTGCCGTTGTTCTCGCCCGGCGCGCTTGGGTTGCTAAGCTCAGTCTGGTTCGAATGGTTCGTGCTGGCTACCGTAGAAGCTGAAGAAGCGGAAATGGGCGACGTGCCAGAAACACTCGGCAAAGCCTTGCCCTGAACAGGTTGGCCTTGGCGAGCTTCACCACCAAAGGAGTTTTCTAGAGCAGGCGTCCCCGAATCCACAGTCGGCGTCAGCGCCTTTTCCGCCACTTGTGCGGCGGGACGACCGAAGTCGCCTGGTTGGCTCAAGGGGTTCAACCCGATCATCCCTGCCACAAGGATCGCGGCAGTGAGGGCAATCACCGCACCCCACGTCGTCGTCTTGAGTACGCTGCTACCGTTGCGACTGGTTTCGTGCTTGCCGGGCATGAGCTTTACTCCTGCACTAGGTTCCGGGCCGAGCTTCACTGACATTGACCCGGGGAAACTTGGCGCTTTCAGTACAGTAAGTATCGCGGACAGGTCCAACTGGGGTCGATGGTACAGAGGGTCCCTGGGTTTAGTACTAAAGTACAGGCCGTTTCGGGGCCTTCGGCTCGTTCAGAGAGGTGGTACTCCAAGCCGGAACAGTCCGAGGGGAGGCCTGTCGGAATTCCACCTGAAAGACAGTATCCCTTTCAATACAAATGACTAGCGGTACTATTCCCAACCTGCCCCCCTCCTCCCAAAATTCAATAGAAGGGCCAGTCTGCATCGTTTGCTTAGAGTCTAGGCCGTGGCTGTTTATTCGGACCTGTTCACGGCTTGTCCGGAGACCTGTTCATTGGGAGGGTTCCGGCGCACCCCCGTTGGGGAATGAGCATTCGCACCCGGGCAAGAAAGATTGAGAGCGCGAGTGAAAGCGACGAGGACCAAAAGCTACTGGGGCAACAGCTGGATGGACTTGCAGGCGCTCGGCGTGCCTGCAACCGTTTTTATTTTCACTCAGCTGATCGGTGGCCTTCCTCTCCTGCCCTATGCCATCTTCCGCTGGCATTCCGATGACCTCTTCCGCTACCTCTGTTTCCTCATTGTTGCCGTGGCTTCTTCCGTCTTGAAAGTGCAACTGCCGGGAATCAAAGCCACAATGTCGGCCAATTTTCTCTTCATTCTGGTTGGCATCATCGATCTCTCCTATTCCGAGACTCTCTTCATGGGCTGTCTCGGAGGCTTGGTCCAAACCCTATGGCAAGCTCACCCACGCCCCCGCCCCATTCAATGGCTCTTTAATCTCGCCAACCTGGCTCTCTCCATCACCGCTGCTGAGATGGTTTTCCATAGCAAGATTGCTGCGGCGGTCGGTTTCAAATGGCCCCTTCTGATGGCGGCCGCGGCCACCACCTACTTCGCTTTCAATACCATTTCCGTCTCCGGCATCATCGCCATGACCGAAGGGCGGAATCCCGTTCACGTCTGGAAGGAATGCTATCTGTGGGCCTTTCCCTATTACCTTCTGGGCGCGCTAATTGCTTGCGGCGTCAGCCTCGTCAACCGGATGTTTGGCTGGCAAATTGCCCTTCTCGTTTTCCCCATCGTTTACTGGATCTACCGCTCTTACCAGACTTACCTCGGCCGCCTCGCTGCGCAAAAGAAGCACGCTGAGGAAATTGCCGCTCTGCACTTGCGCACCATCGAGGCGCTTTCGCTGGCCATCGAAGCCAAAGATCACACCACACACGATCATCTTCGCCGCGTGCAGGTCTACGCTGTCGAGATTGCCAAAGATCTCGGTCTCGACAACGACCAGCTCGATGCCATTCGCGCCGCCTCCATGCTCCACGATATTGGGAAGCTGGCCGTCCCGGAAAACATTCTCTCCAAGCCGGGTCGCCTTACTCCGGAAGAGTTTGAGAAAATGAAAATCCATCCGATCGTCGGATCGGAGATTTTGGCTCGCGTCCAGTTTCCTTACCCCGTTGTTCCCATCGTGCGCTCCCATCATGAAAAATGGGACGGCACGGGATATCCCGATGGGCTCAAGCGCGAAGCCATCCCCATCGGCGCAAGAATTCTTTCCGCCGTCGACAACTTTGACGCCCTCGCTTCGGAACGGCCCTATCGGCGCGCCATGACTACCGAAGAGGCCATGAAGACGCTCATTGCTCAGAAGGGGACCAGCTTCGACCCCCGTGTCGTCGAAGTCATGGAACGCCGCTATCTCGAATTGGAAGTGATCGTCAACTCCATGGAAACCGAGCGGAAGCGCCTGGATATTGCACCGAAACTCGAGCGCACCGTCGCCCCTTCCTCCGGTTTCGCAGAGGTCCCCAATGAAGCCGAAGTCCGCGCGACTTCTTTTCTCACTTCCATCATCTCGGCGCGCCAAGAGGCTCAGTTGCTCTTTGAGCTCGCCCAGACGCTTGGAAATTCCTTGAGCTTGAAGGAGACGCTCTCGGTTGTCGCCGTTCGGTTGAAGGAAATGATTCCGCACGACACCATCGTTTTCTTCGTTTCCCAGGAAGGCGTTCTGATCCCGGAGTATGTTCACGGACTGGACTACGACCAGTTCACTTCACTGCGCATCCCTCTGGGACAAGGTCTTTCCGGTTGGGTCGCTCGCAACGAGAAGCCGATCACCAACGGCAATCCGGCCGCCGAAACTTTTCATCTCGGCCCGTCCTCGCCAAATACCACGCTCCAGTCTGCACTCAGCGTTCCGCTCCGTGGCCGCGACGGCGTCGCTGGCGTCCTGACTCTTTACCATCGCGAAAAAAACGCCTTCTCCAAAGATCATTTGCGCTTGCTCTTGGCTGCCAGTTCCAAGCTCGGGCTTTCAGTCGAAAATGCACTCCAATACGAGCAAGCTCAAAGCACCGCCAGCACCGACTACCTTACGGGCTTGCCCAACGCTCGCTCAATCTGTGATCACCTCGAAAAAGAACTCACACGCATCCGGCGTTCAAAAAGACCGCTGGCCGTGCTCCTGTGCGACCTCAACAGCTTTAAGAAGGTCAACGACAAGTTCGGCCACTTGACTGGAAACAAGCTGCTTCAGGAAGTTTCCGCCAAGTTTAAGACTTCCTGCCGCGAATACGACCAGGTCGGCCGGCTCGGCGGAGACGAATTCGTCTTTGTCCTTCCGGACATGACCAAGGACCTTGTCTCCGATATCGAGAAACGTTTGGCGCGGGCCGTTCGCGAAGCCAGCCGCAACGTTTGCGGTGAGCCCCTGGTGTCCGTCAGCGTCGGTAGTGCTTTCTTTCCCACTGACGGCCTTTCGGTGGAAGACCTTCTTTCTGAAGCGGACCGCAGCATGTACGAGAACAAAGAAAAGCATTATTCGAAGCTCCAGAACGTCTCCTAGCCGGGTGACGCATCTGGCAGCGCTTTTCTGCGTGGACAAGAATGAGAGACACCAAAACCTCCACGAAGTTGCTTCGTCTCGGGCTTCGCCGCCTGCTGGTTCTTTTCTGTCTGGGACTTGTCGGCGCGCTGCTTAGTGCCACCCTCGTGCGCTTCGCCCCGGGGAATGGTGTGTCAGAGTTCGAGGCCTCGGCGTCGCATGGCTGGCGGCCGCGCTTTTGGCTTCGCTGGGGATCGCCGCACGCGGCTGGTTCTTCGAAGCTTCCACCACGGCTTTCAATAGTTTGTTGTTGTCTCTGCCCTCCGCGGTTGTCGCTATGCTGGCCGTTCAATGGCGAGCCCCGGTTTTTTTCGCGATCGCCGTGGCCGTGTTCCCACGCCTCTACAGTTACATTCGAAGTCTATTGGTTCGCTCTTACGACCAACCTCACGTTCTCGCTGCTCGCGCGCGAGGATTGGGAAGCAGCGCGATCTTTCTCCGCCATGTCCTACCGCTGGCGGCTCCCCCGCTCCTCGCTCTTCTTGGTGTCTCGTTCGCCATTTCTTTCGGCGCCGCCATCCCCATCGAAGCGCTTTGTGATTCTCCAGGTTTGGGCCAGCTTGCCTGGCAGGCGGCCCTCAGCCGCGATCTGCCCCTCATCGTCAATGTGACTCTGGTGGTTGCTCTCGTGATGCTCGCTGCCAATTCGCTCGCCGATCTGGTGGGACGCACTTTTGCCGCGACCGGGAGCGCCCAGTGAAGCCCCTTCAAAAAGTGGCGGTCTCCGTCCTCTGCGCGATTTTTGTTGCGATGGCCCTCGCCACCTTTCTGCTGCCTGCCCACTATGCGCGGCAGTACCGTGATATTCCCAACGCCGCTCCTTCTTCTGCGCATCCCCTTGGCACGGACGCCCTGGGCCGCGATTCCATGTCCCGTCTGCTCTACGGAACCCGCGTTTCCCTGCTCCTCGCCCCCGCTGCGGCTCTTCTTTCCACACTGATCGCCGCTTTCTTGGGAAGTGTCGCCGGTCTCCTGGGCGGCTGGTTCGAACGCATTGTGCTCGCAGCAACCGACCTCTCCCTCGCTTTGCCCTGGCTCTTTCTTCTGCTCGTGGTTCGCGCCTTGTTGCCCCTGGATGTTCCCCCGCTCGTCTCCGTCGTCATCGCTTTCTTGATGATGGGTCTGCTGGGCTGGCAGGCTTCCGTCCGCGTCATCTGCGCCGCCGCGCGCGGCGTCCGGGATTCCGATTTCCTTCTGCTGGCGCGCTCCACCGGCTGCAAGCCTGCCCGCCTCGTTTGGCGTCATGTAGCGCCAAATCTCCGCCCGCTCTTCTACGCGCAATTCTTTATCTCCATCCCTCTCTTCATTTTGACCGAAGCGAACCTGAGCATCCTTGGCCTCGGCGTCATGGAGCCGATGCCTTCGTGGGGTAACCTGCTGCGCGGCTTCGAGGATTTTTCCGCTCTCTCGGCAAACCCCTGGAGGCTGGTGCCTCTCGTTCTTCTGGTAATTGTGGTCATGTGCTTTCAACTTGTTCTTCCGCAGCAGGAGGTTACGCAGTGATACGCCGCGCTTTCTTGTTTCTCTCTCTAACGATCACCATGTGCGGTCCGGCTTTCGTCGCTGCACAATCCACCGCCAAGTCCGGCGGCGAGCTCCATTTCTGTCTCCACGGCGAACCAAAAACGTTCAACCCTCTCCTCGTCGAAGACGGCCAATCCGAAATCGTTCGCTATCTAACTGGGGGCGTCTTAATTCGCCTCAATCGCCAGACCCAAGCCCTCGAGCCCGCCCTCGCTACCTCGTGGAAAACCACTCCCGACGGCCGCACCATCAATTTTCATCTCCGCACCGGTTTGTATTTCTCCGACGGCACGCCCTTCACCTCCGAAGACGTTGCCTTCACCGTGAAATCCCTCATGGATCCTCAGCTCCACTCCCCCACCGGCGACTCTTTCCGCTCCAGTGATGGCCAAGTCAGCGTCCAGACTCCTACTGCAGACACAATCACTGTCACTTTCCCCGCCCCAGTAGCGGGACTCGAACGCCTCTTCGACCAGGTCGCCATTCTCTCCGCCCACTCTCCCAAAAAAGAAATGGCCGTCCTCGGCCCCTTCTACGTCTCCGATTACACTCCCGGCTCCTATGTCCTTCTCCGCCGCAATTCGAATTACTGGAAAAAAGATAAGGAAGGTAAGCCCTTGCCCTATCTCGATTCCATTCGCCTCGACATCCAGAACAATCACGACATCGAAATCCTCCGCTTCCGTCGCGGCGAAATTCATATGATCAATTCTCTCGACGCCGATCTCTTCGATCGCCTGCAAAAAGAATCTCCCGCCGCCGCCCACGACGCCGGCCCCAGCCTCGACTCCGAATTCGTGTGGTTCAACCAGGTTCCCACCGCCGGTTTTCCTGAGTACAAAAAAGTCTGGTTCCGCTCCACTGAATTTCGCAAAGCTATCTCTCTGGCCATCAATCGCGTCGACCTGGCCCGCATCGTCTACGCTGGCCACGCCCGGCCCGCTTACGGCCCCATCTCGCCAGCCAATCATTTCTGGTTCAACTCCGCGCTTCCTGCCCCCAAATACGACTCCGCCGCAGCCCTGCGCCTTCTCAGCCAAGCGGGCTTCCACCTCGATGGCGAAACTCTTCGCGACTCCTCCGGCAATCGCGTCGAATTCACACTCATCACCAGCACCGGCAATAAGCCCCGCGAACAAATGGTCACCATGATCCAGCAAGATCTTTCTCAGATCGGCATCAAGGTGAACATGGTCACTCTCGATTTTCCTTCCTTGATCGAGCGCATTACCCGCACCTTTGACTATGAAGCCTGTCTACTCGGATTCACCAATAATGATCTCGACCCCAATAGTCAGATGAATGTCTGGCTCAGCTCCGCCGAAAATCACCAATGGAATCCCAAGCAATCCAAGCCGGCAACTCCCTGGGAAGCGGAAATCGATCGCCTGATGCAGTCCCAGGCCTCCTCCACCTCCGAAAAAAAACGCAAATCGGACTGGGACCGCGTTCAGCAAATCGTTTTCGAACAGCAGCCCTTCATCTATCTCATCAACCGCGACGCCATGTCCGCAATCTCTCCCGCGGTCATCGGCTCCGCGCCTTCGGTCCTCGATCCTCACGCTTTCTGGAACGCCGACGTTCTCCGCCTCGGCCCCGATCCCTCTCTCGGTGCGCAAAAGTGACCGAAGCCTCGCCACTCCTGTCGCTCAGGCTCTCCGTCGACTATCGCAACAATCCCGGAGTCCTCCGCGACGTCTCCCTGTCCATCCAGCCCGGCGAAATCCTCGGCCTAGTCGGTCAAAGCGGCTCCGGCAAAAGCACTATCTCTCTCGCCATTCTCCGCCTCCTTCACTTGAAAGGCGGCACCGCCCGCGGCACTCTTCTCTTCAATGGCGAAGACCTCTCCGCAAAATCCGAATCTCAGATGCGCTCGCTCCGTGGCCGCGAAATCAGCATCGTCCTGCAAAGTCCGCTCACCTCTCTCAACCCCGCTCTTCGCATCGGTTCACAACTCAGCGAAGCCTGGCGCGCCCACGCCACCGGCACGCGCGAAGCGTGCGCCTTAGCTGTCAGCAGCGCCCTGAACAGCGTCAGCCTCCCGCACGCCACAGACTTTCTCCGCCGCCGCCCCTCCCAACTCAGCGTCGGCCAAGCCCAGCGCGTCATCATCGCCATGGCCATTCTCCATCGCCCCTCCCTGCTCATCGCCGATGAAGCCACCAGCGCCCTGGACACCATCACCCAGTCCGAAATCCTCACCCTCTTCGCTCGCCTCAACCGTGAGCTCGGTATGGGCATCCTCTATATATCCCACGACCTGCTCTCCGTCGCCCAAAAGTTAGTCGCCGCCCTCCCCCGCCTCCCCATCTTCCCGCCCCAAGCCTCCCCGGCCTCCGCACCAGCCCCCGAGCCCGCCCTAACCCGAGCGTAAGCCGCATTGAGTGCGGGAGCTAGCTCCCGCTTTTCCTCCAACCACGCACCCTCATTCCTCCTCAATCTACCCACCTGCTCCAGTCACCAATCGCGAGCCCCAGTCACCAGTCACGAATCACCAGTCACCTTTTCCCCACGTACTATTGCAAATTCCCCCCGCCTCCTGTACGCTTTCAAAATGTCACTTTTCCCCCAGAAGAACGCGCAGCCCTGCATCTGTTGTATGTGCTGTACGCGTGTGTCTTCTGGCGCGGGGAGGCTGACCTCTTAAAGTCTTAATCAGCCTCAAAGCTTTTCGCACCCACCGCCAGAATCAACCGGCAGGTGGGTTTTTTGTTTTTGGAGCAAACGAGTTTCTAAGCAAATTGTAGAAAGCCAAAGGAGAAAGCAATGTCCGACTACAAGCATCCCGAAGTTCTGGTCTCAACCGATTGGGCCGCGCAAAATCTCAACTCCCCCAATCTCCGCTTCGTCGAAGTCGACGTGGACACCACCGCCTACGACCAGGGCCACATTCCCGGCGCCGTAGGCTGGAACTGGCAAACCCAGCTCCAGGACGGCATCCGCCGCGACCTCATCGACAAATCCACCCTCGAGAAACTTCTCAGCGCCTCCGGCATTTCCAACAACACCACCATCCTCCTCTACGGTGACAACAACAACTGGTTCGCCGCCTACGCACTGTGGCAGCTCAAGCTTTACGGCCACAAGGACGTCCGCCTCATCAACGGTGGCCGCAAGAAATGGCTCGAAGAAAAGCGCACGTTAACCAAAGATCCCGCGAACGTCGCGCCAGCCTCTTATCACGTTTCCGGCACCGACGAATCCCTGCGCGCCCGCAAGGAAGAAGTCTTCGCCATCGTCGACGGCCGCAAGCCCGGCCAGCTCGTTGACGTTCGCTCCGTCGATGAGTTCACCGGCAAAATCATCGCCCCTCCAGGCATGACCGAAACCGCCCAGCGCGCTGGCCACATCCCCCAAGCCGCAAACATCCCGTGGGCGCAAGCCTCCAACGAGGATGGCACCTTCAAGTCGTACGACGACCTCAAAAAACTCTACGAGTCCAAGGGCATCACCGGCAAAGACGAAGTCATCGCCTACTGCCGCATCGGCGAGCGCAGCTCCCACACCTGGTTCGTCCTCAAGTATTTGCTGGGCTTCAACCAGGTCCGCAATTACGACGGCTCGTGGACCGAATGGGGCAACCTGATCGGCGCCCCCATCGTCAACGAAACCCGCGCCGCCCAACCCGAACTAGCCGCCACCGCAAGGTGAGCGGCGGTTCGTTGTAGTGTGGCGGGTCTTTAGACCCGTCCGCTTGACGCAAGCAGCATAAGTTTGTAGTGCAGAGCAGAGAACTGGACGGGGGGAGCCTCACTCTCTCCGCGCTTCTCCCCTCCAGATCTCATTTCGCCCGAAGGCGCGGTCGCCAAGTGGTAAGGCAATGGTCTGCAAAACCATTATCGGCGGTTCGATTCCGCCTCGCGCCTCCAATCTTTCTCCCTTTCGCTCTATCTTCTCCCCCTATTGCTCTCATGGAACGTCCCAAGACCGTTTCCCCTGCCATCCCTGCCCAACCTGCATCAGAATAGAAGGACGAGCCGCGCGAACGGCACCCCTGCCCGTCTTCTTCGCATTCGGCTCCAATCGGAACGCTTTCAATACGCCGAAAGGACCTAATCGTATGAAAAAGCTCATCTTCTTGTTCCTGGCTCTGGCCGTTTTTGCCATCCCGTCCCGCGCCCAGTCTGTCGACGCCTCTCTCAGCTACTCCTATTTCCGCCTGGGAGGTTCGGGCGGCCTCAATCAGAACGGCGTCAGCGGCTCAGTCGCCTATAACCTCCACGACTGGCTCGGCATCGTCGGCGACTTCGGCGGTTACCACGCCTCCCCAGGCGGCACTTCCCTAAATACCTACACCTATCTCTTCGGTCCCCGACTAACTCTTCGCAACGCCACCAAAATCAATCCGTTTGTGCAGGGCCTCCTTGGCGGCTCGCGCCTCTCAGGGGGCGGCGGCTCTGCCAACCAGTTTGCCTATAGCATCGGCGGCGGCGTGGATATCGGCTTGCTCCCCCATCTGGCCTTCCGTCCCCAGTTGGACTACGTCGGCCTCGCTACCTCCGGCGGGCACACCAACTGCAC
>WNFO01002773.1_pt1 | contig 16220 bp, 15 predicted proteins | sample 5400251 | NCBI WGS metagenome assembly WNFO01 (sample SAMN13153354, study PRJNA577476) | soil metagenome | isolation source: 100 cm saprolite under Madrone tree | place: USA:California | collected 2016-06-14 | reverse complement strand
CTACTCGAAGATATGCGGTCTTGAACATCCGGCATACGGTCCGGGCTGGATAGAAAAGTACCGCGAATCCTGGCATCTTCTCGGATCACCAACGCCTGCGGAAAGTGAGGAGGAACCGACCTCAGAAGAATAATTATCGCTGCCAGATTTCAAGTGCTCAGCAGGCGCCGAGTAGGCGCATGGAGTCGTGCTAACCGCCTACTTGGTTGCAGAAACACAACTCATTTCGCTACTCTCCTCGATTGCGCTAACCCTTTACACTAAAAACGTAGAGAGTGAATTGTTGGGTACGAATCCCAATTGCCCTCTTGGCGTCGTCCGTCCACTGTGGTCTCCTATAGATGACACCATGAGACGCGCCCTTCACCCCCGCTTTGTTCTTTTTCTCATTACTTCGCTACTTCCTTGCTTCTTTGCTTCATCCTCTGCCGCCCAGGACCAGCAACCCGCTATCCGCTTCGTGCGCCATCCCGATCCCGCCCCCGACTTCAAGCTCACCGGCCTCAACGGCAAGCCCGTCGCACTCGCCGATTCCAAAGGCAAAGTTGTCCTTGTGAATTTCTGGGCCACCTGGTGCGGACCGTGCCGGGCGGAGATTTACGACCTCATCGGTCTCCAGGCCAAATACAAAGACCGCTTCCAGATTCTCAGCCTCATCGTCGACGATGACGATCCCGCCGCCATCCAAGCTGTCGCGGAAAAATACGGTATCAACTATCCGGTGGCGCTCGCCCCAACTGAAATCCGCATGCAATACGGCGGCATCGCGGCTCTTCCCACCTCCTTCGTGCTCGACACGGAAGGCCGCATCGTTCAGAAGCACGAAGGCCTCCGCGATCCGCTTCTCTACGAAACCGAAATCCGCGCGCTTCTCGGCCTGCCCATCGGCAACGTCAAAGTAGAAACTTTCGACGACACCGGCCAGATCTTCATCAAGAACGCCGTCCGTGCCACCGAGCTCCCCGGCGTAGATCTTTCCAAACTCGCGCCGGAACAGAAAATCGTCGCGCTACACAAATTCAACGCCGAAGGTTGCACTTGCGGCTGCAATTACACTCTCGCGCAGTGCCGCATCTACGACCGCAACTGCCAAATCAGCCAAACCGCCACCGAGAAAATCATCGCCGCCCTCACGCATTCCACGCCCGCCAAGTCCGAACCCGGCTCTCCTGCGCCACAGCCTGCCCTTTCGGCACCCCCTCCCACGTCGGATAAGCCGCATAAATAGGCAGCCACTCATATACTCTCGGACGTTCGGCTTCGGGCCTGATATTCTTTTCCCGATCGATGCCCACTCTCGCGAAGATTCTCTTTGCTCTTGGTTTCGTCCTTTCCTTCACGGGATTGTTCTCACCACCAATCGCACTCACCCTGGGAATTCTCTTCGGTCTCAGTTTCTCGCATCCCTACATCAACGAAAGCCGGGGAATTGCGCGAACTCTGCTGCAGAGTTCCGTCGTGGCCCTCGGTTTCGGCATGAATCTGCACGAAGTTCTGAAGGCGGGCCGCAGCGGATTTATCTACACCGCGCTGGGGATTTCCTTCGCGCTTCTGGCGGGTTTGGCGCTCGGCAAGCTCTTGCAGGTCCGCGGTAATTCGTCAATTCTGATCACCGCGGGCACGGCGATTTGCGGCGGCAGCGCCATCGCCGCGATTGGCCCCCTTCTTCAAGCCAATGAAGAGGAAATGGCGGTGTGCCTCGGCACGATTTTTATTTTGAATTCGATCGCCCTGCTGATTTTTCCGCCCATCGGGAACGCGCTTCATCTTTCGCAATCGCAATTCGGACTCTGGGCAGCGCTGGCGATCCACGACACCAGCTCCGTCGTCGGCGCCACCACGAAATACGGCCCCCAGGCCTTGGTGATCGGCACCACCGTAAAACTCGCCCGCGCCCTCTGGATCGTTCCGCTCGCTCTCGCCACTGCGGCCATCAAACATAAACGCTCCCGCCTCCAGTTTCCCTGGTTCATTGCGTTCTTTGTTCTCGCCGCCGTTATCAATACCTATCTTTTGGCGCTCACATCTCTCAATAAGTCGCTTTTCACTCTCGGACGTCTCGGACTCACGGCGACATTGTTCCTCATCGGCAGCGGGATCTCCCGCTCCACAGTGAAAGAGGTGGGCTGGCGGCCGCTTCTTCTCGGCGTGCTGCTGTGGGTGGGGGTGGGACTCACTTCGCTGTACTTCATTCGAACGGGGTTTATCGCTTTCTGATTCGAATGAGATCCGAGATGCGATAGAGATGGTTCGTCGCCGGGGCAAGGGAAGATTCGGCGGACGGCTTGCCGAAGGCGAATTTGGGTATTACACTCGCGCGGCGTATCGGGCAGGTCATTCGAATGGAGGCAAAGTATGAATCGTCGCATCAGTTTCCTCGCGGTAGTCTTGGCGGTAGGTGGAATTCTCACCGTACATGGCGCGTTTTCGCAGGTCACGATACAGCCCACGCGGAAAGCGATCAACCTTCCGGATAAGCCCGCACAGCTGCCGTTCAGCGACGCGATCCAGTCCGGGAACACACTCTACCTGGCGGGGCGGCTCGGCCTGGATCCGAAAACCGGAAAAGCGCCGGAGCAGATTGAGGACGAGATCAAGTACTTGCTGGATGGGGAGAAGGCAGTGCTGGCGCAGGCGGGGATGAGCATGGACGACCTGGTTTACGTACAGATCGCGTGTACGGACCTCTCGCTCTTCGATAAATTCAATCCGATTTACAGGAGCTACTTCACGAGCAAAGACTTGCCGGCGCGGGAATTCATCGGAGCGGGATCGCTCCTGCGGGGCGGACATTTCGAATTGCAGGCCATTGCGGTCAAGCGCAGCAATTAGCTACGCAAGATTCCTTCATCGGGTTTTGGAAAGTGGGCGGTCAGGGACCGTAAGTATATCTCACCATTCGTGACCATATATGGTCTCTAATATAGGGACCATATTTGATATATCGCCCATATATTGTCACAATACTTAAGCTCGAACCCTCAGAATTTTATATAAGCCCTTATTTTACTTTTACTTACACATTAACAAATTTTTGCATCGGATGGTGACCGTAATGCATCTACAAGCGACCAACAGGACCAAATCAATGCTAAGAATTACGACCGAAAAGAAGCGTGGAAAGATATTCCTCAGCGTCGAGGGCCGGCTTGCGGGACCGTGGGTGGCGGCACTGGAGCAATGCTGGCGGGAGTTGCACGCGGCGTCGCCGCGCGAGAAGTTCCACGTGAACCTCTGCGGCGTGAGCTTCATCGATGCTGCCGGAAAAGTGCTGCTGATGGAAATTCACCGGCAGGGCGGGCAATTGATCGCGGAAGGCTGCCTGAACCAGGCCATCGTGCAGGAAATCGTGGCACGCGAGAAGCAAGGTGCGAGCAACGGCGCGAAGGAACGTCCCAAGCGCTCGCACATTATTTTTTACACGCTATTTTTCAGTCTGATGCTGGGGCCCGGGATGACGCATGCGCAGGGCACAAACAAGCCGAGCGCCTGGCCTGGAAATGCACCGGCGCAGGTGCTGCGGCTGACGCTGGATCAAGCGGTTGGCCTAGCGCTGAAACAAAACACCACGGCGCAGATCGCGATTTTGCAAGCCGCGCAAAGCGAACAAGACAAGAACATTGCGCGAGCCGATCTGTTGCCGCAAGTGAAGGCGCAGATCTCCGACGAAGCGCAGAAAGTAAACCTGCTGGCCCAGTTTGGAGGCCGGACTCCGTTTCCCGGATTTCCCAAGACGCTTGGGCCATATCAAGTATTTTCCGCGGGTCCGAGCTTCGGCACTCCGGTTTTCGACCTGACGCTGTGGCGGAGATATCAGGCAGCGCAGAATACGGTGGACTCGAGCAAAGCGAGCAGCCTCTCGACACGAGAGCAAGTGATTCTGCTGGTGGTTTCGCAGTACATCGGGACGCTGCGCGGCATGGCGAATGTGCAGGCGTCGCAATCGCGAGTGGATCTGGCGCAGGCGTTGTATGACCAGGCGGCGGACTTGCAGAAAGAGGGAGTTGGCACGGGAATCGATACGCTGCGAGCCAACGTGGAGCTACAAAACGAAAAGCAGCGATTGATTCAGGCCCAAACGGACCGTGAGACATCGTTGTTCGCCTTGAGCCGCTTATTGAATCTCGATCCGCGGCAGGCTATCGAGCTGGAAGATTCGCTGAGTTTCTTCGATACACCGCAGCCCGAGGTCGAGCCGAGCATCGAACTCGCGCTGGCGGAGCGCCAGGAGTGGAAGGCGCTGGAATCGCAAATCAAGGCTGCGGAATATCAGAAGAAAGCGTCGCAGGATTCGCGGCTTCCATCGCTGCGGTTCGACGGGAATTTCGCGTACGTGGGAACTTCGGGAAACACGGCGTTGCCGACGTACACGTACCAAGGGAGCGTCAATTTGCCGCTGTTTACCGGTGGACGGATTCACGCGGAGATCGTTCGCGCGGACCTGGAGATCAGGAAATTCGATCAACAAAAAGATGATCTCCGGAACCAGATCGCGCTGGATGTGAAGACGGCGCTGCTGAACCTGCAATCGGCGCGGAATGAAGTGCAGGTGGCGAACCTGGGCGTGCAGCTATCGAAGGAAGAAGTGGATCAGGCGCGGGACCGCTTCAAAGCAGGAGTGGCGAACAACATCGAAGTAATTCAGGCGCAGGATTCGCTGGCTCGCGCGAACGACAACCAGATTGCGGGGCTGTATCGCTTCAACCAGGCGCGCGCGGATCTGGCGCGGTCGATTGGGCAGATGGAAAAAGTTTACGCAAAGTAAGAGTGGGGGGAACGATGAGTGTGGAGATCGAAGTTGGATTGGAAAATGCAGCAAAGGCACCGCGGATCACGGAAGAAGAGCTGCGTCTGGAGGAGACGCCGAAGGGGTTAGCGAACCCGAAGGTGCGGCGGCTGCTCATTGCGGGCGGGACAGTGGTGCTGGCGGCGATCGTCGGATTGTTCCTGTATTTCCATAACCGCGAGACGACGGACGACGCGCAGGTGGACGGGCACATCACACCGATGGCGTCGAAAGTTTACGGGCGTGTGGCGCAAGTTCTGGTGGAAGACAACCAGGCGGTGAAGGCGGGGCAAGTGCTGGTGAAGATCGATGCGCGCGATTACCAGGCGGCATTGGATCAAGCGAAGGCATCGCTGGCGCTGGCGGAGAGCGAAGCGCGTTCCGCGGGAGTGGACGTGCCGCGCACGCGGGAAAACGTGGCGAGCGGAAATTCGAGCGCAGATGCGCAGTTCATGGGCGCGCAGGCGGACCTGGCAAGCGCACAGGCGACCTATGAACAGGCGCAGACGGCGGACCTGGCATATGCGCAAGCCAACGTGGAAAAGAGCCGGGCGAATGCGGAGCTAGCCAAGGCGGACCTGGCACGCTACTTGCCGCTGATGGAGAAGGGCGAGATTTCGAAACAGCAGTATGACGCGGCGAAGGCTAATGCGGATGCGACCGCAAGCGCGCTACAAGCGGACCTGCAAAAACAGGCCCAGGCGCAGCGCAGCGTGGAAGTAGCCAAGGCGCAACTGGATGCGGCGAAGGCGAGAGTAGGGCAGGCGTTGGCAGGAGTGGCCTCGGCGCACGCGGACGTCAAGCAGGTAAGCATGAAGGCCGCAGATGCGAAGGCGAAGCTCGCCAAGGTGGAACAGGCGCGGGCGCTCCTGGACGCGGCGCAATTGAATTTGAGCTACACGGAAATCACCGCGCCGGTGGATGGCGTGGCGACGCACAAACAAGTGGAGAACGGACAGATCGTGCAGGCGGGCCAAGGTTTGCTGGTGGTTGTGCCGCTGCAGAACGTGTGGGTGACGGCGAACTTCAAAGAGACACAACTGAAAAATATGAAGCCGGGCCAAAAGGTGGAAGTGAAAGTGGATACGTACGGAAAGACATTCAGTGGGCACGTGGATTCGATTGCAGGAGCAACGGGATCCGTGCTGAGCCTGCTGCCTCCCGAAAACGCGACGGGAAATTACGTGAAGGTCGTGCAGCGGATACCCGTGAAGATCGTGCTGGACCCGATTTCCTCGGAGAAGGCTGTTCTGCGGCCGGGAATGAATGTGGACGCGACGGTGGTTACAAATTAACGGGGAATAAGGAAACGGATTGGCGCGGTAATACGTAAGTAACAGTAGAGCCACAGATTGGACGCGATGCGAGCGAGGATTCTAGCCAAGCTGCGGATGCCGGACGGGACCATCAACCCCTGGGTGATCGCCATTACGGTGACGCTGGCGACGTTCATGGAGGTGCTGGATACGTCCATCGCGAACGTGGCGCTGCCGCACATCGCGGGAAATTTGTCGGCGGGGCAGGACGAATCCACCTGGGTGTTGACGTCGTATCTGGTTTCGAACGCGATCGTGCTGCCGCTTTCGGGATGGTTTTCCGGGCTGATCGGGCGGAAGCGGTTCTACATGACGTGTGTGGCGATTTTTACGCTGAGTTCGTTTTTGTGCGGGCTGGCGCCGAGCCTGGGCGTGCTGGTGATTTTCCGGATCATGCAGGGCGTGGGCGGCGGAGGCTTGCAACCGAGCGAGCAGGCGATTCTGAATGACACGTTTCCGCTGGAGAAGCGTGGCATGGCGTTTGCAGTGTATGGGCTAGCTGTCGTTGTAGCCCCCACCATCGGCCCGTGGTTAGGCGGTTGGATCACGGACAATTTTTCCTGGAGATGGATTTTTTACATCAACGTGCCGGTGGGAATCGTGTCGCTGCTGCTGACGAACTTTTTGGTCAGCGACCCGCCGTACATGAAGAAAGCGAGTGTGAAAGCGGGATTCCGGATCGACTACATCGGGATCGGGTTGATCAGCTTGGGCCTGGGGAGCATGCAGATCATTCTGGACAAGGGACAGCGGGAGGATTGGCTGACGTCGAAATTCATTGTGGTTTTCTTCGTGCTGATGCTGATCGGGATTATCGCGGGAATTCTGTGGGAATTGCGCGAGAAAGAGCCGGTGGTCGACCTGAGGATGTTGAAGGACCGCAACTTTGCAATCGCGACGGCGGCAATGTTTTTCCTGGGATTCGTGTTGTATTCGAGCACCGTGCTGATTCCGCAGCTCTTGCAGCAATTGCTGGGATACACGGCGCAACTGGCGGGCATGGCGCTGTCGCCGGGCGGTGCGGTGATCATGTGCATGATGCCCGTGGTGGGAATCCTGGTGTCAAAGGTGGACACGCGGATTCTGATCACGTTTGGGTGCATCGTGTCGGCGTCGGCGCTGTTTGTGATGGCGGGATGGGACCTAGGACTGGACTACGGGCACGCGGTGCGCGCGCGCATGCTGCAAAGTTTCGGGCTGGCGTTTCTGTTCATTCCCATAAACGTGTCGGCGTTTGCGTACGTGCCGAAAGAAAAGACCAACATGGGCACGGGGATTATCAACCTGGCGCGGAACATCGGGGCGAGCGTGGGGATTGCGACGGTGACGACGATGCTGGACCGGCGCGCGCAGTTTCATCAATCGCGGCTGATGGAGCACGTCAACGGTTTCAGCGCGGCATATCACAACTCGCTGAACGGAATGCAGGCGAAACTGATCGCGGCGGGTTCGACGGCGGCGCACGCCAGCGCCCAGGCGCACGGAATGATTTACAACACGGTGCAGAGGCAGGCGGTGATGCTGGCGTTTATCGATAATTTCAAGATGCTCGGCGTGGTGTTTTTTGCGGTGATTCCGATTTTGGCGCTGATGAGGAAGCCCAGAGCGCCGGCGGGAGGGGTGCCGGTTCACTGAGGAAGAAGTTTCTGTGCCCAAGGGTTGCGCAAGGATTTTGATTCGAATGGGGGGACTACGATGGCAACGCAAGCGGCAGTGGGAATACAACTGAGCGAAGAGAACCTGATCCGCGCCGGGCAGCGAGGCGATGAGCAGGCGGTGGAAGCCTTATTCCGCCGTTACCATCGGCCGTTGTTTCAGACGGCTCTGCGGGTTCTGGGGAACACGGAAGACGCAGAAGACGCACTGCAGGACGGGCTGCTCTCGGCGTATCGCAATCTAAAGCGGTTCGAGGGGCGGTCGCAGTTTTCGACGTGGCTGACGCGCATCGTGATCAACGCGGCGCTAATGAGGCGGCGGAGCGCGAAGGCGCGTCCGGCGGTTTCACTAGACGAAGCGCCGCGCGAGGACGAGCTGCCCGCTGCAGAGCGCTTCGCGGATGACGGACCGACTCCGGAGCAGGTCTTCGCGAGCACGGAGATTCGCGAGATGATCAGCGAAAACCTCGACGAGCTGTCGCCGCTGCTGCGCACGGCTTTTGTCCTTCGCGAAGTACAGGGATATTCAACGGGCGAAGCGGCCAAGAAGCTGGGGGTTACGGAAAACACACTGAAGGCTCGATTGTGGCGCGCGCGGCACCAACTGGCCGAGCGGCTGGGGCGCCGTCTGCGGCGGATGAAGGACGGCATCACGGGCGGCATGGGTGATGCGGAGTGCAGCTACTGCTGAGCTGTGAGGTAAAGACGTAAAGGAAGTTTAGGAAGTGAAAGCAAGAGAGCAAGGCCAGCCGAAGGGCTGGCCTTCTTCTTTTGATGCAACTCAGAAAAGATTCCCGACCTTGCGATTAGCGGGAAGCGGCAACGTAGCGGCCGAGGACGCGGAGTTCGCTGGTGGCGTTGCGGACTTCGGAGAGGGCTAGGTCGAGCCGGGCGACGTCACCTGCTTCGACATCGATGAAAAATTGATACTCCCACGGGCGGCCGTGGATCGGGCGGCTCTCGATCTTGAGCAGATTTACGGCGTGCTTCGCAAAAGGCTCAAGCGAGGCAAGGAGCGCGCCGGGACGGTGGGCGAGACGCATGGCGAGGGAAACCTTGCGGGCGTCAGGAGAAAGCCAAGCAGCCGCTTGGTTTTCCGGGAGCAGGAGCACGAAGCGGGTGAAATTCTCGGCGTTGTCCTGGACGCTTTCGGCAAGGATCACGCCCTTGTAGTGCTCGGCGGCTCGGCGCCCCGCGATAGCGGCGGAAGACTTGTCCCCGCGAGCAAGTACTTCGCGGACGCTGCCGGCGGTGTCTTCGGCGGGAATACGCTTCAGCTCCGGACGGGAGGAAAAAAAGCGTTCGCATTGCGCGAGGGCCATGGGATGCGAAGCCACGGATCGAAGACCGGCGAGCGTAGCGCCCGGGACGCCGATGAGATGGTGTTCGATGGGAAGGATGGTTTCCTGGACCATGGTCAGGCGGCTCTGGAGTAGCAGGTCGTAGACCCGCACGACCGAGCCGGCCAGCGTATTTTCGACGGGGGCGAGAAACGCGTCGGCGGCGCCTTCGGCAATGGCCGTGAAGGCGGCCTCAAACGTCGCGCGGGGCACTGTGGTAATAGCGCCGCCGAGAAGCTGGATGGCCGCGGCTTCGCTGAAAGCGCCGGGTTCGCCTTGAAAAGCCACGCGTATGGTCTTGCGATCGGCTGTGCTCATAGGCAGGCGCTATCTTGCAATAAGGGGCGCAAAACAAAAAGCAAAGATTCGTTCTGGGCGGGAAAAACTTTGCCGGAACGCATCGGGTGCAGCGATGCGACATTCTCGTTCGAGGCGAATCGGCAGCCGAAATGGCCGCTGCGCTTTCCCGAAGTAGAAATCTAACCTTTAGGCAAGCGAGCCTCTGCGCAGCGTCTGCCGACTTCGCAGTGCGCTGGAGTTCCTCTCAGCGGTATAATTCCGTTTCCAGAAAGAGGTTCCACATGAACAGACCCGAATCGAGCGAATATGCGGATTACTACGCGAACTACATCTCGAAAGTTCCGGGGTCTGATGTCCTGGGCGTCCTGGAATCCCAGCGATTGCAGATGCTGCAGTTGTTTACGGGGCGAAGCGAGCGGGACGGAAGCTTCCGGTATGCGCCCGGAAAATGGACGGTAAAGGAAGTTCTCGGGCACATCACGGATACCGAACGCATTTTTACCTACCGGGCATTGCGGTTCGCGCGCGGCGATCAAACCCCGCTACCAGGATTCGAACAGGATGACTACGTACGGTGTGCTGCGTTTGGCGAGCGGACACTCCCAGGCCTTGCCGAGGAGTTTGGAGCCGTGCGCAGCGCGAGTATCGGCCTGTTTCGTTCGTTCAAGGAAGATGTCTGGCCGCGCCGCGGCTTGGCCAATCAGAAGGAAGTGACCGTCCGCGCGCTGGCTTTTATCACCGCGGGCCACCAGATGCACCACCGCATCATCCTGGAAGAGCGCTACTTTCCGGCCATTCCGCGCGCCTGAGCCGACAAGAGAATCTACGGCCGGATGCGGGAATGATCGACGTAGAAACGTTGATATGCCAAATTATTCCGTAAGTTGTCCTGACGCGCGGCCCCGGCAGCCGGATCGTTAAGCCTTCGCCTTTTTCCTTTGCTGTGAACTGTCAATCGAAGATCCCCGACCCTGTCGGGACTGCGGACTGTCAACTCTTCCTTGGATCCCAAACCATGAAAAACAAAAAAACCAACGCGGAACTCGTCTGGAAACAACTCGAAGACGTTCTCGTGGCCCGCTTGGGCCTCAATCTAACCGAGCGCGCGGTCTACGCCCATCTCCTGCGGCATAGCCACCTCGAAGGCAGGCGCCAACTCCGTTTTTCGATCGTCTGGCTCGCCCGTAGCGTGCGCCTTTCGGACCGGCCCGCTCGCCACGCCGTGCGCAGTCTCGCTGCCAAGGGGGCCCTGCGCGTGGTGGACCGCAGCCAGGCGGGCCACCTGGTAGAAGTCTTGCTGCCTGAAGAGGTACACGCCGCACCGCACGAGGGCACTGCGCCCTCTTGCCTCGCCCGGCGGCGAAGCGGCCGCAACCTCGAGGAGTTGGACTTCTTGCAGGTCAGCAGCCGGCGCGAGGCCATTCATGCGCGCGAGCGCGGCCAGTGCTTTTATTGTCTGCGGCGCTTCGTCGCTCGTGGGCGAGTCCTCGACCATGTCGTCCCGCGGGCCCGCGGAGGCAGCAATTCCTGCCGCAATCCCGTTTCCAGCTGCGTCGAATGCAACACGCAGAAGGGAGAAACGGCCGCCGAAGATTTTCTGCGCACCCTCATATCGCCTGCGCCGCCTGACCTCTGCCGAACTCGAAGGCTGCCTGCGCGCCCTGGAAGCACTCGCCGCCGGCGACCTCCGCCCCATTCTCGCCCCGCCCGCCGTCGTCATCAGAAATCAAAGATCGCGTTCCTCGTCATAGGGGCGGTGCTTGCCCCGCCCGGATTCCCCGCCTCGCGTAACCTTCGCATTTGCAGTAGATTAGGGCGCTGGATGAATTTCTTGCGGGAATTCTCCGGTGGACGTCGATTTCGGCGTTCGCGGTTCGACGTAGAAGTGAGGCCGGGAAGTGAGCTTCGCCGACCACGGAAACTCGTTCAGGAGAATGACGATGAAATTCATGCTAATTCTAAAATCCAGCAAAGACTCCGAAGCCGGCAAGATGCCGAGCGAGGAATCGATCGCCGCGATGGTGAAGTACAACCAAGAGCAGGCCAAAGCGGGAATTCTGGTCGATGCGGCGGGTCTGTACCCCAGTTCCAAAGGCGCGCGAGTCCGATTCGCGGCCGGCGGAAAGACAACGGTGATCGATGGACCATTCACCGAATCGAAGGAACTGGTCGGCGGCTACTGGCTTATCCAGGTGAAGTCGCTGGAAGAAGCGATCGAGTGGGCGAAGCGATCTCCGGTGGCGCCGAACCAGGAGGCCGAAATCGAAGTACGAGAGTTTATTGAGTTCGAATGACTTTCCGCCGACTTGTCGTGGAGTAAGACCCGGACCATTGTAATCAAGCACTTACAGACATTATCAGATCGAACAAGGTTTTACGACATTGTGCGAGTTGCTCGAACAAGCTCTCGATGCTTCGGTGGGGGCAGGGGGTTAGTGCGGGGAAAGGGCTAAAGGAACGTCTTGTGGCGATTTAGAAAAAGTAGTATATTTTTTCTAAATTTGGATATAGGGCTCCTACATGCAAACCATGCAAGATCAGATACTTGCGAGAATTGACCGGCTAGGCCCCGGCAAAGCCTTCTCGGCAAAGGACTTTCTTGATATCGCTACACGGGGAAGTATTGACGTCGCGCTTGGAGGACTGACCCGGAAGGGGACGATCCGCCGCATCCGTCGAGGACTTTATGACATGCCGAAGGTCAATCCGGCCCTAGGCGGAAAGCTAAGCCCGGACATTGATGAGGCAGCCCAGGCGATTGCTCGAAGGCAACGATGGAAGATCGTGCCGGAAGGTGCTTGGGCGGCAAATCTGCTCGGCCTATCGACGCAGGTACCTTCCAAAATCATCTATCTTACTGACGGTCCCAATAACGAAGTTCAGATTGGACGGCGGAGCATCCATTTCAAGCATGCCCGCCCGAAGGCCATGGCCGGGCTGGAAGGCAAATTTGCGCTTGTGGTTCAGGCCCTCCGTCATCTCGGCAAAGAGAATGTTGGGACGCGGGAAATCGAAACCTTAAGGACAAAACTGTCACTGCAAGAAAAGCGCCGATTGTTAAGAGACACGCGGTTTGGTGTCGATTGGATCTATGACGTGGCAAAAAAAATCGCGGAGACGAGAGCGTGAACAAGGTCGCCCGGATGCCCGCGCGCGAACGTGCGGAGCTGTTCGCTGAGACCGCCGAACGGAAGGCATTGGCCGAAGCCATTATTGAAAAAGACTTCTGGGTTTGTTGGGTCCTGAAACAGCTTTTCTCAATCGATGCCTTCAACGGGAGACTGCTCTTTAAAGGCGGGACATCCCTCTCGAAGATTTTTCACACTATAAACCGTTTTTCCGAAGACATCGATCTGGCCGTGGACTACGCAGCACTTGGATTTACAGGGAGCAGGGACCCCAGACAGGAAAATATCTCGAAAAGTAAGCGAGCCGACATCCTTAAAGAGATGATGGCGAAGTGTCAGCGCTATATCGGTGGTGAATTTCTCGATGTGCTGAAAGCGAGGTGCCGGGAAGTCCTCGGAACGGCTGATGCATGGGACCTTGGCGTCAGCGGGCAGGACCCGAACATCGTTGAGTTTCGGTATCCGGCGTCAACCACGAAAAGCCTTTCGTATGTTGCTCCTCAAGTCGTGCTTGAGTTAGGAACGCACGCGGAATTTGTACCGCATGATCGTTTCACCATTCGTTCATTTGCTGCTGAGGAATTTCCCTCGGCGGTTGCCGATCGGGATGTTTCGGTCGTGGCCCTGCTTGCAAAGCGCACCTTCTGGGAGAAGGCCACCATCCTTCATGCGGAATATCACCGCCTATCAGATAAGCCAATGCCAGATCGATATTCGCGGCACTACTACGACACTGCCCTGATGGCCCAGGGGAAAATTCGGACTGAGGCATTACGTGACAGGGAGCTTCTTGCCCAGGTTGTACGGCACAAGGAGACTTTTTACCCTTCCGGTTGGGCCCGCTATGATTTGGCGCGCGCTGGTAGTTTCCACCTCGTGCCTCAGAAAGAGCGCATGGCGGGCCTGGATCGAGATTATCGGGACATGGCTGTGATGATCTTTGGCGAACCTCCTCCTTTGGGCTGGATATTGGATACACTCGCGAAGCTTGAAGCCGAGATAAACGATAACCCGCGCCAGTGAGAGTGGTGGGTCATTGTCCCATTGTCCGAGGGCTTCGTCCCATCGCAGGTTGAGTTCTCGGCAACCATCTGGAGAATCAAGGCGCGCTTCTTGATGCTCTGCAAGAGTGGAGTAGGATCGGCTGGCGGGCAGCGGCCCAAGCGCGATGGGTGCCGCTCGAAATGTATGTCGAAGAAATGCTCGCGCGGTAGGTAATTGCCGGCGAAGTACGCACTCCCCGCGGACCCGGGAGCGAAGCGATCGACCGAATCCGCGAGTTGCGGAAGCAGAACACGCTCGGTGGTCTGAGAACCAAGGACCTGATCCACGAGGGTCATAAGTACTGATGGCCGTCTTTCTTGTGGACGCTTCGGTGGCTCTGGCTTGGTGTTTTGAAGACGAAGCGACAACGTGGAGCGAAGAGTTTCTCGAACCTTACGGCAGGGTGATCGAATCATCGTTCCTGCGCACTGGGCCGCCGAAGTGGCAAACGCGCTCTTGATGGGAGTCCGCAGGAAGCGCATCAAGCCGGAACAGCCGCAACAGCTCTGGGAAGAACTCGGGTGTCTGCCGATCGACCCCGAACCATCTCTCATACTCAAACGCTCTTGCTCCCACAATTCTATTCACTTTCGTTGTATTTCCTATCGGATCCCCTAAATCTGTCAACGGGGTACTTTTGAGCATTCAACGCTAGCTTCTCGTCGGCCGCTCGCTGTAGGTCAATTCCCGCCATATCTGCAAATCGGATCAGATAAAGAAGAATGTCTGCAAGTTCCTCTTTCTGCCCGAGTCCGAGTATCCGGTTGTTGAAGGTCGGTCCATCCATTTTGTCCCCGCGACCATTGAAAGATTTCAAGAAGTTCAGAAGTCTCCACCGCAAGCGCGGAAGCGAGATTCTTGGGCGTGTGGAACTGGTCCCAATCACGGTCAGATGCGAATAGCCTAGTTGAAGTACTTATTTATGCACACTGCCTTAGCCCCCGCATAGAACGATCAAAGTCCGAGTACATTCGTTTTGCTTCTTCGTATTCCATTGCTAAATCGAAGCCTTTATCAAGCTCGGCGGCGAACTGCTTGAATGCGACGCACTCATAGCAGAGCTCATTTTGATTTCCGATCCATCAGGGCAAGTCGTTTTTTGAAATGATCGCGCAAATTTAGATCAGCACACCACACAAAGCAGCCCCTTCGACCACGAGATAGGAGCACCTTGTAGGTGCTCTTGATGATTGAATCGACTCGGTCCCTCACTCCTTGCTGGAGTTGGAGATTGCCCGCGGCACTCTTAAAGTCCTTTTTCCAACCCTTCAGCGAAGCATCTGTTTTGGCTCGACGCTCAGGATCACCAGTGACTTTCCCATCTCGCATGATAAGGTCATTGCCGATGAGAACACCTAGCCAATCAAATTCCAAGCCCTGGCTCGTATGCACGCATCCCACCTGAGTAATGCCATCCGTCGCCGTGGCCCAATTCCCAGTATCAAAGTTCCAGGGAAGCGCTAGCCCATCCGCTTTGACATGAGCGGCCGTTGTGCCGCGGCCACGCCCTTCTGTCGGCCATTCCCAGCTATATCCAGCGACAAGTCGGGCTTTGTTTTCATTGTTTCGTGAATTTAGAGCTTCGTAAAGTTCTGATGCATCATCGAATACTCTAAATTCATACTGTAGATTACCCCACGAATCAAAATTGGCGGTCTCTCTGATTTGAAGGACGTCGTCTAACCAATTCAGGTAGGCCTCGGAACCGTTACATCGGAACTGTGCAGAGAGTTTGAAAGTCGTGTGGCAGGTTGCACCGAACTTTTCCGCGGCTTTGCGGATCTCCGCGATTGATCCATTATCATTCCACTGGACACGCTGGGTCTCGTCGATAAAGAATACGGAGATATTCGAGGCTCGAACCATGTCCTCGACCATGTTCTTGCCCTTGTACATGTGAGCCGAGTTCTTAAGGCGATGGGCTTCGTCGATGATCAAGACTTGGTATCGATTCACCTTATCGTAATCCTCATCGTAAAAGCTCCAGGAGGACCGGAATAGCGCCTCTCCATCTTCTCGGTAGCCATAGTTTCCTCTCGCCAGCTGCTCCACCAGCGTCTCTCGAAATGCTCGATTCGGCGCAACAAATAGCACCATTCGTTTCTGTTTGAGAATTTCGGCAAGAAGACGAACCGCAATAACCGACTTCCCTGTGCCCGGACCACCTTCCACGATGAAGACCTGGCGAATAGCTTTTGCTTTCGTCGGCAACAGGTGAAACCGGATTTGCTCGTAGGCTACGCTCTGCTCATCAATCAACAGGAATTCGTCATTACCCTCAAGCATGCTGCTCACGCGACGGATCAGCTCTGCCGCAGGCCGGAGCTTCCCATTCTCGAGGATATGAAAAAGGTCCTTCTTCGGCTTCTTAGGAACAACGGCTTTAATGTAATCCCGGAACTTCTCTGCGTCGTTGGCAAGAAAGAGGCGGGCCTCCTTCAGGATACTCTGATACCTCTCAGCCTCGAGTGGCTCCGGTTCACGGCGATGGAGGTTGAAGAGGTAGGCTGAGGAGTGAAGCCCGATCTCTTCCTTGTGAATGTCCTCATTGAACCGGAGGATCATATCTTTGTACTTCTTGGCCTGAAGAGCCGGATGTTCGCAGGCTTTCCCGCCCTGCAAAGGAGACCATACCAGTCCCTCCCCATCAG
>WNFO01003196.1_pt1 | contig 16221 bp, 18 predicted proteins | sample 5400251 | NCBI WGS metagenome assembly WNFO01 (sample SAMN13153354, study PRJNA577476) | soil metagenome | isolation source: 100 cm saprolite under Madrone tree | place: USA:California | collected 2016-06-14 | reverse complement strand
TCGCGCCCTTCGCCGCGCGCCGGCGGCCCGCTCTCGTGCGGTCGCCGGCGCCCGTACCTTCTGCAACCGGATCCTGCGCGACGTCCCCGCGGCGCTTGCCTTGCGAGGTCGGCGCTGCTACGCTCGCGCGCGATGCAGTACGAGATGATCTCAGCCGACTGCCACGTCGATCTCTGCTGGCTGCCTCCCGAGCTCTTCACCGTGAACGCCTCCGCGGGCCTGCGCGACCGCATGCCCTATGTCACCGACGGGCCGAACGGGTCCGTGTGGGTGACCAAGACAGGCGCGATGCTCGGGCTGGTGAACGGCATGGGATCGGCCGGCCGCGAGTACGTTCCCGGCCAGATCCACCGCTCCGATCGCATGGCCGCGACCGGGCTCTACGACGACGGCAAGCGCGGGATCCGCCGCCTCACCGACCCCGAGCTGCGCCTGCGGGACCAGGACCGCGACGGCGTCCAGGCCGAGGTGCTCTACGGAATCCTCGGCACTACGCGGCGCCTGGACGACCCCGAGGCCGCCGCCGAGGTCATGCGTATCTACAACGAGTGGCTCGCCGACTTCTGTGACACCCACCCCGACCGCTACGCGGGACTCGCCTCCATCCCCAACCAGCCCGTGGAGGCGGCGGTGGAGGAGGTCACGCGGATCCTCAAGCGCGGCGGCGTCCGTGGGCTCGACGTCGCCAACTCGCCGGACATGCCGCCGCTCTGGGATCCTCAGTGGGCTCCGCTCTGGGACATCGTCAACGAGGCGCGCCTACCGGTCCACTTCCACACGATCGGCGGTCAGCGGCCGGATTTCACGAAGCTCCCGCCGCTCCTCGGGCGCGTGGCGCACGCGGTCCATATCACCGGCTTCCAGATCCACATGGCGACGATCCTCATGTCGCTGATCTTCGGCGGCGTGCTCGAGCGTTACCCGGCGCTACGGGTCGTCATCGGCGAGAGCGGCATCGGCTGGATCCCGTACATCCTCGAGCGCATGGATGCGGAATGGGAGGACCAGTTCAAGGACCTCGCTCTGAGCCTGAGACCGAGCGAGTACTGGCGCCGCCAGTGCAAGGCGACCTACCAGACGGATCGCGTCGGCATCAAGCTGCTCGACGAGATCGGGATCGACAACGTCATGTGGGGCTCGGACTTCCCCCACCCCGACGGCGTCTGGCCCGACTCCCGCGAGGTCATCCAGCGTGAGCTCGGGCACCTGCCGGCCGACGTCCGGCGCAAGGTCGTCTGCGAGAACGCGGGGAGGTTCTACGGGTTCATCCGCTGATCAGGTCCACCACTCGGGCGCGTGAGTTCCGAGCGGCACCGATGGACGCGCCCAGGAGGCGGGAGTCTCCGAGAGAATCGCCGCCGGGCTCACGTGCCTGAGCACGCCGAAGGGCGTCGCCGTCGTCTGGAGAAACGCCTCGACGTCTTCCACGCGGGGATCGGGGACGCCGTGGCCGGCGACGCGGCCGAGTCGATCGAGCCAGCGCCCCGTCTGAGCGAGCGAGACCCGCACGAGATAGCTGCCTCCCTCTCGCGCTCGACGCGCGAGCGCCACCATCGCGCCGAAGGCCGCGAGGTATCCCGTCGCGTGGTCGAGCGCCTGGGCCGGAAGGTGCCGTGGTCCGTCCGTGCCCGCCGCCACCCCGCCCTCGTGGGCGATCCCGCTCACGGACTGCACCAGGCTGTCGAACCCCCGGCGCTCCCGCCAGGCCACGTGGAGATAGCGCTCGCTGCGGAATGCGGCCGCCGCCGCCCGCGCGTCGACCGCGACGTGCTGGCGTCGCCCCGAGCGGAGCCGCCACAGCTCCGCGGCCGCGAGCCCTGCCGCCGCGATGCTCGCCGCCGCGACCGTCGCGATCTTGAAGTCGCTCGGAAGCACCGGATCGCCACCCGTCAGCTGCGCCCAGTCGGGGGCGGCGAGATCCTCGCCCGCCCGCCGCCAGAACTCGCCGAGGACACCGTAGGCTTCGGCCCTGTCACTCACTGGCGCGAGCTTAGCCAGACGCTCCCGGAACGGTCAAGGATCACCACGCCCCCAGGAATCCGAGGTACACTCCGGGGCGCATGCGCGTCCTGGTGACGGGGGCCGCGAGCGGGATCGGACGGGCGACGTGTCTCCGCCTGGCGCGGGACGCGCGCGCCCGGGGGCAGGCGGCGAAGATCGCGGCGGTCGACGTCGCCCCGCTCCGCGAGCTCGACGGCCTCCGCGAGGAGCTCCGGAAGCTCGACGCCGAGGCCCTTCCCCTACGCGGCGACATGGGCGGCGACGAGGGGCCGGCGCGGGTCGTCGGCGAAGCGGTCGACCGCTTCGGCGGCCTCGACGGCCTCGTGAGCAACGCCGGGATCAACCGGCCGGGGACTCTTCTTCAATATGCCGTCGACGACTGGGACCGGGTCTTCGCCGTGAACACGCCGGGAGCAATCCGCACGCGAACCTCGGCGCGTACGGGCCGAGCAAGGCGGCTCTGATCATGCTGGTGCAGGTGCTGGCGCAAGAGTTCGCGCGCGACGGCATCCGGGTCAACGCGCTCTCGCCGGGCATGGTGCGCACGGGCATGACCGCCAAGGTCTACGCCGACCCGCGGATCGCCGCCGAGCGCGACGCGCTCGTCCCGCTCGGGCGGGTGGCGACGCCCGAAGACATGGCCGATGTCATCGCGTTCCTGCTCGGCCCCGACGCGCGCTACGTCAACGGCCACGACCTCGTCGTCGACGGCGGTGTCAGCGGAAACCTCCTCGGCCGCCTGCCGGGCCTCTCCCAGATCACGCGCGGATGAGACGATCTCACTGAGGAGAGCGGACACCATGGGCAAGAAGCTGCTCTTCGTCGGCGCGGGCGCCATCGGCAGCTATCTCGGGGCGTTCCTGTCGCGTGCCGGGCACGACGTGACGCTCGTCGATCCGTGGGCCGATCAGGTCGAGACGATCCGCGAGCACGGGATCTCGGTGACGGGACCGCACGAGCCGTTCGAGGCACGACCGGCGGCGATCCACGTCCACGAAGCGGCCCGCCTGCCGCGCGACTACGCGATCGCGTTCGTCGCCATGAAGGTCTACGACACGCCTTGGGCGACCCAGCTGGCGCTCCGGCACCTGGCACCCGACGGCTACGTCGTCGCGGCGCAGAACTGCTGGCCCGACCCCGTGGTGGCGGCGATCGCCGGCGCCTCACGCGCGGTGGGGCTGGTGATGTCCAAGATCGGCGTGGCCCTCTGGAAGCCCGGCCGGGTGGAGCGCGGCCTGGAGCGCGGCCAAGGCAAGGGGCACGACGTCTTCCGCGCCGGCGAGCACGACGGGCGGGTCACCCCCCGCGCGACCGCGTTGGCGGCGATGCTCTCGGTGATCGACGGCGCCCAGGTCACCGACAACCTCTGGGGCGAGCGGTGGGCGAAGCTCTGCGCGAACGCGATGGGCAACCCGGTCCAGGCCATGTCCGGGCTCGGCTCGCTCGAGATCGCCTCGAGCGAGGTCGGGCGCACGATCACGATCCATCTCGCGGCGGAGTCCGCGCGCGTCGGGCTGGCGCTCGGCTACCGCGTGCCCAAGTTCAACGGCGCCGAGGCCGGCGAATGGGCGGGGGCCGATCGGCGCGAGACGTACGACGCCCTGGACCGGATGCTCACCCCGGCCTCTGGGAAGGCCGTGAACTGGCGGGCGTCGATGGCCCAAGACGTGGCCAAGGGCCGGCCCACGGAGATCGACGACATGAACGGTTTCGTGGTGGCCCAGGGCCGTGAGCGCGGCGTCCCCACACCGGTCTCGTCGGCCGTGGTTGAAGTAATGCATGAGGTGGAACACGGCATCCTCAAGCAGGCGCCGCAGAACATCGAGGTCGTGCTGCGGCGCGCTGGTCTCTAGCCGGGCGAGGGTGCCGTGGATTGGCTCGGCTTCTTTCTCCTGCGTTACGGGGATCTTCACGGCCGCCTCGTCGAGGATCTCCTCGCCGGGCTCTCCGAGGACCAGGTGCGCCGCCGCCCAGATCCTCGAGTAAACACGATCGCCTGGCTCCTCTGGCACGCGGCGCGGATCGAGGACGTGGGCGTGAACGGCCTCGTCGCCGATCGGCCGCAGGTGCTCGACGACGAGGAATGGCTCGGGCGGATGAAGCTCGTGCGGCGCGACGTGGGCACCGGGATGGACGACTCCGAAGTGGACGAGCTGAGCCTGACCATCGATCTGAACGCGCTTCGCGGCTACTGGGACGCGGTCACGCGACGGACGCTCGCCGTGGTCGAGACGCTGCGCGGACAGGATCTGGAAGCGCTCGTCCCGATGGAGCGCGTCAGGCGCGTCGCGTTCGAGGAGGGGGCGGTGGCGCGGAAGGCCGCGTGGCTCGCCGACTTCTGGGGCGGCGGCCGGAGCCGCGTCTGGCTCCTGTCCCAGACGCCGCTCCTGCACGTCTACGGGCATTACTTCGAGGCGCGAGTGGTCAGAGGGCTCTGGGGCCTCCGGAGCCCGTGAGGCCCACCCGGAAGACCCGGGCGAGCCGGCGCGTCAGGAGGTCGATGACCGACGCGAGCCGGCCGCGCCATGCTTCCGCTAGCGCGGGTCTCGAGACCCATCGCCCGAGCCGGCCCTGCAACGCCGCCACGAGCAGCCCCGCAGAGAGGACCGTCCCGACGCCCCGGTAGCCTCCGGTGACAAGCCTTCCCAACGCCCACGCGATCACGCCGAGGAGCCAGGCCGAGTAGCTACCAGCCAGGAGGCCGTAGGTGAGGTAGACCCGTCGCTCCCGCGGGCTCGCTTGGCGACGCGCCCGGGCCGGCGACCCCCAGAGGCGCGCGAGGCGATCCCCGACATACCCGAAGGCGCGTGCTCTTAGGTTCGGGATACCGAGCGCGTCGCTCAGGAGATAGTAGCCGTCGAGCTTGATGAGTGGGTTGAGGTTGAAGAAGAAATGGCCGTGGGTTGCATTGCCCACGTCTGACTCCGGAATTCCAACCCACGACCGCGCGCCCGAGCGCCGACCGTGCTAGTCTGGGCCCGGTCGGCCGGGGCGACGGCCGCCAGGCTCCGAGGCCCGATCACCGAGGGGGGCGACATGCGCTACACGAGAATTTCCGCCGACTGCCACATCGACCTTCCCATGCTGCCGCCGGACCTCTTCACCTCGAACGCCTCGGCCGCGATGCGGGACCGCATGCCCTACGTCGCCGAGGGGCCGGATGGGCCGTACTGGACCTGCAAGAACGGTGGGTCGTTCGGGCTCGTCTGCGGTGTGGGACCGTCGGGGCAGAAGCACGTGCCGGGGCAGAACTATCGGGTCGACGTCATGGCATCGACGGGCCTCTACGAAGACGGCAAGAAGGGTCTCCGCCGTCCGACGGACCCCGCCCTGCGCGTCAAGGACATGGACCGTGACGGCGTCGATGCCGAGGTGATTTTCGGCATCCTCGGCGCAGCCACGCGACTCAACGACCACGAGGCGGCCAACGAGATGTTCCGGATCTACAACGACTGGCTCGTCGACTTCTGCCGCCACTACCCCGACCGCCACATCGGGCTCGCCTGCCTGCCCTACGGTGACATCGACGCCGCCGTCAAGGAGATCCATCGCGTGGCGAAGCGCGGGCTCCGGGGCATGGAGCTCTCCTGCTCCTGGGACATGGAGCCCATGTGGCATCCCTGCTGGGAGCCGCTCTGGAAGGCCGTGAACGAGGTCGGCCTCCCACTCCACTTCCACACCTTCCCGTCCTTGCCGCCGGGCAAGCTCGACCAGCAGAAGGGCCTCACCCGCCGGGCGGCGTTCTTCACCGCCGTCTCGAGCTTCCAGATGAACCTCATCAACATCCTCTCCGCCGTCATCGGCGCCGCCGTCCTCGAGCGCTACCCCAGGATGCGGATCTCCTTCGGCGAGAGCGGGATCGGCTGGCTGCCCTACGCGCTCGACCGCATGGACTTCGAGTGGGAAGACCGCTTCCGCGACCTCGGTCTCACCATGAAGCCGAGCGACTACTGGCGTCGGCAGTGCAAGGCGACCTTTCAGTTCGACCGGATCGGCACGAAGCTCATCGACGACATCGGCGTGGAGACGGTCATGTGGGGCTCCGACTATCCGCACCCCGACGGGGTCTGGCCCGAGTCGTCGAAGTACATCGAGGAGCAGCTCGGCCACCTGCCGTCAGACGTCAAAGGCAAGATCACGTGCGAGAACGCCGGCCAGTTCTACGGGCTCATCCGCTAGGAAGCGCGTCAAGCTCCTTGCCAGGAAGTCCCCGTCACACTGTCGAAAACCCGCCTGTCGATCGGAGCTCCTCAGGGATCCTCCGGGCCTGATTCGGGGGATTTACCCAATTCGCTCTTAGGGTTTTCGCTCATAGGGTTTTGGCCAGTACCTCGTGAGGAGGGAACTCTATGAGAACCGTGGCAGCATGTGTCATCCTGGCGACCTTCGTTGCAATAGTGGGCGCCCCACCGGCCTCCGCGCTGATCCTCCACACCACGTTCCCGCTCGTCGGCACGTTCCCCAGTCCCTGCACCGGAGAGTTGATCGCGTTCACCGGGGACGTGCACGTTCTCATCGGCCAGTTCGTCGATGGGACCGGTGCGCTCGAGCTCACGCTACACAGCAATTTCCAGGGGATCACGGGAACCGGTCTCATGACCGGCGCCACGTACCAGATCCCATCTGACTCCCGCCAGATCATGTCCGTCGGACTCCCGCCCGTGACGGTGACCCAGTCGAATGACTTCCGCGTCGTCGGGGGAACCGACAACTTCACGGGGCGGCTCCCGCTGGCTGTCACGATCAGTATCGCTGGCGGAGTCAGCGCGAACGTTCGCCCGTTGCAGTTGGTGTGTAACTGATCATGATCCGCAGGAGGCGGCGATGAACCTGCGCGGCTCATTCCTTACGTTCTTGACCGTCGCGACGATGATCGTTTCGCCACTGGCCTACGCCGCGACCACCAGCACGGTGATGCCGTTCCCGACTCCCACGATCACGAATCCCTGTAATGGCGAGGACGTGAACGTGAGCGGAAATGTCCACGTGACCATCGGCGTGACGATCGATGGCAACGGCGGGAGTCATCTTCGCATTCACATCAACAATCAGGACGTCAGCGGGATCGGCGTGGACACGGGAAGCCGGTATCAGATACCGACCACGAGCGACAGCAGCGCGTACTTTGGTTCGGCGACGACGATGACGCTGACAGTGAACACCCGCGTCGTCGCGCAGGGATCGACGCCGAACTTCAATATGCGCGAGCTGATCCACGTCACCGTGAACGCGAACGGCGTCACGACAGCGTCCATCGACAACCCCTCGATGGACTGCAATTGACCCTGGTATCATGGGCGTCGGACGCGCGGGAGGATGCCGACCTATCGTAGCGACGTCGTAGGAAGCCTCCTGCGCCCGGCGTACCTCGTCGCGGCGCGGCGGGACGTCGAGGGCGGACGCCTCACGCCAGCCGAGTTCAAGGGGCTCGAGGATCGGGCCGTCGACGAGGCCATCGAGCTCCAGGAAACCGCCGGGCTCGCGGTCGTCACCGACGGTGAGATGCGGCGCTACGCCTTCTTCGGCCATCTGATCGAGGCGCTCGACGGCTTCGACAAGCTCGGGGGCTGGGCGATTCCCTTCCGCAACGAGCAGGGGGCCGAGCTCGTCTTCAAGCGCCCCGTGGTGGTCGAGCGACTCCGCTGGCGCCGGAGTATGTGCGCCGAGGAATGGGTCTATCTGCGCGGGCACGCCCGGCGCCCGGGCAAGACCACGCTCATCAGCGCCCAGCAGGCGGCCGCGTATTACGACCCGGACAAGTCGCGCGCGGCCTACCCGACCCGTGACGCCTACCTGGCCGACGTGGTCGACTTCACCCGGCGCGAAGTGGCGGAGCTCGTGCGTCTGGGCTGCACCTATCTGCAGATCGACGCGCCTCAGTACGCGGCGCTGCTCGACCCGTCGATCCGGGAGGGCTACCGCCAGCGCGGCAGCGATCCCGAGCGGCTCATCGACACGTGCATCGAGATGGACAATGCCGTGATCGGCGACCATCCCGGCATAACATTCGGTCTGCACATCTGCCGCGGTAACAATCAGTCGATGTTCTACGCGAGCGGGGGCTACGAGCCCATCGCCGAGCGGGTGTTCCGGCGTACGCGCTTCCAGCGCTTTCTCCTCGAGTACGACGACGAGCGCTCCGGGAGCTTCGAGCCGCTCCGTGCCGTGCCCGACGACCGGATCGTGGTGCTCGGCCTGGTGACGACCAAGAAGGCCCGTCTCGAGACGGTGGAGGAGCTCGGGGAGCGGATCGAGGCCGCCGCCAAGATCGTCCCGCGGGAGCGCCTGGCGCTCTCACCGCAGTGCGGTTTCGCCTCGACACTGGAGGGCAACCGCATCGCGCCCGAGGCCCAGCAGAAGAAGCTCCACGTCGTCGCCGCCACCGCGCGCGCCGTGTGGGGCGGCTAGGAGCTCCGAGGCCCGTCACCGGAGGGCCGGAATCACCTCGTGGGTGAGGATGCGCAGGGTCCGCTGCATCCGTTCCATCGGGAGGAGCCCGCCGGGGTTCAACTCGGCGACGATCCCGGTCAAGCCGAGCTCGTCCCGCAACCGCGCGAGGCGATCGATCAGACCGGCGGCGGTGCCGAACGCGACGCGCGTCTCTAAAATCTCCTCGTACGCCAGGTGCTCGAGCTTTTCGACCCGGGCGCGCCGCCGCTCGCCGGGCCCGGTGTCGGCGCGCCCGAGCCCCGAGCGCGCCAGCTCGGCGTGACGGCGGAAGAAGTAGGTGATGTTTTCGCAGGGCTCGTCGATGGCCTCCCGTTCCGTGGCGCCGGCGTAGACGGGGATGCGGAGGCAGACGTCGCCGTGCCCGGCGTGACCCGCGTCACGCCAGGCCGCGCGGTACGCCTGCAGATGGACCCCGAGCTCCGGGATATCCAGGTCGCGGAGCCCGACGAACAGCGGGAGTCCCTGCTGGCCGACGAAGGGGAACGTCTCCAGCGAGTTGGCGGCCATCCGGATGGGCGGATGGGGAAGCTGGTACGGGCGTGGTGACACCGTCGCGTTCTCGAATCGATAGAACTTGCCCTGGTAGCTGAACGGCGCACCCTTCCACGATTCGAGGATCACCTCCAGCGCTTCCTGGAAGCGCGCCTGGCTCTCGGCATAGGGAATACCGAGGGCGTCGTAGGCGCGCGGGGAGCCGCTGCGACCGACGCCGAAGTCGAAGCGACCCTCGCTGAGGTGATCCACCGTCGCGACCTCTTCGGCGATCCGCAATGGGTTGCCCAGCGGAAGGACCTGCACGGCCGTCCCCACTCGGACGCGCCGCGTGCGAGCGGCGATGAAGCTCGCCAGCGCGAGCGGCGCCGACTGCACGGAGCGAGCCGGATTGAAGTGGATCTCGCCGAGCCACACGCCGTCGAGTCCCCAGGCCTCTGCCGCGTCCGCCAGCTCGAGCGTCTCGCGGAACGCTTGAGCCTCGCCCGCCCCACGGCGTCTCTCCTCGAGGAAGATCCCGAAGTGCATGGTTCCCCCGGACAATGCCCTAGTCGGGCGTCACTGTCAAAGTGCGTGATAATTTTCGGCCAATGGTAAGTTTCCGTAAATGTCAGCTAGCCGAAAGAACGTCAGTCGCTTCGCTGACATCCCGTCCCGTCACATCGAAATCAAGCGCGCGAATTCTTTTGCTTTGCCAGGGTGCCTCTCCTGTGGCACACGCGTTGCTCCACTCGTCCCCAGAGGGCGGTCACTGGCTTCGCTCATCTGGGAGCGGACTCACCGTCGTGGAGCACTCCTATGAAAAAACTCAAGATGCTCATGACCATTGCCGCCGTCGTGCTGGTTGCGGCGGCCGGGGCCCGGGCCCAGTTCTTCGCAAGAGACCCAGGGGTGCGCGTTGGGCCCGCGGGCGCCGGTGGGATGCTGGACGGCCTGACAGGGCTCCAACCGGACTTCTTCACCACCGGGCTCGGCGAATTCGAAGAAGCCGACGGGCTCGCGGAAGGGCTCGGCCCACGCTTCAACCTCGACAGCTGCGTCGGCTGCCACTCCCAACCGGCCACCGGCGGGACGAGCCCCGAAGTGAATCCTCAGGTCGCGGTCGCCACGGCCTTCGGCGCGCTCAACACGGTGCCCTCGTTCATCACCCTCAACGGGCCGGTGCGGGAAGCCCGCTTCAAGTACACGCCAAACGGCACCCGTGACGGTGGCGTCCACGGGCTGTTCGTCATCAGCGGCCGGAACGACGGGACGGCCGACGCCAGTGGCTGCAACATTCAGCAAGACAACTTCGCGGCCCAGCTCGCGGCTGGCAACGTGAGCTTCCGGATCCCGACGCCGACGTTCGGCAGCGGGCTGATCGAGCAGATTCCGGACTGGGCCATTCTCGCCAACCGCAACGCGAACGCGCTCGTCAAGGCGTCGCTCGGTATCTCCGGCCACCCGAACCAAAACGGTAACGACGGAACGATCGCGCGGTTCGGCTGGAAGGCGCAGAACAAGTCGCTCCTGCTGTTCTCGGGTGAGGCCTACAACGTCGAGATGGGGATCACCAACGAGCTGTTCCAGACCGAGCGCGACGAGGCGCCGACCTGCCAGCTCGTGACCACGCCCAACAACGTGACGGCGACGGACGGGACGACCCTGCCCGAGGGGCTGAGCGCCATCGAGAAGTTTGCGTTCTTCATGCGGTTCCTGGCTCCGCCGACCCCCTCGCCCGACACCCCGGGCGGGGCTGACTCGATCGGCCGGGGCCGCTACTTCTTCGCGGCGGTCGGATGCGCGCTGTGCCATACGCCAGCGCTCCGAACCGGCCATTCGACAGTCGCGGCGCTCGACTCCAAGCCGGTGAACCTCTTCTCCGACCTGCTGGTCCACAATATGGGGCCGGGCCTGGCCGACGACATCCTCCAGGGCCAAGCCGGAGGCGACGAGTTCAGAACCGCGCCGCTCTGGGGCCTCGGCCAGCGCATCTTCTTCCTGCACGACGGGCGCGCGACGGATCTGCGGCAGGCTCTCCAGGCGCACAGGAGCTTCGGGAATCTCAAGTACCAGTCGTCGGAAGCCAACACCGTGATCGGTTTGTACAACTCGCTGAGCGAGTCGCAGAAGCAGGACGTCCTGAACTTCCTCCGGTCCCTCTAGGTCCAGACCGTTTGGCTCGGGGGCGGCGGCGCAGGAGAGCCGCCGCCCCGCGCCCCTCCCCTACCCCCGCTGGATCTCGAGCGGGAAGACGGTGTCCATCAGCGACGCACCGCCGTCCACCGCGATGACCTGGCCCGTAATCCAGCCCGCTTCCTCGGCGGCGAGGAGCGTCACAGCATTGCCGATGTCCGCTGGCGTCGTCAGCCGTCCCGCGGGCGTCCATCCGCCCTCGTGCCAGGCGCGGCTCATCTCCTGCACCGGGGTGGGCAGGCTGTTCAGGACGCTGTCTTCGGTGAGCCCCGGGCTGAGAGCGTTCACCGTAATCCCCCGCTTGGCCAGCGCCACCGCGAAGTAGCGGACCAACGACTCCATCGCGGCCTTGGCCGACCCCATCGCGACCCAGGGCTGCCAGCTGCCCGTGCGCGCGCTCGGCGCGTAGGTAACGGCCAGGATCCTGCCTCCCTTGCCCATGAGGCGCGTTGACTCGTGGACGCCGACCAGGAACGCTTTGGCCTGGGAGTCGAGGGCCATGTCCCACTTGTCGAGGGTGATGTCCATCGGCGCCTGATAGAACGCCGACAGCTCGGGCCGCGCGTTGCTCACGAAGATATCCAACGCGCCGAACTCGCTCTTGACGCGACCGAACATGCGGCGAACGTCGTCGGCGCGCGAGACGTCCGCCTGGACGACGAACCCGTCCGACCCGTGCTTCCGGATGCGTTCGAGCGTGTCCTTCGCCGCGGCGTCATTCTGGTAGTAGTGGACGGCGACGTTGACGCCCTGCTCCGCGAGCTTCACGGCGATTCCCCTGCCGATGCCACGCGAGCTTCCGGTGATCAGCGCGTATTTCCCCTTGGGCGACATACGGACCTCCTCTGGGCGGGCGGGCGAGCGGTTCACTGCAGCGAAGGGTGCGCCGAGCCTAGCCGCCGGCTCCTGGCTGGTCAAGAACCAAAGGCGTCAGAACCAAAGGCGTCAGTGGACCCAGCGAACGACGCCCGTGATGCCGTCGACGGCGACCGTGGCTCCCTCGGGGATCCGCCGCGTCGCGCCCCGTGCGCCGAGCACCGCTGGAATGCCGCGCTCCCGCGCCAGCGCGGCAAGGTGCGAGGTGCTGCCGCCGAGCTCGGCCACGACTCCGGCCGCGCGCCCCAGCACGACGGCGAGCGCCGGGCCCCCCACCTGCGTGACGACGATGCTGCCGGTCGCGACGCGGTCGAGGTCCCGCTCGTCCAGGATCAGGCACGCCGGCCCCGTCCCCCACCCGCTCCCCGCCGGTTGACCGGTCAGCGCCGGGTGGCGACTCCAGACCTCGTCCGTCGCGCCGCGCGGCTCGACGCGCAGCGGTCGGGATTGGAGGATCCAGAACCCCTGCCGGTCCTTCGCCCACTCGAGCTCGACGGCAGAACCGAGCTCGGACTCCGCCTCGAGCACGAGGCGCGCGAGCGTGGAGGCCTCAGCGTTGGTCAAACACGGCACCTCGACCCGCTCGGGTTCCACGGCGCGCCAGCGCGGGCCATCACCCGTCGAGACGATCAGATGCTCCTTGCGTCCCGGCTCCACCGCCTCGACCGAGGCGTCGCGCCGCACGAGGTAGCGATCGGGCACGACCTCGCCCTGGGCGACCGCCGAGCCGAGCCCCCACGCACCCGTCAGCACGATGTGCTCGTCCGGAGTCAGACTGAACGCGCCGCCGGCGGCCTCGGCCTCCACCATCCCCTGGATCAGCACCGGCATCGCCGACGCCGCCGGATCGACCTGGGAGGCGCGCATATAGCGGAGCGCGCGCGGCGACCAGAGCGACGCCCAGCAGGCGCGCACCGCCGTGCCCAGATCCGCTCGGTCGGCGATGCCGAGAAACGTCTCGAACTGACCGGCGAAGGATGCCAGCGCCGTATCCTCGCAGAGCGCGGACGAGCGAACGGCGAGCTGGCCGCCGGCTCCGCTCGTCACCCCTCTCCAGGCCGCGTCGAGCGCGGCGCCGACCGCGGGGTCGAGCGGGGCGCGAGCAAGGGCGAGCCGGATCGATAGCGCCAGACGCCTCGCCTCGGGGCCCCCGGCGCCGGCGACCTCTCGTGCCGTCCGGGCGACACTCGCGAGCGCGACCTGGCGCCGATAGGCGTCAGCGGTGAGGCAGACGCCGTCGGGCACCGGTAACCCCGCGCGCTGGAGTCGACCGAGCGTCGCCGCTTTGGGCCCGACCCGCGCGGCCGTGGCCGCGTCGGCATCGAGGAGTCGGACGGCGAGGTCAGGGAACAATGAGGATCCGCAGCACGCGATCGGGATCGCGCTCGTAGTCGCCGAACGCCGCCGCCGCCCGGTGAAGTGGATAGGAGCCGGTGATGAGGCCGTCCAACTCCACGGCGCCGGTAGCCACGAGCCGGACGGCGGGCTCGAAATCCGCCGGGACGAGCGCGCGCGAGCCCACGAGCGTCAGCTCCTTCACGTACATCGGGAAGGTCGTGAAGTCCTGCACCGGCTCGTGGCTGATCGCGTAGAGCAAGAGCACGCCGCCGGGGCGGAGCATCTCCATGGCCGAACCCACGAGGCGCGGATCGCCGGTGGTGTCGATCACGAGATCAGCGCCGTGCCCAGCCGTCAACGCCAGCACCTCGGCGACGACGTCGCGCCCCGACGGATCGACGGTTGCGTCGGCTCGCATGCGCCGCGCCAGATCGCGCTTCCAGGCGCTCCGCGAGACGGCGACGATCGGGCTCGCACCCGCGAGCTTCGCGACCCGCGTGTGGAGGAGTCCCGTGGCGCCCTGGCCGAGCACCACCACGGAGTCGCCGGGATCGATGCGCACCCGCCGCTGCGCGTGGTGCACGGTGGCCAGGGTCTCGATGAGCGTGGCGGCCTCGAGGCCGATCTCGGGGGGGAGGGGGTGGAGATACCGCTCGGCGAGAACCACCTGCTCGGCCAGCGAGCCGTCGAGCTCGCGGCCGAGCAGCCCCGCCCGGCGACAGAGGTTCTCGTCGCCCCGCAGGCAGCAGTCGCACGCGCCGCACGCGATGATCGGGTTGATCACGACCCGCGCGCCCACCGGGATGCGCACATCGGGACCAACCGCCTCCACGACGCCCGTGGCCTCGTGGCCGAGCACCACCGGGTAGCGCACGCCGGGATGCTGCCCGGTGTAGATGGAAAGGTCCGTGTGGCAGACGGCAGTGGCGGCGACGCGTACGAGCGCCGCGCCCCGACCGGGCCGCGGCGTGGGCCGTTCGGCCACCTCGAAGCGGCGAGGCGCCTGGAGAACGGCGGTTCGCATCATGTCGCTCGGGGAGAGCTCCCCCGACGGGCCGTCAGGCGACGACCGTGATTTCTTCCACCGGGAAGGTACTGATGATCTCCGTCCGATCCGGGTGGACGATCAGCATCTCCTCGATCCGCACCCCCCACTCGTATCGTTTGCCGTGCTGGGTCTCCAGCGCGAAGACCATGCCCGGCCTGATCTCGAGCGGGTGGTCGAGCGACCAGATGCGCGAGATCACCGGCTGGTCGTACTGGGCGAGGCCGAGGCCGTGACCCCAGAGGTTCGCGGCGGCCTGGTCCTCCTCGGCGTAGCCCCACGCTTCCCGCGCCGAGGGCCACTTGAGCGCGATGTCGCGGGTCGTCGCGCCGGGACGCACCGCGTGGATGGAATCGTAGAGCCACTTGAGCGCGGTGGCGTAGTAGTCCTTCATCTCCTGCGTCGGCTTCTTACCCACGCAGTAGGTCCGGTAGTAGCACGACTTGTAGCCGTTCCACGTGAGCGCCGCGAGGTCCATGAACACGATCTCGCCCGGCCTGATGATGCGGTCGGAGAAGTTCCGCCAGTTGGGCCAGGTGTTGGGGCCCGAGGAGACGATGACGTCCTCCACGTCTTCCATGCCGGGGATCGCGTAGAGGAACTCCATGATGTGGGCGGTCACCTGGTTCTCCGTGAGGCCGGGCTTCAAGAAGCGCATCGTCTCCCAGTGGGCCGCGTCCCCGATCGCCCCCACGACGCGCAGGCATTCCTGCTCGTCCACGTTCTTGATGGCCCGCGCCTCCATCATGGGCGTCATCCCGTCGGCCCACTTGAGCTTCGCCTCGCCGAACTGGTTCAGCATGTTGATGTCGATGAAGTCCACCCCGAGCGTCTGGTCGGCGACGTCGTAGCGTCGCATCTCCTTCACGACCGCGTCGGTGAACTTCTTCACCTGCTGCTTGGACGCGGGGCCGGCCGCGCCCTTGATCCAGGCGTACGACCAGCGGATGTTCTCCTCGGGAATCCAGGGGGCGTGGCGCTGGATCTGGAACCCGATGTCCCCTTGCTCGAAGAGCACCGGCGGGCCGTCGCCGCAGAGAAGCGCGTAACGGAGCCCGGGCTTCAGCCGGTTCCAGCCCGGCGTCAGGGTGCTCGTCACGTAGCGAACGTTCTCGTCGTACATCAGGAGGAGGGCGCCGAGGTTGTGCGCCTTCATGCGCTCGCGCGCCCGCTCGAGCCGGTACTTCCGGAGGCGGTCCCAGTTGACCCGCTGCTGCCAGTCCACTCCCACGGTGCCGAAGTTCGCCATGCTGTCCCCCAGAGACCGGGTCCGGATCAGGCTCCTGGTCGCGAACAGGGATATTCCGTCAGGAAGTCGGCGAGGTCAAGCCAACGGTACCAGCTTCGACCTTCGTATGCGATGATCCCGCGTCACGAGCGGCACGCGATGGACCACGCTGGTCGCGGCGATGATCTCGTCCGCCGGGTCGCCCCGCACGTCCAGGTCGCGGATGGCTCGGCAGACATCGAGGCTCAATGGCCAGGTGTGCAGCCGCGTCAGCGCACGGACAAGCTCGGGGTCGTCCAGGTTCACGGCAATCCTGCCGAGCTGCGCGAGCTTGCCGATCTCCCACAGGACGATCGCCGAGATACTCCATGTCTCACGCGACAGGAGCGCTGATTCGCGGCGGGTCAGGTCGCCCATCAGGGCGTGGAGGAGGATGTGGGTGTCAAGATTCAGCATCCCAGCGCAGCCCCGTCGACAGGATCTTCCCCCTGATCCGGATCCTGCCCTTGAACTTGCCGATGAGGCTCGCCGACTCGGTCTCGACCGGCACGAGCCGCGCCACGGGCTTCCCATGTTTCGTGATGACGATGCCCTCCGGATCGACCTTATCGAGGAG
>WNFO01002115.1_pt1 | contig 16225 bp, 11 predicted proteins | sample 5400251 | NCBI WGS metagenome assembly WNFO01 (sample SAMN13153354, study PRJNA577476) | soil metagenome | isolation source: 100 cm saprolite under Madrone tree | place: USA:California | collected 2016-06-14 | reverse complement strand
CATACCCCAATCTCGGCAACACAAGGTGAGAATAGCGACTCGCTAACGGCCAGACAGATGCAGGTTGTTGCGATGAAGTTCAGCTCACCAAGCCATTCGTTCTTTGTGCGCCGAAAGAACCGAGCTATCTAGTCGGCTCGACCCCCCGGATACCAGGTCGTGTCCGCAGTGAAAGAGTCTGCAACGACGTTATGTTGTTGCCCCTGCTAGAAAAAGCGAAAGAACAGAGTGTCCACTTCTTGTTGACCCCCAAGACCGGGGCGCGTTCCAGTGGGGCACCCCAGTGCGGGACATCGTTCGCTCCCGAGGCAGCGGGCATCCCCCAGCGCGCTCTCTTGCCCGGCGAGCAGTACCGCTTTCATTTCGACATGACCAAATGTATCGGCTGCAAGTGCTGCGTTGTCGCTTGCAACGAGCAGAACGGCAATCCCGCGGATATCAACTGGCGAAGAGTCGGTGAAATCGAAGGCGGCTGGTACCCGAACACGCACCGCTCCTATCTTTCCATGGGCTGCAATCACTGCATGGAGCCGACATGTTTGGAAGGCTGTCCCGTGGACGCCTACTCCAAGGATCCCATCACTGGCGTAGTCCTACACAGCGCGGAAGCCTGTATCGGCTGCCAATACTGCACGTGGAACTGTTCATACGGCGTGCCGCAGTACAACGCGGAGCGCGGTGTCGTCGGTAAATGCGACATGTGTCATGACCGGCTGGACGAGGGGCGCGCGCCGGCGTGCGTCAGCGCTTGTCCTGAGACTGCAATCCGCATCGAGATCGTAAACATCGCCGAATGGAAACGTGAGTACGCTGCGAACGCCAATGCGCCGGGCCTTCCCTCCGCCGATGACAGCATCTCCTCGACGCGCATCACTCTTCCCAACAATTTGCCGCCCGACACACGAAAAGCAGATTTCTTCCGCGTAAGGCCCGAAGATCCGCACTGGCCTCTCGTGGCAATGACTGTGCTGACCCAACTCTCGGTCGGCGCTTTTGTCACCATCTGGCTGCTGCAATTGTTCGGAAAGACCGCACGTTTGGGTCTTGCGGCGCTGGTTTCGCTGTTGGTAGCGGGGCTGGCGCTGAGTGCCTCGACGCTCCACCTTGGGCGTCCCATTTATGCGTATCGCGCGCTGAAAATGTGGAAGCGGTCCTGGCTGAGCCGCGAAGTCCTGCTATTCGGATGCTTTTCCGGCGTAGCGTTTTTGTACGCGGCGTTGCTCTGGTTCAAGCTGCCCGGAAGCCTTGCGATTGGCGCACTGACCTCCTTGCTTGGCGCGGCGGGAGTCACTGCGAGTGCGTGCATCTATCTCGTCCCGGCGCGGCCCGCATGGAACTCCAAGCGCACGGTGGCAGGATTCTTTCTTACGGCGATCCTGCTCGGCCCCTTGCTCGCGGCCAGTCTCGGAATCGGAGACCGGCGCTGGTTGAGCATAGCGATTGTTGCCGCGGCAGCAGGGCACTTGCTGAACAAAGCCGGCAAATTCTTCTGGCTGACCGCGTCCGACTCCTTCGAACTGCAAGCATCGGCGCGCTTGCTTTCCACGACTTTGGCGTCTTCCTTCCTGGGGAGTGGCGCGCTGCTGTGCTTGGGGGGAATCATTCTGCCGCTGTTTGTGCCGACCTGGGCCGGTGCGTGCGCTTCACTTCTCATCGTTTTGGTTGGTGAAGTTCTCGGCCGATATGTTTTCTTCGTCAGCGTAGTTCCCAAGAATATGGCTGCATCGTACATGTCCGCCGGAAAGGCGGCGGCATGAGCCTGAAGCGCCAGCTCGGATTGGACATCCTGGAAGAAAGGTACGCGTACGCCAGCGATCCGGTCATGGGGCACACCTCGGAGCAGAAAATTCCGGACACTTGGGTCTCCACGACGTGCGGTTATTGCTCGGTCGGTTGCGGAATGTTCATTGGGGTAAAGGACGGCCGCGCGGTTAGCGTGCGCGGAAATCCGGACCACGCTGTTAATTCTGGCCTGCTCTGTCCCAAGGGCCTTTCCGAACATTACACGCTGGAGGCCTCGAACCGCGCGCGTTACCCGCTTCTGCGCAACAAACGCGGAAAGCTTGCGCGCATCGGGTGGGACGAAGCGCTTGCCACCATGGTGGAGAAATTCCGCGGCGTTCAGGAGAAATACGGCCAGGATGCCCTCGGGGTTCTCAGTACGGGTCAGCTTGTCACCGAAGAGTTTTACACGCTTGGCAAGCTCGTGCAGCTTGGACTTGGTACGAAAAATTACGATGGGAACACGACGCTTTGCATGGCCAGCGCGGTCTCCGGGTACAAGCGCTCCTTTGGCAGTGACGGCCCGCCAGGCGCGTACGAAGACCTTAGCCAAGCGGACGTCATGTTTCTCATCGGCGCAAACATCGCCGATAACCACCCGATCCTTTGCCAGTACCTCGACGCCAATCCCGGCAGGACCTTGATCGTCGCCGATCCGCGCGTGACGAAGACCGCGATGATGGCGGACCTCTATCTGCCGCTGAAGCCGCGCTCGGACATCGCTCTTCTCAACGGCATGATTCACATCCTCGTTGAGAATGGCCTTGTCGATCGCGAGTACATTGCGGCACATACCACCGGTTTCGACCAACTGGAAGAGTCGGTTCGCAAGTACACGCCTGAGTACGTCTCGCAACTCACCGGGCTTACGCCCGAGCAAATCTACAAGGTCGCACTCATCTATGGCAAAGCCAAAGCCCCTTTCATTGGCTGGACGATGGGTGTGAACCACAGCACCAAGGGCACAGAAACCGTAAGCGTCATCAACAATCTTGCGTTGATCACCGGCAACGTCGGCAAACCGGGAGCATCTCCTTTTTCGATCACCGGCCAATGCAATGCGATGGGAACGCGGGAGGCAGGCTTCGCATCGAGTCTTCCCGGGTATCGCAAATTCGAAAGCGCATCCGACCGCGAGGAATTGGCGGCGCTCTGGGGCATCGCCGCGGACCGCTTGCCAACTTCGCGCGGATGGGCTTACCCGGACATCGTCGAGGGCGCCGTTGCAAAGAAAATTCGCGCTCTGTGGGTCATCGCCACAAATCCAATCGTGTCGTTCCCGAATCTCGGCCTGCTACAGTACAGCCTCGATAGTTTGGATTTTCTGGTGGTGCAGGATGGATTTCATCCGACGCCTACGACCGAAGTCGCGGACCTCGTCCTGCCCGCGGCCATCTGGGGAGAAAAAGAAGGCACGTACACGAATTCCGAACGCCGCGTGAGCAAGGTCAATCGCGCCGTGAACCCTCCTGGAGAGGCCCGCGCAGACTTCGACATCTTCTTGGATTTGGCAAAAAAGCTCGGCTGCTATGACGAACTTTTTCCGGGATGGACCCAGCCGAAGGATGCCTTCGGGGAGTGGAAGCATGTTTCGGCGGGTCGCCTCTGCGATTACTCCGGACTCACGTACGAGCTCATCGAGCGCCACGGCGGGATTCAGTGGCCTTATCCGGCCGGTGCCACGGAAGTAAAGACAACGCGGCTCTACTCCGACGGCCATTTCTCGACAGAGGATGGAAAGGCGCGGCTGCTCCCGGTCGAGTGGGAACCGTTTCCGGAGCAGCCGAACGCGGATTTTCCTTTCGTGCTGAATACCGGCCGCACCGTCGAGCACTGGCATACCCGAACGAAAACGGGAAACGTTCCGATCCTTGAGCGTCTCTCGCCAAACGCGTGGCTGGAGATGAATCCGCGGGACGCGCAGTCGCTCGGCCTGAAGCCGCATGATCGAGTCGACGTAGTTTCTGCTCGTGGACGCGTGAAAAGCGTCGAGCTTCGAGTCACCGAGATCATCGCGCCGGGGCAAGTCTTCATGCCCTTTCACTATGCCGAGGCGAATGCCAATCAAGTGACACAAAGCGCCTTCGATCCAATCTCGCGGGAGCCCAATTACAAGCAGTGCGCGGTGCGCGTCGAGAAAGGTCAGCCGTCGCCGCAGTATTGGGGCGTGCGCGGGGGCCCAAGGGCCAGGTATCAAGCCGAAAGGGATGGAACGCATTCCGTTTCGCGTAAGGAGATGAGATGAAGAAAAACAAGTTTCTGGAGAGCGGCCACTTCCCAACGCTCATCGCGGCGTTTCTTTATTTCGATGTCAGTTTCATGGTGTGGGTTTTGCTCGGGCCCCTTGCTCCGTTCCTCTCCGAAATGCTCAAGCTCACCCCCTACCAGAAAGGATTGCTTACAGCGATTCCACTTCTGGGCGGAGCGCTGTTTCGGCCTGTGCTGGGATTCTTCGGAGAGCGTTTTGGCGAGCGTAGGACTGGCCTGTTCGGGCTCGCTTTCACTTTGCTTCCGCTGATTCTTGGCTGGCGTTTCGCACATACGGCCGCACACTTCTATTTTCTTGGGCTCCTATTGGGCATCGGTGGCGCGAGTTTCGCCGTGGCTCTGCCGATTGCAGGACGCTGGTATCCGCCTGAGTATCAGGGGCTAGTCATGGGCATCGCCGGCGCGGGGAATTCGGGAACTCTCATCGCGACGCTATTCGCGCCGCGCCTCGCCCAGAAATTTGGATGGGCGAACACTTTCGCTTTGGCCATGCTTCCCGTGCTTGTTGTGTTGGTTCTCTTCGCTCTGCTGGCGAAGGACAGCTCACGCCACAGTGAACCTCCCAAATGGAAAGCGATCGCAGCCATTTTGCGGGAGCCTGATACTGCTTGGTTTTGTTTCTTCTATAGCTTTACATTCGGCGGGTTCGTGGGCATGGCCAGTTTTCTCACCACTTTCTTTCATGACCAATATGGATTGTCAAAAGTTCGCGCCGGCGACTTCACGACCATTGTTGTTCTTGCAGGAAGTTTCCTGCGACCCGTAGGCGGATGGCTGTCGGACAAGATTGGAGGCTACCGCTTGCTCTTGCTGCTGTTAGCCGGTGTGGCGGGTTGCCTCGGAGGTGTAGGGAGGCTCCCTGCGCTTCCGCTGGAGGTAGGGCTCTTATTTCTGTCCATGGGAATGATGGGCATGGGGAATGGAGCCGTGTTTCAGCTCTTGCCGCAGCGATTCCCCGAACGCGTTGGGCTTCTTACCGGATTGGTCGGTGCGGCTGGCGGCTTGGGTGGCTTTTTCTTGCCTTTTCTTCTCGGCGCCATCAAGCAGCGAACCGGGCAGTACTCGGGAGGACTTTTCCTTTTCGCCGGCGCTTTCTTTGCCGCTGCTTTGATCTTGTTGTATCTCGGCACTAAATGGCGCACGAGCTGGCAAGAAGACTCGGCGGAACGGGCAGGTATCTTCTCGTACCGGAGTTTTGCGGGAACTCCGGCGGGAGAACCCATCGAATGAGGCACGCGCTGGCAGGCCAGAGTTTTCTTCAGGAGGAGTGGTGACCATGGAAAAGCTTGTCGTAGTCGGGAACGGCATGGCTGGTGTTGCCTGCGTCGAGCAGATTTTGAAGCACGCAACAAAATTTGAAATCACCATCTTCGGCGACGAGACCCACGTCAACTACAACCGCATCCTTCTCTCCTCGGTGCTTGCCGGCGAGAAGGTCGCAGACGAGATTGTACTCAATGGCCTCGAGTGGTACGAAAAACATGGGATTGAGTTGCGTCTCGGCGTTCGAATTACAGATGTGGATTCCAAACGCAAGACGGTGACCGGCGATGATGGCAGCACAATGCCGTTCGACAAACTGCTGATAGCCACGGGAAGCACGCCGCTGATCCCTCCGATGGAAGGTGTGAAAAAAGAAGGCGTTTTCGTCTTTCGCAATTTGGACGACACCCGAGCGCTGCTCGATCAAGCCGCGCCGGGCAAAAAAGCAATTGTGATCGGCGGTGGTCTGCTCGGACTCGAAGCGGCGCGCGGGCTGCAAGTGCAAGGTTGCGACGTAACAGTCGTCCACTTGATGGACACTCTGATGGAACGCCAGCTTGACCTGACCGGCGGCGGATACCTCAAAGCAAAGATGGAATGTTTGGGCGTCAAGGTGCTTCTTGAACGCAATACCGCATCCATTCTCGGGAACGGCAAGGCCGAAGGCGTTGCATTCAAAGACGGCAGCAGCATCGAGGGGGATTTTGTCGTCATTGCCGCGGGAATCCGCCCGAACGTCGAGTTGGGTCGCAAAGCGGGATTGCAGGTCAACCGCGGGATCGTTGTGAACGACTTTATGGAAACCTCGAATCCGGACGTTTTCGCTGTCGGAGAATGCGTCGAGCACAACGGCACATGCTACGGCTTTGTGGCGCCTCTCTTCGAGCAAGGAAAAGTTCTGGCCGCGACGATTACGGGAAATCGCGGGCCTGCCTATGGGGGCACCATCCAGGCCGCAAAGCTGAAGATCATGGGCGTGGATGTTTTCTCAGCCGGCAATTTCAGTGAAAAAGATCCCGGCACCGACGCTGTCCGCTACGAGGATCCCGCGGTTGGCGTCTACAAGAAGCTGACCGTCCGCGACAGCAAGCTCGCCGGCGTCATTCTCGTGGGGGACACATCGGATAGCCATCGCTACATGGATTGGCTGCGGTCGCAGACGGACTTGACGGCCATGCGCCGCCAACTTCTTTTTCCGGGGCCTGCGAATGATGCGGGCCTTGATGTTGCGGAGATGGCGGACGGCAAGGTGGTCTGCGGATGCAATGGCGTTACCAAGGGCACGATCATTCAGGCCGTCCATGAGAAGGGGATCAGCACTCTCGCGCAGCTGAAAGATTGCACGCGAGCTTCAACCGGCTGCGGAAGTTGCACGGAAGTTTGCCAGAACCTCTTGAAAGCCGTTGCTCCGGAATTCCAGGAAGAAACAAAAAAGTCTCTCTGCAAATGTATTCCGTTCCCCGAGGACAAGCTGCGCGAAATTCTGCGGAGCCAGAGATTGCGCTCCGTGCAGGAAGTTCTGGAAATCTACGGCAATAGCGTGGGCTGTGAAATCTGCAAACCGGCGCTCAGTTACATGGTGGACATGCTGTGGTGCGGCGATCACAATGAGGATCGCTCAGCGCGCTTTGTCAACGACCGCGTGCACGCTAATATTCAGAAGAACGGCACGTTTTCCGTGGTGCCGCGGATTCGCGGGGGCGTGACTTCGGCAAAAGAATTGCGGCGTATCGCGGACGTGGCCGAGAAATACAAGGTGCCGATGGTGAAGATCACCGGCAGCCAGCGCATCGATCTGCTCGGAGTAAAGAAAGCCGATCTGCCGGGAATTTGGGCCGACCTGGGTATGCCATCCGGCCAGGCGTATACCAAAGGTGTGCGCATGGTGAAAACTTGCGTTGGAACGGACTTTTGCCGCTTTGGCGTACAGGATTCTACCTCAGCAGGCATAGAGATGGAGCGCCGCTTTGAGAATCTTTATATGCCGCACAAATTGAAGATGGGAGCCGTCGGCTGCCCACGCAATTGCGCCGAGGCCACCGTCAAAGATATCGGTCTCGTCGGTCAAGAAGGAAGCTGGCAGGTCGTCGTCGGTGGAGCGGCCGGCAAGAAAGTTCGCAAGGCAGACCTGCTCGTCACCGTGGAAACTACAGAGGAGGCGCTGCAGGCTGCCACCTTGTTCTTCCAGTATTACCGCGAGAACGCCAATTTCCTGGAACGAACGTACGATTTTGTGGAGCGCCTTGGGATTGAAAAAGTCCGCCGCGAAACCGTCTATGCGCCGCTGGCGGTTCAACAGGGCTTACGGGAAAGGTATCGGAGATCCAAACGGCTGTCGCAGGACGCCTGGCTGGAAGGCGATACACCACGTCATCCAACGCAGTTCGTGCAAATTGAACCGCTCGAAAAGGTACAGGCATGAGCGCCAACAAGCAATGGGTTCGCATTACAGAAATGCAGAACATCCCTCTGCGGGAAGGGCGATCCGTGAATGTCGCAGGCCGCGAAATCGCCATTTTCAATCTCGGCGATCGGTTTCTGGCCGTCGATGGCCGGTGTCCCCATAAGGGCGGCCCCTTGGCGGAAGGCATCGTCACCGGCACGACCGTAGTTTGCCCTCTGCATGCCTGGAAAGTGGATTTGGAATCGGGCGCGGTCAAGAACTCCGCAAGCCCAGTGCCCTGCATCGAAGCTTTTTCGACGCGAGTGGAAGCGGGTGTCGTCCTGATCGAAGTGCCTGTCGAGCCAGCCACTATGCAAGAAAATCCCGGCGCATCCTGCCAGCCCGATCGGCCGATTCAGTGGGTCAAATCACGCATCGTTTCCGAAGAGAGGCCATGACTGGAAGAAAATCCGCGAAGAATGCTTGCTTCGAAGAGCGCCCGGCGCCACGCAGGAGGGCATTTCTCGAAGAATGATTCGACGAAGTCAATTCCGTTCCCAATTGATCGGTAGATACTCGAAAGGACGAAAGCCAGCAATCATGATCTACAAGGCATTGCGATTCTTAGTTTTGACAGTTTTTGCGTGCACGAGCATTCCGCTTTTTGCACAGGAACGAACGAAGGCAGAACTCAGCGCTCTGTCAGGGAGTGCCAAAGACAGCGCACGGCCGGAGGGAGACGCGATCGCCGGCGCAGATTCACCAGCAGAAGGCAAGAGTGCGAAACCTGAGTCATCATCGGCTCCCCCGCACAAGATTAGGTCGTTAACCGTGTCGGCAAGCTGGCGCTTTCGAACCGAAGCTTGGGATTGGTTTCAACCCACGACTGGCGAGAACGCCTATGCCTTTTCACATTCACTTCTGCGCCTGGGAATCGGCCAGAAAAGGGAGAGGGTTGAATGGTTGCTGGAAGGAGCGCAGGACACCATTCTTGGACTGCCCACAACCGCCGTTGTTCCCGGACGCCAGGGCCAGCTTGGCTTGGGCGCTGCTTGCTACGTTGCGAACGGCAACGGACAAAACAATGCGAATGGCTTCGTGAAGCAAGCCTACTTCGGCTTCAAGATTCCGGCGAACGGCAATGTGCGTCTGGGCCGTTTCGCGTTTCTTGACGGCGCCGAGGTAACGCCGAAGGATAAGACTGTCGCAACGCTTGTCAATACCCGCATCACCCAGCGGCTGATTGGCGACTTCGGTTTCTCCGCTGTGGGGCGGAGCTTCGATGGTGTACGGCTGGCTTTCGACGCGGGTAAAAGTAACATCACTCTTCTCGGTGCCCGGTCGACTCGCGGCGTCTATCAGATCGATGCCATGGGTGAGGTTCATGTGGACCTCTTCTACGGCGCGTTCACCGTTCCCGTCAATTCCCATAACAGCGCCGGAGAACTGCGAATCTTTGTGTTAGGTTATGTGGATGAGCGAGGGACGGTCTTGAAAACGGACAACCGTCCGCTTTCTCTTCGCGCTGCCGACAAAAATCAGATTCACATCGGAACCTACGGCGCCGACTACGTCCATGTCTTTCATTCGGACACGCACGGTCAGTTCGATTTCCTGTTGTGGGGAGCCCTGCAGAATGGCAGTTGGGGAACGCAGATCCACCGTGCTGGCGCGTTTGTCGGTGAATTCGGCTGGCAGCCGATCGTCCCTGTGCTCAATCCGTGGTTCAGCGCCGGCTACTCATTCGGTAGCGGTGATTCGAATCCCACCGGCAATCACCACGGAACGTTCTTTCAGGTTCTGCCAACGCCGCGTCCCTACGCGCGTTTCCCGTTCTACAATATGATGAACAACGAGGACTTCTACGGTACGGCGGTCTTCCGCTTTCCTCGCGCTCTATCGGTGCGCAGCGAGCTCCACGCACTCCGTTTGGCCAATACGCAGGATCTTTGGTATGCGGGAGGCGGGGCTTTTCAGCCGCACACGTTCGGTTACACGGGCCGGGCGAGCGGCGGCAATCGCAGCCTGGCCAACGTATGGGATATCAGCCTGGATTGTCCTTTGCGTTATGGCTTCAGCATTACCACCTATTACGCTCATGCCTGGGGCAAGAGCGTGATCACAAGCATTTATCCAACTGGCACGAACGCGCAGTTCGGATACGTAGAGACGAATTTTCACTTTTAGGAAGGCGCTGATGCCGGATGCGAGCTTCGGAGGATTGCGCGTGCTGGCACTGGAAAGCCGTCACGCGAAAGAGCTAGCCAAATTGATCGCGGCCTATGACGGTAAACCCACCGTCGCACCCGCGCTGCGTGAAGTGTCGATCGAGCCCAGCGAGGCGCTCGCCTTTTCCGCCGGGCTTATCAGCGGTCAATTTCATGTGGTGATTTTTCTGACCGGTTCAGGTACACGCGCACTGATCGCCGCCGTCGAAAGCCAGTATCCTCGCGAACTGCTTTCCGCCGCGCTCCAGAGAGTGCGGGTGGTCGCACGGGGGACCAAGCCAGTGTCTGTGTTGAGCGAGTTGGGCGTGAAACCCGGCCTCGTAGCGCCCGAACCGAATACTTGGCGCGAAATCTTGCAAGTGCTGGACAGCGATGCGAACCCGCAGTCGGTTCGTGGTCTCCGGGTCGCCGTTCAGGAATACGGAACGCCCTGCACCGAATTGCTGCAGGGGCTCAAGGCACGTGGAGCGCATGTGACCACAATTCAAGTTTACCGTTGGTCGTTGCCTGAGGATACGGCCCCTCTCCGGCAGGCCGCGAAGTGCATCGCTGGAGGTGAGATAGATGTCGTTCTCTTTACCTCCGCGGTACAGGTCGCGCATCTGTTTCAAGTTGCTGCGGAGATGAAAATCGAAAAGTCTATGCGCAACAACATCGACCGCGTTGTGATCGGTTCGATCGGGCCGACCACATCCGACCGTCTGCGGTCCATCGGATTGCAAGCTGACTTGGAAGCCTCCCGGCCCAAAATGGGCTTCCTGGTCCGGGAAGCCGCCGAGCGCTCTGCTGAGATCCTCCACGAGAAGCAGAATCATCCGCCCCTGGATTTCTTGCACGAAATCGGGAGCCGGATGGCAGCAGCCAGTCCGCTACAAGAGGTGCTGGGGCGAATTGTGGATTTCGCTACAGCCGTTGTGAGTTCCGATTCCTGTTTCGTCTACGTGCTGGAGGGCGATGAGTTAGTGCTGAAGGCGTCCAAGAACCCTCATCCGAAGGAGGTCAACCGGCTAAAACTGCGCTTGGGCGAAGGAATCACCGGATGGGTGGCAAAGCACCGGCAGCCGGTCGCTGTGGCACGCAACGCTTTCCACGATCCGCGCTTCCAATTCTTCAATGAACTACCCGAAGATCGCTACGAAGCCTTCTTGTCTGTACCCGTCCTCTGCCGAGGCAGGCTCGTTGGCGTGATCAGCCTGCAACATCGGGAACCGTACGCTCATAGCAAACAGGAGATCCGATTGATTTCCACGATCGGTTTTCTCGTTGGTGCCGAGATCGAAATGGCGCGTCTGGAGGAGAAAAGCTCCGTCCTCTCTGACGAGCTCCAGGCTCGCAAAGTCGTCGAGCGGGCCAAGGGGATTCTGCAGCGCGAATCGCAGTTGAGTGAAGAAGATGCCTATCTTAGCTTGCGCAGACAGAGCCGCCAGCAGCGGAAATCCATGAAGGAGGTCGCTCAGGCCATCGTCAGCGGAGAGATCGAGCGTACTCAGAAGAATCGTAGGGCTTGATAGGCGTACCGCAATTGCAAAAATTGTCCGGGCAGTATTTGTCTGGGCGTTCTCGAAACTACCCTTCGGAACTGGGGGCGCCCAAAGATTGTGGCCAGAATTCCTGCTGGTCATCTGCCTCACTCACATCCGGTTGCTCAGTGGCGCCCGTGCTGGCCATTCCGTCTCGGTTTGCTCGGATCCCGACCGATACTTCCGCGGTTCCTATGTCACTTGCTGGCAGCTGAGTCGACAAGCCTTCTAAAATGTCCGTGCGAGTGCCCGTGCTCGAGTAGTTTTTCGCTACAGCTCCGATAATAAGCAGCACGGGCGCAGGCAGCCAAGGAGCTTCTGCGAGCTTTGCCAGCGGCGTTGAATGAACTCGCTGCTGTGCAGACGTGGCGCGTGAAACGACTAGGCAGGCAGTCTGAGGCTCCAGGCCGGCAGCGCAAAGCCTTGTCGCCAAGCTGTCGTAGTCGGTGCTAGGCATGTAAATAACTACAGTCGCGTCGTCGGAGACGACATCTTTCCAGTCAGGGGGAGTTTTATCTGCACAGTGGTGATTGCTCAAGAACACCATCTTAGAAGCCAGTCTTCGGTCTGTGAGTGGAATCTTGGCCTTAGCCGCCGCGCCAAATGCCGCAGTTATGCCCGGCACAACCTCGAACTCGATTCCTGCTTCACGCAAGGCTTCCATCTCCTCACCGGCGCGGCCGAAGACCAGTGGATCTCCGGACTTCAACCTGACTACACTCAAGCCTTCTTTCGCGGCGTTGATGAGCAGGGAATGAATTTGGTGTTGGGTGGTGCTTGGGTAACCGCAGCGCTTGCCCACGTTCTCCACATAGGTGCCGACCGGGATGAGGTCGAGAATTTCCGGTGAGACGAGATCGTCATGAAAGACAACGTCGGCCGTCTGAAGCAGACGCAATGCCTTGAGAGTGAGAAAATCGGGATCTCCCGGGCCAGCCCCTACGAGACAAACTCTCCCTTTTTTCATGTCGACTTTGCTGATCGCGGCTGCTCCCAATCCGCCGCGTCCCCGTCTCTAGAATGAGTCAGAGAGCCAAATACGCGACCCTGTGCAAGGATGTTAACACTAACGCATGTGAGCGTCGGCGTGAAAGAATCCATACAATGTATTGAAACTCCTGATGGGGTTTCTCCTATCCGTCAGGTGAATTCAGCTCGCGCTGCCCATTCTGTGGGAGAAAGGTGTTGGTTCCGATGTGATGAAACCGATCGCTGTCAAGGCATTCGCGCTCTCGCCGCTAGGAAGCCGCCCCATTATTCTCACTCTTGAATTAGACCGAAGTTGCACCGGGCAGAAATCGTCGGCAAAGGCAAAACGTGTGTCATGCTGCCACCGAGAGCGAGAATTCCCTGGCGCGAACGGCGCAAACCCGGCCCCCGGAACTTGTCTTTTTGTTCGTCATTGTGCAGGCGTTTCCGAGCCCGGAATCTATGATCTATTGCTGCTTAACTAATGGGATGGTCCGCCGCCTTTACCTAGCCAGCAGCCTGTGTATGAGAGGCTTGCGGAGGAGGCGTCCCATGGAACTACACACCATCGGCATTGATCTTGGTAAGACAGTTTTTCATCTGGTCGGGCTTAACTCGCGCGGCGAGGTCGTGATGCGCAAGAAGTTCTCACGTACACAGCTGCTGCGCTTCACCGCCAACGTACATGTCGGGTTGATTGGCATGGAAGCCTGCGGAGGTGCGCATTTTCTGGGCCGAGCCCTGCGGGAACAAGGACATGAGGTGCGACTGATTCCGGCGCAGTATGTGAAGCCCTACGTGAAGACGAACAAGAGCGACTACATCGATGCCGAGGCGATCGCTGAGGCTGTCGCACGGCCGACGATGCGCTTCGTGCCGATCAAGACCGATGACCAGCTGGATCTGCAGTCCCTGCATCGGGTGCGCGAGCGTTGGGTGATGCGTCGCACGGCAGTCATCAACCAGATTCGTGGATTGCTACTCGAACGTGGCATCACTCTCCGGAAAGGACGGTGTCATGTCGGTGCAGCATTGCCCGGGATCCTGGAAGACGCCGACGCGAAGCTATCGGGCGCCTTGCGCATGCTGCTGGCGCAACTGAAGCTGGAGCTCGATCACTTGGATCTGCGGATCGACGAAGCCGATGAGATGATCAAGAAGACTGCTCGCGAAAACGAAGCTTGCCAACGACTGGTGGCCATCCCTGGCATCGGACCAGTCACCGCCACCGCACTCATCGCGGCGATTGGCAACGGAGGGGCCTTCCGCAAGGGTCGAGAGTTCGCAGCCTGGATGGGGGTAGTTCCGCGTGAACAGTCCACCGGCGGCAAGCAGAAGCTGCTCGGTATCAGCAAACGTGGGAACTCCTACTTGCGAAGACTTTTCGTGCAAGGCGCACGTGCGGTGATGCAACAACGTACCAAGCAGTCTTCCGGTCTGAGCAGGTGGTTGGCTCAACTCACCTCACGCAGCCACCGCAACGTGGCCGCCGTGGCGTTAGCGAATAAGATCGCCCGCATGGCCTGGGCCGTGCTCGCTAAGAATGAACAATATCGGCCTCCCGTGTTGGCCGATGTAGCTGCAGCCTAGCGACAACCGCGGAGATTATAGTTTCTTGCCAGGTCTGCTGGCGAATGAGGAGATGGCACAACGGTCGAACCCGGCGCTCTCTAAACCCGTAACCGGAAGAAGTCTCTTAAGACTGAATAACTAATGGGGAAAAGAGCGCAGCGCATTGCATCCTGGCCAGGAGTGATTCACTCCAACAAAGGCCGTATACATTTGCGCAGACCAACCTGTGACACTCTCACATTTCGCTTGCGGCGACGCGGCGGACCATACATTCCGAGTACCCCGTTCACACGACCAGAATCGCGCTGTCGTCAGGGCATGCGCTTCATCTTCATTTACGGTGGTCTTCCCCGAATACGACGACGCTATTACCTAGAGGCAGCTCTTGTATGCGAAGTTCCATAGGCCCGTCGCCCGCGCTCTTGCAGCGGTACCGGTCGATGAGATACGGCACGCCCTCGCCAGCCAGCAGCTTCGACGAAGTGGTGACCTCGAAATACAGATGCGGCTCGCGGGCATCGCCGGAAGCGCCGATGCGCGCCACCACCTGGCCGCGCCGCACGCCGTCCCCTGCCTTCACGCGCAAACTCCCCGGTTGCAGATGCATGTAATATGCAAACTGACCGTCACCCAGGTCGAGCGTGATTGTGTTTCCCGCAACCGTTTCCAACGTAATCGGCACAGCATGGTGGAACGATTCGCCGTGTCCGGGATGTTATCGGGGAGGCCATCTCTTGCCGTGGCAACACGGCCGTCGGCAACTGCCAGCACTGCTTTCCCATAGGAATAATAGGAGCGCACGTCCAGCGCGTCGCCAGAAAATGACGCACCGCCACTGATCTGCTCCCAGTCGATCGCGTAGCGTCGTGAGTCCACCGCCCGCCCATCAAGAATGACAACTCCGCGCCGATGATGATTGTCCCGATCATTACTGGGCCCATCGTCTGCAAGCCAGTTTGCTCCTTCTACCGGCGGCCCGAGCACATGCAACTCAGTCTGATGTGTAGCGATGACCGCGCCTTCCGCTGCTGAGTCGACCGTGCTCACGTGATGAAGCAGTCTGTCCGGAATATGTGAGCTGCGGTCGAACGCTACTGACATAAAAACGATGGCGCTCTGGCCATCGGCGATTACGAGCCTTTCTTTGGGGTCAGAAAGTGTCTTCCCGCCCAGAGGCTGCAACATGGCTTCGAGTTTGCTCTGCCTCGAAGATCGCAATCGGTTGGGCAGCTCCCGCATCTGCGTCGAGCACCTCAATACGATTCAGGGAAAGAGGAGTTGTCCCGAAGTTCGTCAGATTCAACTCGTACATGACATAGAAATGCGGTCCGCTTGGGAATGCTGTGGGCTCGAATGGCACGCGCATCTCGAGCTGTGGTGGCCAGGGAGCGGGCTTGGCCGCCGAATTCTTGTTATCGGATCACAGATTCTGCGCTTGAGAATTGCCTGTCAACTGGTTGTCCGGTTGGGCAACGGAAGGACATGAGCAAAGGGAAGCAGCTCCGAGAAGGATTAACAGGCGCATGCTGGTGGTACGCAATTGGCGACCACAAAGTTCCTCATTCTGGTTGGATGGGGCGGCTACCCGGAAGTAATCCTTGGGCCCGCCTTGCGATCAGGTGCCAACTCCTGGTAAGTCGGATAACCGGGTGCGCCGTGAAAGGCGCTGGTCCACAGCGGGGGTATACCCGCCCGGGAACTGGTTCGCTCCACCCGGTAGCAATCAGAGCAGCAGTGGAGGTAACGAGACTGCTGAAGCCTCTGGTGTAGAAGGCCGCGAAGGCGGCTTGGCGAGCGTGCAGGCCGTAACGTGAGTGAACGCTGAGTAGGCCTCGAAAAGACTAATGCAGGAGCCGACCCGCCCCGATTATGGGGAAGGCCGAAGCGGAGGGAATGGTATGAGCGAACAAATTCCATCTGACCTGCCGGGGTATTGGCGACGGCATGCAGGCAAAGGGGACCATGCGTAACACGGGAAGTCCCAGCGGTGATCGCGGTTTTCGGATCAACTGGCAACTCGCGAGAGATAGGCCGGGCCGTTTGGGATGGCGGAGAGGCTCGCAGTACCGATGAAGCCGGGTAATTCCAGTGGAGGGAAGGGGCCTCAGTTGAAAGGAAACGCAAGAAGCAACGAAGGACCGAGGGATTGGCGATGAGCCTAACAACTCCACCAAGTGTTCAGAAGTTGCAGACGGCGTTGCACGACAAAGCGAAGGGATCGCCCAACTTTCGCTTCTATG
>WNFO01002113.1_pt1 | contig 16227 bp, 13 predicted proteins | sample 5400251 | NCBI WGS metagenome assembly WNFO01 (sample SAMN13153354, study PRJNA577476) | soil metagenome | isolation source: 100 cm saprolite under Madrone tree | place: USA:California | collected 2016-06-14 | reverse complement strand
AATGAAAGCGGCGACGTGCTGGCGCGGATTGGCTCGCCTGATTATTTCGACGACCGGCGCGCAGGGCAGGTCGATATGACCCGCGCGGTACGCTCACCGGGTTCGACGCTGAAGCCATTTATCTACGGCCTCGCATTCGAGGACGGCTTCGTTCATCCGGAAAGCCTGATCGACGACCGGCCAATCCGCTTCGGCTCTTACGCGCCGGAAAATTTCGACATGACGTTTCAGGGAACCGTGCCTGTGCGCAAGGCGCTGCAACTATCGCTGAACGTACCGGCGATCGCCTTGCTGGACCGGGTCGGCGCCAGCCGCCTGTCGTCGCGAATAAAGCAGGCGGGCGCCAGTCTGGTGCTGCCGAAAGACGAAGCGCCGGGCCTTGCGATGGGTCTCGGCGGCGTCGGCGTCACGCTGCAGGATCTGGCGCAACTCTATTCAGGATTGGCACGGCTCGGCAGCACGCGGCCGCTACGCGAGATCATGAAAGCAGAGGACGATGCGCGCGATCCATTGCGGCTGATGGATCAGGTCGCGGCCTGGCAGGTCGGCAACGTGCTGATCGGTACGCCGCCACCGGAAAACGGCGTGCACAACCGGATCGCGTTCAAGACCGGCACCAGTTACGGCTATCGCGACGCCTGGTCGGTTGGCTTCGACGGCCGCATCACGATCGGGGTCTGGGTGGGGCGTCCCGACGGCGCGCCGGTTCCCGGTCTTGTCGGCCGTACCGCCGCAGCCCCCATTCTGTTCGACGCCTTCGCTCGAACCGGAAAACTGCCGGCGGCCCTGCCGAAGCCGCCCAAGGGGGCGCTGCTGGCGAGCAACGCGAAACTTCCACTGCCGTTGCGCCGGTTCCGGCCGGTGGGGGAACTGGTCCGGACTGGCGGCGAGCAGGCGCCGCACATCCAGTTTCCATTGAATGGCTCGCGGATCGATGTCGATCGCTCGGGTGGAGCGGAACTCGCCGCGATGCCGGTAAAAATCGCCGGCGGCGTGCTTCCGCTGACAATGCTCGTTAACGGTGTGGCGGTGGGCGAAATCGACAGCCGACGGCAGCGCCTGATCGACCCGCCCGGCCCGGGCTTTGCCCGATTGACCGTGATCGACGCCACGGGCGCCGCGGACACAGTTGTCATCAGAATTCAATAGAGTTTTGCTAACCGGTTGTCCCGATAGCGGTTTCGGCGTATGCGGAGCCGATGTACGAGACCTATGCCCGCCCCAGATTTGGAGAGCCACGCCAGCCTAAGAACCGGGTGAATCCCGGCAGCAGGCTCGCGGGCATGATCGATTTTGTGACGGTCAGTCATGTCCGCGCGATCGCGTTTCTCGCCCTGTGCGGGCTGCTGCTGTTTCTGCCTGGATTTTTCAACATTCCGCCGATCGACCGCGACGAGGCGCGGTTCGCGCAGGCGACCAAGCAGATGGTCGAGAGCGGGGATTTCGTCGACATCCGGTTCCAGGACGATGTGCGCTACAAGAAACCGGTCGGGGTATACTGGCTGCAGGCAGCCGTGGTCGAAACCGCCTCGGCGCTGGGCCTGCCACGGGCCCAGGTTCGCGTCTGGCTCTACCGCGTGCCGTCCCTGATCGGTGCGATCGGCGCGGTGCTGCTGACTTACTGGACCGCACTCGCATTCGTGACGCGGCGCGGGGCCGTACTGGCCGCCCTTATCCTGTGCAGTTCGGTGCTGCTCGGCGCCGAAGCGCGGCTTGCCAAGACCGATGCGATGCTGCTGCTGTCCGTCGTCGCCGCGATGGGGGCGATGGCGCGGGTGTATTTGTCGTGGCAACGGGGCGAGGATCCCGCGCACCCGCCATGGTCATGGCCGGCGATTTTCTGGACCGCGCTGGCGGGCGGCATCCTGCTCAAGGGACCGCTGATCCTGATGTTCGTGGGGCTGACGATCGTCACGCTGGCGATCCTCGATCGGTCTTCAGCATGGCTGTGGCGTCTGCGTCCGGTATGGGGCCTGATGTGGGTCCTGGTTCTGGTGCTGCCCTGGTTCGTCGCGATCTTCTGGCGCGCCGGCGATGCATTTTTCGCGGATTCGATCGGCGGCGACATGTTGAGCAAGCTGTCCGCGCAGGAATCCCATGGCGCACCGCCAGGAGTCTATCTGCTGCTGTTCTGGGTGACGTTCTGGCCGGGAGCCGCGCTCGCCGGGATGGCGGCGCCGGCGGTGTGGCGGGCGAGGCGGGAGCCCGGCGCGCAGTACCTGCTGGCGTGGCTGGTTCCGTCCTGGATCGTATTCGAACTGGTGCTGACCAAACTGCCGCATTACGTGCTGCCGCTCTATCCGGCGATCGCCATCCTGACGGTTGGGGCGCTGGAGCGCCGCGTGCTGTCGCGATCATGGTTGATGCGCGGCGCAGCCTGGTGGTTTGTCATTCCTGCCGCGGCTTCGGTCATTGCCGTCATCGGCGCGATCACGCTGACGCGTCAGCCGGTGTTTCTGGCGTGGCCGTTCGTGGCGGCAGCCCTCATCTTCGGGCTGTTCGCGTGGTGGCTTTACGACGACAACCGCGCCGAACGCTCGCTGCTGAACGCCGTGGTGTCGGCGATGTTTTTGGCCGTGGCGATCTATGGCGTCGTGGTGCCGGCGCTGACGCCGCTATTTCCCAGCGCCGAGGTCGCGCGCGCGCTGCGCAACGTCGTCTGCGTCGGACCGAAAGCCGCCGCGGCGGGTTTCCACGAACCTAGCCTGGTCTTCATGACCGGCACCTCGACGGTGCTGACGGACGGATCGGGCGCTGCGGATTTCCTGGGCCAGGGCAGTTGCAGGTTCGCGCTGGTGGAAGCGCGCTCGGAACGCGGTTTCGCGCAGCGCGCCGAAGCCATCGGGCTGCGCTATGACGTCGCCACCCGCATTGACGGCTATAATATTTCGCAAGGCAGGGCGATTTCGATCGCCATCTTCCGCTCCGAGGGCACCGAGTAGATGTCAGCTCAGGCCGGCATCGGCGCACAATCGAATTATTTTTCGCAAGTCTTTATCCTGGTGAGGACGTCGGCGACACAACTGGTGCGCCGGCCATCGCATTCGCGGCGCGCCGAGGCGGCACGGAGATCGGCGCGTCACGTGTTGCTGCTCGCCGCCATTCTCGGCGCCGCCATCATCGCGCTGATGTATGCGCTCGATGTTGCCGAAATTGGCCTAATGCCGCCGCGCGGCACCGCCAGCCTCTGGCCTGTTCGCATCCTGACCGATTTCGGAAAATCGGCCTATGTGCTGTGGTTGCTGGCGGGGATGTTGGCCGCCCTTGCGCTGATGATCCCGCGATGGCGGGGAAGCTCACGGTCGCCGTTGCTCAGCCTGGGGACGCATCTGCAGTTTGTGTTTTTCGCGGTGCTGGTGCCGGTCCTCGCCGGTGAGGTCATCAAATGGATTGTCGGGCGCGGCCGGCCGTTCGTCGGAGGCGAAGCCAACGCCTTCAACTTCGCACACTTCGCCGGAACCGAAGCCTATGCCAGCTTTCCATCGGGTCACGCCATTACCAGCTTTGCATTGGCTTTTGCGGTTTCCGCGGTTTGGCCGCAGGCGCGGCCCGCGATGATTGTGTATGCCGTTCTGATCGCCATCAGCCGCCTGGTGCTGTTGGCCCATCATCCGAGCGACGTGGTCGCAGGTGCGCTGATCGGTGTGGTCGGCGCGATGTTGGTGCGATACTGGTTTGCCGCCCGCCGCCTGGGGTTCGCGATCGGTCGCGATGGCGTAATTGTGCCGCTCGCTGGGCCCTCATTGGGGCATCTTAAAAGGGTTGCCCGCGAGCCGTCAGGCCCATAAGAAGCGGACGGCGAAACTGCGATCACTCGAGGGGTTCGGAGTTCCAGTCCACGCTTCTGATATCGCGGGGCTTGCTGCCATAGCGTTTCCGGAAGCAGCGACCGAAATAGGAAAGGTCGGCAAAGCCGGCGTAATCGGCGATCTTTCCTATTCCCCAGTGGCCATATTGCGATTTGCAAAGCATGCGATAAGCGCACGCGAGGCGGTAATCGAGAAGAAAAGTCGAAAACGTGGTGCCGTCGCTCTCAAACAGTCTCTGGACGTGGCGGTTGCTCACTCCCAGATGCTTGGCAACGTCCGCAACCGAAAGATTCCGACGGCTGCTGTTCTCCATCACGTGGGCCTTGGCCGCATGCAGGCGGGCGGCTGGAACACCGCGACCTTCTGCGATATGAGCGGCATCGCGCGTGGCGCCAAGCGTGAGCGCGACGAGATCGGTGATTTGACTGACGATCAGGTGTCGAAGCTCGGGCGGCGATGCCAACGGGACATCGGTCAACAACGCGTTCGCATAGCCAAGCAGAAGTTTAAGAGTGTTCGTTTCGCCGGGGATAGGTCGCATCACGATGTCGTCGATGTCGATCACAAGCGCCGACAGGATCGAGCGTGGAATTCGAACGACGGTAGAGCCTCCGAAAGTGGGACGATCATGTGGTCGACGTTTCCGCTCTTGCAGTCTCAACGCGGGTCCGCTCGATGTGAGCGTTTCCAGCGGGTTCGCGCTGGAGCGCGGCAGTAGTTCAACCAAAACGAAAGCGAACTCTTCGTTGATACGCCTCGGCCTCGCGGCTCGAGATAGTGCAAGGGAATCTTCACCACACATGCGCGCATAGCAAATGGGCGCAACTCGTACAACCGTCCGCCTATTCGCAACCGGTCGTGAATTGTTGTGTAGCGAATTTGCCACGTCGCGCCGAAATCCGCGCGGATGTCGTTATGGTCAGTCGTTCGGAGGAGGTGCGGTTTCAAGGAGTTTTCTAGATATCGAATCCTAGGCGTCGCCGCAAAATAGAGCAGAGGAATTCGAATGGTTGGGCAAGTTGTTAGAGGCCAGATGGCGGGCCTCGCGTGGTGGGAGTTTGCTATCAGCCGCCTGGCAAAGGGTTTCGTAGCAACTGCGGCGGTGAAGTTTGTGAGTATTGCCATGATGACCGCGCCGGCCATGATGTCGCAGGCATCGGCGCAACCGTTCACCCAGGCTCTGGTGTTTGGTGACGGCAGTGTCGATAGCGGTTTTTATAAAGTGTTGGGGAATCCGAACGGCATCGCCGCTAACAAATTCAACATCGCTTTTGCCGCCGCCATTGCGGCTGGCGGGACAGGCGCGCCGACTAATAGTCTGCTCGGTGCCGCCATCACCACGGGAACGCAGACGCCCGGCTTCGATCTTGGCGGAAAATTCAAGCAGAAAGAAATCGCGGGCAGCATTTACGGCGGCTATCTCAAAGGTCCGAGTTGGGCCAGCGTGATCGAACCCTACGGCGCGCTGGACTACGATGTGAATCGTATCGTGCCGATCGGCATCACCTTGCAGAACAACAACGGCGAGACCAGCGGCTCCAACATTTCCGTTGCGTTTCAGGGCGGGCACGATTTCGCTTTCAGCGCCTTGACCCATGGCCCGGCCAAACCGGCGTGACCACCTACGGTGGGCCGTGTCGGCTTGAACTACAGGATCGATTGAGACGCTTCATCATTTGGCGATGCTGGTGTCCGCCAACTGACACATCGAACGTTGAGGGAAACAGGCTGAGAAGCCGACTACATATGGAAAGTATGGAATGACAAAATACGGATGGATGGGTTGTTTCGGAGCTGCCGCAATGCTTGCCGGCCTTGCATGCGCCCCTGCCATGGCTGACGAGACGGTCAGTATCGGTGGTTCGCGTGCGGTGCTGATCAAGGCGAAGGCCCCACGTGCGAGTGTGATTCTGATGCCGGGTGGCGACGGCAACATCCGTCCGGGTGACCAGGGCGATATCCACGGTCTCACCGGCAACCAGCTGGTTCGGACACGGCATGCCTACGCGGCGCGCGGGTTGGCGGTGCTTGTCGTCGATGCGGGCGCCGATCTCAACAGCGCGGTTCAATATATGGCCGCGATCAAGAGGCCGGTGACGGTTATCGGCACCAGTCGCGGCACGATACGCGCGGCAGAAGGAATTGCGCGCGGGGCTCGGCCGGATGCGCTGGTGCTGACATCTGGATTTCTCAGCCCCGAGTCGGGTAGCGGTCAAAATGTCATGTCGATCCTCGGCTCACCGGCGTCGTTGCCGCGCACCCTTGTCATCCATCACAGCCAGGATAGCTGCAGAGCGACATTGCCGGCGGGCGTTGATCCGTTCATCAAATGGTCGGCTGGTCGAGCGCGCGTGACCTGGATAAGCGGCGGGCGGAGTGAAGGCGACCCATGTGAGGCATTTGCGCACCATGGCTTCAACGGCCAGGATGGCCAGATCGTGGGGATTGCGGCGGGTTTCCATTGATACTTGGATTGTGCCACTTCGGCGCGGTTCCGGGGCGTCGCAAGGGGGTTGCCCGCAGGCCCTCAGCCCCCTAGAAGCGGGCGGCGAAACTGCGGGACGGCAAGCGTCATCGGCAGCGGGCCAACTCAAACCGTGAGCGTTGCTTTGCCTTGTTCTGACACAGCCGCGGTGGCCGTTACCATCGTTGTCCCCGTGCGCAACGAGGCCGAGAACGTAGCGCCGCTGATCGCCGAGATCGTCTCTGCCCTCGGCGGTCGATGGAGTTATGAAATCATCTACGTCAATGATGGCTCAACCGATGCGACCGCCGAGCGGCTTGCGGCGATCATGAAGCAGCGGGGAAATCTGCGCCAGATCCGTCACGCGACGTCGTCGGGTCAGTCGGCGGCGGTGCGCAGCGGGGTCCGTGCCGCGCGCGGCGCCATCGTGGCGACACTCGACGGCGACGGCCAGAACAATCCGGCGTTCCTGCCGGATTTGATCGCGGCGATCGAGAATGGCGGCGAACGCGTCGGCCTTGCCGCCGGCCTGCGCGTCGGGCGCAAGGACACCGGCTTCAAGAAAATCCAGTCCCGCGTTGCCAATGGCGTGCGCAACGCAATCTTGCGCGATGGCACCCGCGACACCGGGTGCGGTCTGAAGGCATTCCGGCGCGAGGTGTTCCTGATGATGCCTTATTTCGACGGGCTGCATCGCTTTTTGCCGGCGCTGATGCGCCGCGAAGGATATGAGATCGCCTATGTCGATGTGATCGACCGCCCGCGCCATTCGGGCGTGTCAAATTACGGTTTCTTCGATCGGCTATGGATCGGGATCATGGATCTTGCCGGGGTGTGGTGGCTGATCCGCCGCAAGAAGCCGACGCCGGTCGCGACCGAGGTAATCTCCAATGACTGACCTGTTCAATACATTCGCTACCTATCTGCACGATGTCTTTGTCATCAAATTCGATGGCTGGGTGATTCTGGGGTTCGTGGCGCAGGGATTCTTCACCATGCGCTTCGTGGTGCAATGGATCGCCTCGGAACGCGCGCGCAAGAGCGTAATCCCGGTGGCGTTCTGGTTCTTCTCGATTGGCGGCGGCGCACTGCTGCTGGTCTACGCGCTGTATCGCAGAGACCCGGTATTCATCGCGGGCCAGGCGCTCGGGCTCCTGGTCTACATCCGCAATCTGTACTTCATCATCGTCAACGGTCGGCAGTCATCCGCCAGCGATTGAGATTCGTTAGAGCGGGATGACTTTTCTTCGAATCGTCATCCCACGCTATCTTTTTGTTTGAGCATGATCTCCGCGTAAACGCTTCGCGTGTGTCGCGAGGGAAAACCGCCACCCACTTTTCCGGATCATGCTCTAACGCGGCAAGGGCGCCGCGGGTGCGGGCAGCGCGGCGAGATCGCTTTCAGCGTTCTTGTGGGCGGGCAGTTCGCCCGCGGCGTCGAGCACGGGATAGGCCACCGAACAGATATGCGAGTGAATTCGCCGCAAGTCGCGCAGCACGTCTAGGTGAAGCGAGGTGGTCTCGATGCTCTCAGGCCGGCCCTCGCGCAGCCGGTCGAGATGCCGCTCGGTGGCGGCCAGCTCGGTATTGCGCAGAAGCGCCTTCTCCGCGAGAAGCTTGCGGGCTTCACTGACGTCGCCCGACATGAAGACGCCGAACGCGATCCGCAGCGAGTCCATGGTTCGCTTGTGGAATGCCGACAATTCTTCGGCGCCTTCGGGCGAAAACTGGAACCGGCGCTTGATTTTCTTGGTGGCGAGTTCGCTCAAATTCTTGTCGATGATATCGCCCATATGCTCAAGATTGATGGCAAAGGAGATGATCTCCATCGCCCGCTGTCCCTCGCGCTCGTCGAGGCTGCCGCGCGTCAGTTTGGTCACATAGAGCTTGATGGCCTCGTCGAGGTTGTCGACGCTGTTGTCCATTCGGGACACCTCATCCACCAGCGCGCGATCGTTGGTCATCATCGCGGCCATCACCTTGCGCAGCATGACCTCGACGTGATCGCCCATGTGCAGGGTTTCGCGCGCGGCGTCCGCCAGTGCGAGCGAGGGCGTTTCAAGCGCGCTCTCGTCGAGATAGCGTGGCCGTGACGGGTCGGTTTCCTTGACCCGGTTTGGCAGAAGCTTTTTCAACAGCCGGGCCATGCCGTCGAGCAGGCCGATGAAAATTATCGCGGTCGCGACGTTGAACGCGATATGAAATCCTGCGGTCATCTTGGCGAGGTCGGGCTGCCATGCCTGCAAAAGCTCGGCAATCGGACACAGGAATGGCGCGACCAGCAGCACGCCGATCAGCCGGTTGATGAGATTTCCGAGCGGAAGACGATAGCTTGCGGGGTTGTCGCGGCGAGCGCCTTCGAACACCGGATTGATGGCGCTGCCGAGATTGGCGCCCAGCACAAGCGCAAGCGACGCATAAGGCGAAATGAACTGCGCGTAGGCAAGCGACATGACCAGGAGCACGCTGGCCACGCTTGAATGCACCGCCCAGGTGACGGCAGCGCCGATGATAATGCAGAGTACGGGATCGCCGGTGATGCCGCTCATGAAGACCCGCATGCCGGGCGCATTCTCCGCAGGCGCCAGCGTGTCGAGCAGAATATGCAGCGCCAGCAGCATCAAGCCGAGACCGATCGAGACGCGGCCGACGTCCTTGATGCGCGAACGCGCGCCGCTGCGGAAGGCGACCAGCCCGATGATGAACAGAACGGGGGCGACGGCGGCGATGTTGAACGACAGGATTTGAACGATCAGCGTGGTTCCGACATTGGCGCCGAGCATGATCGCCAGCGCCGGAACCAGGCTGACCAGGCCCTCGGCGGTGAAGGAACTCGTGATCAGCGCGGTTGCGGTGCTGCTTTGTAACAGGGCTGTCAGCCCGATACCCGCCGCAAAGGCGGTGAAGCGGTTCTTCAGAGCTGCCGCCAAAAGCTGACGCAGATCAGGGCCGAAAGCGCGCAGAATTCCGCTGTGAACCATGTGCAGGCCCCACAGCAGCAATGCCACGCCACCCATCAGGTCGAGAAGAACGACGCTTCCCATGATCCATCGCTTCCGGTTTTGAGTCGAAAGCTCAGGCTATCGGCAAATGACAGGGGATCAATCATTTTATTCGCGGCATCGCGCGGAAAATGCGACGGCGGATCGTTGCGCGCGCAGCGTCGGGACGCGCGCGGCAGGCATTTAGATCAAAGTGACAACCGTTGGCACCCGCGCTCAGGGGCCGTTCGAACACCGTTCCGGCCCGTCGGGTGCCTCACGCGCGTGGGCTGGCAATAGGGCAGGCACCAGGGTGCCGCGGCGGCCGCCGAATTCTTACGCAGGTACTAATAACCACTCACGGTATTCAAGACATTCCTGAAGAACTCGGTAAAAAGAATTCAAACAGAACATGTACATTGCGAGCGGTCCCGATAGGCAGATTCCAACGATTCACGTGTAAACAGTTGAAATGCCGGATGAGGCATTATCGAGCAAGACGAAGGATCGACATGTTGGCGAATCGACGCAAAAGCGAACGCCGTCTATGCAGGAGGGTGGCGAAGATCCAGTTCGGGAACGGCTCGTTGCCGCGTGACTGCACAATTACGGACGTATCGGACGGTGGCGTGAAGCTAATCGCCGAATATCTCGACATTCCCCCTGAATTCACCATCATATTGTCAACAGGCAACCCGCGCCAATGTCGGCTGGCATGGCGGATCGGTTGCGAACTGGGCGCCGAATTCGTCGACTAGTACCTGGAATCACAAATCGGTATTGCGGTCCATCCTTCGAGACGGCCACTTCGTGGCCTCCTCAGGATGAGGTCTAGCTTGTTGAAACACAACAACCTCATGCTGAGGAGCGAGCGACGCGAGCGTCTCGAAGCATGGGCAACAAGCGACTCACCGATCTCTTATAGTCAGTACTAGATCGAGAAGCCCTTTCAAGACATCCGGTGACGGCGATCAGGTGGCCCGATTGACCATTAACGAATGGGCATCGGGCTTCCGCCGGCCGCGAGCCGTCACGACTTGCGCGACGTCACGGCGCTCCACGCGAGGACTTACCTGGCTCGCAGCTTCCTGATGATGGGCGAGAAGAACGAACCCCGCGGCTTTTTGGTCTCGCCGCGGCCCGTCAGCCGTTGCGCGATCTGCAGAAACATTTTGGCGGTGCGATGATTGCCGGAGATTTCCGCAATCATCTGGCCGTTGTTGGCAGCCATGCCGAACAATCGCGAATCGAACGGAATAGCCGCGATCGGCGGGCTCTCGATTGTCTTGACGAACCCGCGCGCGTTGATTTCCGGGCGTCTCGGCATGCCGACCTGATTGAGACAATAAAGCGGCGGCCGGTCGTTGGGCCGCGACGCTTTCAGCATGTTCAACATGTTCTTGGTATTGCGGAGATTGGCGAGGTCCGGCTCGGCAACAATCAGAATATCATCCGCGCCAACCAAAGCGCGCTTGGTCCATCCCGACCATTGATGTGGAACGTCCAGCACAATGCAGGACGTGGTCATGCGTAACGTATCGAAGATTGAATCGAAAGCATTGGCGCCGAAATCATAGACCTGCTCCAGCGTCGCCGGCGCCGCCAGCAGGCTGAGGCGGTCGGTGCATTTCGACAGCAAGCGCTCCATGAATGAAGTATCGAGCCGATCGGGCGAGAACACCGCATTGGCGATGCCCTGCAATGGGTCCTGATTGTAGTCGAGACCGGCGGTGCCGAACGCGAGGTCGAGGTCGATGACGACGGAATCCAGCGCGATATCGCGCGCGATGGCCCAGGCGATGTTGTGCGCGATGGTGGATGAGCCGACGCCGCCTTTTGCACCGACGACTGCGATGACCCGGCCGGAGGCTACCGCCTCCGACGCCGCGAACAGGCTGCAAATCGAGCGCACCACATCAATGGTTTCGACCGGCCCGACGACGTAGTCGTTGACGCCGCGGCGCACCAGTTCGCGATAAGGCGCGACATCGTTGATACTGCCGATCACGACGACGCGGGTTCCGGCGTCGCATACGGTCGCGAGTTCATCGAGGCCGGCCAGGATATCGCTGCGGCCTTCGGTTTCCAGGATGATCACGTTCGGAGTAGGTACGGTGTGATAGGCTTCGATGGCAGCTGCCACGCCGCCCATTTGAACCGACAGATGGGCCTTGCCGAGGCGGCGGTCTTCGCCCGCCGATCGCACGGCGGCCGCGGTTTCCTCGGTCTCGCAAAACGCCTGCACCGACACGCGAGGTGCCGGAGCGATGTAATCGTCTGCATGCGGCGGTGTGACGTCCGGCTGCTCTTCGGGATTTCGACGGGCGTGGCTGATCATTTGCTGGTATCGCTCAGTTTGGCTTTATCGGCGTCGGGGTAGACTGTCGTGGTCGGCTCGCCCTTGCGATATTTCTCGAACGCAGCCGTGCGGCGCGCCGTATAGACGGCCGTCTCGGATCGCGGCTGCTCGAGGTCCGACGGATTGTCGATCATCGCCGCGAGGTTGCGCTGGGAAGCGCAACCAAAATTGTAATACGGCTTGTTGTCAGCGTAGCCGTGGTTCGCGATCGAGGGTCCAAGATCGTCTGGCCACAGACCGCACGGTCCGGCAACGGCGGCAATCCTTGGATAACTTAGCCTGATGGTCGCGAACGTTCTGGGGTCGTCGGGATGGTAGCGACGCAACGTGATTCCGCGTGGAGGCACGCCGGCCGCCGCAAGCAGCGCCTGGACTTCCCGGAATGAGTCCGCCGCAGCCCGTGCGTTCGGCGTGTCGACCGGCACGTCGGCCGCAATCGCGCCGGTTCCTTCGCGGACCCATGCCTGTGCCAGTCCCATGACGTCGGCGCGCTGTGAAGCGGACAGGCCGCCACGGGCATGACCGACGAAAATGACGACCGAGCGGTCGGCTTCCTGAATCGCGATGGGATGACGCAGGCGGTAATCGTTGGGAACACTTGCCGTCACGACTTCTCCGCCGGTATTCGTGCAGGCACCCAGCGCAGCTGAAACGACCGCGAGTGCGCCGAACAGGCGCAGGGTTTGATGGCGATCGGCCGGTGTTCTGTTTGTCATCGTTCTGTCCTCGTCCCGCATTGGTCGGGCGGCTCCGTCTCAGTCAGTGATGAAGCCAAAGTTGCCCTGGTAGCGGCCAACAGGTTCGGCGCTCCCGGGAACGCCATAAATCTGGTTGATATGGGCCAACAGTGTCGATTGGGAATCTGTTGCAGCCGCAAACCCGTCATCGGGTCGCGACAACTCTTTTTGGGCAACCGCGCGAACGATAAAGGGCGTCACCAGAACCATCAGTTCGGTCTGGTTGCTGACAAAATCCTGGCTCCTGAAAAGCGCTCCAAGAACCGGCACCTGGTCCAGACCGGGCAATCCGTTGACCGCCTGCTTGGTCTGCTCCTGGATCAGGCCGGCCATCGCCATGGAGCCACCCGATGGTATTTCCAGCGTCGTTTCCGCGCGGCGGGTCTTGATCGAAGGAATCGTGGTTCCACCGACACCACCCGTCAAAGCGTTTTCGGTCGAGACTTCCGACACTTCGGTCATTACCCGCAGGCTGATCCGCCCTTCGGTCAGCACCACCGGCGTGAAGTTGAGCGAGATGCCGAATTTCTTGTAGCTGACCGTCTGGACGCATTGTCCGATGACGCCCGTCGTCGTCGTTTGACAGGACACGCCGGCCGGAATGGGAAACTCGCCGCCTGAGACAAATGTCGCGGACTCACCGGAGATCGCGGTCAGATTGGGTTCAGCGAGCGTCCGCACGACACCGGCGCTTTCCATCGCACGCAGCGTCGCCTGGACCGACGGCATCGAGCCGAACGACGTGAAAAGGCTGTTGCCGGGGACGAGCGGGGCATTATTTGCGGTGAACGGGTTGGTATTGTTGAATTTCACGATCGTGGTGCCAACGTTCATGCTGGCGCTGAGATCGATGCCCATCTGCTTGACGATGTCGCGCCGCACTTCCGCGACCGTGACCTTCAACATCACCTGATCGCGGCCCCGGACGGCGATGCTGTTGACGACCTTGTCGGCACCGCCCACCAGCCGCGCCGCGAGATCGCCGGCTTGCTGTGCCTCGATCGGACTCGATACCGAGCCGGTCAGCATCACGCCGTCGCCGACGCCTTCGATCTGGATTCCCGCGTTCGGCAGCGTCTGCTTCAGTGCTGCGCGTACGCCGTTGAGATCGCGTTTGACGGCGATGTCGTAGGCCGCAATCTGCTGGCCCGCGGAATCGAAGAACACGACGTTGGTCTGGCCGACCGCGGAGCCGATGATGTAGGCGCGTTGCGCCGAACGGACGACCGCGTTTGCAATCTTGGGATCGCCGACCAGCACGTCCTTGACGTCGTGCGGGAAATCGATGACCACGGATTTGCCGATGCCGAGCGCAAGAAAGCGTACCTTCATTTGTCCGATCGAGGCCACCGGCGCTTCGGCGTCGCTCGCCGCCACCGGCGTCAAGGCGGGGTTAATCGTCAGCGCGGCGACCGCCGAAAACGACAGGGCGCGGACCAGAAAAGTCCGCATCGCCAGCTGATTTCCCCTGTATTTCATATTGGACGTTCCTCTTGATCACTTCTGTATTGTCGTCGGGTTTGAGACGCCGTAGCGAACCACGTTGACGCTGTCGCTGCGCCTCGAAGATTGATCGTCGGCCTGGGTCGCGGCCGCGTTGAGATCGGCAATGCTGCGCAGCGCCAGCGACAGCGTGCCGCTCTGGCGCGCGCGGGCGAGCGCCTCCGACTGCTCGGGCTTCAACTCAAGCGTTACGGTCTTGCCGACCACGTTGTTCTGGCCGTCTTTTTCCTTCGGGGCCTGATCGATCGCGAGAACGCGAACATTTGCCAGGATGGTTTCCGAGTGGACGACGTCGGCACTGCCGGAGCGGTCTGGATTCTTCTCGCGCTTCGAAAGAATGACGTCGACCCGGTCATTCGGCAGGATAAAGCCGCCGGCGCCGGTCTCCGGCGAGATTTCGGTCGAGACGGCGCGCATGCCGGCGGGCAGGATGGCCGCCATGAAGCCCGAACCGTTGGCCTTGACCAGCTTCTGCTCCCGGATCGGCTCGCCCACAAGGAATGGCGAACGTGCAATCGAGCCCGCGATTTCCTTGGCGGCTTCGGGCCGCTCGCCGCGGCGAATAAAGCTGTTGCTTGCAGTTGCGGCCGGCCACGTTTGCCACTGGAGGTTATCCGGGGTAACCGACTGGCCAAGGCCTATGTCGGCCTTCGCAACCAGAACGTCCACGGTCTGCAATTGTACAACTGGCTCTACCGGGAGGGCTGGTTTGGTGTCAGATCCACGCGCGAGATATGCGGCGACGCCGCCGGCGCTGAGAGCGATGGTGAGGACGACAATACGTGCGGTATACATACGCTTTTACGATCTACTTTTACGCCGGGCTGCTTGAACTGCATGGTGGTGACAGCCTTTCCCCTGAGCATCACTAGGCGGTAAAAGTATAAGCCAACTTGAGGTAGCACCCCGGAATCCCGGGATTTGCTCTCATGGTGAACGGAGTATTTATCGTTCGAACAATGAACCCATAAAAATGCTGCTGATTTGCCCTGGTAGGACGTCTGCCGGCGCTGATATTGCCTGCAAACTTGCCCGCGGCGGCTCGCGCCGACGCGGCGATCGAACGAAACCAGCGACTTTCCGGATTTGAGCAGAACCGTCTCTCCGCGGCCGAAGTGTCCGCCGCCTGGGCAATCGCGGACATAGAGCGGGAGAGTCTCAGAGTTCAGGTCCTAAGCAGCGTTGAAGGCCTCGAACCCTCGTTCCAGATCGGACTTGAGATCCTCGACATTCTCCAACCCGATGTGGAGCCGCAATGTCGGACCACCCGGCGCCCATTTGGTGGCCGAGCGGTAGGGCGCGCAGTCAAATGGAATGACGAGGCTTTCGAAGCCGCCCCATGAGAAGCCCATGCCAAATAACGTTACCGCATCGAGCAGCGCATCGACCGCCTTCTGCGGCGCGGGCTTAAGGACAATACTGAACAGGCCGGACGCGCCGGTAAAATCCCGTTTCCAGATCGTGTGCCCCGGATCGCTTTCGAGAGCCGGGTGTAACACCCTGACAACCTCGGGCCGCGTCGCGAGCCATCGCGCCATTTCGAGCCCGGATCGATGATGCTGCGCAAGCCGGACCGCGAGCGTGCGTAAACCACGCAGCGCGAGAAACACATCGTCCGGCCCGGCGCAGACGCCGAGCAGCCGGATCGTCTCGGCAATCAGCGGCCAGGCTTTCGGATTTGCTGAAATGGTCCCGAACATGATGTCGGAATGTCCGCCGATATATTTGGTCGCCGCCTGCATGCTGATATCGACGCCTTGGTCCAGCGAGCGGTGAAACAATGGTGTCGCCCATGTATTGTCGTCGATCACCAGCGCGCCGCGCCCATGCGCTACAGCTGCGATGGCGGGAATGTCGGGCATTTCGAAGGATTGCGAACCAGGCGCCTCGAGCAGGATCGCTTTGGTATTCGGCTTGAACAATTCACCGACACCGGCGCCGATCAAGGGATCGAAATAGGTCGTCTCGACACCATAGCCGGCGAGCAACCCGTCGCAGAAATTTCGCGTCGGGCGGTAGGCGTTGTCGCAGACCAGCAGATGATCGCCGGCCTTCAGCACTGCCAGCAGGGTGGTGGTGATGGCCGACAGGCCCGAGGGCGCAATTCCAACGCCCGCGCATTGCGGGCCTTCGAGAGCCATCAGCGCTTCCTGCAGCGCCTTCGTGGTCGGCGTTCCGCGGCGGCCATACTGGTACTCGCCGCGATGGGCATGCAGATCTTCCGCCGTCGGATAGAGCACGGTGGAGCCGTGGACCACGGGGGGATTGACGAACCCCTTCTGCGCCTTGGTGTCGCGTCCCGCGGTCACCAGCGTGGTTTCTGCCTTCTGCGGATTCGACTGTCCGGGGTCTCTTGAAGAATTCATGCGTCCGC
>WNFO01002112.1_pt1 | contig 16229 bp, 15 predicted proteins | sample 5400251 | NCBI WGS metagenome assembly WNFO01 (sample SAMN13153354, study PRJNA577476) | soil metagenome | isolation source: 100 cm saprolite under Madrone tree | place: USA:California | collected 2016-06-14 | reverse complement strand
TTGAAGCGGCCAAGATTGCTGTCGAAACAACTCAAGAGTTCCTGGCCAACAACGACAAGATCGACAAGGTGAACTTCGTTGTCGCGAATGACGAGATTCACGCCGCCTATCAGCGAGCGCTCGCTCGTTGATTTTTCGCTCCTAAAATCCGCTGCGGATCCCCGATCGGGATCGCGCGGATTTCTCTTTCATTCTCGTCCCCTCCGCTTTTCCGCCTTATTGTTTCGCGTTTGGTTTAATTGATGGACGTGAGGAACAAATGAAAGGCGCAGATCGGCGACGAATTACGAATCATTTATATGATGAATCCAAGCGGCGACGAATTTAAGGAAGACGAACCGTTGGCTGCGTCGATGCAGGCGCGTGAAGAGCAAACTTCACCCGAAGCGGAGGGCCGCTTGCGGCGCACCGCGCACAAAGTTTCGGCGGCGGCCGGCGACACTTGGGCGCAGACGAAAGAAAAAGCAGGCATGGCCCGCCAGCGCACCGAGTTTTTCCTGCGCGAAAACCCCGTGCCCACCATCCTGGGCGCGCTCGCCATTGGTCTCGCCATCGGATTGGCGATCCGTTACGCCTCCAGCGCCGAGGAGAAGGAAATCGAGGCGAAACCTTCGCTGGGAAACGTGCACTGGGGTTTTCTTTCGTTGCCTTTCCTCTGGCCGTTCTTCAAATCGCTCAAGGAAAAATACCGAGACTCGGCCGAAGCGGTGAAGGAAGGCGTCGATCGCGCCAGGAACATCGACATCCACCGCTACACAAAACCAATCCGCAAACGCTGGAAGGCGCAGACGAATTGAGGTGGATCGTCCGCTCCGCCGGGCGATGCTAAATAAGTCTCGGCTTCGCCGACATTATTCTTAACATCGAGCAAGCTGCTGGAACGGGGAGCGCACGTGCCTCGCGTCCCGTGTTCGGCGCTCTCGCCGAACAGTCGTGCCATTTCACCTTTAGCATGGAACTACTCGCACGGGCGGTGTTAATCTCGCGCGGTGGATCGGCCATTCGTGCGTCGCTTTATCATTTTTCTCGCGAGCTTTTTGGCATTGAGCGCAGCTCTTTTTGCCAAAGATGTAAAGCAAACGCGCGAAGAGGGCGCGCTCTTCATCGGCGCAGTTGGGTGCAAATCTTCCAGTTGTCACGGCGGGGCGGGCGAAAAGCGCAGCCAATACATCACCTGGTCGCGCCAGGATTTTCATACGCGCGCCTTTGCCATTTTGCTCGATGCCCGTTCGGCCCGGATCGCGGAAACCGTTGGAATTGGCGAAGCGCAATCGAACGCGCGCTGCACCGTTTGTCATTCGCCATTTCAGTCCGTCGGGCCAATGCGTTTCGCTTCCACCGCGCACGCGGACGAAGGCGTTTCCTGCGAAAGTTGTCACGGCGCGGCCGGCTCGTGGTTGCGTGGACACACGCGCACCGATTGGAATTATGCGATGCGCGTTACCGCTGGGATGCGCGACCTGCGCAGCCTCTATGTCCGCGCCAACACTTGTGTCGCCTGTCATCAAAACGTCGACAACGACCTTTTGAAAGCCGGTCATCCCACGCTTGTGTTTGAGCTCGACAGCCAATCCATCAACGAGCCGAAACATTGGCGCGACGATGATCCGTCGATCGGCCCGCGCGCCTGGCTCACCGGTCAGGCTGTGGCCTTGCGCGAAGCGGCATGGCGGTCCCGGACTGATTCTGATCCCGCGGCGGATATGCAGGAAACTTCCATCGCGCTCGCGTGGCTACTCGCGAAGGCGACGACGGTTGAGCCGGCTTTACCGAAAATCTCCGAACCAGCTTCTTCCGATCTCGAACCGGTACAAAAGCAAGCGGATGATTTGGCGCGTCGCGCACCCAGTTGGAATCCAAACATCGACTCGATCATGTCGATCTTGCGCGCTCTCGTTGCGACCGATTCAGAATTCGTCGTCACCAAAGAAACATCCGTGCAAACGCTCTGGTATCGTGCGGGCCGAGTTGTGCTCGCGCTCGATCGTCTTTCCGCCGCACTCAAGCAAAATCGCGGCATACCGCTCAAGATCGACAGTGAACTTAATTTGCTTCGTGAAGATGTTCGGATGCACGAAAACTTCGCCGCCGGGCGTTTCGCCGAACATCTGCGCGCTTTTCGCGCGGCCTTGATGAAATAATGGTGAATCGAGCAGTCCCCAAGGCACGCCGTAGTAGGGCGAAGGCGGCTTGCTCGATGCTAAAAATGGCGGCGCAGCCGCATTAATAACATCGCGCGACGGAGCGCGCGATCCACCTTGAAGCGACGCTGCTTCTCGCGGAAGATGTCGATCCTGGCATGGCCAATTCGAATTTATCCGAGCAACCGGTCCGCCAGTCGGACGGGCTCGTCCCGTGGCGACCTTGGCAAAGCAATCCGGTCTTCGAATTCTTTGCGTCGCTTAAGCTCGCGGTCGTTTTACTCGCGGTGCTAATCGTTGCCGCGATTGCGGGCACGATCTACGAATCGAGCTTCGATGCGAAAGTAGCGCGCGCCTACGTTTACGGCGCGCCGTGGTTCAACGTTTGGCTCATTTTGCTCGGCGCGAACTTGGCGGTTTCCGCATTCTCGCGCTGGCCGTGGCGCAAACATCACGTCGCATTTCTCATCACTCACCTCGGGATCATCACGTTGCTCACTGGCTCGCTCATCGGACGGATCTGGGGCATCGAGGGTACAATCACGTTGTTCAAAGGGGAACCGCCGACCAACCGACTGCTCATCGATCAACATCAGCTGCGCGTTCATGACGTGGATGGAATCGTCAAAGGTTTTAACTCGGAATTTCTGCATCATCCGCCAGATCCGAATCACCCGCGCGCACTCGGCGTGCTCGCCTCCGGCGCGCGCTTGAGCATCGTCGATTACGCGCCGGCGCTCGACGGAAAGTTAAATCCGAAACCGCTCGCTCAAGGTGGAGCACCCGCGCTCCATTTCACCATCAGCACCGCGATGATGAACCAGCATCTCGAAAGTTGGTTGCTCGCCGACGACCCACAGCACGGCAATTTTGGAATGGGACTCGCGAACATCGAACTCAAGCGCGGCGTTGCGCCAACAGGTAGGGGCGATTCACCGAATCGCCCGCCCAGTGCGATGACGAGTACGAATAGGAATACGACGCAAGAAGAGGTCGATCTGGAAGAATCAATTTTTGCCTTTAGCAAAGCGCCCGACGAACAAATCGGGCGCGTCGCAAAAGGCGGCAGCACTGGCGCGAAAGTGCAACTGATGCAGCCGCAAGACGGAGGCAAGGGCAGCGTCGTTGTAAATGTTGGCGACAGACGATCGATAATTGATGTCGCGGAAAATCTTGGCAAAGAAACCGGGATCGATGGCACGCCGTTCGCACTCAAGATCGACAAGTACTGGCCGGATTTCCGGATCGAGAATGGCCAACCAAGTTCTCTCAGCGATCAACCGAACAATCCCGCGGTGCTTGTCACAATTCGCGGCAAAGGCATCCCCGCTCCAGATCAACCAAACCCGCATGGCGGCGGCGGCGAACTAACCACCAACGGCGGTCCGCCCACCATGCCGCTCGCCGGCGAAGCTGCCCCGAATCATCTCACGCTTTTCATCGCGGATGATGGCAGAATTTCCTACCAGCTTGTTTCGCGCAAGGCCGGAAATTCCACCGGCCAGATCGAGATCAATAAACCGCTCACGACCGGTTGGGCGGACTGGCAGTTGAACATCGATAAGGTAATGCCGCATGCCGAGCAATGGATGGATTTCGCGCCGGCAAAATCGGAGAAAACTCCGGCCGTCGCTGATTTACCCGATGGCGTCCGCATTCGGATTGAGCAAAACGGAGAAAGGTTCGAGCAATGGGTGCCGGCGGGCTGGCAGATCACGGTGCCCACTTCGCCTAACGAGACGCAAATCGCTTACGGCTGGAAAACCATTCCGCTGCCGATCGGGCTCGAGTTGCTCGATTTTGAAGTGAAACGCAACGAAGGCAGCGACAGCCCCGCCGGATTCAAAAGCACGGTGCGCGTCTCGACCGCGGAGGGCGACACCGCCACCGGCTCGTGCTGGATGAATAATCCATTCAGCTTCCCCGGCGCATGGTGGCGGACATGGACCGGATTGACTTACAAAATGTCGCAAGCGTCCTGGAATCCCGACAATCTCGGCCAGAGCACCGTGCAAATCTTGCGCGACCCGGGCTGGTTATTGAAGTGGATCGGGTCGTTGCTCATTGTCGCCGGTGTGTTCATGATGTTTTATCTCCAGCCTTACCGGAAACAAACGGTTGGCGAACAGATTCTGCCTTCGACTCCAAAACCGCAAAGGCAGAAACGTGAGAGCTCTCTCGTGCCCGCAGGACGTTAGACGCCGCGAGTGATCTCGTGGCGGGCGCGAGTTAGCTCGCAGTTTTTGATGGTGCCGATGTCGCCGGTGTTTTTTTCTCGAGCGCGGCGTTCAAAACTTCATCGACATTCTCGACCGGAATGAATTTGAGTTTTTGCTTGGCCTCTTCCGGGACATCGACCAGATCTTTTTCGTTCAGCTTCGGAATGATAACCGTCGAAATCCCAGCACGCATGGCAGCCAGACTTTTTTCCTTCAAGCCGCCGATGGGCAGGATGAGGCCGCGCAAAGTGATTTCGCCGGTCATGGCGACATCTGGACGCACCGGCGTGTTGCTGAAAAGTGAAGCCAGCGCAGTGAACATGGCGACGCCGGCCGATGGCCCGTCTTTCGGCACCGCCCCGGCCGGCACATGCACGTGGATATCGATGTCGCGAAAATCTTCCCCTTTGATGCCGATCTCACCGTTGCGGCTGCGCACAAGGCTGAGCGCGGCCTGGACCGATTCCTTCATCACTTCGCCGATGTGACCGGTGAGCGTGACATTGCCCTTGCCCGGATAACGCGTCGCCTCGATGTGAAGCACTTCGCCGCCGGCCGGGGTGTAAGCCAGACCAGTGACAACGCCCGGTTTGCTCGTTTTTAATTTGGTCTCGCGAACGTAACGCGCCGGGCCGAGCATCTCGGCGGCCAGCTCTGGCGTGATCGTGACGCGTTCACGTTTTCCGCGCGCGATCTGCGCCGCCACTCCCCGGCAGATCGCGGCGATCTGACGCTCCAGTTCGCGCACGCCCGCTTCGTGCGTGTAATCGTTGATGAGCCGGCGAAAGGCATCTTCCTGCCATTCGCATTGCTCGGGTTTGAGTCCGTTTTCCTCAAGCTGTCGCCTAACGAGATATTTTTTCGCAATCTCCAGTTTCTCGCGCTCGGTGTAACCCGGCAGCGAGATCACTTCCATCCGGTCGCGCATCGGTTCGGGCACGCCGTCGATGTAATTCGCGGTGGCGATGAAGATGATTTGTGAGAGATCGAACGGCACATCGAGATAGCGATCGACGAAGGCGTGGTTCTGCCACGGGTCGAGCACTTCGAGCAACGCGCTTGCCGGATCGCCGCGAAAATCCGCGCCGATCTTGTCGATCTCATCGAGCATGAAAACCGGATTGCGCGTGCCGGCGTGCCGCAGCTCCTGGATGATGCGGCCAGGCATCGAGCCGATGTAAGTGCGGCGATGACCGCGAATTTCCGCTTCGTCGCGCATGCCGCCGAGACTGATCCGCGCGAATTTGCGGCCCAGCGCGTCAGCGATCGATTGCCCGAGACTGGTTTTGCCAACACCAGGCGGCCCGAGGAAACACATAATTGGGCCGTGACCTTTCGGATTGAGTTTGCGCACGGCGAGGTACTCGATCAGCCGTTTCTTCACCTTTTCCAGATCATAATGATCGCGGTCGAGAATTTGCTGCGCTTGATCGAGATCGAGGTTGTCTTCGCTGAATTTCGACCAGGGCAAATCGGCGATCGTCTCGACATAGCTGACGATCACGGAATACTCCGGGCTGGCCGCGGGAATAAAATCGAGCCGCTTTAATTCGCGCTCGGCTTGCGCCAGCACTTCGGAGGACGGCTTTGCTTCTTCGAGCCGAGTGCGCAATTGCTGCGTCTGTTCTTCGCTGCCGGCCTCCGTTTCGCCCAACTCATGCTGGATCGCTTTGATCTGCGAGCGCAAATAAGCGCGCCGCTGGGCATCGGAAAATTGCGACTGCACGTCCTTTTGCAGCTTTTGTTGAATCTGCGCGATCTCGAGCTGCGCCGAGATGCTCGTTTGCACGGCGCGCACCCGTTTTTCTACATCGAGCTCTTCCAGGATCGCCTGCTTTTGCCCGACGCTGACGTTCAAATTGGGCGCTAGGAAATCGGCTAGTTGTTCCGGATTATCGATGCTGAGCACCATTGCGCGCGCTTGTTCCGGCGTCTCCGCGGTTAGCTCGAGAAGTTTCGCCGCCGAATCGCGCAAATTCCTGAAGGTCGCCTCCCATTCTTTACTGGCGGGCGGCGACACGGATTTCGGCAGATCGATTTCCGCACGCAGAAACGGATGCGTCGCGGCGATCTTGCGAATGGAAAATCGGCGCAGTCCCTGGGCGAGGACGACCACGTGGTCTTCTCCCTGCCGCAGCAGCTTAAGCACGAGCGCGGCTGTGCCGACGTAATAAAGATCCTGCGGCTCCGGATCTTCCTTCGTCTCATCCCGCTGCGTCAACAGCCCGATCACCTTCGTCAGGGGCAGGATTTCATCGAGCAGCTTGATTGACGCCGGCCGCTGGACGTTGAGCGGCACGATCGTTCCTGGAAAAACCACGAAACCGCGCACTGGCAGGATCGAGAGTGTTTCCGGAATTCGCGGCAGCGATTCATCGTCCACGCCGGCCCCCGCCACCGCGCCTGCCCCTTCCGGCTTCGGGCCGCTTCCTTCCTGTAACGCGCTGATTTGTTCCTCGCTCATGATTTCAACGGCAGATAAATCCAAAGCAACCCATTGTGTTGCTCAGCGTGCACCTCTTCGATTTCCACCTCCGCTGGCAACTGCACTTCGCATTCGAACGGCCCATAATCGATCTCCATCGCCAGCAACTGCACCGCGCGCCCCTCCGCATGCGTCGGCTCCGGCACATCGCGAGAACCGCGAATCACGACTCGCTGCGGCTCGACCGCAAGATCGATCCGCGAACGCTCCACTCCGGCAAGATCGACACAAATGCGGATACAACTTTCGCAACGATAGGCGTTGATCGCCGGTCGCCAACGGTGCGGCGCGAAGGAAAATCGCGAACGCGCCAGTTCTTGCGTCACATCATGCAGCGCTTCGTGCAACCAGCTCAATTTGATACTGCGAATTGGATCCATCGGGACGTAAACCTCGCCCCCGCGCGCTCCGTTTTCAACCCGGGCGCGGTCACATTGTAGACGCCGCTTTTTGAGCGTCGCAGTTCGCGCGATCCTTGGAACGCGCGCTCCGCCCTTAGCAGAGTGAAACGTCTAGAGCAAGCGAATCGTGTTCTCGTTACTTGACGGGAATTTTTTTCCGGCGTGACTTCGCTCCCGGTCGCTTCGGCAGGGTTAAGCGCAGAACGCCGTTCTTGAACTCGGCTTTCGCTTTCGCATCATCCACTTCCACCGGCAACGGAATAGACCGCTTAAACGAGCCGTAACTGCGCTCCATCCGATATTGCCCTTTCTCGTTCTCCTCGCGCTCGTATTTCTTCTCGCCTTTGATCGTGAGCATGTCGTCCTCCACGGTGACATCGACATCCTTCGCATCGACGCCCGGGATTTCGGCGCAAACCTTGATTTCCTTGTCCGTCTCGGTCACGTCCACCTGCGGCGCGAAGCCGGCGAATATTTCGCCGCCTCGCGCCAGCCACGGTTCGCCCCAGAAATCCTCGAACACGCGGTTAACTTGATGCCGCAAATAATTAAACGGATCGCTGCCGCGCTCCGCCAGTGAACGATCCTCTTTTCTGCTCCACGGAACAATTGCCATGGTAAACTCCTTTCTTCCTGATTTGAGGTTGCCTTTCTTTGATGATTCGCAAAAAACGCCGCGTTCGCGTGTCTCTTTCGTGAACAGATGCCGTGAGCGACCATCGGCTCCTTCGAATTACAAAAGGCCAGCCCGAATCCGGACTGTAGGGAACGCCTTTAGCGTCCCGATTGGGAAGCAAACTGCTTTCCCCTACAATTTCCCGGGGCCCCACAGCGTGTGTGGTGGATCAAGCAGTCCCCAAGGCACGCCGTAGCAGGGCGAAGGCGGCTTACTCGATGTTGGATTAGGCGGCGAAGCCGCAAATAATTAGCATTGCCCGACGGAGCGGTCGATCCACCTATCTCTTTCCCGGCCCCCACAATGCGCGACCCGGTTTCGCGTCCGTGTGCTCGCCATCCTTCAGCACCTGCACGCCGTTTACGAAAACGTGCTTCATGCCGACGGCGTATTGGTGCGGCTTCTCGAAGGTCGCGCGGTCGGCGATCGTGGCTGGATCGAACACGACCACGTCGGCGGACATGCCTTCTTTGATGAAGCCGCGATGATCGAGTCCGAGGTTTGTCGCCGGCAATCCGCTTAATTTGTGAATCGCTTCCTTGAGCGGGATTACTTTCTCATCGCGCACATATTTGCCGAGCACTCGCGCAAAATTTCCGTAAGCGCGCGGATGTGGATTCGATTTCAGGAAGACGCCTTCCGGCGCTTGCGACGCTTCATCGGAGCCAAATGAGATCCACGGTTTTTTAATTTCTTTTTTGATGTTCTCCTCCGACATCAGGAAATAAATCGTGTCGATGCGCGACTCGTCTTCCGCGATCAATTCCATGATCGTTTCGACCGGATCTTTGCGGCGCATCTTTGCCACTTCAGTAAGCGATTTGCCGGTGAGCGGTTTGAGTTTGTCCGATTTGAAGCCGACCAGCAGGATGTGATCGGGTGAACCGGTGGCGAGATAGAGATTTTCCCATTCGTCGGTGGGCGTCTTGACCTGGGCTGCGATTTTCGCGCGTGTGCCCGGATCGCGCAGCCGTTTGAATAACGCAGGGTAACCGCCGTCTTCGGTCCATGGCGGCAAACAGGCGTCAAGTCCCGTTCCCGCTGCCGTGTAGGTGTACATGTCGGCAGTGATTTTGAGTCCCTCTTTCTGCGCCGCTTCAATCCGTGAAAGGAGTTTGTCGATCTTCGACCAGTTCTGTTGCCCAGCGGCTTTGATGTGATAAACCTCCGCCGGGATTCCCGCTTCGCGGCTGATCCGGATCAACTCATCGAGCGCTTCAAGCAGCCGGTTTCCTTCGCTGCGCATGTGCGATATATATTTGCCCTGATATTTCGCCGCCACTTTGCACAGCTGGATCAACTCATCGGTTTTCGCATAAAACGCCGGCGGATAAATCAGCGATGTGCCGATGCCAAGCGCGCCTGCTTCCATTTCCCCACGAACGAGTTCGCGCATCTGATCGAGCTGCTGCGCTGTCGGCGCTTTGTCTTCGAACCCGATCACGTACTCGCGAATCGTCGTCGCTCCGATGAACGAGGCGACGTTGCACGAGACACCGCGCGCTTCGAGATAAAGTAGATACTCCGCCAGCGTGCTCCATTTGATCTCGTAATGGATGTCTTTCTGCTCGCGCAGCATGTGCTCGCGAATCCGATCGTTCACCGGGCCCATCGATTCGCCTTCGCCCATGATCTCGGTCGTCACGCCCTGACGAATCTCGCTCTGCGAACGCCCGTCTTCGATCAACGACTCCGTTGACCACGACAGCATGTTGATGAACCCGGGCGCGACCGCCAGTCCGTTGGCATCGACAATTGTCTTCGCGTGCGCCGCCACGAAATCGCCAACCCCGACAATCCGATCGCCGCGAATGGCAACATCGACCTGTTTCGGTTCATCGCCTGTCCCATCATAAACCGTCCCGGCCCTGATGATGACGTCGAACTCCGCAGCGCTTGCGAAGGGTGACGGTTGCTGCCCGATCAGCGCCGACGCGATTGTTGACATCAAAATAACCGCCGCGCAAAGCGTGCGCTTCATCGGCGCAATTCAAAGAAGCCAGAAGGCCGATGTCGATCCTAAAACGTCTGCCAGCTGCATTAAGGCGCGTAACACGATTCCGTCGCCGGCGCACGGCACGATTCTAAATCTGCGGCCGATGAAGCCGCGACGCGACGATCGCGCGCTTTGCACGTTGTCTGCGGCGGCGCCAGTAACACGCGCGTCATGTTTTGATCGCGCGTGACCGAGCGAACGTGATATGTCGATGGAAAGAAATTTTCGTCGCCGTATTCGACGCGAATCTCCGCATCGACCGTGAGCGGGATCATACCGCGCACTTTGTCGAAGATTTTCAGGAATTTCGCGCTCGTCATGTAATCATCACCAGGGCTGGCCGGAACCCAAAGTTGCACGATTGTTTCCGGCCAATGGTTGACCCGCCCGCCACAATCTACCGTATCGACTAAAGCCGATTTCAATTCCGTAAGATGATAACCCGCGTGTACCTGGTCCCCGTTGGCATCGATAAAAAGCAATCGGTTCTGCGGCGCAGCGCGCAATTCCGAGATGAATTCGTTCGTCTTCATGAGCTCTAGTTTCTCTTTGGTTTCCTTCGACTAATTCGGCAGCAAACTTTTCTGCGCCGGTGGCGTTCGCCATTCATGGCTTGGTCTTTCGCCATCCATTGGCGCAACCCTTCGAGGACGTGCCGCACGAGCGGATCGCCGTGCTGCGCCCAGCGATAGTGCATCCACTTGCCGTTGCGGCGCGCATCGACCAGGCCGGCCCGCTTCAGCCGGGCCAGATGTCGTGACACCTTCGGCTGAACCAAGCGAAGTGTGTCGCTCAATTCGCAGACACACGTTTCTCCGCAGGCGAGCAGATTCAGTAACCGCAACCGGGTCGGATCGGCCAATGTCTTGAAGAGCAGCGCTGGTTCGCCTTTGCGAAGCTTTTTCATTTACCGATACATATATGGATAAACGTATATGTATGTCACTGAAATTGCAAAAAGGTAGAGACTGCTGTCACAGCCGCAGTTGTTCTAGCGCCGGACCGCTCGTCGGCAGCGCGGTTGGGGCAGGCGTGTCGCCGGAGGTATGTCGTCAAAAAAGCCCAGCGTTAAAACGCTGGCCCATTGTCGGTGCGACAAGCGTCCTGCGAATTAAACAATCGCCACGACTGCGCCGTCATTTCCCATCCACGGCAGCAAACACATTTTGCGCGCAGCCTAATAATCGGAACGAGGAAACGATCTATCAAGCCCCATGTAAGGTTCCAGCTTGTCGGGGCCGACAGGTCTAGCATTGTTCAGAATATGACGCGGGCGGCGCGGTTCTCCTACCTTTTCATCGTAGCGGTAATCGTGGTGGCGGGCGCGACCCACCTGGCGACGCCGTTGCTGACGGTGCTCTTTTCCTATTTTGCTTTACGCAAGCTTTACTTCCGTAAGCGCAAGTGGCTCTCCATCATTTTATTTCTGGTGATCCTTCTGGGAACTCTCTATGGCTTTGGTTACCTTATCCGGCAGGCGTTCATTGCCTTTCCAAAGATAGCCACGGAATCGATTCCTCCCATGATTGCCTATGCGCAAAGTCACGGGATCGAGCTGCCATTTTCGGACCTGGAGAGTCTGAAAGCGGCGATGCTCGACATGATAAAGGACGAATTCCTGTTCGTCGGCAATTTCGCGCGAGCAGCCACCAGGCAGTTTGTCTTCGGTTTGGTCGGAATCGTGGTGGCGGTGAGTTTGTTCTTGAATCCGCGGATCCAGAAACTTCCGAGCAAGCCGAAAGACCCAAACCTTTTTACCGCGGTCACTGACGAGATCAAAATCCGTTTCCGATTATTTTACGAGAGTTTCGAAACGGTGATGGGAGCGCAGCTCCTGATTTCGGGTATCAACACGCTCTTGACGGCCATATTTGTGCTGGCCGTTTCGCTCAAGTACCGGACCTTGGTGGTCGGCCTCACTTTCCTCTGTGGACTGTTGCCCATCGTGGGAAACTTGATCAGCAACTCGGTCATCGTCGGGATCGCTATCACCATTTCACCGCGCATTGCAATTGCGGCGCTCATCTTCCTGGTGGTGCTCCACAAGCTCGAATATTTTCTGAACAGCAAAATCATTGGCGACCGGATCAAAAATCCGGTCTGGCTCACCTTGTTAGCGCTGATCATCGGCGAGCGGTTTATGGGGATACCGGGAATGATTCTGGCACCGGTGGTTCTGAACTACATCAAAGTGGAAGCTTCCCGGTTGCAGCCGCCCGACGCCGCTCCCGCAGACGAACACGATTAATCTGCCGCGTCCTGTAGCGGCGGGCGTGTCGCCCGTATTCTGAATGCAGGCGAGAAATCTCTTACTGTTTCTCCGTTTCCTTCAGCAACTTCGCCAGCTGATCTTTCCACAACGCCGCGATCGTATGACTTCCATGTCCTCGCGTCTTGTCGCTGAAAGGAATGACAATGGCGCGTCCGTGCCGGACGCGCTTGATCTCGCGTTCGAGAATGCTGAGCTCGGGCGGGTTGATTAGATCGTCGGCGGAATTAATCGCCAGCAGCGGCGCGCGAATTTTTTCCAAGTTCGGACCGGGATCGTAGTCGTGTGACGCTTCCACCGCGTAGAGCACGTCGTTGGCATCGCTCGTTTTCATGTAATCGGCGACGAACTTGTCGAGCACTTCGTCCGCTTTCGCTAGGGTCGGCGCTTCTTTCAATCGCAGCACCGGGTTGCTACTCATGAACCAGAGAATCTCCGCGGCGGTGCGCAGACTTGGCGGCTGCGCTTTGTATTCGCCGCCGTTCCAGGCCGGATCGCTGCGAATCGTGTCGATGATCATGCGCCGCCAGGCGCGATTGCGTCCGGAAATTTGGATTGGCAAACTCGCCAGCGGCATGAGCGTATCCATGAAATCGGGATGCGCCTCGCCCCAGAGCCAGGTGTGCATTCCGCCCATCGAGGTGCCCATCACCAGCCGGGCATGATCGACGCCAAGCCCATCGGTGAGTAATCGATACTGCGCTTCCACCATGTCGATGTAACCGTAATGGGGAAACTTCGCGTGCAGTCCATCACTCGGTTTGCTCGACTTGCCGTGCCCCACTCCGTCCGGTAGCACGATGAAAAACTTAGTCGCATCGAGCGGTTGATCTTTCCCGAAAAGTTCGCCCGCAAAGTCCGGCCGGATAAACTGCGCGCCGCTACCCGTCGTCCCGTGCATAATGAGAACCGCGTTGCGCGTTTTGCCTTGCGCATCCTTCTCCGGTTTCCCGATCGTCCGACAGTGCACCCGCAACTCTGGCAATGTCTCACCCGACGCGAACGTGAAATCGCGAACGGTAAAATCGCCTTCCGTCGGCGCCGGATAATTGGCTGCTCGCGCAGCGTTTAAAAGTGCGACGAAAAACGCGGCGGAAAAATGTTTGAGCGTCGCTAATCGCCAAGTCAACATAGTTACTCGATGCGCCTTACGCCGGCCAGCCGCTCGGATCTAATCGAGCGTCTGCGTGTCCTCGGCTGGCAAGGCCCGTTCCCAGGGAGGAAGCATCAACATATGGCGAAAGGCAACATCCAATTGACCATTCCCAATCCGCATGGCGGGAGGGAAATTGGCGTGAATCTTTTGCAGATAATTCTCAAGGAGGCGGGCATTTCCCGCGATGAGTGGCTCAGCCGACGCTGACGGACGCTGCTTCTCTTTCCTTGAGAGCAGGCAAGCCGATCTTTCGTTTCAGCGCCAACTCAATCCAATCGGCGAGCGCGCTATCAAGCTCCCCAAGCGCGTCTCTTTTCGTACGGCCCGTAGCCAGGAGGCCGCGAAAACCGGGGATGCGGGCTGCGTACCCCTCATCCCCACCCAGGTCTTTCACTACCGCAAGCTTCATCGCGTGGCTGCGGTATTTGGCCAAATTGTCCACGAGCAAAGTATCAGCACGAACGACACCTCATTCAAGCCTGCTTTAGGAGGAAGTTCCGACGCGAGATTCGGTTTCAGAACAACGGCAACTGCGCTTCGCTCTTTGACTCGAGTTCGGCAAAGCGGACGCCGACCCCCATCAGCCGCACCGCTTTCCCGGTGCGCGCGAACGCTTCGGCCAACAACGATCGGAATTCGGTCAGCGACGGTATTAATCCGGCGCGTTCGACGGTTGTTCGAGTGAAATCGCTAAACTTTAATTTTACGAAGATCTTCGCCACCGCACGGGTCGCTGTTTTTTGCGCGAGCTCGGCCATCAGTTCTTCGAATAATTGTTCCAGCCGCTCCGCGCATTGCTCCAGCGTTTCGAGATCCATTGGAAATGTTTCTTCCGTGCTAAGTGACTTCCGTTCCCGGTCCGGCTTGACCGGACGCTGATCGATTCCCCGGCAGAGATCGTACAATTCGAGGCCGAACTTCCCGAATAAATCTTGCAGCTCGACGCGCGACAGGCGCTGCAATTCTCCGCAGATCGTGATCTGTAACTGTTCCAGCTTTTTCTCGATGACCGGACCGATTCCCCAGATTTTGCGCACCGGGAGTTTCTCCATGAATCCCGGTACTTCCTCCGGTTTCACTTCGAACTGGCCGTTCGGTTTGTTGAGATCGCTCGCGATCTTCGCGACCAATTTGTTCGGGCCGATTCCGGCCGACGACGTCAGCTTCGTTTTACGGAAAATCGTGTCCCGGATGATCTGCGCCAGCGGTCCCGGCTCTCCCGGATGCGCCGTTACATCAAGATAAGCTTCATCGAGCGAGAGCGGTTCGATTAGCGCAGTGAACCGGTGCAGGATTCCGCGAATCACCGCCGCCTCGCGCCGATAAACATCGAACCGGGGCGGCAAGACGATCAAATTCGGGCAGCGTTGCAGCGCCATAAAAGTCGGCATGGCCGAGCGCACGCCGAACTTGCGTGCTTCGTAATTGCACGTCGTCAGCACGCCGCGCCGCTCGCGCGCCCCGCCCACGCCGACCGGTTTGCCTCGCAACGCCGGCCGATCACGCACCTCGATCGCCGCATAAAAGCAATCCATATCCAGATGAATGATTGCGCGCGACCCGCTCTCCTTTTCCACATCAGCAATCTGGCTGTGAGCCTCGCCCGTGGCGAATCAGATTCGCCGAGTTTCGCTCACATTGGCGCTCGCGTGCGCTCCCCGGAATCGAGAATTGTGAAAACCGCGGCACCGGGATAAAGTTGGTTCCTTGAAGAATTTTTCCTGGATCCCTGCGTTCCTGATTCTCTTTTTTGCGGGCGAAGTTTGCCGCGCCCAGTCCCGCAGTGGCGGGATGGCGGCGGACACGAGCGGGCTGGATTACAAGCAATTCGGGTTGCTCGCCATTCAGGATGGTGGACGCCGCAAACCGTTGGACACGTTTGCCAAGGAGACGCTGATCCGGATCACGGGAAGATCGACATACACCGACAAAGCGGGCCGGAAATGGACGCCGAATGATTTTGTTTTGTCGGCGCTGCTGGAAACGCACGATTGGAAAAACGAGCCGATGGTGCTGGTGTCAATCGGGCAATTGATCGAGCATCTCGGCCTCGATAAAACGCAGCGCCGATTCACTTTCGCGCAATTGACCGCGTTGCCGGAGTTGAACCGGCTCGCGAACGAGGCGCACGCGCTGCGCAAAGCGGAGAGACCACTCGATCGCTTGCAACAGGAAGTGATGAGCGTGACCGAGCGGCTGGCGCTCTTCGCACATGTGATGGATGGAAGCGCGTTCTTGATCGTGCCGGCCTCGAAGAGCGAAACCGACGCTTGGGTGGTGCCACCGGAATTTTCTCGGTATTACACAGACGCGCAGTTCGCGCCGATCCAAATACAACTACAAACGCTGGCCACCGCTTACACGAACGGCGACAGTTTTCATTTCAGTCGCGCGTCGAATCAGCTCCGCGAGAATTTAAACGAGCTGAGTCCGGTAATTTATCCGCAAGATCGACAATTACGCCTCGAATATTTCTACAATCACTTCGACGGTTTTTATCGTGCGGCCTGGTGTTATGGCATCGCGTTTCTTCTTTTGCTCATCGCGCATCTGCGTCGCGCATCGGGCGCCGCCCACAGGGCGGCGGGTACAGCTGTAGCCGCTTCGCTGCGCGAAGCGTCCGCGAGCAGAGTCAGCGCGCTGCAGTTGGCCGGCGTGGCGATTGTCATCCTTGGTCTCGCGTTTCACGCGAGCGGAATCGTGATGCGCTGCCTGATCGCCGGCCGGCCGCCGGTCACGAACATGTACGAGTCGATTATCTGGGTCTCGTTCGCAGTGTCGTTTTTCGGGATGATCTTTTTCGCGCGCTATCGCACGCCGGTTTATCTGCTGGCGGCGTTGCCGGTTACGCTGGTGGCGTTGTTGCTCGTGCGTCAAATGCCGATC
>WNFO01002110.1_pt1 | contig 16230 bp, 14 predicted proteins | sample 5400251 | NCBI WGS metagenome assembly WNFO01 (sample SAMN13153354, study PRJNA577476) | soil metagenome | isolation source: 100 cm saprolite under Madrone tree | place: USA:California | collected 2016-06-14 | reverse complement strand
ACACTTACCGTGACGGCAAATTCGCGAAACAGCAGACCGACATATCCGCCCATCAAGAACAGCGGAATGAACACGGCAATCAATGATAGCGTGATCGACACGATGGTGAAGCCGATCTCGCCGGCACCCTTCAGCGACGCTTCGAACGGGGAGGCGCCTTCCTCCATGTGCCGCACGATGTTCTCGATCACGACGACGGCGTCGTCGACGACGAAGCCGACCGCGATCGACAAGGCCATCAGCGAGAGGTTATCGAGACTGTAACCGAGCTCGTACAGTACAGCGAAGGTACCGATCAGCGACAGCGGTACAGTGACAGCCGGAATGACGGTGGCCCAGAAATTGCGCAGGAATATGAAGATCACCATCACCACCAGCGCGACCGTCAGCAACAGCGTGAACTGCACGTCGCTGACCGAAGCGCGGATGGTCTCGGTGCGGTCGGAGATGATATTGACCTTGACCGCGGGCGGTATCGAGGCCTGGAGCACCGGCATCATCGCCTTGATCCGGTTCACCGTCTCGATGACGTTGGCGCCGGGCTGGCGCTGGATCGCCAGGAGCACCGCTCGTTTCTGGTTGTACCAACCCGCTATCAGGTCGTTCTCCGGCGCACTGACGGCGCGGCCGACATCGCGTATGCGGACTGGCGCTCCGTTGCGATAGGCGATGACCAGATTGGCGTAGTCGTCGGCCTTCAGCAGCTGATCGTTGGTGTTGAGCGTGTAGGTCTGGCGCGGGCTGTTGAGCGTGCCTTTCGGCAGATCGACATTGGCTTGGCCGAGCGCGGTCCGCACGTCCTCGAGGTTGATGCCGCGGGCTGCCAGGGCCTGCGGATCGAGCTGCACGCGGACGGCGGGCTTCTGCTGACCGCCAATACCCACAAGACCAACGCCGGATATTTGCGATATCTTTTGCAACAGAATATTTTCGGCAAAGGCATCGACGGTGGTCAGTGGCAGGGTGTCCGAGGTCAAGCCGAGCACCAGGATCGGTGTATCAGCCGGGTTGACCTTCCGGATCGTCGGTGGATATGGCATGCCCACCGGCAGGTAGGGGGTCGCAGCATTGATCGCCGATAGCGTATCGCTGACCGTCCCATCGATTTGGCGGTTCAAGTCGAACTGCAATGTGATCTGGGTGTAGCCGAGTGCACTCGCCGATGTCATCTGGGCAAGGCCCGGGATCTCACCGAACTGCAATTCGAGTGGCGTCGCCACCGAAGACGCCATGGTCTGCGGATCGGCGCCCGGCAGCTGAGCCGTGATCTGAAGGGTCGGGTAATTGACGTTGGGCAGCGCCGCCACCGGCAAGAGCGGATAGCTCACCAGGCCGCCGACTAACAGTCCGATCATCAGCAGAGCGGTTGCGATCGGCCGATGGATGAATGGCGCGGATATGTTCATGGGATTGGTGCCTGCTGTGCGCTCTGTGCGATGGCTTCTTGCGCTGCCTGGCCGTGCAGCATCGTGACGCGGGTGCCCGGTTGCAGCTTGTATTGTCCGTCGACCACGACCTGTTCGTTGGCCTTGAGGCCGGAATCAACGAGCGCCTGACCGCCGCTGATCTGTGCAACCTTGACCGGCCGGCTCTGGACCGTGTTGTTGGGATCGATGACGTACACGTAAGCTCCGCTCGGACCCTGCTGCACCGCTGATGCAGCGACGGTCAGCCCGTTGTGCCTTGTATCGACGAGCAGCCGCGCGTTGACGAGTTCGCCGGGCCAGAGCCGGCGCGCCTTGTTGGCAAAATTCGCCTTGAGCTGGATCGAGCCCGTTGTCTGCAGGATCTCGTTGTTGACGAGGCCGAGCACGCCTTGATCCAACTCGGTCGTATCGTCCTGGCTGTAGGCGAGAACCGCGAGCGGCGTCTTGGTTTTTTGCTGTTGCTGCTGGATTTGCGTCAGATTGGTCTCCGGGAGAGTGAATATCAGCGAAATCGGATCGAGCTGCGTGACGACGACGAGGCCGTTCGCAGTTGACGGGCTGATGATGTTACCCACGTCGATCTGACGAATCCCGACCACGCCATCGATCGGTGACGTTAGGCGCGTGAAGCTGAGTTCCACCTTCGCGGAGTCGATCAGCGCCTGGTCGGCCTTGATAGCCGCCTGCAGCTGCCCCACTTGCGCTTTCTGGGTTTCGACCAATTGCGGAGTGGCCCAACCCTTCTCCCCCAATTGGGTGTAGCGAGTGAGATTGGCCTGGGCATTAATGAGCTGGGCTTGGTCGCGTTCGAGGTTTCCAGTGTACTGGTCGATCAAGGCCTGATAGGGACGCGGATCGATCTGCGCGAGCAAGTCGCCGGCATGCACGGTCTGGCCTTCGGTGAAGTTGATGCTGATGATTTGCCCTTGGATCTGGGCGCGCACGATGTCGGTGTTGTACGCAATCACCGTGCCGACACCGCTAAGATAGATCGGCACGTCATGCTGGGCGACCGCCCCGGCGACGATCGACACCGCGGGTGCCGGGGCGGGCGCGGCAGCGGCCTTCATCAATGCCTGAGTATGCGTGAAGTACAGGAAACCGCCGGCCGCAAGCGCCGCGATCAGAAAGGTAGTGAGGATAACGACTTTCTTTTTCATGGCCGCTCTCGCTGATTCATGGCTGCTCTCGCTGACAGGCGGAAAAATGTTTCAGCAGCCGCCCGAAGTGATCGACGTTCCGGTGGTCCCGGTGGTCAGACTAGACTCTTTGGTTATGAGCCCGCACCCGTCGGAGCTAGTGTTGATCCGCTCGGATTACTCCCAGGACGAGTGCTTCCAACGGTGGTTGTCGTGGGAGATGAAACGGTGAGCGGAGACGTGACAATGGGCATCGTTGGCACCAACGGTGCCATACCCACAGTCGGCAATACGCTTATCGTCGGTACCGCTGCTGCGGAACTCACCCCGAGATTGCCAATTTCGAAAGATCCCAACGGAATTCCGGTTCGAGCGCCGCCGCCCGGCGTTGTGGGCGACGTTGACGTTGGAGTCGACGATGAAGCAACACTGCTTGAGCCGGAGCCGCACATTCCCGACAACCCCGTCGTGTCCAACATTCCCGAGGTTGTCGATATTCCCGACGACATTGACGTTCCCGACATTGCCGTTCCGCCCGACGTTGCCGCGGTGGCGGGCGTCGCGGCTCCGACGGCCGTTCCGCCGCCGTCGAAGCTCGCGGCGGATCCGAACATTCCCGATGGCGAAGTCCCCAAGGTCGAGCATGTCGTGCTGCTGCCTGGCATTGCAGTCGTGCTCATTGAGCCGGTGGGCATTGGACTGACTCCGGGTGACGCAATTTCGGTGGCGCCCATCGGAATTCCGGTCGGGGAGACCGTCGAACCCGTTGCGATGCCAAGCGGCGAGGTTGCGCCCATCGTGGGAGTTGGGGAGGCCATCCCGCTAACTTGCGCCATGGCAACGTTGCAGACGAAGAGCGCTGGCAGCACCGCCGCAATCAACGAGTACCTCATGGGCGCTCTCCGCTTGCGAACCGCGTCGCCGCGGCGAGCGCCTATGTCGATCGGTTTTGCGACGATTTCGCTTGGTGCGAAGCTATCGGACATCGGTCAATCCCTCGTTATTGCACTTCGGTGTCGATGGTAGCGCATGAAGCTTCGGAGAAATCCGCAGCAGCAAATATTGAAGTTCTTGTTCAGCGCAGCGTCTTCTTGTTCAGCGCAGCGTCCAACTTCTGTTGTTTCGGGTCGAACGTTGAAAGCCCCGCTTGCTTCGCGTTTCTAAATCTCGTGGTTGGAAGGTGGCTGGCGCGCGCGAGCTGTTCAATTAAATACGAGTTTATGTTATTGGCACCGATGCCATCGCGGCTGACCGCAAATCCGATTGCATGACCTAAACTCGAATTTAATTTTGTGAACTTGAGTTTAATCGAAGCGTTGATGTCAGTGGGCTATCTCCGGTGGGATTCATCTGTCCAATCGGGAAGCATCTCTCGGCGAATTTTTGCCGCGACTATGGAGAACGTCATGAGCGAAGACGATGTTGCGGGCGTGGGCGACTACGAGGGAGCTGCAGCGGGGTGGGGCGCTCTGAAGGCCGTGGCAGATGCAGTTCGTGGTCAGATGGCTATTGTGAAAGAGACCCGCGGTCTCCTCAAGATGAACCAGCCGCACGGGTTCGATTGCCCAGGCTGCGCCTGGCCCGATCCAAAACATACCTCGTCGTTCGAGTTCTGTGAAAACGGCGCCAAGGCTGTCTCGTGGGAGGCGACGGCCAAGCGGACGACGCCGGAATTCTTCGCCGCGCATACGGTCGGCGAGCTCTGGAATTGGTCGGACTTCGACCTCGAGAATGAGGGGCGTCTCACGCACCCGATGGTCTATGACCAGGCGACTGATCGATACCTGCCGATTTCGTGGGACGAGGCGCTGGCCAAGATCGGCGCCGCGCTCCGCGCGTTGCCGCACCCCGATATGGCCGAGTTTTACACGTCCGGTCGGGCATCCAACGAGGCGGCTTTTCTCTATCAGCTGTTTGCGCGGGAGTACGGAACCAACAACTTTCCAGACTGCTCGAACATGTGTCACGAGGCGACGAGCGTTGGCCTGCCAGAGTCAATTGGCGTCGGCAAGGGAACAGTGACCCTGGAGGATTTCGATCATAGCGACGCGGTGTTTTGTATCGGCCATAATCCGGGGACCAATCACCCGCGCATGCTGACGACGCTGCGCGAAGTCTCAAAGCGAGGAGCGCCGATTATCGTATTCAACCCGCTGCGCGAGCGCGGGCTGGAGCGGTTCACGTCGCCGCAGAGCCCTGTGGAAATGCTGACGCTTAGCTCGACGCCGATCGCATCGACTTACTATCTGGTGAAGGTTGGCGGCGATATCGCGGTGCTGAAGGGGATGATGAAGACGCTCCTGGCACTTGACGCGAAAAGCCTTGCAGAAGGCGGCCCCGGTGTTCTCGACCGTGATTTCATCGCGAACCACACCACCGGAATTGACGCACTTCTGGCCGATCTCGACGCGATCTCCTGGGACGCGATCGAGGAGGCTTCGGGTCTGTCGCGATCGGATATTGAGTTCGTCGGCAATATCTACGCCAAGGCGGAGCGGGTCATCATCAATTACGGCATGGGCATCACCCAGCATCGTCACGGTACCGGCAACGTGCAGCAGATCGCCAATCTGTTGATGCTCCGCGGCAACATCGGGCGCGAGGGCGCCGGCATTTCTCCGCTGCGCGGCCACTCGAATGTGCAAGGAGACCGCACGGTCGGCATTACCGAGGTTCCGAATGATGAGCTTCTGAACGGAATAGCTCGCGTCTTCGGCTTCGACCCGCCACGCAACAAGGGCCACAATGCGATCGAAGCTGTCGAGGCGATCCGCGATGGGCGCTCGAAGGCTCTGGTCTGTCTTGGCGGCAATCTTGCAGTTGCGATGTCCGATCCGGAAGTCACATTCGAGGCGATGCGGAACCTCGATCTCGCGGTGCAAATCGCCACCAAGCTCAATCGCTCTCATCTGCTGCTCGCGAAACAATCCTTCATCCTTCCCTGCCTGGGACGCACCGAGATCGATGTTCAGGCAGCGGGTCCGCAGTCGGTCACGGTGGAAGATTCAATGTCGATGGTCCACGCATCACGGGGCGGACTGAAACCCGCCTCCGAGCATCTCAAATCAGAACCGGCAATTATCGCGGAGATGGCGATCGCAACATTGCCGGACACGCGTGTCGGATGGGCGGAACTGGTCTCCGATTACGGAAAGATTCGCGATTGCATCGAGGCGGTCTTTCCGGCATTTGCAGATTTCAATGCCCGCATCAAGGAGCCGGGTGGATTTCGGCTGTATGTTGCTGCATCGGAACGTGAGTGGCTGACGCCGACGAGGAAGGCCAATTTTCTCGTCTATCCCGGAGTAGATGAAGATCAGCGTGTGGTGGATCGCAACGCTCTCACGCTCACGACAATCAGGAGTCATGATCAATACAATACGACGATCTACGGCATGAATGATCGCTATCGGGGAATTAGGGGGCGCCGTGACGTCGTGTTCGTCAACGAACGCGACCTTGCCCGTCGCGGGCTGAAGCACGGCGATCTCGTCGAGATTGCGGCCTTGCCCGATGCGGGATCGAAACCGGGCACGCGTGTGATGCACAAGCTGACGGCAGTCGCGTTTAACATCGCCGAGGGCTCAATCGCGACCTATTATCCGGAGGCGAATGTCCTGGTTGCCCTCGACCATTACGATGTCAAATCGGGAACGCCTTCCTACAAATCGACACCGGTTCTGATCCGCGCGTCGCGAAGCTAGATGTGGAATGCATGTGCTCGCCTGGCACGTATCGATCGCCGGCGTGATAAGAGAGTAGGTGGCTTCACAATTTGAGAAGGCGGCACCAATCGGGAGGCCGGAGTTTCTCGATGAGGGGTATGGAATGACCTTGACGCCGCATCGCGCGGCATCAAGGGTTGGGTAGCTTGCCTGGGTGAGCACACGTTTCCCTCGCCAGTTCAAATGCGAGGCTGGTGGGATAGCGAAAGCCGCGCGTCGGCAACTGCCGAACTGGCTCACCATTCAATAGTTGCAGGTGTACGGCCAGCTGGTTGGGTTGTAATACGGGCAACCAAGGCCGTAGTCGTAAAGGCCGCCGCCGAAATGACGTCTTCCATCGCCAAAGTGATCGCGGTGCATGCCCGCCATGTGACCTCCGCCGAAACCGCCCATGCGACTTCCGCCGACGCTACCGATGTGATCTCCGCCGAGGCCGCCGATGTGGCCTCCGCCAAAGCCGCCCATATGGCCTCCGCCGCCACCACCTCCATGTCCTCCGCCACCTCCGCCGCCACCTCGGGCTTGTGCACCAGTGGCAAGAAGGCTGCCGGCAAGCACAGCGCTTGCTAGAATCATCGTTACTCGTCCTCTCATAACATTCTCCTTTGGGATGGGCGGGACTTGCCGCCACAGGGCCTTGTCAGACGCTGGCGTGTCCGAGGAAGACAAATGCCGACGTCGCGATGGACTGAAGATGAGGATGCTGATCTGTCGTTTCCACTAAATTCCCGTTCAATCATCTGAAGTGAACACGCGACGCGGCTCGAACCAAAGGCGCCCGCACTGCGTTTCAGAAAGCTAAATTTGTTTTTAGTTGAGAAAGGCACGTCAGGCCGCGATGTTCAGTTCGTGTGGTCCTTCTGCCTGGATCACTCGGAGGCAGACCGCCGAAGATATTGAACGTTGGCTGCAAAGCGTCACGGCGAAGATGCGCGATCACGACCAGGTCGTTTTGGCGAACAGGCGCACAATTTTATGCTTGTCGTGCTTCTGGAAGCATCGGATCAACTGATGATGAAACCGGCCCGAATCGTTCGTCGCCAGATTTGGCGGGAAAGCGGTCTCAGCTTGGGCAGTCGTTCGGTCCCGGAAGAGACCGCTGTGGCGCTTACCTATAACGGCGGCACCTATGCGGTGATGATGACGACGCCGCAGGACCTGGAGGATTTTGCGGTCGGCTTCAGCCTGAGCGAGGGCGTCATCAGTTCTGCTGCCGATATCGAGTCCTTGGACATCGTGCCTCTCGATGACGGTGTCGAACTGCGGATGTGGCTCCGTAAACCAAAAGCCGATCGTCTGCAGGAGCGACGGCGGCATATTGCGGGGCCGACGGGGTGCGGATTGTGCGGTATCGATTCGATCGCAGAAGCCATGCGTCCCTCGGCTGTTATCGAACACGGCCGGCAATTCTCGCCGGAGCAGATCATGGTTGCGATGCAGAATGTACCATTGCTGCAAAAACTCAACATTGAGACGCGGGCGGTTCATGCAGCGGCGTTTTGGCATTTCACAAGCGGCATCGTTGCCTTGCGCGAGGATGTTGGCCGTCATAACGCGCTCGACAAGCTTGCGGGCGCACTGGCGTGTGCGTCCATGGTGGCAAGCGAGGGGATCATCCTTCTCACCAGCCGCGTTTCAGTGGAGATGGTGCAGAAAAGCGCTGCCATCGGCGCGCCTGTGATGGTGTCGGTTTCGGCGCCGACAGCGCTGGCCGTTCGCATGGCAGAAAGGGCAGGTATCACACTTGCGGCCATCGCGCGCGCGGACGGATTCGAAGTGTTCACGCATCCATGCCGAATTTCACCTGGGGCCGTTGCCAATGTCGCCTGTTGGTAAGGGCTCTGATCCCGGTAATAAGTCCTGCGAATGGGTGGTTGATCATGAAGATTGGAATCGTTGGTGCTGGAAAGGTTGGCTGTGCATGTGCGCTCGCGGCTGTGGTTCGCGGCAGCGCCCGAAACGTCGTCATCCTGGATCGAACCCCCAAACGCGCCGAGGCGGTCGCGACGGATCTTCGTTACGGGGCGCCGCTTTGTCCGAAGACGACAATTGTCGATGGCGATTATGCCGATTTGGCGGACGCAGCGTTGGTGATGGTGACTGCCGGTATCAACGAAAAGGCCGGCGGTGCCACGGATCGTAACGATCCCGAAGGTCGATTGCGGCTCCTGGCCAAGAACGCCGAGATCTATCGCGACGTCGTTCCACGTATCGTCCACGCGGCACCTGGCGCTGTCATATTGGTTGTAACCGATCCGCCCGATCCCCTCGCTGACATTGCCCGCATCAGCGCAGGGCATGATCGTGTGCTGAGTGCTGGCACCTTCCTGGACAGCTTGCGGTTCCGCGTTCACTTGGCGGAGCATTTTGAGGTCGATGCCAATCAGGTAGAGGCACAGGTCATTGGAGAACATGGAATCTCGCAGGTGTTCCTTTGGTCGACCGCGCGCATCGCCGGTGTGCCGATTAGCGCACTTGTAGCGGAGCGCGGCGAAGCCCTCGATAGTGTGCGAAAGCAAGTCGAAACGAGCGTCCGCTATGCCAATATCACCATTATCGAAGGCAACGATGCGAGCCAGTTTGGCATCGGCATCGTCGCGGCGCGGATCGCGGAGATGGTTCTTCGCGATGAGCGGGCTGTAATTCCAATCGGTAGCTACAACGACCGGTTCGGCGTTACGCTGTCGCTTCCAAGCGTCGTCGGTCGAACTGGCGTAGTCCAGATCTTCGAACCGGCGATGTCGGCGGAGGAGCAACAAGCGCTGGAACAAAGTGCTGCCAATTTAAGGAAATCGGAAAATAGAATCTAAAGTTGCGCCGGGGGGTACACAAGAATCAAGCGACCGGGCCGATGCTATGTTTGGATGATAGGTCTTCGGCCGAAACAACGCGACTGTTACTGCTGCGTGCTGAATATCTGGTCGGGAATATTTCAGAAAAAAGAAAAAGTTAAACTCTGCGTTGTGATGAGCGAGAGCTTTCTCCGAAACTATCTCCTGGAAACACAGGGCGTATCGGCGAGGTGTCGTTGCCTCGCGCCAGAGCGTCTGATTAACGGAGACTACAATGCGAAAGACAGTTCTAACCATTCTCGGCGCGCTGCTGATTGCCGGGTCGACAGTTCAAATGACCACAGCAGCCGAGCGCCACACGCGCAAGGCGGACCGCGCGCCCGTATCCATGAGCCAGCAGTTTTCGCAACGCGAATGATTCCTTGGCCTGGCCATCTGGCGAACAACAGAGTTTGTCCGACTACAGCGAGGGCCATGTGATCTCGGCGCCCGCCGGCCGATGATCGCCGATCTCATGAAACACAAAAAGCCCGGCCTAGGCCGGGCTTTTTTCGTCAATTGTTGGACGCAGAATGGGCATTATTCGATGACACTCGCCAAACCGTGTTTCCAACATCGTCGGCGATGAGCAGTCCGCCGCTCCGATCGACAGCCAAGCCGACCGGCCTTCCGCGCGCGTGATTGTTCGCATCGAGGAAGCCGGTGACGACATCCTGCGCCGGGCCGCTCGGCCGTCCGCCACTGAAGGGCACGAAGACAACTTTGTAGCCGTTGAGAGGCGTTCGATCCCAGCTTCCATGTTCGCCTACGAACGCACCGCCGCGGTAGTTTGCGGGAAGATCGGTGCCGGTGTACATGGCTACACCGAGTGGCGCCACGTGAGAGCTTAGCGCGTAGTCCGGCGGGATCGCTGTGGCCACCAAATCGGGCCGCTGCGGTACGATGCGCGGGTCCAGGTGCTGGCCATAATAGCTATAGGGCCAACCATAGAAGCCTCCGTCCCGCACCGAGGTCAGATAATCCGGAACCAGATCGGGCCCGATCTCGTCGCGTTCGTTGGCGATGGCCCAAAGCTTGCCGGTCTCTGGCTCCCACTGCAACCCGGTGGGATTGCGAATTCCACTGGCGAAGATGCGGTGCGCGCCCGATGCCCGATCGACCTCCCAGACCGCGGCTCGTTCGTATTCGGCCCCGATTCCGTTTTCGCCGATGTTGCTGTTCGATCCAACCCCGACATAGAGCTTGGAGCCATCTGGACTGGCTAACAGAGCCTTCGTCCAGTGATGATCGATGGGCCCGCCAGGAAGATCGGCGAGCTTGGTGCCCACGGCAGTGATGCTGGTTTGTCCATCCTGATACGGATAGCGGACGATGGCATCAGTGTTCGCGACGTAGAGATCGTGGCCAACCAGGGCGACGCCAAAGGGCGAATTGAGGTGGTCCAGGAAGACGGTTCGTACATTGGGAATGCCATCACCATTGGTGTCGCGCAACAGCGTGATGCGGTTTGCGTCCTTTGCCTTGGCGCCGGCGAACCACTGCACCCAGCCGGTGATGATATCCTTGGGCCGGCTGATCGGCGCTTTCGGACCATTGCTCTCAACCACCAGCACGTCTCCATTGGGGAGGACGTAGAGGGACCGTGGGTGCTCAAAGCCGGTCGCCAATGCATGGACCTGCAATCCCTGCGCCACCGTCGGAGCATCGTTTCCCCATCCGACGACTTTCGCGATCCGAATCGGCGGTATCAAATATTGCTGCAACTCGGGCAGCACGGGATTGGCGCCGATCTGCCTTTTTGGGTCGCCGCCATTTTCATCACAGCCGGCGAGTCCCAGGCTGGCGATGGCGACAACAACAGCGGCGAGGCGCGGTAGCTTCTTCGAACGTGCAATTCTGAGGGCGTGCATCATGATTATCCTCCAACACGGGGGCGATTTGCCAAGGCCATGCCAACCCGGGCCGTCAACAGGAGAACGACGATGACGAGTCCGGAAAGCATCAGGCCCGCCGGTACCACTGCGGTGTAACCGTCGCGGCTATGAACGAAGGCGTTCATCAGCGAGAGCAAGACAGCGAGCGCATAGCCAACCACGCGAGGCCAGGCCGGCGTATCGATTTGTCTGCCGCCTGCAAGGTCGATCACGTAAGCGACGGCGGCAAGGCCCGCCATGATCAGACCGGCTGCGATCAGCCAGATCGAGAACCTCTCCCACAGCACATCAGGTATCTGCCAATAAACAAGATCGGTGACCAGGGCGCCCGCGAAATAGGCGACGGAAAATGACACCAGCATTTTGTGGATCGGTCGTCCACGAGGCTTCGCCGTTAACCCCAGATTAGCATCCCCTATGAAAGTCGTTTCCGTGATCGTAGCGTGCTTCATGCTTCCATCCTCATAACGATCCCGCGCATCTTCCAAAGACACCGGGGGTTGATCTCCGAGCCCTGACAGGCGACGTGAAAACTTCACTGACAATCTGACATTGGCTCGGCTTCGCTCATGGGTCTTCTAAATTCGAGTTTATTTTTCTGAGATCAACTTCAGCGATTCGCGCGGGCGCCAAGCGGCAATTGCGCGGCGAGAGAGTTGTTCTCCGATGTGGAGCGCTGCAGGGTCCCAAGTGAATTCAAATTTAGTGTTGCAACGCGAAGACGAACGAGGGGTTAAGGGCTCGTGAGGTGCAATGGGCGACAGCTAGACCCAGCGATCGTCTCTTACCTGTCTCCTCAACAACCCGTCATGCACGCCGGGTTTCTGACGTCGGGACGCGGATCGCTGACGAACATGCTTCGGTTCGGCATCTTGATTGCGCTAAGCGTCCTGGCGTCGAGCATCGCGTCCGCCGGCAGCAGTCCGTTCAAATGGAGGATGTAGGCGGAGACCGCATAGACGTCGTTATTGTCAAGTGACTGCGGCGCGTTCTGCGGCATGGCACGGCGGATATAATCGAACAGCGTCGGGGCGTACGGCCAATAGCTGCCGACGGTCCTGACCGGTTTCGGCGTCGCTATCGTGCCCTGTCCGCCGACCAATTGGTCCCCAAGTCCACCTTCGCCCTTTGCGCCATGACAGGCCGCGCATTGCTGATCGAATACCTCATGCCCATGACTGACGCTGCCGCTTCCCGGCGGCAGGTTGTGGCCCTCGCGATCGATATCAATATTCCAGCCCGCGATCTCCGCCGGTGTCGCAACACGCCCGATGCCGTAGGCGCCTTGCGCCTGGGCGCCCGTTGTGCCCACCAAGGCAAGGACGATGAACGCTGCGATGGAAAGCTCACGCGTTCGCATTTGTCACCTCGCCACTTGCGGCGACGCGCCACGGCCAGATCGCGTTGTTGTGGTAAAAATAGTTCTCGCCGCGAACCGCGAGAAGTTCTGATAGCGTCGGCTGCACGTAACCAGTTTCATCCGTTGCGCGGCTCTGAATCACGGCGGCATGGCCGTTCCATTGCCAGGGCAATCCAAAGCGGGTCAGCGCCCGCGTCAGCACTGGTTCCTGCAACTGCGCTTCCTGCCAGCTTTTTCCGTCATCGACCGAGACATCGACACGCCGGATCTTGCCGCGGCCACTCCAGGCGATGCCGCTGATCTCATGAAATCCGGGTGTGCTCAGCCGCTGGCCGCCGGAGGGCCGCGTAATGATGGATTTGGCTTCCATGTAAAATGTGAACTCGCGCGCCGAGCCGTCCGGCATCAGGTCGGTATATTTGGAAGTTTCCTCGCGTGAGTAGGCCGGCTCTGCCGCGACGCGCAGACGGCGCAGCCATTTTATGCTCATGTTGCCTTCGAAGCCCGGCAACAGCAGCCGCAGCGGATAACCTTGCTGCGGACGCAGCCGCTCGCCGTTCTGGCTGTACACCAGCATCGCATCTTCGAGACATTTTTCGATCGGAATGCTGCGTGTCAACGCCGCGGCATCGGCGCCTTCGGCAACGACCCATTTCGCTGCCCGCTGCAATCCCGCTTCCTGCAAGACAAGTTTCAGGCTCACTCCGGTCCATTCGGCACAGCTTAGGAGCCCAACGAGATCAGAAGCGGTCTTGCCGTAGGGTTTTTTGTAGCCGGGATTGCCGGAGCACTCGAGAAAGTGAATCCGCGATTCCGAGGGGAAGCGGCGGATGTCATCCATTGTGAAGATCAGCGGCTTGTCGACGAGGCCATGGAGTATCAGCCTGTGCTGCGCCGGATCGATCGTGGGGACGCCGGCATGATGGCGCTCATAAAACAATCCGTTCGGCGTGATGATGCCATCGAGATCCTGTAGCGGCGTCCGTCCAGACGCAGATAGATATTGCGACAGATTCTTTGGGATATTTTTGATAACACCCTTCTCGAACGGCGACGGCGTCCCGTAAAGCTGACTTCCCATGGGATCGCCGGGCGTCTTCATCCACTCCGGGACATTGGGCGGGAGGTTGTCGGCACTTTCGCTGGCCCCCAGCGCTTCGCTTCCGGCGAGACCGCCCGCGATGACGGCCCCACCCACCAATGCTCCACCGTCACGCAGAAACCGCCGGCGCGATGTCGTGGCAATATCCCTATCGATGTCGGTTGGCTTCGTCATCGTACGTGCGCGGCCCGTCAGCTGCTCCAGGCCGATCCGCGAATCACGCTGCAGAAATTGCCGCGCCTGAAAGCCGGGTCCTTGTCCGCGAGCACGTCGGCCTTGACGTTGCCGAATGTGGTGTCGGGCTTGTGTTTGATGCCGTCATAGAACGCCTGGACGATGTCTTCCTTGAATTGCTCGGAGCGCGGATGGGCGTGCACGATGGCTTCGCGTTCATCGTCGCTGTATTCGGCATAGGTCAGCCCCAGCACGTCCATCTCGACGCCCGCGGTCACCAGAGCGACGACGGGATGCATGTGCCGCGGAATGCCCGGCGTCGTGTGCAGAGCGATCGCCGTCCAGACCGTATCGATGTCGTCCTGGCCAATGCCGTGACTGCGGAGGAAGTCGCGGGCGGCGTTCGCGCCATCGACCTCGAAGCGCTCGTTCGCGCTGCTGTGCGCAGGAGTGAGCCCCATGTCGTGAAACATCGCCCCCGCATAGAGTAGCTCGCGATCGAACTTGAGACCACGACGCTTTCCGGCGAGCGCACCCCAGTAATAAACGCGGCTCGAATGGTGGAACAGCAGCCCGGACTCGGTATCCCGGACCAACTGCGTGATCTCACGAGCGAGTCGACTGTCGGGAATGCGGATTCCCTCGACCGTGAACGTTCTATCAGCCGTAACTGTCATTGTGCTTCTCCTGCCGGACGATCTTGGTTGTAATTCCCCGAGCAACGCGCCGCTTGTCGAGGATTGCTGCTCTTGCGTCATTCTTGCCGAATTAAGCGCGTGCATCTTGATTTGCGGCCAAGCCGCATGGGAACCCGCTGATCGGCAAAGCAATCAACGCCTGCAAAGCTAAAGCGAGCGGCACAAACGATCAGGCAGCTCTCACCCGCAAGTTAAAGACGATTTTAATAGTACGACCAAATAGAACCACCAGATAGACGGTGCTGTTATCTCTCACACGACAACAAGGACACCACCATGAAACTTACGACATTGGCATTGGCCTCTGCGTTCGCGCTTTCCGGCACGGCCGCGTTTGCGCACACGATTCGTCATCATCATGCGATCGTCAGGGATGCTGCGCCGTCGGTCGTCTTGCATCCGAACTACGGCAATCCGAACGGCAATCCAGACGGTCCGACCACATTGAGCGGAACCGGCTCCTCCGAGTTCGGCGGCTCGTCGCCCGGCACCAGCGGCTATAACTAGGAAAAAAGCCCCGCCCTCGCGCGGGGCGCTTTCTACGCGCTCTTGTCGGGAAAGTTGACCACGGCGGAAGTAGCAGGGAGCCGCGCCGGATATGCGCGATGGAGCTAGCCGACTATCTATGAGAACGAGCGGTGATGTATCGCAAATTGTCCGAACAAGCCGACGATCCCGTCGTCAGGAACGAGATGCTTGAGTTGGCGTCGGTCTCCACGGACCTCCATCATATGCCAGAAGCGCCGTCAGAGCACCCCGCTTGAGAACACGATGCCGTGGCCTGTTGGATTGCCTTTGTCCACTTGAGTTTGTTGTTTGTAATTTCAGTTTTCGCTCCGACATCGACATGCGGCCTGCGCAATGGCTGGTCCGGTCGATCGTCTGTTATTGTCGCGTAGGTCTTGCCGTCCCTGACATGGACTTCATCAGCCCAATAGGCGTCGCTTCGCCGCAACATGATGCGGTTGGAACGTCCGGCTGCATCAGGGCCTCGGTACCATTGCCGGATTCCGGGATCTGCCGTTTCTCACTGGCCAGGATCGCGGGATTGCGGCTCGCCACAGTTCTTTATGATCGATACAAGAGTAAGCCGGTGGCACAAGGCCACCGGCCCGGATGTCCAGGGCGAATTTCGCGCGCATGGCCGTCGCCAGCAAATTAGCGTTACGGATGACGCTGCGGGAGCGAGTCGAGCAGGGCTCGCGCGGTCCGCATGTCCGCAGTCGCAAAACCCCTCTGTGAACCGGCCATAGACCGGTGCCAAAAAATATCCTTCGCGTGCGAAATGTGCAAGTGCGCAGCAGGGACGAGCCGCGCTGTACGACAGCGATGAAGAAGCACAACCATTCCAGCGACGATCGTCTCATTCAATATCGTGGCAAGTATTCGCGGCACAGTCGCGGTCAAGCACTGACCAAGTTCGCGTCAGATCGTCATACAGGTGCCACATGTCTGAAGCCGTCAAGAAGAACAATCGAAGCGCTGGCGCCAGCGCCAGCGCCGTTGTCCCTCGTCTCTTTGTTCTTGAGCTGAACGCCGGCCGCATTCACTCCATGAATACGGACGGTTCCGACCGCAAGGCCATCGTGTCGGATTGCCATTTGCCCGACGGCATCGTCGTCGATGCCGAGGCTGGCCATATCTACTGGACCAACATGGGCGTTCCAAACCTGAATGACGGGTCCATCGAGCGCGCCGGCATCGACGGCAAGAACCGCAAGACAATCGTCGCACAGGGAGACACCCACACTCCGAAGCAGATCATCCTCGATAAGAAAGGCGGCAAGCTCTATTGGTGCGACCGCGAGGGTATGCGCGTCATGCGCTGCAATCTCGACGGCTCGCAGCTGGAGACGCTCATCGAGGCGGGGCGCGGCGA
>WNFO01002108.1_pt1 | contig 16232 bp, 14 predicted proteins | sample 5400251 | NCBI WGS metagenome assembly WNFO01 (sample SAMN13153354, study PRJNA577476) | soil metagenome | isolation source: 100 cm saprolite under Madrone tree | place: USA:California | collected 2016-06-14 | reverse complement strand
GCCGGTCTGCGGGGCCGCGTCGTCCAGGTTGACGATCTCCAGGCAGTACCCGCCGGCGACTCCCCCGGCTTCGGCGATGGCCATGTCCAGGCCGTTCTTCATGCCGGTGCCCTCGGGAATCATCGCGCCCTGCATCGGCCAGGAGGTGTAGATGCGGAGCTTGCCCTTCGGACACTGCTGAGCGGTCGCGTCCATCGTGACCGCCAGGGCGAGCACCACGCTCAAGAGGATTCCGAGCATCGTCCGTCCGCGCATGAGGTCCTCCTTCCGCTTGACTACCACGTGAGCACCGGTCACGGATCAGCCCCGATCCTGGCCGGATGCTGGAGATTCGGGCGCCGGCTGTCAAGGGGTTTCTTGGGCGGGGGATTGGGCTATCCTGTGGGCCACTCACGGAGGGCGATATGCCGGAGCCACGCGTCATCTACGAACCGAAGCCGGGCTCGCCGATCGCGGTCGATCGTCCGTTCTACGACCGCCTGGCCGCCGAGACCCACTCCCGGACCCTGGTCGAGCGGTTCGTGGTCCCGATGCGATCGGGCCGCGCGTGGCCGGTAAGGGCGGGCCACCTCTTCCGCATAATCGCGGTGGAGGGGCCGCAGGTCGCCGACTTCAACGCGTGGAGCCTCGGCAATCCGCGCGAGCGCTTCTGGGCCGCCCGCACCAAGCAGCTTCACCGCGCGCACGTCACCACCCACGATCGCCTCTGGTCCTGCCTGCCGTACCTGCGGCCGATGCTAACGATCACCAACGACAGCATCCGCTACGGGCGCGACGAGGACGGAGCGGGCTGCCACGATCTCCTCGGGACCCGCTGCGACCCCTACGTGCACAAGATGCTCAACGGCGAGGACTTCGACCTCTGCTGCCACTCGAACCTGGTGCGCGCGGTCGCCCCGTACCGTCTCAACGAGCTGGATATCCACGACGTGCTGAACGTCTTCCAGGTCACCGGGCTGACCGCGGACGACCGGTACTTCGTCAAGGCCAGTCCGGCCAAGAAGGGAGACTTCCTCGAATTCTTTGCCGAGATCGACGTGCTGTGCGCGATATCGACGTGCCCTCACGGCGACCTGTCGGTGCAGATGTGGGGGGCCGACGCGGGGGATCCGCTGGCGACCTGCCGGCCGCTCGGGGTGGAGATCTGGCAGCCCGATCCGGCGCTGCTCGCGGGCTGGGGGCCGCCCGCCCCCTCCGACTATCGCGGCGACCACGGGCTGCGGCGCGGTTAGCGAGAGGGGACCAGGGGAGCGAGCCATGGCGACGACCCAGATCCTGACGATCCCGGCCCGGCGCGGGGTGGCCGCGCGGGTCACAAAGGGCCAGCGCGTCAAGGTGATCAACACCCACGGCTCGCAGGTGGTGGACACCTGGGCGTTCAGCGCGAACGACGTGACCGAGTGGATGTCGATGGAGTGCAGCCGCGCCTGGTTCATGAAGCTCCGCGCCGCCCTCGGCGACACGTTCCTCACCAACCAGCGGCGGCCGATCCTGACCCTCGTGGAGGACACCTCGGGCGGCGCCCACGACACCCTCATGGCCGCCTGCGACGCCCCCCGCTATCGCCTGCTCGGGGTCGAGGGTCACCACGACAACTGCCGCGACAACCTGCACGCCGGGCTCGCCGCGCTGGGGGTCAAGGTCCCGGCCACCCCGTCGCCGCTCAACCTGTTCATGAACATCCCGTGGATGCCGGACGGCACGCTCGCCTGGGCCGAGCCGGTATCCACCGCGGGGAGCTACGCGGTGCTGCGCGCCGAGATGGACCTCGTGATCGCCTTCTCCGCCTGCCCGCAGGACGTCCTGCCGATCAACGGACGCACCGGGCAGACCACCGAGGCGCACTTCAGCATCGAGTAGCGGGGCGAGCGACCGACGCGTCTACCCGCTCGCCCCCAGCGCGGCGCGGACCGCCGCGACGACCTGGTCGAGATCGTACGGCTTGCCGATGACCTCGAGGGCCTCCGTCTCGCCGACCAGCCGGTCGAGAACGGGCTTGTTGGTCGTGGTCAGGACGAAGCGGCACTGCTGCGCGGGCTCCGCGCTGCGGACCAGGCGGAGAAAGGTCCAGTTGGTCTCGTAGGGCGGCGAGATGTCGTAGACGATGACCTTGGGGCGGTGGTGCTCGACGAAGGCGACGAAGTCGAGCTCGCCTTTCTTGAGGTCCGTGATGTGGCCCGGCACGGTGTGAAAGCCCTGGGCCTCCAGCACGGTGCGGAGCATGTCGACCGTGTCGCCGCTGGAGTTGAACACGGCAATGATCGGCTTGTCCCCGGGAGAACTTCCGGCGGGCGCGGGATCGTCAGGACCCGGGATGTCCGTAGCCATCGCGGAGAGCCTACCATGGGCAACCGGAGAGGGGAATGCACGCCGGGCGCCGGCGCCCCGGTCAACCGACCCGACCGGCCAGGCTCGCGACGCTCGTGACCAGCTCGCTCGGATCCACCGGCTTGGACACGTGGAAGTTGAAGCCGGCCATGAGACTGCGGACTCGGTCCTCCGGCCGGCTGTAGGCGGACAGGGCGATCGCGGGGGTCTTGCCGCCTTGACTGGGCTCGAGCGCGCGCACCTGGCGAACCAGGGAGTAGCCGTCCATCCCGGGCATCTCGATGTCGGAGGTGAGCACATCGGGTCGCCACTGGCGGAGCATGGCCAGCGCCTCGGCGCCACCGGCGCAGACGCGAACCTCTCCGCCGACGCCGGTCAGGATCTCCCGGTTCAGCTCCACCGCGGTCGGATCGTCGTCCACCACGAGGACGCGTATCCCCGCGAGGGACAGACCCGGCGAGAGCGAGCCCGATTGCCCCCGGGCCGCGCGCGCGGTCTCCGTCCCGGGACTGGCGAGCATCAGCGGGAGCCGGACCTCGAAGGTCGCCCCGCGCCCCTCACCGGCGCTCTCGGCGAACACGGTCCCGCCGTGGAGCTCCGCGAGGCTGCGCACGAGCGCCAGCCCGAGGCCGAGCCCGCCGTGCGGTCGGGTGCTCGAGCCATCGTCCTGGCGGAAACGCTCGCAGATGTGCGGCAGCAGCTCCGCGCCGATCCCCATCCCGGAGTCGCTCATCGTGATCGCCACCTGCGAATTCACGCGCTGCAGCTGCACCTGCACCCGACCGCCCTTCGGCGTGAACTTCACCGCGTTGCTGAGCAGGTTCCACACCACCTGCTGGAGACGGTCGGGATCGCCGCCGACCGGGCCGACCGGAGAGGCGAGCACCGACTGCAGCCGGATGTTCTTGGCCGCCGCCGCGGGCCGGATGCCGTCCATCGCCTCCTCGATCACGAGTCGCAGATCCACCGGCTGGACGGTCAGACGGATCTTGCCGGCCTCGATGCGCGAGACGTCGAGCAGGTCGTCCATCAGGCGGACCTGGGCGGTGACGTTTCGCAGGATGATCTGCAGCGCGCGCCGCGTCTGCTCGGCGTCGAGGTCGCCCCGCTGGAGGATGGTGGCCCAGCCGTTCACCGCATTGAGCGGCGTGCGCAGCTCGTGCGAGAGGGTGGACAGGAACTGGTCCTTGGCCCGGCTGGCCGCCTCCGCGAAGAGCAGATCGGCGGGTCCGTACCGGCGCCCGGACTCGGTGATCGCGAGGGTCATGGCGCCGAGCACCTGTTCGCGCGCGCTCATGGGCACCACCATCCACGACGTCAGGCCGAGCTGACGGAGGAGATCGAGCTGCTCCGGAGTCCGGGCCGCCCGGTCGAGATCGGCCGCGGTCGCCGGCGACACGATCGCGGGCCGGCGATCGCGCAGCACCGCGGGCACGCCGTGGGGCGCGGACGGGCTGAAGCCGTACCGGGCGCGCGCCTCGTAGGCGATGCCCTCCTTGGTGGCATCGACGTGAGCGCAGGCAACGCGGCGGATCGTGCCGTCCGCATCGAGCAGGTCGACGGCGCACAGGTCGCCGAGGAGGGGCACGGAGAGCCGGGCCACCCGGGGCAGCATTCTCTCGTATTCGAGCGGAGCGCCGAGGGTGGCCGCCAGCTGCCCGAGAAACCCCGCGTATTCCTCCGGCGACCACGTCGAAAGGGCCATGGGCTCGACCTCGGCCAGTCTCGCACTCCCCGTGCCAGAGAGACAAAGCCTGTATTGGTGCGACAAGAGCCGCCGCGGCGGTCGCTCTCGTCCACACCGGGGGAAGAGGCGACCGAGTAGGAATTACCTCTCCGCGGCCAGGCCGAGCGCCGCTTCCCACGCCTGCTGGGTGGCGATCTCCTGGGTCCACGGGCGCATCAGCGCGCCCGCCCGCGCGTCGCGCGCGTAGCGCTCGAGAGGATAGCGCTTGAGGAGGCCTCGCCCGCCGCAGACGCGAATCGCCTCCTGGGTGACGGTGACCGCCGAGCGCTGCACGGTGACGTGCGCCGCCCGCGCGCGCTGCACCACGTCCGGTGCGCAGTCGACACGGGCCTCCGAGATGGCGCGGTAGTAGAGCGCGCGCGTGCCCTCGAGGGTGAAGAGCATCTCGGCCACCGCGTGGCCCTTCACCGCCGCCTCGGTGTGGAGGCCGGGCGCGCCGGCCATCTGCCCGGTCAGGTAGGCGAGCGCGCCGTCGTAGGCCGCCTGCATCAGGCCGAGGAAGGTCGCGCAGAAGGTGAGGGGGGAGAGCTGGGGGAAGGCGTTGTACATGGCGCCGAACGTCCCCGGCGGCAGGACCTCGCCGTCGTCGGCGACGAACACGTCCTGGAGCAGCATGTCGCGGCTGACCGTGCCGCGCATCCCCATCGGATCCCACTCACCGGGGAACGACACGCCCGGCGCGTCCTTGGGGACCTGCAGGTAGAGGGTGCGCTCGATCCAGGGCTCGTCGCCGAGGCGGATCGCGGGGGTGGCGAAGTAGGGGGCGCACCCGGCGAGGGACACGAAGAACTTCCGGCCGTTGACCACGTAGCCCCCGTCCACCTTTCGCGCGGTGGTGCCGAAGCGCCGCCCGCCCACGCTGAGCGCGGTATCCGTTTGGCCCTGCTCGACCGGCTCGCTGTGGGGCTGCCCGTAGAAGGCGCCCGCCTCGATCACCTCGCGGAACTTGGCCGCGCGAAGCTTCTCGTGACGCTCGCGCGCGGCGGAGGACATGGGCATGGCGTCGGCGAGCACGCCCATCATCAGCATGGTGAGGCAGTGCATGTTGAAGGTGAGCGAGGTCGAGGCATTGCCCTGCGCGAGCTGCTCCGCGACCAGGCAGTAGGTCTCGTAGTCCGCCCCGAGCCCGCCGTGGCGGGCGGGAACGCAGAGGCCGAGGAGCCCGGCCGATCGGAGATCCGCATAGTCGTCGAAGGGGAAGGACGCCTCGCGGTCGTGGCGGGCCGCGCGGGGGGCGAAGCGCTCGCGGGCGAGATCGCGGGCGAGGGCGATCAGCTCGCGCTGGCGGGCGGACGGGCCGAGGTCCATGGCCCGACATTGTGTCCATCATCGGGGCCGCGAGCGCAAGCCCCGGCTATTTCACCGAGACCGGGATGCGGACGTCGATGGTGGAGGCGACGGGCCGGCCGGCCTGAGTGGCGGGGAAGAAGCGCCATCGCTGGAGAGATTCGAGGAGCGCGCGGTTGAGATCCGGATCGGGGGTGGGCTCGACCAGCTCGACCTGGGCGCGACCGGTGGCGTCCACGCGGAACCGCGCCACCGCCACCAGATCGATCGTGCGCCGGCGCAGCGCTTCGGGGATCTCGGGCATCGGCTTGTAGATGGCGCGGGCGCTCATGCTGTCGGTCCCACCCGGGGTGCCGTCCTGCGGCCCGCGCGAGGGCGGCAGCGCGGTCAGCGGGACCTGCGTCGACGGCGCGGCGCTCAGCGGCGAGGGCGCGGGAGGCACCGGCACCGTCGCGGCCGGGGACGGTGTCACCGGCTCCTCCGCGACGGGCGGCTCCGGCGCGCGCGGCGCCTCGATCCGAGGCTCGCTCGGCGCGAGCACCGGACTCGGGGAGGGCGCATCCAGGCGCCTCGGCGGCGGTGACGATCTCCGTTCCGGCGGCGCCGGTCGGGCGGAGGCGGGAGGGGCGGGCAGCTCGATGACCTGGACGTCCACCGGCCTCGGGACGATGGGCCGGCTCGCGGGCTGGCGGAGCAGGGACAGAAAGGCCATCTGCGACAGGAGGGTCAGGCCGAGCGCCGCCGGCACCAGCCACCGCAGCCGTGGCCAGGGGTCGTCGCGGAACCGGACCACGGTCTCGGTCATGGCGTGACCGCGAAGAGAAAGTGCTCGACGCCGGCCTCGCGCGCCTCGAGCATCGCCTGGACGACGACCCCGCTCGGGGCGGCACTGTCCACCGCGACGACCACGCTCGCGCCCGTGGCAGCGAGGCGAGGCCGGAGCTCGGCCGCGATGGTGTCGAGGGTGACCACGGCGCGGTCGAGCAGGAGCTCGCCCTCGCGGGTGACGGTCAGGGTGACCGATCGGGTGGCCTGCAGCGGGGGCGCCTGGCCGCGAGGGAGATTCACGGTCAGCGAATGCAGGTTCTGGAGCGAGAGAGAGGCCAGCATGAAGGTGGCGAGCAGGAAGAACATGACGTCGATCATCGGGATGATCTCGATCCGGCCACGGCGACGCTGGCGCGACGGTCGGAACTTCACGAGGCGCCGTCCGTCGCCTCGAGGCGGAGGTGGTCCACCACCCGCGTGCCCAGATGCTCCATCTCGTCCATGACCTGGGCCTGCCGGTTCGAGAAGTAGTTGAAGGCGAAGAGCGCGATGAGGGCGATGAAGAGCCCGACCGCGGTGGCGATGAGAGCCTCGGCGACGCCGCCGGTGACGCCGCGGGGATCGACCAGCCCCTCGGAGCCGAAGAGATGGAACGCGCGGATCATCCCGGTGATGGTGCCGAGCAGGCCCAGCAGCGGAGCGGCGGTGACGATCGTCTCGAGGGCCCAGAGCCAGCGGCCGAGCGCCTGCTCGATCAGGGTGGCCTCCTCGGCGGCCCGAGACTCGACCCACCACGCCGGGCGCGCGCGCTGGTCCAGGATCACGCGGAAGAATCGCCGGAAGTAGTTGCGCGGGTCCATCTGACCGACGCGCTGCTCGAGATCGCCCCAGGCGAAGGCGTAGGTCTCGAGGACCTCGAGGACGGGAGCGGGCAGGCGGGTGCGGGTCGAGAAGACGAAGGCCTTCTCGAGGATCACCACCACCGCGATGACCGCGAGCAGCAGGAGAGGATAGATCATGGCGCCGCCCACCCGCAGGGCGGCGACGAAACCCGAGAGATCCATTAGAACTCCTTCTTCACGCCCGCGAAGAATCCGCGGGGTGGTCCGAACTGCCGGGCGAAGATCCCGACCCCGGTGCCGTCGCGCAGCACGTAGTTCTGGCCGAGCACGTTGATCACGTCGAAGCGCGCCTCCATGGCCCCGATCGCGGGCAGCGTGAAGCGCTGGGCGATGCCGAAGTCGAGCTGCTGGTAGGGCGGGTTGGTCGCGTCGTTCGGGTGGCGCACGGTGCGCCGCAGCCCGCTGCCCACCAGGAGGTCGAGGCTCGCCCGGGTCTGGCGCCAGAGATAGGAGAGCCCGGCGGAGGCGGTGATGAGCTGGCTGTGGTCGGTGACGATGTAGTGCTGGTGGATGTAGGCGAGGTCCTCCGCGTCGAAGAGGGCCTGGGCGGAGACGATGCCCTTGGCCACCTGCTGCGCGGCGGCGAGGTTGCCGTAGGCGGAGAAGCCGCCCGCGGTGTAGGACGTCGTGAGCTCGATGCCGACGTTGGTCGCGTGGTGGTAGTTGAACGGGGTCAGGAAGGTGGGCGCGCCGAACTGACCCTCGTCCAGGTGATAGAGCGACTGCTTGTAGTAGGCGTCGAGCCCGACCTTGAGGCCGGCGATGATCTGCTGGGTGACCCCCGCGTCGAGATAGTGAGCCCGCTCCGCCCGCACCGGCGCGTTGACCGGGGCCGACGATTCGGCGGTGGTGTTGGCGAACCGGGCCACGCTCCCGGTCGCGACGAACTCCTGGCGGGGCGGGGTGAAGTAGCGCGCGTAACCCGCGTGGATGGTGGTGGTCGGCGTCGCCTCCCAGACCACGTTCAGGCGCGGGCTGATCTGCCATTCGCTCGTGAAGGCCTCGAGGCCGTCGAGACGGAGGCCGCCGTTGATGGTGACCGTCGGCCGCACGCGCCACGCATCTTGGAGATAGACGCTGTAGGTGTAGCCGGTCTTGCCCCGGCTGTCGAAGACCTTGAAGGGCTGGTCGGAGGTCGGCACCCCGTCGACCGCGGGCAGCACCGACGAGGTCGCCTGCACGCTCGTGCGCTCCGCCGCGAGATAGACCCCGCCGTGCAGGGTGTGGGTCGAGGTGAGGGTGTAGGTGGAGTCGATCTGGAGCCCGGTGGCGATGCTGCTCCGATCCACCTGCTGGGCGATGCCGTTGAAGAGCAGGTCGGCGAGGGAGTCGGGGCGGAAGGACATCGTGCTGTAGCGGGCGAACGTCGAGGCCTGCACGCTGAAGTCGCCCGCGGTCTTGAGGTAGGACAGGACCAGGAAGTGGTTCTGCTCCCGCTGGGTCTCGTCGATCTTCCGGGAGTCGAACTCCGAGATGCCGTTGACCGTGAAGCTGGGCGAGACGTTGGGCCGGTTCGGGATCTGGAAGTGGCCGACGAAGCTCCCGGCGATGGCGCTGACCTTGCTGGTCGCGTCGAGCAGGTACTCGAAGTAGCCGAAGCCGTGGCCCTGCCGGGTGTCGTCGTGGATCGCGCCGTCGGGGGTGGCCGGCGAGATGCCGATGCTGTTCTGGAGGTAGTCGGCGGTCACGAAGTAGTTGAAGCGGCCGGTCGCCCCGCGATACTCCGCGCTGGGCTGCAGCCACGCGTGGCTGCCGCCGTAGACGCCCACGTGCCCACCCGGCTCGAAGGCGCCGCTCTTGGTCTGGATGTCGAAGATGCCCGTGGTCCGCAGACCATACTCGGCGGGCAGGGCGCCGGTGAGGAGCGTGATCGTGCTGGCCAGCCGGGGGCTCAGCCCGCCGCTCTGCGCGAAGAGGGTGGCGCCCTCGGGCAGGACGATCCCGTTGATGCGGTACTGGACGTTGCCCATCTGCTCGCGCACGTGGATGCCGCCCGCGCTCGAGGAGTCCTGGGTGACACCGGGCGCCTGCAGGAGCACGCGCGGCAGCGGATTGTTCTCGCCGCCCGGCTGGCTCTCGATCGCCTTGTTCGAGAACTCGTAGGTCGAGGCGCCGATGCGCGGCTGGATCTTGATCCGCTCCTCCTCTAGCCGCTTCGCGGCGACCTTCATATCCAGCGGCCGCTGCGAGGCGAGCGCCAGGTCCGCGCTCGCCCCCTCCGCCTCGGTCAGGGTCACGATCGCGGTGGCCGGCTCGAACCCGGGGTGCTCGGCGACGAGGGCGTACGTGCCGGGCGCGACCGGAGTGAAGCTGAAGTGCCCTTGGTCGTCGGCGGTGGTCCGCGCCGCGACCCGCCCGTCGGTGGTCTCGAGCCGCACGCGGGCCATCGGCAGCGGGCGCTCGAGCGCGTCCTTGACGACGCCGGATACGACCCCCGCGGGCGACGCGGCGTACCCCCCGACGGGGGCCAGCGCGAGCAACAGGGCGGTCGTCGAGGCGAGCCACACACGCATGAGCGTCCCCTCGGAGCACGGCGTTGAGCTACCAGGGCGGCCCGACGGGGCCGCCGGTCAACAGGTCGACGGGGCGACTTACGCGAGAGGGGGCGCGCGGGGGGCGTCGGGGGCTGCCGCCGCGGTGTGCTCGGCGGGAGCCGCGGCGGCCGCCGGCCGCTCCCGTGTCGCTTCGGCGGTGCCGTCGTATCGGGGGGCCGGCGGCGACACCGCGACCGAGTGCGTGGCGTCCTGCTGGAGCGGACAGTCGGGGCTGCAGAAGCCGGGCACGCTGCGGTCCTCGTCGAGGGCGGGTGGAACGGCGGCGGCCACGAGGCTCGCGGTCACGAGCAGGAGCAGCACGACCCGACCGAGCGTGAGCATGGCCGCCGCGATGGTGGCGGAAGCCGGGTCGCCGGTCAAGCGGATAACGTGACGTCCCGCCGCGGGTCCCGCGAGGACCTCACGCGTCGATGCGGCGCTCCTCGAGGTCGAGCTCGCGCTCGAGCGCGCGCAGCACGTCGTCGTCGATCGTCCCGTCGGCCCGCAGGCGGAGCAGGGCCTCGCGCTCCGCGTCGATCACGGTGCGCTGGATCTCGCGGTGCTCGATGATCTCGCGGTCCTCCTCGCCCGCCCCGGTCGCGTCGCGCTGGCGCTCCACGTGCTCCGAGCGGTGCTCGTAGGTGTCGCGCAGCCGGTCGAGGAGCGGCTTGTGGCCCGGCCACACCGGGTAGAGCTGCTCGATCCGGCGCGTGGCCGAATCGATCATCTGCTGGCGCGCGTCGGCCTCCTCCTGGCCCCGCTCGGGATCGGCGCCGAGCCGGAGGGAGCGGATCAGCCACGGCAGCGTCAGCCCCTGACCGAGGAGAGTGAAGACGATGACGGTCAGGGTCACGATGAGGAGCGCCTCGCGCGCGGGGTACGGCCCGCCCTCGGGCAGGCTCGGCGGCAGGGCCAGCACCACCGCGAGGGAGACGACCCCGCGCATGCCGGACCAGGAGAGGACGAGCGACTGCGCGAAAAACCGCGTCGGGCGAGTCTCGGGCTGGAGGCGACACGCCAGGTACGAGGTCGGGAAGATCCAGAGCGTCCGGACCGCGACAAGGACCAGGCTCACCACGACGCCGATGCCGACGAGCCGGACCGCGGTCGCGGGGGCCAGATCGCGCAGGAGCAGGGGCACCTCGAGCCCGGTGACGATGAAGACGATGCCGTTCAGGAGGAAGGTGAGGGTCTCCCAGACCGCGCGGCCGGTCAGCCGCACGTCGGGCCCCCCCATCTGGGAGGCGCGGCGGCCGAGGTAGAGCCCGGCCGCGACGGTGGCGATCACCCCGGAGGCGCCGAGCTGCTGGGCGGGGAGGAAGGCGGCGTAGGGCGTCAGCAGCGAGATCGTGATCTCGACCGGCGTGTCCTGGATCCGCTCGCGGACCTGTCCGATCACGAAGCCCACCGCCAGGCCGATCGCGGTGCCCCCCACCAGGGCCCCCGTGAACGTGAGCACGCCGGTCGACGGGCGGAACGCGCCGCCGACCGCGACCGCGATCGCGATGCCGTAGATGGTGAGCGCGGTCGCGTCGTTCAGCAGGCTCTCGCCCTCCAGGATCGTCACGATCCGCCGCGGCACCGCCAGGCGCGCGGCGATCGCGGTGGCTGCGATCTCGTCGGGCGGCGCCACGATCGCGCCGAGCGCGATGGCCACCGCCCACGGCATGCCCGGCATCAGCGTGTGCGCCGCCGCGGCGGCCGCGAGCGCGCTCGCCACCACGAGGCCGATGGCGAGCGAGCCGATCGAGCCGAGGTTCGCCCGCAAACTCCGCAGCGGGGTGGAAAACGAGGCGATATAGAGCAGCGGGGGCAGGACCACCAGGAAGATCAGATCCGGGTCGATGCCGACGCGGGGGGTACCCGGCACGAGGCCGAGGGCGAGGCCGCCGATGACGAGGAAGATCGGATAGGCAATGCCGAGCCGCCGCGCGATTGTGACCAGCGCGGCGACCGCGATCAGCAGAGCCAGGACGAGCTGGGCGCTCTGCATGGCCTCCGCAGCCTAGCACACGGGTCCGGGGCTGGACGGCGGTGCTATCCTTCGGTCACCATGGCGGACACCACGGCAGACACCACGGCGGCGGCCGGGCGGATGGATCCGATGTTCCCGAAGCTGAGCCCGGCGCAGCTCGACCGCCTGCGCGCGATCGGCCGGCCCCGCCGCTTCGCGGCGGGTGAGGTGATCTACGAGCGCGGATCGGCCAAGCGCGCGTTCTACGTGCTGCTGGAAGGACGCGTGGAGACCGCGAGCCCGGCGCGGGTGGGCGAGGAGCGCATCACCGTCCATGGGGCCGGGGAGTTCCTGGGCGAGGTGGACATGATCTCGGGCGGTCACAGCCTCGCCCAGGCGAAGGCGCTCGAGGCCTCCGCGTTCCTCGAGATCGATCTCGCCGACCTCCGGCGCATCGTGCAGACCGACTCGGAGCTGAGCGAGCTGTTCCTGCGCGCCTTCGCCCTGCGGCGCGCCCACCTGATCGCCAACACCCTGGGCGGCGTGGTGCTGATCGGCTCCAGCCACTCCGCGGATACGCTGCGGCTCAGGGCGTTCCTGGTGCGCAACGGCCATCCCCACGTCTACATGGACGTGGAGCGGGATCGGGAGGTGGACGCGCTGCTCGACCACTTCCACATCGGCGCCGCGGAGATCCCGGTGATGATGTGCCGGGGCCGCGACCGGGCGCTGCGCAACCCGAGCAACGCGGAGGTGGCGGCCGCGCTCGGCCTCAGCGGCGCGCCCGACGACGGGCACGTCCACGACCTCGTAGTGGTGGGCGCGGGGCCCTCCGGGCTGGCCGCCGCGGTCTACGGGGCCTCCGAGGGGCTCGACGTGCTCGTGCTCGAGACCAGCGCGCCCGGCGGCCAGGCCGGTACGAGCTCCCGCATCGAGAACTACCTCGGCTTCCCGATGGGCATCTCGGGGCAGGACCTGGCCGGCCGCGCGTTCCTCCAGGCCGAGAAGTTCGGGGCGAAGCTGGCCGTGGCCCGGGTGGCGGTCGGCCTCGGCTGCGCGGACCGCCGGATGCGCATCGTGTGCGCCGACGGCGGGACGGTGCACGCGCACGCGGTGGTGGTGGCCACCGGCGCGGCGTACCGCAAGCTCACCGTGCCAGACCTCGGCCGCTTCGAGGGCGTCGGCGTCTACTACGGGGCCACGCGGGTCGAGGCCCAGTTCTGCGGGGGCGAGGAGATCGCGGTGGTGGGCGGCGGCAACTCGGCCGGGCAGGCGGCGGTGTTCCTCTCCGGCATCGCGCGGCACGTGCACCTGCTGGTGCGGGGCGCCGGCCTCGCGGACAGCATGTCCCGCTACTTGATCCGGCGGATCGAGGAGAGCCCCGCGATCACCCTCCGGTCCCACACCCAGATCGAGGCCCTCGAGGGCGACGGGAGCCTCCAGCGCGTCTGGTGGCGGTCCGCGGAGGCGAGCGCGCGCGAATGCCGCGACATCCGCCACGTCTTCTCCATGACCGGCGCCGACGCGAACACGGGCTGGCTCGGCAACTGTCTGGCCCTCGATCCACAGCGCTTCGTCAAGACCGGGCTCGATCTCACGCCCGCCGACCTCGAGGCCGCGCAGTGGCCGCTTCGCCGCCGGCCGCTCCAGTTCGAGACCAGCCTGCCGCGGGTGTTCGCGGTCGGCGACGTGCGCTCGGGCTCGATGAAGCGGGTCGCCTCGGCGGTCGGGGAGGGCTCCGCGGCGGTCCAGCTCGTCCACAAGGTCCTCGCCGAGTAGCCCGCCGGCCCGCCCGTGCGCGCCGGCCGGCCGTCATGACGCCCTGCGCTACGCTCGATGCTTGACCTGGCACTGCGGCCTGCACTAGGATGCCCCCGGCGTCGGCCCCGCGACGCGCGGCGTGCCTCTCTCATCGACGAGAAGGAGTCCCGGCCATGAAGCTTCGAGCGATCGTAGCGGTGGCAACAGCCCTGATGGTCCTCGCAATCGGCTCGGCGGCCTTCGCCCAGACGGACTGCAAGGCGCTCATGCCGGCCTCCCCGTGGGGACCGAACGATCAGACGGGCGCGACCAACCGCGTCACCGCGGCCGTGACCAAGGCCGCCGCCGCCGAGATCAAGGACGGCAAGGTCATCACGATGTCGTATCCGCTGGTCGACGGCGTGCCGCTCTTCGGCAGCCGCTTCACCAAGACCATCCTGACCGCGACCACCCTCGCGCCCGGCGGCGCGCTCGGTGAGAACAACCTGACCTACATGGAAGACACCTGGCTCAGCCAGAGCCACGTGGGCACGCATCTCGACGGCATGGGGCACATCGGGCGGAAGGACTGCTACTTCAACCAGATTCCGATGGGCAAGTTCATCAACCAGAACAACATGACCAAGCTCGGCCTCGAGCACCTCAAGCCCTTCGCGACCCGGGGCGTGGTGATCGACATGGTGAAGGTGTACCAGCAGGCGGGCAAGCTGAAGACGAACGCGGCGTGCAAGAAGCCGTGCCTCGACAAGGGCACCCTGATCACCGCGGCCGACATCCAGGCCGGGCTCAAGATGTACAACGTGACGCTGCGCGAGGGCGACATCGTCATTATCCACACCGGCTGGGGCGACCTCTTCGAGCAGTATCCGGCCCAGAACGCGCTCTACAACTCGGGCGAGCCCGGAATCGGCAAGGAAGCGGCCGCGTGGCTGATCTCGCAGAAGATCGTCGCGGTCGGCACCGACACCTGGGCTGTCGAGGTCATTCCCGGCGAGGACCCGAAGGAAGCCTTCATCGTCCACCAGATGCTGCTGACCGACAACGGCATCCACATCATCGAGAACGTGCGCACCGACCTGATCGCGGCCGAGGCGGCCGCCAGCAATCGCGCCACCTTCTTCTTCAGCATGACGGTCCCGAAGGGCGTCGGCATGACCGGCAACTTCGTCGGGATCGAAGGCATCCGCTAGATCACTCGACCGGAGTATCGCTCGTGAAGCACCGGGCGCCGGCGTCCTCCCCGAGGGGACGCCGGCGCCCGTACGTTTGGGAGCTGGCCGCGGGCGTGGTCGCGCTGCTGCTCTTCTCCGCCGAGCTGGCCCCGGCTCAGCGGCAATATGTCGTCGCCTTCGCCAACTTGACCGAGGAGCCGGGGGTCACCCTGGAGGGGACCGGCTTCACCGGGCGCGAGATCCGGGAGAGCTTCGTGCTCGCGGCGCGAGCGTATCCGGTCGAGATGGTGTTCTACGACAACCAGCGGGACGACGCGCGGGCGCTCCAGAACGCGGACGCGGCCATCGCCCGCAAGGTCGACCTCTACATTCAGTACCATGCGGGCGCGGCCAACGCCGCGATCGCCGAGAAGCTCAAGGCGGCCGGCATCAAGGTCCTCGCCCTCAACTATCCGGTCCCCGGCGCGCCGCTCTACACGGTGGACAACCTGGCGGCCGGGCGCGTGGCCGGCCAGGCCCTCGCCCAGTTCGCGCTCCGGTCCTGGCGCGGGCAGCCGACGGCCGCGGTGGTCGTCGGCAACCTGTCGGCCACCGCGGATCGGGTGCCCGAGCGCGCCCAGGGCGTCACCGAGGCGCTCGCACAGCGGCTGCCCGCGGTGAAGGTGACCGCGCTCGACACCCACGGCAATCCGGCCCAGGTCGCCCCGCTCCTCGGGAAGTTCCTGGCCGCGCATCCGAGCGGCAAGCTCCTCCTCGCCGCCACCGACGACACCACCGCGCTCGCGGTGAAGTCGGCGGTGGAGGCGGCGGGGCGCGTCCACGACGCGGCCATCGTGAGCCACGGGGTCGACCGGACCATCCACGGGGGCATGAACGATCGGAAGGAGATCGACCCGAACAATCGGGGGAGCATCGTGATCGGCTCGGTCGCCTTCTACCTCGATCGCTACGGCTACGAGGTGCTGCCGCTCGCGATGCGCATGCTGCGGGGCGAGTCGCTGCCCGTCCGCGTGACCACCCGCCACGTGCTGGTCACCGCGACGAACGTGTTCATCGAGTATCCGCCCTACGACATGAACTGAGCGGGCCGGCCGATCAGCGGCTGGCAGCGGGCTGGGCGGTGAAGAGGCCCTCGGGCCCCTCGCCGGTGGCGGTGGGCGCGACCGCGAACGTCACGTGGCCGCGAGGGCCCACGCTGACGACCGGGAAAAGAGTGAGCGACGCGATGCGATCACCGCCGGGGAGCGGATCGCCGACCGCCACGATCCGGGTGAGCCCGGCCGCGTCGGCCTGCACGATGGCCACCGAGGTGGGACCGCCTTCGATGGACGCGGCGAAGGTGGCGGCGCCCGCGGGTCCGATCACCGGCCAGAGGCCGAAGTGGGCGATCGTGCCGCCACCCGGCGCGGGATCGCCGAGCCTGGCGACCGCGCGGGGACGGCCGCTCTCGACCACGAAGATGGCGGAGTCCACCGGCGCGAACTTGAGCATGCCGTGGAAGGCGATGACCCCCGCGTCGTTGAGGCTGATGCGCTCGGAGAACTTGGCGAAGATGCCGCCGATCTCGGTCTCCTCGCCGGCCGCCACCGCCATCTGCAGGCGATCGCCGCCGGCCACGAAGATGCCCCCCGGCACCGCCTTGCCCTCGACGACCGCCGCGAAGGCCACCGTGCCCGACGCGTTGACCGCGGGCGGGCCGAAGGCCGCGAAGGTGCCGCCCGCTGGCGCGGGATCGCCCTGGGCCACCACCTTATGGAGCACGCCGCCGCGGCTCGCCAC
>WNFO01002951.1_pt1 | contig 16235 bp, 14 predicted proteins | sample 5400251 | NCBI WGS metagenome assembly WNFO01 (sample SAMN13153354, study PRJNA577476) | soil metagenome | isolation source: 100 cm saprolite under Madrone tree | place: USA:California | collected 2016-06-14 | reverse complement strand
CGGCAGTGCGGACACCGGCGTTGTGTTCGGCATCGAAGACATAACGCGCGGTTGGAACGTTCCATTCGATAGTGTGAACTTTAAAAATCATCGAGGCGCCGTCGAACCCGGCGCGCTCGAGCGCTTGTCGAAATTCTTCCCGGCCAGCAAATAAATAATGCGGCGGCCCGGCCGGAAGATCGACATTTACAGCGACGTGCGCTTGGATGGCGTCGTCGATAATTTTTGCGTATGGGCTTTCGCTTGGCGGCGCCCAGACGGTGAAACCGAATTTGCCGCCGGGTTTGAGGACGCGGAACGCCTCGGCGCACGCTCGCTCGGGATCGGATAGATGGAGCAGGGCGAAGTTGGCCAGGACACGATCGAAGCTGGCATCGGCAAATGGCAAATCTTGCGCGTCGCCTTCGCGAAATTCGATGTTGGGAAACATTTTTTTCGCGATCGCGATCATCTCCTTGGAAAAGTCGAGGCCGATCGGCTTGGCGCCGCGTTCCGCCGCCGCGGTCGAGACGTAACCAGGGCCGCAGCCGACATCCAAGATCGACATGCCCGCAGAAACTTGAGCGGCATCGAGCAGAGGCGGAATGAATTGTCGCGTCGAGGTTGACCAGGCGGAGTCGTATTTGTCCGCGACGCGCTCCCAACCTTCATGTTCGAACTCGGTAAAAGCGTCGTTCATCGTTTTGAGAAAGGATGAAGGATGAATTAAGAAGCAGGAAGGAGAAATTGAATTGCGAATTGCGGATTGCGGCAGCTCTGAGCAAAGTCACGTTGGTGTTGTCTAATCCGCCAGGAGGGACATGAAACGATTTATTCTCTCAACGGCCTGTTTATTGATTGCACTCAGTCACGCGGCCAGAAGTCAGGACACTTCGGCGAACAAAACGCCGTCGCCGCAGCCGAAACCTAAAGCGGCTCGCGTCCACGCGTCGCGCAAACAACAACCATCGGTCGAGCGCACGCCGGCCAAGGTTCGCCTCAGTTATGCCGATGCACTCCGAAGATATCGGCACCGGCGGCACAATCGTGATTGGTGGAAACAACATTTCACCTTCATCGTTCTTGTCGGAGGCGGGTACTACTATTGGGATGCAGGCTATTGGTTCCCGGCGTGGGGTTACGATCCCGTTTATGAATATTACGATTATGACGGCCCGATTTATACCTATGGCAACCTGTTGCCAGATCAGGTGATCGTGAATGTGCAGCGCGCACTTCAGGAACAGGGCTATTACGCTGGGGGACCGACCGGTTCGCTCGGGCCGGCAACACGGCAGGCAATTGCGAATTATCAACAGGACGCTGGCTTGATCGTCACGGGAGCAATCGATGCCGCGACAGTAGAGTCGCTCGGTTTGAACTGAAAAAGGATGGAAGAAAAAGGCGAAGTCCGCAATCAGGCAGCGGTTCGCGTGGGCTCTTTCTTAGCACCAAGGCGGCAACAATTCCGACCCGCCTTCGGTCGCCGCGGCGACCTACGGCGTGGCAGGCGCAGAAGGTGATCGGTTATCGACAATCGGTTGACTCGTTTTTCTTAAAAGCAAACCAGCGACAAGACCGACGCAGATGAAGCCGACGAACTGGATGAACATGTAGCTTGCCGTGTAAATACATGGGAAGCCGTACCAGTTCGAATAGGAAACGTTGGTCGCGATGGCCGCGAGTATCCCGGCGACCATGACGAAGCCGACGCGTCCGCCGAAACTACTCAGACGGGTCTGGGCCAGAAGGAAGACGACAAGGATGGATTCGAGAAGTTCGGTGGCGAATTCGATTCCCAGCCATTTGCCCATGGTCAGCGGGCGTCCAGGCGGATGATACATGAGAATGCCGGAAGGATTGTTCGCGTACTTCTCGCCCACGTGTTTCATCGTTTCGTTTTTCTCCTGCCGAGTTGCGTTGCGTCCGAGACCGGACCCGGGAAAAATGTAAAGACCGTGATTTTCGCCGATGTTGGCCTTCATGGCGTCGAGCACGGCCGCTTCATTAGGGATTTCACGGATACCTGCTTCGCCCAGCGGCAGGAACATGTGCGCGATTGACGTCCAGATAAACATGACGATTCCGCCTAAAACACCTGCGAGAAGAATTTTCATAAGTAAGGGTAAGGAGGATGAATCGATAATGGGGAATTAGGAAGGAGAAAATTCACGGGGAGTCATCCTCCTATCCCGCTATGGCCGCACCATCTATGCGGCGGAGATCGAAGATCGCGGAATTGGACGGAATTGAAATGCAATGCGAGACGACCTGCCTTCGATCGCCGCGGCGACCTATGGCGTGCCAGGGACGAGTTTCGCGTTGAGGTTGATCTGCGTTCCCGACAACGCGACCGACACCGGACAAGTTTTCTTTGTTAGTTGGGCTTGCTCGTCGAACTTCGCCTGATCGATTCCGGGCACGTCGGCTTCGGTCGTCAGGTTAATCGAGGTGATTTTGAAACCGCCGCCGGAGGGCTCGAGCTTGACCTCCGCGGTGGTGCTGATGTTCTTGGGCGGATGACCGGCCTTTTCGAGGTTGAGCGAGAGCGCCATCGAAAAGCAACCCGCCTCCGCCGCGCCGATGAGTTCCTCGGGATTTGTGCCGCGCGCGTTTTCGAATCGCGAAGCGAAAGAGTAGGGCCCTTCGAATGCGCCGCTTCCAAGTTTCATCTTTCCTTTGCCGCCCTTCAACGTGCCTTCCCAAACAGCCGAACCAGTTCGTGTTGCCATAATAGCGACCAATGTGGATGAAAAATGCGAAATGCGAAATGCGAAATCAGAGATCAGAGATCAGAGATCAGAGATCAGTCGACAGAGGTCAGAAGGCAGAGACCAAAGGTCCGCTAAAACAAAAGGATTAAAATTGCTTGCGATCTGCCATGCGGTTGGACAATCTGGAGCCGTTAACCAAATCCTATGAAAAAACCTGTTTTATTCTTGATCACGGCCCTCATCGGCATGGCGTTCTTCACTTCTTGTGAACCAAAGAAGGAAACGGCGGCCACTTCGACCCACCAGAGGGCATCGACCACTAAGAAGTCGGCGACGACCGCGAAGGCCTCCACAAAGAAAAAAGCCACCACGGAGGCGTCACCGTCAGCCTCACCGGAGAAAGCTTCGACAAAGAAGACCGAGGCGTCGCCATCGGCCTCAGAGTCGCCTTCGCCGACACCGTAGGCTTCGCCGCCTCCCGAGAGGCCCTCCTCCATTCAGCTGAACCGGCGGTCAGCTGAGCAGCAAGTCGTATTGTGCTTACGCACACCGGCTCTGGGGGGAGTCTAGCGCCGTGCAGAAGTTTGAAGCGCGCCGTTCCCCGCGCTAGAGTGTTATAGGGATGTTTGAAACGCTCATCGGGTGTCTGAAGTGGGCCGCCGTCGGCTTCGTGGTGGCTTTTTTTCTGATGAAGCTTTACGAGGGCAGTCACATTCACGACGACATTCCGAGGCCTGAATTCAAAGTACGCCAGTCAAAGCGCGCGGCGCTGGTGCTATCGACATTCGCCGCGATGCTTTCGGCGCTGGTGTGGTTCTTGGTGCAGAAGTGGGAGTAGGAAATTGAAGATTAGAAATTAGAAAGTAGCCGGAAGTCGGAAGTCAGAAGTCAGCGGTCGGGGAATCAGCCCATGTAAAACCCGCCGTTTACGTTTAGGACTTGACCGGTGATGTAGGAAACCATGGGCGAGGCGAGAAAGAGCGCTGCATCGACGATTTCATTTACGTCGCCGAGGCGGCCGAGCGGGATTTGTTTGATAAAGTTTCGCGTCACTTCTTCCGACATACCTTTGCTCATCCCGACGTCGATGAAGCCGGGTGCGATCGCGTTGACGCTGATGTTCTGACGGGCGAACTCGCGCGCCGAAACTTTGGTGAGCGCGATGATCGCGGCTTTGCTCGAGGAATAATTCGCCTGCCCGAATAGACCCATCTGTCCGCTGACGGATGTTAAGTTCACGATCCGTCCACCGCTCCGCAGAATCGTCGCCGCCTTTTGCGTGACGGTAAATGTGCCGGTCAGATTGACGCGCAACACGCTTTCAAATTCTTCCATCGACATCTTCCTAATCGTGCGGTCGCGAATGATCCCGGAGTTGTTCACAAGGACGTCGAGCCCGCCATGCCGATCTAGTATTTGTTTCATCATTGACTCGACCTGCTCCGGTCTTGTCACGTCGCACTCGATCACGAGCGGATTCTTCAACGCTTTCGCCACGCTCTCCGCGTCGGCTTTGTTTTGCCCCGCAGGATCGACAACGTAATTCACAACGCACTGCGCGCCGCGTTCGCCAAATGCCTTAATCATGGCCGCGCCAATCCCGCGCGAGCTGCCGGTGACAAGCACGACTTTGCCACTGAAATCGAGAGGATCGCTCATATCGGCAGAGAATAAGACGAATCAAGAAACTAGGAAAACAGGAAACAAAGGAAGAAGATTGCCGGGCAACCGATTGCCGCTAAGATTTTCGGCGTTTTCTGTAGCGGCGCTCTATGAGCGTCGCATAATTTGGTTTCCAATAGTCCGACGGTCGCAGACCGCTGCTACAAGATTAGAAAATGGCTTCACCGATCCGCATTCTTACCGCTGTGCCGATTTGCGACGGGCACGACAGCGCGATCAACACCATCAATCTGGAATTCATCCGGCACGGCATCGAGGTCGTCTATCTCGGCTTCCATCGCTACGCTGGCGATATCGTCCGCGCGGCCATTCAGGAGGACGTCGCCGCCATTGGCATTTCCAGTTACAACGGCGGTCACGTCGAATTTTTTGCTGAAGTTGTTAGGCAATTAAAACGGCGAGGCGCGAGCGACATCGCAGTCTTCGGTGGTGGCGGCGGAACGATCACGCATGACGACGCGAGTCTGATGAAAGGCAAAGGCGTCGACGAAATCTTTTTCGCCGGCACGTCGCTTACCGACATGGTCGATTATGTGAAGAAGCATTACGGTAAACGCCGCAAGAGCCGCGCGAAATTGAAACCCGATCTCTTGCTCGCGCGCAAGCTGACACAACTTGAGGATGCCGCCGGAAAGCGTTCACCGCGCGCGAAACATCAAACATCGAGCATCAAACATCGAACATCGAAGGTCATCGGAATTACTGGCCCCGGCGGCGCCGGCAAGACGACGCTAATTGACGAACTCGTCCTGCGCTTCCTCACGCAAGATCGACATTCACGCATCGCGATTTTGTCGCACGATCCGAGCGTCATCGGCGAAGGCGCGTTGCTTGGCGATCGCGCAACGATGATTAACTCGCAGGACGATCGCGTGTTTATGCGCAGCATGGCCACGCGCGGACAAGCGGGCGGTTTGTCGCCGGCGACGGAAGGTTGTCTCAATCTGCTGGCGCATTCGGGATTCGATTACGTCATCATCGAGACTGTTGGCACCGGCCAGGAAGCGCTGCCGTTCCGCCGCCAACTTGTCGATCAAACGATCCTCGTCATGAATCCTGATTACGGCGCACGCTTACAGTTGCAAAAGATTGTCATGCTCGACGTCGCCGACATCGTTGTCGTCAACAAAACCGACCTCGAGCGGGCGAAAGCGGCGTTGTTGGAAATTGAGCAGCGACTCACCCAAAACAAACGCAAACAACAAATCGTCGCAACCGTCGCGAAACGTCATCGCGACGCTGGCGTCGACGAACTTTACGATTTAATTACTCAAGATGGCGCGGGCGCGCGGCCGCCGCGCCGAGAGCGAAAGTGAAAGCGAGGATACGATGAGCAAACTGGGACAGGTAGTTGAGGCAGTTGAGAAGCATGGACGGTTTGTTGTCGACCAAGTAAAGCGGGCGCGCAGCGACGAAAAATTCGGACGCGAGCTGGCTGAACGTTGGAACAAGATCAAAGCCGAAACGCCAATCACGCGAGCGCCGACTGGACTGCCGCTGCCGCGGCTGGCGCTGCCGGAAATCGATGAGCCCGGTGAGATCGCGCGTTATCTGTTCGGCGACGGATTGCCGGGCGAGTTCCCGTTTTTGAATGGCGCCTACCGCGAAATGTATCTCGAGCCATTGCAGAACATCGATCAAGGGAGTCACGGGAATAAAAGATCGACATCGACAAACGGAGCGAAGTTGCAGAAGAACGGCGCGCGGCCGCAGGAAGAGCCGACGCGTTTGTTCTCGGGCCTCATGCTCGCCGAGGACACCAACCGGCGTTTTCATTTTCTTAGCGCGCATCAACGCTCGAAACGGCTAAGCACCGCGTTCGACGGCTTGACGCTTTATGGGATCGACTCCGATGCGGAAGGCGTCTTCGGAAAAATTGGCGAAGGCGGTGTTGCGGTCGACACGGTCGAAGACATGGTGCGGTTGTACGATGGCTTCGACTTGGGGTCGCCAGAGTTCTCTGCATCGATGACGATCAGTGGCCCCGCGCCAATCATCATGGCGATGTATATCGCAGCAGCGAAACGCCGCTTCGGCTCGGGCACTGTTCCGAAACTTCGCGGCACCATCCAGTCCGATATTTTTAAAGAAGTCCAGGCGCAGAACGAAACGATTTTCCCAATCGAAGCGTCGCTGCGTTTTCTCTGCGACATGATCGAATGGACGGCTGCGAACATGCCGCGTTGGTATCCGGTCTCGATCAGCGGCTATCACATCGGGGAAGCCGGTTCGACTCCAGTGCAGCAGGCCGCTTACACGCTCTCGAATGGCTTCGCCTACGTCGAATTGCTGGCCGCGCGCGGCATTCCAGTCGATCAATTTGGCCCGAGGCTTTCCTTCTTTCTCGATTGCGGCCTCGATGTCGAATACATCGCCCTCGCGCGTGTCTCGCGAAAAATTTGGGCGATCGGAATGCGCGACGTTTTCAGCGCCGGCCCGCGCGCCCAGATGTTCAAGCTCCACACCCAAACCAGCGGGCGTTCGCTCATCGCCGCGGAGTTCAAAAACAACCTCACGCGCACGGCCGCGGAATTGATGCTCGCCTACATGAACGGCACGAACTCGTGTCATTCAAACAGCGCCGACGAACCGTTTACGACTCCGAGTGAAGAGTGGATCCGTCTGGCCGCGCATGGTCAGGCCATCCTGCTTGAGGAATCCGGAATCTTTAAACACACCATGAACATGTTGAGCGGTTCACCGGGAATGAAAGCGGTCGAGCGTGCCGTCGAGAAAGCGATTCTTGATGAGTTCCGCGAAATCGAAAGCTTGGGTGGCGTGCTCGCCGCCGTCGAAAATCGTTACCAGCGCAGCCAAATTCAAAGCGCCGCCCATCGTTATGAGGAACAAATCTACGACGGCACACGGCCGATTGTCGGTTTGACTCGCTATCGCAACGGCTCCGACGAAATGCCGGAGATCGAGCTCGCACGCACGCCACGCTCGAAGCAGCGTTTACAAATCGAACGGTTGACCAAGTTCAAGAAGAAAAACGCGGACAAAGCGAACCGCGCCCTCGACAACCTCGCCCAGGTCGTCGATCGCGGCGAAAACTCTTTCCCGGCATTGCTCGAAGCGGTGGAAGTGTGCTCGTTAGGGCAAATCACCGGTCGACTGCAGGAAGTCGTCGGGCGTTTTCGCCCAATGGTCTAAGGGCGGACGCACCCGTGGCTTCCCCGCAAATAGACGCTGGGGCAAGTGCGCGCACTCGAGTTGCGGCGCGGCTCCTGCCGTTTCTTTTTCTCCTTTACGTCGCGAACTATCTTGATCGCACGAACATCGCGTATGCGACGCTTGGGATGAAAGGCGACCTGGGTCTGACCGATTCGGTGTTTGGCACGGCGAGCGGAATTTTCTTTATCGGCTATCTCGGGCTGCAAATTCCCGGAGCGCTGCTGGTGGAACGCTGGAGCGCAAGGCTCCTTCTTGCGATAACCCTGATCACGTGGGGCGCGCTAACAACGCTCACCGGTTTTGTGCGTACTCCGCTGCAACTTTACGGCGCGCGTTTTTTGTTAGGCGCGGCGGAAGCAGGCTTCTTTCCCGGCGTAATTGTTTACCTTTCCCACTGGTTCATTTACCAGGACCGCGCGAAGGCGGTGGCGCGGTTTATGTCCGCGATTCCGATCGCGTATATTCTCGGGGGACCGATTGCCGGGGCAATCCTGGGTATCCGCTGGCTCGGCATTCCCGGATGGCGGTGGCTCTTTCTGCTCGAAGGCGTGCCCGCGATCTTGCTCGGAATCGCGACGTTGTTCGTGCTGCCCGACCGGCCTGGCGAAGTGCGATGGCTTCGCGCTGACGAACGCGATTGGTTGGCTGCTCGCCTTGCCGAAGAGCGGGGCGCCAAAGCAGACGTAGAGCACGTTACGATTTGGCAGGCGCTCCGGCAGCGGCCGGTGGTGCTGCTCACTGTCGGGCTGTTCTTCTGCTACACCGGCGGCTACGCCTTTTGGTTTTGGATGCCGACGATGCTCCAGCGGCTCACCGGTTGGACTGATGTTCAACGCATTGGCTGGATGGGCGCGATTCCATTTGTCGCGGGCCTCATCGGAATGCTGCTGCTGGGCTGGAACTCCGATCGCACGCGCGAGCGTCGCTGGCATTTTGCCATTCCACAATTAACTGCTGCGGTGGCGCTAAGTGCGTGGTTCCTTGCTCCGCATTCGAACGCATTGCTCATCGTGGTGTTCACGCTGATCGGGTTCGGCACCACTGCGTATCTGCCATCGTTCTGGGCGTTGCCCTCGGGATTTCTTACGAGTTCGGCGGCTGCCGCGGCGGTTGGGTTCATCAATTGCACGGCCAGCATCGGCGGATTCGTCGGTCCCAAAATCATCGGCGACCTAAGCCAGCGCACCGGCTCGTTCTACTGGGGATTTATCTTTATGATCGCCTGCTGGATTATCGCGTCACTGTTGGTGCTGCTATGCCCGCGAGCGCGCGCAGCACGACTCAGCGCTTGAGCGCAACGTCGAATGGCGCGCCGGTCTTCGCGCGGACGTCGTCCACCGTCACGCCAGGATGCAGCTCGGTGAGGACGAGTCCCCCGCCTTGCTTCACCTCAAACACGCAGAGGTCGGTGATGATGAGGTTAACGACTCCCAAGCCCGTGATCGGCAGCGTGCATTGTTTCAAAATCTTCGGGCCACCGTCCCTGGCGCAGTGCTCCATCACCGCGACGACGCGCTTCACCCCGGCCACGAGATCCATCGCGCCGCCGGGTCCCTTGACCATCTTGCCGGGGATCATCCAATTTGCGATGTCGCCAGTGTCCGTCACCTCGAATGCCCCGAGAATGGCGAGATCGATGTGTCCGCCGCGAATCATTGTGAACGAGTCGGCGCTCGAGAAAAAGGCCGAGCCGGGCAGTGCCGTGATGGTTTGCTTCCCGGCGTTGATCAGGTCGGCATCCACCTTGTCCTCGGTCGGGAACGGGCCGATGCCGAGCAGGCCGTTCTCGGATTGCAGCGTGACGTTCATCCCTTCGGGAATAAAATTGGCGACCAGCGTCGGGATGCCGATGCCGAGGTTGACGTAGTAGCCGTCGCGCAGCTCCTGCGCCGCACGCTTCGCCATCAACTCACGGATCGGATTTTCTTTTTTTGAGGTCGCGCTGCCCCGCACGGTGCGGAATTCGATGCGTTTTTCGTAGCTCGCGCCTTGGATGATGCGGTCGACGAAGATGCCCGGCGTGTGAATCTGGTCTGGATCAAGCTCGCCGATCTCGACGAGTTGCTCGACCTCGGCCACGCAAACCTTGCCGCAACTGGCGATCATTGGGTTAAAGTTCCGTGAGGTTTTTCGAAAGATGAGGTTGCCGGATTTGTCGCCCTTCCACGCCTTCACGAGCGAGACCTCGGCCCTAATGCCGGGTTCGAGCACGTATTCCTTGCCGTCGAAAACTTTCGTCTCCTTGCCTTCGGTCAGTTTGGTGCCGAAGCCGGTGCGAGTGTAAAACCCCGGGATCCCCGCACCGCCCGCGCGCAACCGCTCGGCGAGCGTGCCCTGCGGGATGAGCTCCAGTTCGAGTTCACCCGACAGCACCTGGCGCTCGAACTCCTTGTTCTCGCCGACGTAGGAAGCCATGACCTTTTTCACCTGCCGCGTAGTGAGCAGAACCCCCATGCCGAAACCATCCACGCCCGCGTTGTTGCCGACGATGGTGAGGCCCTTCACGCCGCTGTCGTGCAATGCGGCAATGAGATTCTCCGGTATGCCGCACAGCCCGAACCCGCCTGCGGCGATCGTCATGTTGTCGTTGAGCAGGCCGGCAAGCGCAGCCGCAGCGTTGGGATAGACTTTGCTCATGTGGAGAGAGATTTAACCACGGATTGCACGAAGGGCACGAAGGAATTCCGCCAGCCGTGTGAGTTGCCTAATAATGAGAATGCAAGCCCCAATCCGCTTGCCGAATCGCATCCTATCGGCAGATTGCAGCTTCAATTTTTCCATGACCAAGACACTCGCTAATCACTTCGCCAATTACGCGTGCTCGCTTGGCTTCGAGGATCTTTCGCCAGAAGTCGTGCACGAAGTGAAGCGGCGCATGATCGACTCGTTAGGCTGCGCGCTCGGCGCCTGGAATGAAGAGCCATGTGTAATTGCCCGAAACGTCGCGTCAGAGTTTTCGGCCAAGAATGGTGCGACCATCATCGGCACAAATCACAAGGCGCCGCCGGACTGGGCCGCATTCGCCAGTGGCTGTTGCATTCGCTATTTCGATTACAATGACACCTATCTTTCCAAAGAGCCGGCGCATCCGAGCGATAACATTTCCGCTGCGCTCGCGGTCGCGGAATGTGTCGGCGCGAATGGCCGTGAATTAATTACGGCAATCGCGCTCGCCTATGAGGTGCAATGCCGGTTGTGCGACGCGGCCAGCATTCGGGCGCGCGGTTGGGACCATGTCACCTATGGCGCGTTCTCGACGGCACTGGCCTGTGCGCGGTTGATGAAACTTGATCCCGAGAAAACCAAACACGCTGTGAACATCGCCGGCGTTGCGTGTGCGGCGATGCGTCAGGCGCGCGTCGGCGAACTCTCGCATTGGAAAGGTGTCGCATTCGCGAACGCGGCGCGGCACGGCGTTTACTCAGCGCTGCTCGCCCGCGCCGGCATGACTGGACCTGCTCCCATTTTCGAAGGGCAGATGGGTTTCGAGAAACAGCTTGGCGTCTCGTTAGGCAAAATCAGCGAAAAGTTTTCCGTGCCGTTTCCGAAGACGGATCACGGTCCGGCGTCGATGATCCTGAACACGAGTATCAAATATTGGCCGGCGGAATATCACAGCCAGAGCGCGATTGAGGCAGCGTTGCTCCTGCGAAAAGAAATTACCGGTCTTGCGCAGATGAAGTCGGTTACGATCGAGAGTCACGACGCGGCAGTGGACATTATCGGAAGCGAGCTGGAGAAATGGAAACCGGAAACGCGCGAGACGGCGGACCACAGTTTGCCATACATCACGGCGATTGCGTTGATCGACGGAGAAGTGACGAGCAAACAATTCGAGCGAGAACGCTTCGCGGATCCGAAGGTTTGGAAATTTTTGGAGAAAGTGAAAGTGGAACGAAACGCGGAACTGAGCGCGATGTATCCCGGCGCGGTCGCGAACATCGTGCACGTCGATCTTGCCGACGGAAAGAGATTGACGAAGCGTGTCGATTATCCACTCGGTCACGCAAGAAATCCACTGAAGGATACAGAGGTTGAAGGAAAGTTTTTCGCATTGGTGACGCCGGTACTTGGCGAGAAGCGCGCCCGGGCGATTGTCGATCTTGTCTGGAAGCTCGACGAAGCGAAAAATGTCAATGGATTGATGAAGGCGGTGGAAGTGCCGCAGTAAATGCAAAAGCAAACAAACAGTGCGCGGTTTCGAAAACTGATCGCGAAAGGTTGCGTGATGATGCCGGGTGTGCCGAATGCGGCGGTGGCGCGGCAGGTTGAGCGCGCCGGTTTCGAAGCGGTTTACATCAGCGGCGCGGGAATGGCGAACTCGACCGCAGGCGTGCCCGATATCGGTTTGCTCACACTGACGGAAGTCGCGCGGTTGGCCGGCTACATCGCCAACGCAGTGAACATTCCGGCAATTGTCGACGCAGACACGGGATTTGGCGGTGCGGAAAATGTCGCGCGAACAATTCGGGAATTGGAATCAGCCGGACTTGCGGGTTGTCACATCGAGGACCAGGAATTTCCGAAGCGTTGCGGACATCTCGCCGGAAAATCGATTGTCGATGTTGAGGAGATGGTTGGGAAGATCAAAGCGGCGGTCGCATCGCGTCGCGATCCGGATTTTTTCATCATGGCGCGAACGGATGCGCGTGCGATTGAAGATTTGAAAGGCGCGGTTAAACGCGCGCAAGCATACGTCGAAGCGGGCGCGGACGCGATTTTTCCCGAGGCATTGCAAAGCGCGGAGGAATTTAAAACCTTCGCAGGTGAAATTAAGGCGCCGCTGCTGGCGAACATGACCGAGTTCGGAAAAAGTCCGCTGCTCTCGTTCAAGGAGTTGTCCGATCTGGGATACCGAATGGTGATTTATCCGATGAGCGCGTTTCGAGTGTCGATGAAAGCGAGCGAAGAGTTTCTCCGTGATTTGAAAAAACAAGGGACGCAATCCGGTTGGATCGACAAGATGCAAACGCGACAGGAGCTATATGAGTTGCTCGATTACGACCCGGCCGCGGGAAATTGGCCAGGGTAAGGTGGATCGTGCGCTCCGCCGCGCGATGTTAAAATAAATGCGGCTGCGCCGCCATTCTTGACATCGAGCTCGCCACGGGACGAGTCCGTCCGTTGGCGGACAAGGGACTGCTCGATCCACCTAGCGTTCATTGAATGAATGTTGCGCGTTGAGCGTTGAACGTTTCTGTTTCACGAGTAAGGAAAGAGCAGACACGATGAGCGCTGAACCCAAACCAGCCTACAGTCCTGGCCTCGCGGGCGTGATCGCAGGCGAAACACAAATTTGCTGGGTCGATCCGAATGCCGGGCTGACGTATCGCGGTTACGACATTCACGAAGTGGCCTCGAAGGCGAGCTTTGAAGAGGTCGCTTATTTGCTACTCAACGGCGAGCTTCCCGATGTCAGGCAACTGGCGGGGTTTACACGGCAGATCGCGGCGGAACGCGAATTGCCGGCGCCGGTTGTGAAAATGTTGCGACTGTTGCCGCGCGACTCGCATCCGATGGACATGCTGCGCACCGGCGTGTCGATGTTAAGCATGTTCGACAAAGAATTGAGCGATAACTCACATGCGGCGAACATTCGCAAGTCGATCCGCCTGATCGCGCGCGTTTCGACTTTGATCACCGATGGTTGGCGCATTTTGCACGGGGACGAGCCATTGCCGGAAAGGCCGGATCTCACACAGGCGGGAAACTTCTTCTACAAGTTAAAGGGCGAAGTTCCGCCGGCGTGGAAAATCCGGATGCTCGATACGATTTTCATTTTGTATGCCGACCACGAATTCAACGCCTCCACTTTTGCAGCGCGCGTAACCGCTTCCACATTAGCGGGCATGTACGCCGCGGTCACGTCCGCTTGCGCGGCGCTGAAAGGTCCGCTGCATGGCGGCGCGAATGAGGAATCGATGAAGATGCTCGAGGAAATCAAGATGCCCGACCACGCGGAGGCTTGGTTAAAGAAGAAGCTCGAGGCCAAAGAGAAGGTCATGGGCTTCGGCCACCGCGTTTACAAAAAAGGCGATTCGCGCGTGCCGGTGATGCGCGAGATCGGGCGTGATCTGGGCAAGCGAACGGGCAAGGAAGAGTGGGTACCGATTTGCGAGAAGCTCGAGAAAGTGATGGAGCGCGAGAAGCATCTTTGCGCCAATGTCGATCTTTACGCCGCGCCAGTGTTTTGGATGCTCGGTTTCGCACCCGAACTCAACACGCCGCTCTTCGCTGCGTCGCGCGTTGCCGGCTGGTGCGCGCACGTGACCGAGCAGCATGACAACAATCGTCTGATCCGGCCACGCTCGCTTTACACCGGGCCGGAAATGCGGCCGTATCCGGGATCAGCTTCGGACGGCGCGCAAAATCGGCAATAAGGTTGCGATCTCGAATGACAGAGCAGGATTCGCTCTCGCTTCAGGAACGTTATGCGCCGAATAACGCCTGCTGGGGGTGCGGACCGGCGAATCCCGAGCGTTTCCGGGAGTTTTGAACGGCGGAATAATCGGGACGTTGCTTGATTGCCATTGCAACTGGACGGCGGCCTACCATTTGATGGAACGCGCCGGGGACGATCGTGCGCCGTGCACAGTCACGGCCGAATACGCGATTAAATTGCTGCGACCAACGCCGACGAAGGGTCCGGTTTATCTTTCCGCGAAGATTGTCGATTTAACCGGCGATCGCGCGACGGTCGAAGGAACGCTCAGCGCGGGCGGAAAAGTTTGCGCAACTTGTCGCGGCATTTTTGTGGCCGTGAAAGAAGGCCATCCTGCATACCATCGGTGGTGAAACAAGGAAGGGCGATTTCAAAATCGCCGCTCCTTGAAAGCCGAATTCGCTGCCCGAAATCCGTCGATGCGCGATCGGCTGACGTGCGTTTAGCTGGAGTCATGAAAACCTTGAACTTTCGCATTGTTCCTCTTGCGACTGAGATGGCAGAGGCGGCGCGACGTGCGGCGGCGAGTGGCGCACCAGATCACGCCATCATTACAGCCGATTCACCAAGAGGTTATCCCTGCCGTCACTGTTTGCGTTGGGCGCAACCCGGCGAGCGCGTAATTCTTTTTCCATACGCCGCCATTCCATCCGGTCATCCGTATTCGGAAAGCGGACCGATCTTTGTGCACGCGGAGCCATGCGAGCGCTATCGTGCGACGCACGAATTCCCCGCGGATCTTCGAAGCGGCCGCGTGTTTCGCGCTTACAACTCAAGTTACGACATCATCGGCGCCGAGGTCGTAAACGGAAATGAACCCGAAGCGGTGATTGAAAAGTTGCTGCAAAGCCCGGAGACTGCATTCGTGGATGCTCGCAGCGTGACCCGCGGTTGTTACACCTTTCGAATGGAACGCATATGAAAGCGCCTGAACTTCTTCCTCCGTCCGACACGATGTATCGCGCCTTGGTAAATCGTGATTCCAGCTTCGAAGGCATTTTCTACGTCGGCGTGCGGACTACCGGAATTTTTTGTCGCCCAACTTGCTCGGCGAAAAACCCGGTGCGCGAGAATGTGGATTTTTTCGCGACACCGAGTGAAGCATTGCATGGCGGTTATCGTCCGTGTTTGCGCTGCCATCCGATGGATCCGGGCAAACGTCCGCCCAAATTGATTGCGCGCTTGCGCGCGGAAGTCGAATGCGCCCCGGGCGGTCGGCTGACGGACAAAGAGCTTGCGGCGATGGCCATCGATCCATCCACGGCGCGACGGCAGTTCAAGAGACACTATGGAATGACATTCCAAGCTTACTATCGCGCGCGCCGGTTGGGTTTGGCACTGCGCGAGGTGCGCCGGGGCGGTCGCGTCGATGAAGCGAAAAACGGCAGCGGTTTCGAATCGGCGAGCGGTTTTCGCGAAGCTTTTTCGCGCATTTTTGGCGATCCGCCGACAGCCGCAAAATCGCGTGCTCCGATGTTTGCGGAACGAATCGAGACGCCACTCGGCGCCATGGTTGCGGTGGCGGACGACGAAGGATTGCGCCTGCTCGAGTTTGCCGATCGGCGGGCAACGGAGAGGGAATTGTCGATCTTACGAAAACGTTTGCGGACAAATGTCGTGCCGGGCGAGCATCCGTATCTGGAGACGATCCGCTCGCAACTGGCCGGCTATTTCTCTGGCAGGAAACTGGAGTTCGACATTCCGCTGGCGCCAGTCGGGTCGGACTTTCAGCTACGGGCCTGGGAGATTTTGCGTTCTATTCCGGTCGGCGAAACGCGCTCGTATTCGTGGATGGCGAGACAGCTCGGAGATGAGAACGCGCGTCGCGCCGTCGGTCGCGCGAACGGCACGAACATGATTTGCATCGTGATTCCGTGCCATCGCGTCATTCGCGCGGATGGCACGCTCTGCGGCTACGGCGGTGGATTGTGGCGAAAGAAATGGCTACTCGACCATGAGCGGCGTTGGAAAGAAACGCGATCAGTGAATGGCGATAAGTGAGAAGAGGAAGACTGGATTCGCGCCGCACCGCTCACCTGTCACTATTCACTTCTCACCTTCTGAAGAAAGCGCGCCCGGGGTGACTCGAACACCCGACCGACGGATTAGAAATCCGTTGCTCTATCCGGCTGAGCTACGGGCGCAGATCGCGTTGCAATATGTCGCTGGGAACGAAAGAAAATCCAGTGGATCGTTAAAGCATGGATGGGCTGGAGCAGTGGAGTTAATGGAGTGATGGCTGC
>WNFO01005171.1_pt1 | contig 16242 bp, 11 predicted proteins | sample 5400251 | NCBI WGS metagenome assembly WNFO01 (sample SAMN13153354, study PRJNA577476) | soil metagenome | isolation source: 100 cm saprolite under Madrone tree | place: USA:California | collected 2016-06-14 | reverse complement strand
ATGGTTGCGCCGGCGCTTGTCCAAGCCGTAGCGCGCGTCGGGTCAATGATGCCAGACCATGCCTGCTGGGCCTGGGAAGCGGCAGGCGCCAGGGCGAACGCGACGAAAAAACTTAAAATCAGCAACTTTCGATTCATCATGACTCCCTAATGCCTCGAACTTGCGTGTGAGAAACAAAAATCAGCCGGACCGTTCATTATCATTGCAGACTTTGTTGTTGATCGAAACCGTTCCATATTCGCCCCAAACGGCTTGTGAAAATGCGCCTCTGATCTTACCTCTCCAACCCATGGCAACCTTAGCTCTCCCTAGAGATAACATCAACTGCCACGCGGGACAGATTAGGAGCAGGGGTAAACCTGTACCGATGGCCAAGCCGCGCGAATGATTCTAGTTAGGGCTACCGATAGACTACCGCAGTAAGTATCATGGTCCCATGCGACGACTGCAACGCGAGCTTGCCCAAGGCACAGCTACAATGGGTGTGTTGACGGAGTCTCAGCTGTGTTAGTTAGGAACTGTGCGTCGCGGAAATCACAAAGACTTGGGCAAACCAACACTCTATGGAAAAGCTAGAAATCGTTCAGTAAAGGCTTACGAGTCGGTGGAGTTCGGTTTCACTGCTGCAAACCGCGACCTTTGCTCCCAGACCGAAGGAAGCTAATGACGAGTTCGTCCCACCGAACGTCACGGCAAGAATCTCGAGTCAACAGTGGAATACTGGCAGGAGAGAACAATCACGGTTTGGCGAGTGTTCACGAAGTTGACCCACGCGGAGACATCAGGTGGCAGAGCCTTGTCCAAAGACATCCCCATGCCTCCATTTTCCATCATGTGGGCTGGCTCAATGCGCTTTACCGCAGTTACGGATATGAGCCAGTCGTTTTCACCACTTCTCCGTCGAGCTCTGAATTAGAGAACGGGATGCTCTTCTGTCGCATCCGGAGTTGGGTAACGGGGAGCCGCATCGTCTCTCTGCCATTTTCCGACCATTGTGCGCCTCTCTGCGATTGGGGCACGGGATTTGTGAGTTTGATCGGTCACTTGCAAGCCACCAGAGTCAAGCAGAATTGGAAATACGTCGAGATTCGTCCTGTAAACGGAGAGTTTGATGGTACAGCGAAGAAGCTCGGATTCGAGACGGCCGGCAAATACATCCTGCACTGTATCGACTTGGAGCCAGCAGCCGAGGAGATTTTTCGGCGATTACATAAGGACTCAGTGCAACGCAGAATCCGCCATGCCGAACGATTTGGGGTCGTCGAAGTGTGCGGAAGATCGCAAGGACTTTTGAAAGACTTCTTCAGACTCATGGTCCGTACGCGGGCCCGTCACAACTTACCGCCTCAACCTTACCATTGGTTCAAGAATGTGCTCGAGTGCATGGGAGACGCTGCGGACGTGCGGCTAGCCTACATGCAGAATGTTCCTGTGGCGGCGATACTGGCATTACATTTCAAGGGCGCGAGCTACTACAAGTACGCATGTACTGACGAAAGATTCCACCATCTTGGCGCTATGCCTTTTCTTCTTTGGCGGCTAATCCTGAAAGCGAAATCCATCGGCTCGAGAACCCTCGATCTCGGGAGGACAGGGAGCGACGACAGCGGCCTCATGACCTTCAAGAACCATTGGACTCCAATATGTCAACAGTTGACATATTTCGTGTTTCCATCTGATCGACCACCTACTTTCATGAAGGATTGGAAACTAACGATGTTCAAGCACTTTTGTGCCCTACTGCCCAATCGCGCGCTGACAGCAGCAGGGCGGCTGATATATCGTCATATAGGATGATGGGAGCTACCTGCTGAACGCTGAATTACAAATTCTTTGGCCGCCGATGAAGAGAATGGACAATATTAAGAGTCTTGAATATTCTTGGTCAAGGGAATTCAAAGTGGAGTTTTCCGGGCGGGCAAGGCAGGTCTAAGCCTTTTTGTCCCCGCGATGAATCCGAAAGTCAGGTCATGCAGAACATTCTGTCCGACTATTACCGGGCTCCGCTGATTCCGCACATCGTCTGTCCTTGCCTGAATCATAAGGGCGGGGCTGGATTCTTTCGCTTTGGTGAGGACCTAGTCTGCTACGGTGAATGCTCAACGGGCGTTGCGACTAATGTCTTGGCTTCCGCTGATTTCGATGCTTTGAAAGCCATGAGCGTCACGGGCACAGAAATCCGTTTGCCATTTGCCATCTCAAAGGTAATCGAGAACCTGCGAAAAGAGCGCTATGTGGGACAATTGAATTCGGGTCAAAAAAGGCTGACTCAGAATGCATTGATCCGCAAATCTTACTATTTTGTGCGGGAACTGCTACCTGTCTGGTTTCGTCGACACCTTCAAAAGGCTTACTTCAAGGACTGGCAAGATTTGCCGTTCCCGCACTGGCCTGTTGACTTCACGGTTGATTCGCTGCATGAGGCATTCCTCCGGCTATCGATGAGAGCCCAGGGCCTCGACAAAGTTCCCTTCATCTGGTTCTGGCCTGACGGGGCATCCGCCTGTCTCATCTTGACTCACGACGTGGAAACTGCAGCGGGCCGTGATTTCACTCCTTCTCTCATGGATATCGACACTTCGCATGGGTTCAAGGCCTCGTTCCAGGTCGTGCCCGAGGACCGCTACGAAATCCCTGATAGCTATGTAAGTGAAATTCGAAATCGCGGCTTCGAATTCAACATCCATGATTTGAGTCATGATGGCCGCCTTTTCGAAGAAAAGCCTGAATTTTTGCGGCACGCCAAAAAAATCAACGAATACGTGAAGAGATACAACGCGCGTGGGTTTCGCTCTGGGGCCATGTATCGGAACCAGGATTGGTTCGATGCGTTCGAGTTTTCCTACGACATGTCCGTACCGAACGTCGCACACCTCGAGCCACAGCGTGGTGGCTGTTGCACTGTGATGCCCTATTTCGTCGGAAAGATTCTCGAGATTCCTCTGACAGCCAGTCAGGACTACGCAATCTTCCACATCTTGCACGACTACTCGATTGATCTGTGGAAAAGACAAATCGATCTAATTCAGCGAAGAAACGGATTAATAAGTTTTATTGCGCACCCGGATTATTTGATCAATCGACGCGCTCGAGGGGTTTACGAGTCACTCGTTGCCCATCTTAGACAGGTAACCGACCGCGATCATCTCTGGGGGACAGTGCCCGGGGAGGTGGACCGATGGTGGCGGGCTCGGAGTGAGATGAAATTAGTGCGTGACGACAACGGCTGGAGGATTGAAGGCCCTGATAAGGAACGTGCCCGCATCGCTTATGCCGCAATCGACGGCGATCGGATCGTTTACACGATTGGCGGTCCTCCACGCACCTCGCGCTAAGGCTGACGGATTGCGCAAATCTCGTTCCGCAGGCACTGCGACAAGTTTTGTTTGCTACCGAGGATGAATGGTACAAGGATCGCGGTCACTAGTACCTCGTTAAGGTCGTGCGAGAACACTCGTCAGCGTTCTATTCTCCCTCAGGGATAACAAATTACCCGCGTCTGGCCGAGTGAAATCGTATAGTATTGATACGCAAGTAGATAAATCAATGATTCTGGCAAGGGACTTGCTTTATGAGGATGCATGATTTCCGGCCTTGCGGAATGGATTTGTGAGTGCTCGAGTGGATCTCTATCGAGATTAGGCCTCCGGAGCAGGGATTGAGCAGCTGCAGACAGAAGGAGCTTTTCGGTGTGCGGAATCGTTGCAATTTATTCGCCCAATACCCCCATCGATGAAGGGGCCCTTGAAAGGGCTACAAAGAGCTTGAGTCATCGCGGGCCTGACGGTGTGCGCCATTGGATCGCCCCGGACCGTCGCGTGGCTCTGGGCCATGCGCGCCTCAGTATCATCGATCTCACGACCGGGGACCAACCGATCGCCAATGAAGACGAAAGTCTCCGGATCATCGTCAATGGGGAGTTCTACGCTTACGAGCCGATCCAAAAGGAACTCGAAGAGAGAGGACACCGGCTGCGGACTCGGTCCGACAGCGAGATCGCGCTCCACCTTTATGAGGAGCTTGGCGCCCACTGCCTGCACCGCTTGCGCGGGGAGTTCGCGATTGTTTTATGGGACAGTGTGAACAAGTCCCTCTTTGTCGCGCGCGACCGCTTTGGTATTAAGCCGCTCTTTTACGCGCATCACGATGGGAAGCTTTATTTTGCTTCGGAAGTAAAAGCTCTCTTTGCGGCCGGGATTCCAGCTCGCTGGAATGGTGAGTCCGTTTATCACTCCCTCGAATTCGGCGGACACCAATCGCGTACGCTTTTCGAAGGTGTTTTTCAAATTCCCCCCGGCCATTACATGGTCGCCACTGAAAAACGCGTCCAACTGAGCCGCTACTGGGATCTCGACTACCCAAAACTTGCGGATGCGACGCCCAACCGGACCGATGCTGAATACGCCGAGGAGTTTCGCTACGCCCTGGAAGAAGCGGTCCGCATCCGTCTGCGCGCCGATGTTCCGGTGGGCTGCTATCTCAGCGGTGGGATCGATTCGTGCGCCATTGTCGGTCTCGCGGCACGCCATCACCCCGAACCTATTCGTGCGTTCACCTTGAGGTTTGACCGGCCGGAATACGACGAAGGCGAAGTCGCGAGGGAAATGGCTGCCAAGGCAGGAGCCGAGTTCTATCCAATTCCCATCCAGCAGGACGACATCGCGGACAATTTCGCCGGCGCCATTGGTCAAGCTGAGACGCTCTGTGTAAACGCGCACGGCGTCGCCAAATACCTATTGAGCCGCGCCGTACGCAAGGCCGGCTATAAAGTGGTATTGACCGGTGAAGGATCTGACGAAATGTTGGGCGGCTACCTGCACTTCCGCCGCGACATGGCCATTCACGATGCCAATGGACGGAGGCCGGGAGTTTCGGCTGCCTTCTTGGTTTCGTCCCGGCGTGGATAGCCACTTCAGCGGCCCAATCGGCCCAGATGCACGCTGTGTTTGCCAACGACTTCCTCCAAGCATTTAAGAGCCATGAGGGATTTCGCAGTTTTTTCAATGACACTGATGTGCCGGGCCAACTCACCGGAAGACATCCGCTGAATCAGTCGCTCTATCTCTGGACGAAAACCAGGTTGCCGAACTACCTTTTGACGGTCCTCGGCGATCGCATGGAGATGGCGCATTCCATCGAGGGTCGTGTCCCGTTCCTCGACCATCATCTCGTAGAGCTCGTCCGCTCTCAACCAGTGACGCAGAAAATCCGAGGCGGGACACAGAAGTATGTCCTCAGAGAATCTGTCCGCGACGTAGTCACAGACACCGTATATCGCAGGCCGAAACACGCTTTTCTCAGCCCTCCCGCGGCGCTTAACCCGCAGGGCCGACTAAATGTTCTTATGCAAGACGTGCTTCGCGGCCCGGTTCTGGCATCCATTCCATTTTTCGATCAGAGGAAAGTTGTGAGCATCCTGGATAAGTTGCACGCCATGGATGAAGGTTCGGGAGTCGCCAGCGATCAGGTCTTGATGATCCTGCTTAGCGCCTGTGTTCTCCAGGATCGTTTTCGCCTCTCAGCTTAGCGACAGGGATTGCCCGTCGAGATTCAGTCCCGCCCCAGCGATAGGTTTCTCTTCTGCTTCGGCTTGCCTTTGGGCGCGATGTAATCTTTCGTTGCCTCTCCAAAAATCTGTAACTTAATGAAAATAAATAGCTTAAGCGTAGTAGTACCGGATCTGTGCCCTTCAGCAGTTTGGAAACCTAAGGACAAATGGTGGAAACCATTTTCAGCCTCCAGCTTGAAATTGCTTCCTCGTGGGCCCCGCAGTTTAACTCTCTTCCGTCCGCTGTATATAAGTCTTTATATTTCAATCAGTTAAACAATGAATCTGTTTGCGTGTCAAAGAGCGGGACCGCACGTTGTGGCAGCATGATTGCCTGACTGAGAATGGAGATGGGTGTCCAGCTGCGAACGGTCGTTTTGCTGGACCGTCTTGTCCCTGTGGCCTTGGGCTGCCAATGGGCTGTCCGGGGTGGGGACGTGGGTTGAGATGAACGGCCAACGGCCTACTTGCAGGTGATTCGCGCGCCGAGGAGTTGCTTGGTAAGCACCCGGCCACGCTACTCTCCAATGAAGGAGATGGATCTCTTCAACTGAGGCTGGAGACCCGCGAAATACCAGATCAGGCTGACGAGGACTCAAACACACGTGAGAAAAAGTGACCTGGCAATTCCGGCCCTCGGAGATCAAAGTACGCAATCTTGCCGAGATCATAAGTCTCTGTCTGGGCTTGGTGCCTCCGTCACCAGGCGTGCCGGCATCTTCCAGGATGAGACGATTCACACCATGTCTGAACGCCGTCGATCGGAGCGCTCTTCTAAGAAGCCACTTGTTGTGTTGAAATTTGGCGGGACCTCCGTTGGGGACGCTTCCTGCATCAAGAGAGTCGTCGAGATTATCCGGGCCGCTTCGCGCGCGAGCAACATCGCGGTAGTCGTCTCTGCGATGAGCGGCGTGACGAATAAACTCCTCGAGGCAGCCACGCACTCCGAGAATGGAGATCACAAGCAGGTCTCGGCGATTCTTGAGGAACTGCGCAAGCAGCACGACGCGGTAGCCAGTGCGTTGGTCCGTTCGGCTAGCGCGCGTAAGCGCATCGATCGGAAAATGCAGGGGCTTTTTCAAGAGGCCGACTCCCTTTGCCAAGGCACAATCCTCCTGCGGGAGTTGACGCTGCGGGCGCGTGATGCGATAGCGAGTTTTGGCGAGCGCCTCTCTGCTCGACTCGTCGCGGCCGTGCTTGCGGACTGCGGAGTGGCCAGCGAGGCGATTGACGCAACGGAAGTGGTCGTGACCGATTCGCGCTATGGTGCTGCTGAGCCCTTGATGGATCTGACGCGTGAACGCTGCAACGTACGCGTGCATCCGCTCTTACGGCAGGGCACTATCCCAGTCGTGACCGGCTTCATCGGCGCTACGGTGGAAGGTATAGTGACGACCCTCGGCCGCAATGGCTCGGATTATTCCGCGACGATCCTGGGCGCGGCCCTTGACGCAGACGAGGTCATCATCTGGTCGGATGTGGACGGTGTACTGACGGTCGATCCACGCCTGGTTCCGGGCGTGCGCAGGATCCCCGAGATTTCATATCGCGAGGCCGCCGAGCTCGCCTACTTCGGTGCCAAGGTTCTGCATCCGAAAACTCTTCGCCCGCTGGTTCAATCCGGCACTCCCCTTTGGATACGCAATACGTTTGCGCCCGAAAGGCCAGGAACGAAAATCACGCCTACGGGTTCCTCGAACGGCGGTGGCGTGAAGGCACTAACCGCAATCGGCGACGTGGCATTGATCACCGTCGGCGGCCCAGGAATGTTGGGGGTCCCGGATGTTTTGGGCCGCACATTCAAAACGACGGCCACGATCCAAGCGAACGTACTGCTGAGTTCGCAATCGTCTTCGCAAAACGACATCTGCTTGGTCGTTCCATCCGCTCTCGCCGAGCGTACGGTCGAGGCTTTACGCAGCGAGTTCGCGCAGGACCTGGAGCACGAGAAAGTGGAACACGTCAACTTCGATCCAGACGTTGCAATCATTGCATTGGTCGGAGACAATATGCGTGGCGTATCCGGAATTGTAGGGCGTACGTTCGGCGCGCTGGATCGCGAGAGCGTTAACATTATCGCGATTGCCCAAGGCTCTTCCGGGTGCAGCATCTCTTTCGTGGTGCCGCGGAAAGATATGAAGGCTACTCTCATTGCTACCCACAGGGAGTTTGGCTTGGGGGTTGAATTCACTCACTCTTCCGAGGAGATGGCTGTGAATACGGACGTCACGCCCGAATCAGCCCCTGCGAACGGGAAAATGAATGTGGCCAATCTTGCAGCAAGCGCAGACTAGTGAGATGGGATTTACTGCTACACCTGACAGACTCCGCGGCGCCCGCGGCCAGTTGAACTACTAAAATTCTACTAGGGCCAAAACTCACCGCCCCACTTCGCCACTCGCAATCCGCGTCTTAATCTCCGAGATGTTCGCGCAATATGCGCAACATCCTTCGCAGCGGTTCCGCCGCGCCCCACAGCAGCTGATCCCCAACCGTAAAGGCCCCAAGATATTCCGGGCCGAGCCGTAACTTGTGAAGGCGGCCTATCGGCACGTTCAAAGAACCAGAGACAGCCGTCGGGGTGAGGCAACGCATGGTCGATTCTTTGTCGTTAGGGATCAGCCGCACCCAAGGGTTGCTGTTCGCCAGCACCTGTTCAATATCAGAAAGTGGAACGTCTTTGGTGAGCTTGAAGCAGAGCCCCTGACTATGGCACCGCATCGTCCCGACGCGGACACAAATGCCATCGACGGGCACCGGTGGCTCCAGAGCCATAATCTTGTTCGTTTCAGCCATACCCTTCCATTCTTCGCGGGTTTGGCCACCGGGCATGTCCCGATCGACCCAGGGAATCAGGCTGCCAGCCAAGGGCGCACCTATTTCCTGCGTGGGCAGACTTGGAGCTCGCTGCGCTTGAATCACCATGCGATCGACTTCCAGGGCGTTTTCAGATGGAGTAGCGCGGGTCAGGTCCGTAAGACACTCCATCTGCTTTACTAGTTCCAACATCTTGGCGGCCCCGGCTCCAGACGCTGCTTGATAAGTCATCGTCGTCATCCACTCCACGAGGCGCGCCTCAAAGAGGCCGCCAACAGCCATCAACATCAAACTGACCGTGCAATTTCCGCCGGCAAACGTTTTCAGGCCGTGCGCTAGGCCGCGCCGGATCACCTTCCCGTTTACCGGGTCGAGAATGATCACGGCGTCGGCGCTCATCCGGAGTGTCGAAGCGGCGTCGATCCAATATCCCTTCCAACCGCTCTTGCGCAAAGGACTGTAAACCTCGGTGGTGTAATCTCCACCCTGGCAACTGATCAGAACGTCGCAGCGCGAGAGCTCGCCCAAGTCTTTCGCGTTCTTGAGCTTAGCCCCATCACCGGACTCTCTCGGAGCGGCCCCTCCGATGTTGGATGTGGAAAAGAAGATCGGTTCGACGCCGGCGAAATCGCCCTCCTCCCGCATTCTCTGCAGGAGAACGCTCCCGACCATACCTCTCCACCCAATCAATCCGACGCGCAGCATGGGCCCTCCTGAATCCTCCCATTTTACCTTGTTTAATTTCCTTCTGCCGGTGAAACCCCGACTCAGTCTCCTGAGCCTAGATCTTCGACTGGAGCGCAGCCCGTTAACGATCAGACGAGAAGGGAGAAGGCCTTGTGAGGGGAACGGACGCTGCGGTGGTACATCAGATGGGAATTGGATGATCGATGAGCCAACGCAGGACTTGATTAGCGCTCTGGTTTGGCGGAAACACGGGATAGAAGACCTGCTCTATTCTCCCGGCGCGGATTATTAACGTCAGGCGCTTCACAAGCCGCATTCTGTCTATCTCGAATGTAGGCAGGCGCAGCGCGTCGCATAATTTGAATTCCGAGTCGCTCAGGATCTCGAATGGAAGGCGGAGACGATCGGCCATCTCACGTTGATATTCAGTCGCTTGAGTGCTCAAGCCAAAAACGTCGACCTTGAGTTCGGAGAGTTCCTTGTAATGATCCCGGAAGTTACGCGTTTGAGGGGTACAGCCACGTGCTCCTGGGATCATGTCCCATCCTTCGGGCAGCGGCTTCCCGGGCACTCCGGTCACTGGGTAGCAGTAAATAACTGTTCGAGGGGTTCCAAGATTGGAAAGGCTGGCCATCTTGCCGGCGGTCGAGCGAAGGCTAACTTGGGGTAGCAGCATATCCCGGAGATGATCCGCCGCGTGGTCATCGACAGGTCGGGGCAGATCCGGGGGCAGAGGAAAGTCCGTCTGTTCTCTCATGCCGCTCTCGATAGCGAGTACGGATTACCTTACCACCTTGCAGTCATTTTGGGATGCAAAATGATTATCTCTCTAGCGCCGAGCGTGGTCCATCGGCTGAACTTGGCGCCAGGCTTTCTACTTCGTCCCAAATCCTTGTGCTATGGGTCTCGCGTAGTCCGAGGCTGCCAACAACGAAGGTCACTGTCGCCACAGCCATCGGGTAGTAGAGCCCAGCGTAGATGTTGCCGGTTGCCGCGCAGATGGATAGCCCGATGAGCGGCAGCAATCCTCCAAAGACACCATTGCCTATGTGGTAGGGCAATGAAAGTGACGTGTAACGGATTTTAGCCGGGAAGGCCTCAATGAGATACGCTGCGATCGGTCCGTACACCATGCCGACGTAGACGCTCTGAATGAAAATCAGCAGAATGAGCCTGCCGTAATTCGGATTCGCGGCCTCCTTGGCGGCGATGAGGGTGCCTGTCGCGTCCGTGGTCATCGGCGTCAGGCTGATGGCCCCCGTCACGTCATCGCGGGTCGATTTCACGCTGACGACGTGGTTGCCCGCGGCGCTCTGTATCGCGTGGTAGATCGGAATGTAAGTGAGGACGGCTAGCAGGAACCCCGTCATCATGATTTTTTTGCGCCCGATTTTGTCAGAGAGCGCCCCAAAGACAATCAAGAACGGCATTCCCAGCGCAAGTCCAGTGGCTTCCACGATATACGCGGTGCGCTGATTCATCTTCAGGATGGTCTGCAGATAGAACAGGGCGTAGAACTGTCCCGTATAGGCCACCACGCCCTGCCCGGCCGTCGCGCCGAAGAGAGAAACCAGGACTTGCTTCAGGTTGGACCACTTGGTGAAGGCATCTTTGAGTGGCTGGGTCGAAGTTTTTCCTGCCGCCTTCATCAGAGCGAAGATGGGAGACTCGCGCAACTTCAGCCGGATATAGAGTGAAATAGCCACCAGAATAAGAGACAGCAGGAAAGGAATGCGCCAGCCCCAATCGGCAAAGTCTTCTTTGCTCATCGCAGACTGAGTGCCCAAGATGACCAACAGGGAGATAAACAGTGCCAGAATCGCCGTGATCTGAATAAAGCTGGTGTAGAGGCCCCGTTTGTTGTCAGGTGAATGCTCTCCAACATAAACTGCTGCACCTCCATACTCCCCGCCAATGGCCAGCCCTTGCAGCACGCGAATCACAATCAATGTGATCGGGGCGAACCAGCCGGCCGTCTTGAACGTCGGCATCAAGCCAATCAACGTCGTGGAACCCCCCATGAGGGCCAGCGTCACCAGAAACGCGTACTTCCGCCCGATAAGGTCCCCAACGCGGCCGAAGAACAGTGCGCCGAAAGGACGAACAACGAAGCCGATGGCGAACGTCGACAGGTACGCGATCAAGGCGATCGTATCGTTGCCAGGAGGATAGAATTTGGGGGAGAGAACCGTTGTCAGGCTCCCAAAAACATAAAAGTCATACCATTCGATCATGGTGCCGAGAGACGATGCGACAATAACTACCGGCAAGCCGCTGTGGTGTGAATCGCCAACCGAGCCGCCTGCTGCTTCTTCCCTCGTCGCCATTCTTTTGCTGCCTCCCAGGTGTCGGGGCCGTAATCCCCGGCACCTCCTGGCCCGACATTCTACTGCTTTGGCCAAGAATGCCGGTGCGCTCATCCCTCGGCAAATGTCCTTTTCAAAACGCGTCAAGCCCACCGCCACTCCTTGAGGTTTTCCTTGCCCATGTGTATCTTACTGACCAGAACTTTCGGTTCATATCGTCGATCCCCATGCTTGCTTCGGAAGAGGAATAATGATGAGGCGGAGTCGTTCTGTTTCTCCGGGACTCGCCATGTCCCCCCTGGACAAAAGTTCCAGCCCAGGGCCTGCGATGCCGCCTACCGCGGCGCAAGCCGCAAGAATTGAGATCCATTCTTTCGAGACCACGACGGTTACTGATAAACAGTTTCTGACGGGAGCCAAAGAGGGGATCTCCGCACGAATCGGCGGCGAGTTGCGGCTCCCTCCGTGCACCGTCCGAGTTCCTGCTGTCATGCTAGTTCACGGCTCGGCGGGCGCCGGAGCCAACGTTGACCGCTGGGCTCAAGAGTTGAACGGAATTGGTCTGGCCGCTTTCCTGCTAGATTGCTTTACGGGACGAGGCATCCTCGAGACGGTCACGGACCAGTCTCGACTCGGGAACCTCTCCATGATTGTGGACGCCTATCGAGCATTCGAGCTGCTCTCGAAACACCCGCGAATCGACGCTTCTCGCATCGCCGTGATGGGCTTTTCCAAAGGAGGCAGTGTGGCGCTGTATGCCAGTCTCCAGCGCTTCCAGCGGATGCATGGACCGGCTGGCCTCGAGTTTGCTGCATACATTCCTTTTTACCCTCAATGCAACACTGCTTACCTCGAAGATGAACAAGTGAGCGCTAGACCAATTCGAATCTTTCACGGCACGGCCGACGATTACGTGTCCATTGAACCGTGCCGGAGGTACGTCGAGCGGCTGCGGCATGCAGGGAAAGACATTCAGCTAGCGGAATGCTTCGGGGCACACCACGCTTTCGACAACCCCCTATATTCTCCCGCTCGTTTCCTGCCTGACGCGGTAACCACAAATCAGTGCTCCCGGGAAGAGCGACCCGGAGGGGAGATCGTCAACCTCGAGACGGGTAAAGCGTTCGGTTGGAGAGACGCTTGTGTCAGGCGCGGGGCGACCGTCGGCCATGACCCTGTCTCCACAACAGAAGCCACCAAAGCTGTAAAAGCATTCGTTGTCGCCACATTCAAGCTGAGTTCATAGAGATCTCCGCCAGTGGTCCGAACCAGTGAATACACGCTTGCTCTCTTGCTCGGAAGCAATGGTTCACCTTGTGAGCGGCTGGAAGCTCCGGTTTACTGTCGAGCCGCGTTCCAGACGATTTGGGGTTCGTGGTAGAGTCACTTCGTTGGCCTGCTGCTTTTTTAGCTTTGTCGGTGTGCCACCTGAGCCCTTCTCGAATTGAAAGCACCCATGCGCGAGAAATCTGTCCTGGTGGCGTGCTTTGTTGTCCTATGCATTGCAGCCTGCCCGCATCCTGACGCCAAAGCCGCAAACTACCCAGATGAAAAAGCTGCCCCGGCTTTCGTCGACCGCTCCGAAACGAGAATCTCTAACTCTTGGGATCTGTAGGCGCCGCGGCTTACCTCGATCAAAGAGAAGGCTGGTGGATGAAGTGCCCGCGGCTGCCCGCGATCGTGACATCGAGGTCCTCAAAAATTCTCCGAAACTCCGATGAATTTCTTCACCGGCGACAACATTGGAGAGTTCATACTCAAAGTCGCGGACGCGTGAAAGATGAAGACTGCTGGGCTCGTCTTCAAGTCGACGACTGGAGGGAACTTATGAAGTTCTGCCGTCAGTTCTACATCGACGGGAAATGGGTCGATCCGACCAAAACCCACGACTTTTCGGTCGTCAACCCTTCCAACGAAGAGCCCATCGCGACGATTTCTCTGGGCAGTGCAGCCGATGTGGACAAGGCTGTAGCCGCAGCCAAAAAAGCCTTTGAATCATACTCGGAGACTACTCCTGACGAACGCCTGGCATTCTTGCAACGCATAATTGAGGTTTATAGGTCAAAGATGGACGAGATGGCCGAGATCATCTCTCAAGAAATGGGAGCTCCCATAGGACTCTCACGCGCGGCACAGGCTCCCTCGGGGCTTGCGCATCTCTCAGAAATCGTGAAAGTGCTCGGGCTCTTCAAGTTCGAAGAACTCAAGGGCTCAACCCTGATGCGAAAGGAGCCCATCGGAGTGTGCGGACTCATCACTCCTTGGAACTGGCCCATGAACCAGGTTGTCGCTAAAGTTGCGCCCGCGCTCGCCGCTGGGTGCACCATGGTTCTAAAACCGAGTGAATTTGCTCCGCTCTCCGCTCATCTCTTCGCGCTGATCCTTCATGAAGCCGCTCTTCCAGCCGGTGTATTCAATTTGGTGAATGGCGATGGGCCCACTGTAGGTTTCGCGATTTCTTCCCATCCGGACGTGGCTATGGTCTCATTCACCGGGTCCACACGCGCCGGCGTCGCTGTGGCCTCGGCTGCTGCTCCGAGTGTGAAACGCGTCACGCAGGAACTCGGCGGCAAGTCGGCCAACATCATCTTGGACGATGCCAATCTCGAAACTGCGGTCAAGGATGGCATGTTGGCGTGCTTTCGAAATACAGGCCAGTCTTGCAATGCGCCCACCCGCATGCTCGTTCCGCGCGCCAGAATAGCTGAGGCGGTCGTGGCAGCGAAACAGGCCGCCGAGTCCACGATTGTCGGTGACCCTTTCACGCTAGGCGTAAGCATGGGACCGCTCGCGAGCAAGGCTCAGTTCGAAAAAGTGCAGCACCTGATCAACAAGGGGATTACTGAGGGTGCAGAATTGATCGCCGGTGGTCCCGGTCGTCCGGAGGGTCTCAACAAAGGATACTTTGTGAAGCCGACTGTATTCGCGCGAGTCCGCAATGACATGACCATCGCGCGCGAAGAAATCTTTGGCCCCGTCCTTTGCATCATCCCTTACGAAGACGAAGAGGATGCCATCAGGATTGCCAACGATACTCCCTATGGGCTATCAGGTTTTGTGACCTCGGGGAACATCGATCGCGCTCGTCGCGTAGCAAGACGAATTCGCTCGGGAAACGTGCACATCAACGGAGCGCGATTGGATTTCGCTGGCTGCTTTGGCGGCTACAAACAGTCTGGCAACGGCCGGGAATGGAGCGAGGCGGGGCTCGAAGAATTCCTTGAGCTGAAAGCCGTCTTTGGGTACTCGGCATGAGCGCAATGGAATCACGAGACGGTGTGCCCGCTCCAAGTTTGCCTAAGCACGCGTTCAGGGTTGATGAATCGTCCTGATAAGTATTAGAGAATTTGGACTGTGTGGTGCGAACCTGGGAAGAAGACTGGAACTTCAATCTCTTACTTTCTCCCGCGCGTTGTTGGCGTAGGACTCATCCGAAATCGCGATAGCGCTTCTCCAAGATTCTGAATGAACGCTTCCGAATTATAGACATCCTCGTCCATACGCGTGCTTCCCTCTGGTGCAGTGGGCTCGACTTCGTCGAGCTGAAATTCGTGGGCCACGTCTTCTACAATTTTCGGTGAGATCGGCCGTTGCTGTTCGACGTAAGCATTGATCAGCGAGTGGTCGCAAAGCAGATTCACCACGCGCGGTATGCCCAACGAATAGAGATGGACGGCTTCAACGGCTTTCGGACTGAAAATCAGTTCTCCGCTGGCGCCCGCAATCCTCAGCCGATCCCCAATGTAGTCGTGAGTTTGCTCTTTCGTCAGCGGGGTCGTCTTGCAGCGCAGCATGATCCGCTGGCGGAGTTGTCGCAGTTGAGGAAGTTTCAGTTTCTCTTCCAGCTCTTGCTGTCCGGACAATACGATCTGCAACAGCTTCTCTGTGGATGTCTCCAGATTGGTCAGCAACCGAATTTCTTCGAGTACCGGGTAGGTCAGGTTCTGCGCCTCGTCTACAATGAGCACCGTGGTTTCCCCGGCACGATAACGCTCCAGGAGCCATTGATTCAGCCGCATCAACTGCTGGCTCTTTGTCGAAGATTCACACGGGATGCCGAATTCTGCCAGAATGAAATCGAACAATTGATTTGTATTCATGCGGGAATTAAATAGAAACGCCGTTCTTACCCGCCGTTGATGCAGCCACTCGATCAGCCGATTGATTAGTGTTGTTTTTCCCGTGCCGACTTCACCTGTGAGCGTGATAAACCCTTTACGATTCTGCACGCCATACATCAGGCCGCTCAGCGCTTCTTCGATCTCTTTCGTCAGGAAGAGATAGCGCGGATCGGGATTGACGTTGAACGGGTTATCTTTTAGTCCGAAAAAGCTCTTATACATATTCTAAGGACTCTCGCTCTCAGCGCCTTGAGCATCTGGGAGAACCTGGATATTCCCAATATAACCCACTCGTTGACGCAAAGTTAATCTTCCACAAAATCGACATTTTGCAATGTCCGTCTACCGCAGTACCAGCGGTCGCGTATGCCATTGAAAGCTGAGTGAAATCTGATGTTGTATATAGTTCGTAGTACAAGTCCCGGCGACACAAACTGGCAGACTCGAATTCTGAATATAGGCCGCATACCCGAGAGTAAAGTTCGCTGTCCGGCCTAGGGGTCGGCTTAGCCCACCGCCTACGAACCACGAATCATAGGTTTGCGAAACTTGAGAAGGAGTGGAAAGCCCCAGGCTCGTGTTTCGTGCAAAGCCTAAAGATACGTTGCTTTGCCAGACGCGAGAAAGCTGATGATTCATAGTGGCTTGTAGCTGATCCGTATCTGAACCCGTAAACTGGCCGCTGCCGCCTGTGACCCCATGATTGTACGTTAGCGATAAACTACTTCGCGAGAATGCGTAGGTTAGAGTGCCGCCACCCGAC
>WNFO01005075.1_pt1 | contig 16242 bp, 19 predicted proteins | sample 5400251 | NCBI WGS metagenome assembly WNFO01 (sample SAMN13153354, study PRJNA577476) | soil metagenome | isolation source: 100 cm saprolite under Madrone tree | place: USA:California | collected 2016-06-14 | reverse complement strand
CGGTCTAACGATCCGTCATCTACCGCAAGAACCTCTTGTACGACCCCTTTTTCCAGCACGGATTCAAAGCGTCTCAGAAAGCGTTCCAGTTGGCCTTCCTCATTGTAAACGGGGAAAAAAGCGATGATCCGCTGGTTAGCTCGCTGCTTTGCACGGACCGAAGAGTTCGAATGGTCGGAGTCAGTTTGGCGGGTATTCTGCACTGTCAACGTAGTAGTTTCCATAAAGCGCAAATTATCAACCTCACATCTGGGAGTCATCGAGACGATTCTCTGTGTGTAGGCTAATCCCCAATGTAGGTCTCCCGGCTGATTCCCAGCATGCTGAGAAACACTGAAGAAAAAAGTATCTCGACACCAAGAAAGAACGACAGCGAACAAAAGAACACGGTTCGCACGAGGGGCAATTGTCCGAAGCCGTGGGCGACCCATTTCCAGAAGACTGTCGCATCACCCGTAAAGCCTACGAGCGCCATCGCGCCTCCGAGCAGCAGGCCGTGCTCCAACTTCACGCGCTTCAGCCAAGCCGCCAGTGTGCGTTGGTTGCGGGCGAGCTTCTCGGTATAGGAAAAAACTTTGACGAACAAACCAATCGAGATGATGTGGACACCGAGCAGCGCCAGCATCATGCCCAAGGCCATCGTGTGGACATCGAGGCCGACTTTTCCGGCGAAGCGCGGGCCAGGTAACAGCCAGGTCACAAGGCCAATTCCAAGTGCCACCAGCGCTGCCCCCGGAAATAAAAACAGCCAGTTCGGCGCAGAGAGCAGAATGAAGCGCAAGTGTCGCCAGCCGTCGCGAAATGTCCGCAGGTGCGGCGGTCCGTTGCGCTGGTCCGGCCACATGGTGATGGGAACTTCGGCCAAACGCGCGCCGGCTTTGGCGGCTTTGATTAGCGACTCGGAGGCAAATTCCATTCCGGTGGTGCGGAAGTCGAGACGGCGCGCGAGGTCGCGAGTAAGGCCGCGCATGCCGCAGTTGATATCAGTTACGCCCGCGCCAAAGAAAAGATTGAGAAGCCCCGAAAGCACCGGCGTGCCGATGTGCCTATGATGCCAGGACATGGCTCCGCTCTTGATTTCTCCGCCCAGGCGATTGCCGACTACGAACTCGTATCCTTCGCGCCATTTGGAAACAAAGCGCGGGATTTCTGAAAAGTCATGGCTGCCATCGGCGTCGCCCATGATGATGAATTGGCCGCGAGCTTCTTCAATGCCTTTGCGCAGGGCGCTGCCGTAGCCTTTCAAGACCGCGTGAACTACGCGCGCACCGCGTTGCTCGGCAATTTCGATCGAACCATCCGTGGACCCGTTATCAGCGACGACGACTTCGCCGGGGATGGAAGCCTCGCGAAAAGCGGCGATTGCCTTATCAACGCAGATACCAATCGAACGCGACTCATTCAAGCAGGGAATGACAACAGACACCTCGATCTGGCTCAATTCGGAAGATTCCGAAGTCTCAGAACGCGACTTTTCTCGGAAGCTGATTTCCAGGGTAGAACGCATGCCTCACCGGGGGAGGCTTCGTTTTCATAGGAGGACGATGCAGTTCCGGTGCCACACGCAGAGATCCCAGCAGACGTTTGTTCCCGGTTTAATTCCATAGACTTACGCCGGTTGGTCTGTATCGAGGGTTTGCTGGAATCTTCGCACGCGGCCAGTCATTTCCCTGAGGAATGTGAACAAATGTATACAAGAGGCATTATTTACAGCTCCGTAAGGCACTAGCCAATGCACGCCCAAAGGCCGAAAATCTGGCCAGAGACATGCAGTGGCAAGCGTGCCAAAGTGTGTCCGATCGAAGAATGATCAGCCTGCTAGAGATCAAAACGATACTTGAGCACACGGTGCCCGATACGCCTGAGCTGAAGTCAGCGCCCACGCCTTCCCGCCTGCCCGAGCAAACAGCGATTGATCCAGGGCTTGCATCGGCGATCTTTCTCCTCGCTGTTGGTTACCTTTGGCTCTTTCGCCGCTACACCTTCATTGAACCGGATGAAGGAATCATCCTGCAAGGCGCACAGCGGATTTTGCGCGGCGAAGTCTTGTATCGCGATTTCTTTTCATTCTTTACTCCCGGGTCGTACTACTTCGTCGCACTGATCTTCAAGATTTTTGGCAGCTCCATCATTGTGGCGCGAACCGCGCTAGTTCTGATTGGGGCCGCCTTCTCAGTCATCACTTATCTGCTCGCCAGGCGTGTATGTTCGCGTGAAAGCTCGCTATTTGTCGCAGGATTGGTAACAGCTACGACGCTGCCTTACCGCTTTCTGGTTCTTCACAATTGGGACAGCACACTCTGGGCCTGCCTGGCCGTCTATTCCGCCGTGCGGCTGATGGAATCGCCGGGGCGTCGATGGGCGTTCGCGGTTGGCACTTTCGTCTCGCTCACATTTTTGTTCGAGCAATCCAAGGGCGCGGGACTTGGCCTCGGCCTCGGCTTAGGCCTGCTGGCGGCCCACTGGGGATGGCAACGAATTCTGCGAACAGATGCACTGACAGCCCTGGTACTCGGCCTCGCGTGGCCTTTCGTCATAACCTTCGCGTATTTTGCCGCGCAGCACAGTTTGGGAATCATGTTGGCCGATTGGTTCTGGCCGCTGCGGCACTACTCGCTCGCCAATCACGTACCTTACGGATACCAAACCTGGTCCGATGAGACGCGCCACGCGTTGTTCGGCACGAACTCGATCTGGATGCGCAGCGTCACCGCGCTGACGCTCAGTCCCTGCTTCCTGGTTCCCCTTCTGCCGCTCGCTGCTGCGGGAATCCTTGCGTATTGGATCGTTCAAATGCGCCGGCGAGAGGCGTCCCGCAGTAAATGCAACTACTACGTGGTGACATGCGCTGCGTTGATCGGGCTGCTGCTTTCAGTCGTGATCGGCCGTGCCGACATTATTCATTTCATGTATCTGCTACCGCTATGGGGCCTGGTGCTTGCCTGGATTGTGGACGGGCGCGACATTCCCGGCCGCATATTTCATAACGCAAAGCCCATTATCACTGCGTTTGTCGCAATCGCCTTTCTGCTGTTCGCGCTTGCGCTTCTGACGCGCGCAGCCGGAGCCCATGTCGAATCAGCTACCCGGCGCGGCCAGATCACGTTGCCGGAAAGAGATAACGTTCTCGGCTACATGCAGGCACATGTGGAGCCCGGGGAGACCATTTTGGTCTATCCATATCTGCCGCTTTACTACTATCTGACCGCGACGTTCAGCCCGTCGCGCTATGAGTATTTCCAACCTGGAATGAACACGCCAGAACAGGCGCAGGGTATGCTGTTACAGCTTGCTGCCACGCGCGTGCGGGTGGTTCTGTTCGAGCCTGGGTTCCCTCAGAAAATCCCCACTTCCTGGCCGGGAACGCCATTGAGTGCCATCGCCAACGATCCGGTTACCGATTACATCTTGCGCGAGTATCGCAGTTGCAAGATCCTGCAATCTGCGAATAATTGGCGATTCCTCTTCATGGTCCGAAAGGATGCGCCTTGCCCGGAAACGCCGCCAGGAGCAGATGAGAATCGATGACGGCCGCGATCACAAGCACCGCGCCTCGCGCAGTGACAAATTCCCGGACAGCGAAGTACCTCCGCGATTTTCTGCTCGGAATTCTGCCCATCATGTTTGGCGCACAATTGTTCGGATGGATCGCATTCTTCCCTCAGGCTTTCCACGGGAACTCCGATTTCCGCCAGCTATATACGGCGGCGTACATGATCCGCACCGGTCGTGGGCACCAGCTTTACGATTACCAGGCACAAAAGCAGTTTCAAGACGCGCTGGTGTCTCGCGAAGAGCTTGCTCTGCCCTTCATCCGACCGGCGTATCAGGCCGTGGCGATGGTTCCGTTTTCGTTGTTTCGCTACCGGACGGCATACCTGCTCTTCCTCGCTCTAAATCTCGGGCTTGTGGCGCTCTGTTTTTCGCTTCTCAAGCCGCACATGCGAAACCTGTCGGCCGCGTGGCGCTGCCTTCCGCCTGCGATGCTGTTCACGTTTTTGCCGGTCAATGTCGCACTCATGCAGGGCCAGGACTCAATCCTCTTGCTGGTTTTGCTCGCCGCCGCGTTTGTCGCTCTTCATCGTGGCCGGGGGTTTGCCGCCGGCACCCTGGTTGGGCTGGGACTATTTAAACTCCAAATTGTGATCCCGATCGCCATCTTGTTCTTCGCCTGGCGCCGCTGGCGCTTCTCTGCGGGGTTTGCGCTCTCATCGGCGTTCGCAATGGGAGTATCGCTCTGGGTAATTGGGCTGGAGCAGGCGAAGGCTTTCGTGCATTCGCTGTTCGCAGTGGGCGGTGCGGTTGCTCCTGCGGCAAACCAGATTAAGTTCCCGCTGCGAACCACGCTGATGGCAAATCTTCGAGGCCTCATTGCCGGATTGACGGCGGGAAAGCTGTCATCCACGACAATACTGATATTAACGATCTCATTGTCCGCTGCTGTATTGCTGGCGCTCGCAATTCGGCTGCGCAAACAGGCTCCCGCGGACGCAATGCTGCTCGCGATCACCGCCAGCGTCGTCGTGAGCTACTACTTATTCATTCACGATTTAAGCGTGCTGTTGATTCCGATCGCGTTGGTTCTTGATCGATACATTGGGCTGAGTGCTGCCTCAGGCGCTTCGGACGGATTTACCGCGATTTTAGCGGCATCGATATTCGTTGCGCCGATTTGTCTATTCCTGATACCGGCTCACTTCTATGTCGCGGCATTGCCGATTTGCGCGCTGCTGCTGATGCTGAGCTTGCAATCTGAAGTGCAGCGCTCGCCGTGCTGAAGGGCCAGCGCGGCAACGACGCCGGGCAGACAATCAGGAAATTTATTTTCTCGCGCTGATGGGCAGGGGGTTGTCGGATGCGACGATCGCCTGGTGGGTGGCGGAACCGTTCGCGATGGTGGTGCCGCAAGCGCCCAGGATCAGGTATTTTCTGGCGGGAGCGGCCGCGGCGGTCAAGCCTTTTCTGTTTGCTTCGACATAATTGCGTACTGAGGGCACCAGTCGCTCTCTCAGGCGCAGCATTGGTTCTTCGATCATCTTCGACATGGCCCACCCAACCGCCAGAGTCGTTACCAGATATGCAGTGAACGTCAAAAGCGAGTTTCGCCACTGCCATGCGAAGAAAACAGCGATGGGCCAGTGCCAGAGGTAGATGGAGTAGCTGTATTTGCCCACGGTAGCGATCGCCTTAAGATGGGCGAGCCAGGGCGAATTGAGTGCCCAAACGAGCAGCAACGAGAAGCCGAGCAACAGCGCCGTCAGGCCGACCGTATACAGTGCATAGTTGTGGCCCTCAACGAACACGGTAGGCGCGATCAACAGCAGTGAAAGCACAAGGGCAACGTGCCTGTGCCTCACGATGAGCTTGACCCTGGTGAAGTGGTACAACCACCCGAGGGTTACGCCAGCAAACAAAGCGTCGATTCTTAGGTGGGTCGGATTGTAGATTTGCCGCTCGCTGGCACCAGGGCCGAGCGCGATCCGCATGGCAAGGCAGGCGATCAGCACAACGGGGAAGGCATAGGGAATCCAAGAGAAGTTTCGACACCGTGAGAACCTCATCGACAGCATGAGCACCAGCGGCAGGGCGATGTAGAAGTGCTCTTCGACGGAGAGCGACCAGGTGTGGCCCCAGCTATAAGGCCAGTATGACTGCATGAAGATGAGATCGGCCAAGGTCGGACGACCGCGCAGGAAAGCCAGCAGAAAAAGGAAAAAGTAGTAGGCCGGGTAAATTTTGAACCCGCGCCGGATGAAGAAGCGCAGGAAGTCAATTCGCCCAGATCTTTTGTACTCCGAAAACAAAAGGCCCGAAATCAGGAATCCAGAGAGCACGAAGAACAGATCAACCCCGACGCCGCCAGCGCGGTGCCAGATCGGGAAATAAGGATGATGATGTCCGATCACCAGCAGGACGGCAACCCCGCGCAGAACATCAAGAGATCGGTTTCGCTTCATCTTTACGCAGCCGACAGTATTCGCATGAACAAGACACCGAGGATGCTGCTGGCGAGAATGGCGATTCCGACCACTAGCCAGCGGAGCACGTGGGGCTTCAAGACTTTTTCTCCGTTCGCTTTCTGATTTCGTCGAGCACATCGAACCACAGCAAGCGCGCTCCGACAATGCCAAGCACCAAGCCAATGCAGAAGGCGAGAGCAATCCACTCTCCGCAGGTCATGGGCTGCCACTGCCTCGTGGGTTCTAAAGACGAGGCCAGAAGGTAAGTCATAGTCCTTTTTGGGCGGGGGAAGGGTCTTATACTCTACCCCACCAGTTCCGCGCCTGCAAGTCTGTAAGTGCTCAGTAAGGGCACAATGAAAATCCCAATCGCTGTAACACCTGCGATCTCTTGGATCGAAACCGAGCCCAGGATCGGCTGCAATCGGAGCTGTAAACACCTGTATCCACTCGGCAAGACCAGGCGTTCCGATAGATTACTCACGTGGGAAAACTCATTCCACGAATATTGCCGCCAACTTAGGTGTGTTCGTGTCGGGCCGAGTCCTATGTGCTCCAACGCACAGTCTTTTCAGCAACCTACGTCTCCCGCCAACAGCGACATCGCACCGCGAGTCGTTTGGCCTCCCACATGCCTCTAGACTAGCTGTTCGGTGTGCCCATCGCGACCCCCACGGCGCTGGGAATTTAAAGCAGACACAACTTTTAGGAGAAAAAAGAATGAAAACCCTGATTCTGAATTCCCTGAACCGCCTGCACAATGATGAAGCCGGCCAGGGGTTGGTGGAATACCTGTTGATCCTCGCGCTGGTGGCATTTGCTGCTACGGCAGGCATGAACACACTGGCGGCAGGTCTGAACAGCGCCTTCACGAAAGTCGGCAACATTATCGGGAAATACATCTCGTAGTTCCTGTACAGCGAGAGGGGTTCCGTTTGCGGTGCCGGCGCAACCCGGCAGCACGAGTAGAGCCCACAAAACTTACTCTGGGAGATCGAGACAATGACTAACTTGATGCGAAACGCTCTGGTTCGCCTTCACAACGACGAAGCCGGTCAGGGGTTGGTGGAATACCTGTTGATCCTCGCGCTGGTGGCATTTGCCGCTACCGCAGGCATGAACACACTGGCGGCGGGTCTGAACAGCGCCTTTACCAAGGTTGGCAACATCCTCGGGAAATACATTTCGTAGCTTCCGAGAGGGTTCCGTTTGCGTGTCGGCGCAACACGATAGCGTGAGCAGAACCCACAAATCTATCCTGGGAGATCTAGAAGATGACTAACTTGATACGAAATGCTCTGGTTCGCCTTCATCACGATGAAGCCGGCCAGGGCTTGGTGGAATACCTGTTGATCCTCGCGCTGGTGGCATTTGCCGCTACGGCAGGAATGAACACACTGGCGGCGGGTCTCAACAGCGCATTCGAAAGAGTCGGCAACATCATCGGGAAATATGTTTCCTAGTGCCGGACGGCGCTCCTGCCCTACTGGCTTGTCAGCAGGCCAGCTGCGCTGGTGATTCTGTGACTTGTAACTCGGCCCTCCCCATCAACTGCCGGACCGGCTGGTTACTGCGGTAATGACCTGGCGAGTACCTGTGGATAAATACTTTTGATCTGTGCACTCTTTCTAGCTATTGTAGGGGCAATAAAGGACCTTCGCGGCGGTCTCAAGCGTCATCCGGCGCTGAACGTTCAGCAGCCGAGTTCAATGCGGGTCCCATATGGACTGGCGATTGCGATGGGCGCGTTATATTGCGTTGGCAATGTTTTCTGGTGGAGGTGATTTACGGGACTGCAGAGAGTTTTGATCGCATTCCTCATGGCTGCTCTTCTGGCAGCGGGGATTACTTATTTCTTTAGCAAGAAGCTGAACACCCGGCGGGCGCAGCATTCCAGCACACAAATTGTCGCTACCACGACCGAGCTGCCCTCGGGTATGACGTTGGGGGCAAAGGATGTGGCGGTGGTTGACTGGCCAAGCGATTTCCCGCTTCAAGGCTCTTACACCAAAGTAGAGGATGTAATTGGCCACCCGCTGCTCTTCTCTCTAGGCCCACGGGAGCCGGTATTGAAACGGCATCTTGCCGTGGAGGGTTCGGGAATCGGACTCTCCGGCCGCATTCCTCCCGGAATGCGTGCGACCGCGGTGCGCTCGAATGAGATCGTGGGTGTGGCTGGGTTTTTATATCCCGGGTCGCATGTTGACGTTCTCGTGACTTACACGCCGCCGGGCAGCCAAACTCCGGTGACCCAGACTGTGCTACAGGACGTGGAGGTCCTGACCGCCGGTCAGACCAGCGAACCTGATCCGCAAGGCAAGCCACAGACTGTAAACGTGGTTACAGTGCTGCTGAATCCTCAGGATTCGCAGAAGCTTCAACTTGCCAGCGCGCAGGGAACCATCCAGTTCGTTTTGCGCAACGGCGTGGATCAAAAGAGCGTGGAGATCCGGCCCACGCGGCTGGACCAGCTCGCAGGTATTGAGAAACCTCCAGTGGTTGCGCCTCCCTCGACCAAGAAAGCGCCAAGGCGTGCAGACCCTCCTCCCAGGCAGATGTATGTCCTGGAAGTGATCGAAGGAACCAAACGGAGCGTAGAGAAGTTCTAAGCGCCGGTTTGAGCCGTGAGTGAGGACAATCAATGAAGAGTTCGACAGCACGAATATTAGCCAGCGTGATTTTTGCCATCGCAGTTGCGGCATCAGCGCAAACGCCGGCACCACCACAAGCCGCTCCCGAGCAGCCCGTCGCTCCACAGCAAGCCGCGCCGCAGCAACCTCAGGTGGCACCACAACAGAATGCGCCACCGCAGCAGCCGACCACGGCTCAACCGCAGGCCTCGGCACAACAGAACGTCAGCTCCGAGGGCCAGGCGTTGCACATTCTGGTTGGCAAGTCGGTCGTGGTGAATGTGCAAGCGCCAATCATCCGAGTGTTATCGAGCAATCCGTCTGTGATCGAGACCCTGGCTACTTCTCCGACGGAGATCGTGGTTGAAGGCCGAGCTGCCGGATCGAGCAGCCTGATTTTGTGGGATCAATCCGGGCGCTCGCAAATGCTGGACGTAATCGTGGACGTTGATGTTTCAGGTCTGCGCAGCGCGATTGAACGCACCTATCCTGACCAACACATCGACGTGCAGGCCGACGGCGGCCGGTTGATTCTGACCGGCAAGGTCACCGATGCCAAGACGATTGAGGACTTAACTAAGATGTCCGCGGTGTACTCAAACCAGATCGTGAACTCGCTCACCCTGGCCATTTCTCACGATCGCCAGGTGCTACTCGAGGTCAAATTCGCCGAAGTAGACCGGACAAAGTTCTCGCAATTTGGAATAAACCTTTTATCTACAGGCGCAGGTAATACCCTAGGTACGACGACAACCGGTCAATTTGGAGGCTTCGGGCCACAATCGATCACGGATGCCTTCAAAGTCCCGAATAAAACGGTAGATACCGGAGCTCCTACCGTTGGGCCGGATCACGTTGCCTTCACCTCCGCACAAACCATTCAGAGTGTCCTAAATATTTTTCTATTCAAGCCGGACATCCACTTCGGCGCAATCATTCAAGATTTGCAGCAGAGGAGCATTCTGCAAATTCTGGCGGAACCGAATTTGATGGCGCTGAATGGGCAGAAGGCCACGTTTCTTGCGGGTGGTGAGTTTCCCTTCCCCATCGTTCAGCCCGGCGCCGGCTTCACGGCAGTGACCATCTCCTTTAAGCCTTTTGGCGTGAAGTTAGATTTTACCGGCACCATATCGAGTGACGGGACGATTCGCCTCCACGTGGCCCCGGAAGTCAGCACGTTAGACTTCGCAAACGCACTCGCGATCTCCGGGTTTGCAATTCCAGCCATCTCTACGCGACGTGCGGAAACCGAACTTGAACTGAGAGATGGACAATCATTCGGTATTGCGGGGCTTCTTGATAACCGGGCACAAGCCCAACTCAGCAAAGTTCCTGGAATCGGCGATATTCCAATTCTTGGACAATTGTTCCGCTCGCGAAACATTAATAAGAGCAACACCGAACTGCTGGTATTGGTGACGCCTCACATCATCGATCCGGTACACACGCCATCCGCTCCCCCCGCTACTCCAAAGCCCCCGGTCCCTTTCATGGACAAGCCGAAGTTTGATGAGGGAATGCCGGGACACGACAAGACTGGACCAGCGCCTTCCCCGACTCCGAGCGCAAAATGAGTGCAATGACTTCCAAGAATCCATTGCAGGCATCATCGTCGCGAGAAAGTATTTCGCCGGGTGAGCCGCTGTCGCTGGTCAGTATTTGCCTAGATAAGGACACGTGGGGGATCCTGAAACTCTTTGCCGATTCCACACCTGTGGTTCGGCTGCAGAAGCATCTGGGCGACTATCGACTGGACGATCACGAATCGGTCTTGGATTGGATCGGCGATCCTGCACCCGATATCTGTCTTCTGGACTTCGATGGCGACCGCCGCAGTGCAGCGATGGTGGCGGAAAGAATTCACGCGGACGCTCCGGATAGTGCGATCTTTGCTGTGTCATCGCAGTCGCAACCCGATTTGATCATCCAGGCAATGCGCAGCGGTTGCAGCGAATATCTTCTAAAACCCCTCGATCCCGAGCAGCTGCTCAATGCCGTAGCGCGGGTCGGAGGCCGGAGGAGAGAAAAGAAAGAGAGTGACCGCGCCCAGATGTCAGCTTTCATCGGCGCAAAGGGTGGCTGCGGTGTCACTACCCTGGTTACACAATTGGGCGCATCGCTTGCCAGTACCTACGGTCGAAAGACTCTCGTGCTCGATCTGCACCCCGATTTCGGTGATGCCGCCCTGTACCTGGGATTGACGAAGTATCGTTACCACTTTTTCGAACTGATAGAGAACACAGACCGTCTTGATGCTGACCTGCTGCAGAGCTTCGTCCTGCACCACTCGAGCGGTCTGGACTTGATCCCCGCGCCGCACGGGACCGAACCGGCCCGCCAGATAGTGCCTAGTGCCCTGGCTCACACAATCGATTTTGTCCGCTCACGCTATGAGTTCATCCTGGTGGATCTGCCACCGGGACTGAATGATGAAAACCTGGATCTGCTTCGTCACTGCGATCAAGTCAACGTGGTAACGGTTGCAGAGGTTTCGGCTCTACGCAATGTGGTGCGGCAGACCGACTATCTTACGCGGAAACACATTGCCGCCGAGCGGATCAAGGTGGTCTTAAATCGCCATCAGAAGCGCGCCCTGATTACAGAAGCACAGATTGAGAAAAGTGGCAAAGAATTTGCAGGATTGGGCTGCAGCTATAGGCAGGAAGGTTGGCGCAGAAGATAAGAAGAAGGAAGGCCGCGGACTGCTGGGGTTCTGGAATCGCTGAGTTTTGACATGTAAGTAGGGGGGATCATGGGTGATTTGAATCATGTAGTTCTATCGAGTGCTGTCGCGGCTGTCCCCATAGCCGATAACGGGAAAAAAGCAGGTCTGAATTTTAAGGTTTATCAGGAGTTGAAATCGAGTGTACACCGCGATCTTTTGAATAAGATCGACGTGGAAAAAGTTGCCACGATGCGTGACGAGCGCACTCGCAGCCAGGCATTGGCAGTGATTCAGGACTTGGTCGCCAACCTTCAGACACCCTTGAGCGGTCGTGAAAGAGAGCGACTCTCGTTGGAAGTTCTGGACGAGGTTTTCGGCTTGGGTCCATTAGAGCCTCTTTTGCAGGACCCAGGAATCAACGACATCCTGGTGAATGGGCATAAGCAGGTCTATGTAGAACGCGCCGGGATGTTGGAAGAGACCAACATTCGCTTTAAGGACGATACTCACCTGATGCACATCATCGACAAGATCGTCTCCGGCGTTGGCCGGCATATCGATGAGTCATCGCCCATGGTTGATGCCCGTCTCGCTGATGGATCACGCGTCAACGTGATAATTCCTCCTTTGGCCATCGATGGACCACATCTCTCGATTCGCCGCTTTGGTCACATTCCCGTCTCCGAAAACGATCTGTTGACGAACCAGACGGTCACACCACAGATGCTCGAACTGATTAAGGGCGCAGTGAAAGCGCGGCTCAACATCGTGATCTCGGGTGGTACCGGCGCGGGAAAGACAACATTGCTAAACGTCCTCTCGGGCTATATTTCCGATAAAGAACGAATCGTAACCATCGAAGATTCAGCCGAATTAATCATGAAACAGCGGCACGTCGTCCGGCTGGAGTGCCGGCCCGCAAACGTCGAAGGCACAGGCGCGGTCAAGCAACGGCAACTGGTCATTAACAGCTTGCGTATGCGTCCCGATCGCATTGTGATCGGCGAAGTCCGCGGCGAAGAGGCACTGGACATGCTTCAGGCGATGAATACCGGCCATGATGGCTCGCTGACGACGATCCACGCGAATAGCCCTCGTGATGCCATTTCCCGTATGGAGACGATGGCCCTGATGGCTAATCTGAATTTGCCTGAAAAGGCAGTTCGCCGGCAAATCGCTTCTGCCGTTGCTATCGTGATCCAGGTCGCCCGCATGAACGATGGTACCCGGCGCGTAACGCATCTGAGCGAAATCACTGGCATGGAAGAAGACACGGTTAGCATGCAAGACGTGTTCGTGTTCGAGAAGCACGGTATTTCGCCGGAAGGCCGCGTGCTCGGAAGCTTTAGCGCGACCGGAATTCGTCCGAAGTTTGCAGACAGATTGGTGGCGTCGGGAATCGCTGTCCCCGCGACACTTTTTGATCACTCGATGCACGTTTAGAGTTGAGGAACCGAGATGACTGCGATACTTCTCTTCATTCTGCTGCTGGTCACAAGTTTCGGGGTCTTGATCTATTTCTTGAAGCCAACCAAGACCGAGACTGCGGTCGAGGAGCATCTCGCAACCATCGAGGGTAGCCGCGGGCTTGGTGTGAATCCGGATGGCACCACCATTCTCAAACAGGCCCCGCTCAGCTCTAATCCGATGCTGGATGAGCTGTTAAGGCGCCTTCCGGGCGTGACCGGGTTAGCATCGCTCATTAAGCAGGCCGGACAGACATGGCAGGTCGGCTCGGTGGTTTTGACTTCGCTCATTGCGTTCGTGCTGGGCAGTTGGATCGCATCATTTTTCATGCCGACTGACGTTCTCAGCGTCTTGCTGGGACTCATTCTTGCGGTTTCGCCACTTGTATACCTGTACATTCTTCGGGAGGTGAGGTTCAAAAAGTGCGATTCTCTGCTGCCTGAGGCCGTGGATTTAATGGCGCGTGGATTGCGCGCTGGTCACGCCGTGCCGGCGGTGCTGGAGATGGTAGGCCGTGAGATTGCGGAGCCTTTGGCCGGCGAATTTCGCGCACTGCATGAGCAGACGCAGCTAGGTCTGCCGCTTCGTGATGCCATGTTGGATCTGGTCGAACGTGTGCCGCGCGATGATGTGCGATTTCTCGCAACCGCGATTCTGCTGCAGAAAGAGACCGGCGGAAACTTGGCGGTGATTCTCGACAAAACCGCCGCTCTCGCGCGCGAGAGGGCGCGGCTTCGCGGGCAGCTCAATATTTACACCGCTCAGGGGCGAATCACCGGCTGGATCCTGTGCATTGCGCCCTTCATCATGTTCGGACTGATCAGTTTGGTGAACTGGAATTACGAAAAGACCCTCTTCACTGAGCCGCTGGGACTGAAGATCATCTATTTTGGGATGGCGATGATGGTGATTGGTATTCTCGTCATCCGCAAGATCATCGATATAAAGATGTAATTTATGACGCCGATGACCATCGTACTCGCGTTAGCCTCTTTCGTGGGCTTCCTGCTGCTGTTCCTGCTCATGCTGCCGCGGTCCACCGCGCAAAGCGCCCTGTTGGAACAAGTCACCCGCGATGCGCGGGGGGCCGCTCAGGAGAAAACCGCCCGCTCCTGGCGCTTGGATACCGATCTTCTGGCCAAACCTTTTTCGGCGATTCGCAAGCTGATGACTCCCGCGCCTGATGCAGAGCTGGTCCGCCGGCTGATGCTCGCGGGCTACAAAAAGCCAGCGCATGCCGACATTTTCCTTGGGGCCAGGTTGGCGGTTCCCGCTGCCTTGGGAATCTTGGTTACATTGGTCGTCAGCAGCAACGTGATCTTCTACTTCCTGCTGGCCGTGGTGCTGGGGTTCTTCTTCCCAGATTTTTGGCTTTCGCATGCCATTAACAAGCGGCGAGAGAAACTCCGGTTGAGCCTTCCTGACGCGCTAGATTTGTTGGCCATCTGTATGGAGGCCGGACTGGGCTTGGATCAAGGAATCGTGCGCGTTGGCCAGGAACTGCATGTAAGTCACCCGGAACTGAGCGAAGAGTTTCTCCAGATCAACTTTGAGCAGCGCGCTGGCATGCAGCGAATTGCGGCGTGGAAGTCTTTCGCCGACCGCGCCGATTTCGAAAGCGTCCGTTCGTTTGTAGCCATGCTGGTGCAGACAGAACGCTTTGGAACCCCGCTCTCCAAGTCACTGGGGAATTTCTCCGATGCGCTGCGAACTCAGCGTCGGCAACAGGCGGAAGAAAGAGCGGCCAAGACAACTATTAAACTCGTTCCACCACTGGTGTTTTTCATCTTCCCCAACATAGCCATCACAACCGTGGTCCCGGCAATTCTTACGGTTATGAAGAACATAGGACATATCGTGGAGTAACTTGAGCGTAGTTAAATCCCCTATGAGGTGAACAAAGCATGGACAACGTCACACTGATTCGAATCGTATCCGGAATTCTAGCAGTCGTGGTGCTCTTCATTCTGATCTACAGAATGAAGAAAAAAGCGCCGAGATAACCGAAAACCTGAAACAAGCTTCAACGCCCCATTGAAGAAGGCATTCATGGCTCAAAGAGATCGCTACGTGTTTGTGTACAACAAGACGAAGGAGACTTTTCTTGCCTTTCGGGTTAAGATCGCCGACTCGATCTTCAGCCGGCTGATCGGCCTGTTGGGCAGGCGATCTCTTACGCCTGACAGCGGGGTATGGATTTGCCCCGCTAACGCGATTCACACCGTCGGCATGCTGTTCTCGTTCGACCTGGTTCTGATCGACAAGGACTTCAAAGTTGTCGGTCTGCGGGAGATGATTCGGCCTTTCAAGATTACACGGCCGAATTTTCGCGCGGAAAGTGTTTTGGAGCTTCCCTCGCACAGCATCTTCAGAAGCCGCACCGAGGTGGGGGATCACTTGGTGATTGAGCGCTACGAAGCCAAGAAGTGTCCCAAACCTGAGCCGGTGGAAATTCCCGAAGTGCAGCTGGCTTCGAGTCCGGCGCCAAGTCAGAAGGTCGAGGACAGGAAGCAGATGATCATGTAGGTGGTCTTGTGGGCTATCCTGCTTCATCACGCCCCTGACTTTGCACGAACTGCAGTGGCGCGTTACCGTGAGAGAGGACGGGCGCGGTCTCTTGCCGAGGACCTCTTGATTCCGTCGCCTATGCTGCCTTTGTCGATCTGCCTAGCTCGGCAAATAATTGGCGGATGCGCTCGCGTCTTTTTTCGTAGTCGCGCTGCTCTGCCGGAGTTGTCTCCCCAAGGGTGCGCCTTCTAAAAAACTCGACCTGCTGCTCAAATAGTTGAGCCAGATCGATCTTGATGCGCGAATTTCTAGCGGTCTCCATTCAAGCAGCACTCTTCTGAAGATCGGCGAAATGGTATCGGCTGGTCACCCCGCAGTTCGGACATACCATCTTCCCGTCCTCTTCAGCCATTTGCATTAACAATACTGTAAAAGAGTGACTGCAGTTCTTGCAGGAGAGGGCAATTTCCAGATCGGCCATGGCGGGCTCCTCCCTGCTCACTTCTAAGGGCACAGAGAGCAGACGACCTGCACGAAAGTATAGCCGAATTTCAAGCCGCTGGCTTGGCTTTTAGGCGTGACTGGACACCGCTAACGAATCCTCCCCCAAAAATTGCGCGATTCCTGGCGGCAGCGAGCCGACCATACGCAGATGTGTCATATACCCAAGCGCCAGCGCAACCTGCAACAAGCCTCGAGATCGCACCGCAATGCGGGATCAGCGGCTGGGTGCAAACAAATACATGGTGGCAGTGATGATACTGTGGGCTCGCTCTGTCCCTGTCGTCAACGGGTTAGGCAGATCTTCGAAAATGTGACCAATCTGCCCCACCGGACATCTGATCCACATGCCTGTTGCCACGGTTCCGACGCTACCCTCTTTCGCCGAGCTTGAATCCGCTGCCGAGCTCGTCCACCGGTTCGTGCCACCGACGCCGCAGTACTCGTGGCCTCTGCTTAACCAGCGCGCCGGATGCGAAGTGTGGATGAAGCACGAAAACCACACGCCCGT
>WNFO01003316.1_pt1 | contig 16257 bp, 17 predicted proteins | sample 5400251 | NCBI WGS metagenome assembly WNFO01 (sample SAMN13153354, study PRJNA577476) | soil metagenome | isolation source: 100 cm saprolite under Madrone tree | place: USA:California | collected 2016-06-14 | reverse complement strand
CAGCCCGGTGGCGACCGGTTTCCTGCGACCCGCCGGTCGGTGATCGAGGCGGTACGCAGCATCGACGCCGAAGAACGCGAACGGGCATTGGAAACGCTTTGTGCGGCATACTGGAAACCCGTCTATAAATACGTACGCTGGCGTTGGAACCGTCCGGCCGATGCGGCCCAGGATCTCACCCAGGGCTTTTTTGCGGAATTGCTGGAACGGGAGCTGCTCGACAATTTTGATCCGAAGAAAAGCCGGTTGCGAACCTATCTGCGCATTTGTGTGGACAGCTTTGTCATGAATGAAGACAAAGCCGGACGGCGGCAAAAGCGCGGCGGAAGCATCCCGCACATCGCGCTTGATTTCGCGGCCGCGGAAGACGAATTCGGCGCCACGGTGATGGATCCCGCTTCCATTCCCTCCCCCGAATCGCTCGAAGAGTTCTTTGAAAAGGAGTGGGTGCGAAGCCTTTTCACGCTGGCGGTGGAGGACTTGCGCGAATTATGCGAGCAGCGCGAGCGCACGCGCAGCTTTCGCTTATTCGAGGCCTACGATCTCGAGGGCAACGAAAAGATTTCCTACGAGCAACTTTCGAACGACTATGGCCTCCCCGTGACCGACGTGACCAATGCACTGGCGTGGGCCCGCCGCGAGTTTCGAAAAATCGCTCTCGACCGGCTCCGCGAGCTCTGTTCGGCTGGGATGCGAAATGAAATTTCTTTCGGACAGCGCTCTCGAAAGATTGCGTGAAGGCGCCGAGGCTCCCGATCTCGGAGGCACGCGTTATCGCTTGCTGGAGCGCATCGCGCGCGGCGGCATGGGCGTTGTGTACGCCGCGGAAGATGAAAATCTCCAGCGACGCGTGGCCTTGAAAGTTCTCGATGTGCCGGGAAGTGACGGCGATCTCGCCAATCGTCTCATCCGCGAAGCCCGCGTGCTGGCCGCTCTCGAGCATCCCGGCATCGTGCCCGTTCATGATGTGGGAACCCTCGCTGACGGCCGCGTCTTCTACACGATGAAACCGCGAATGTCATGGTCGGTCCGTTCGGCGAAGTCCTGGTAATGGACTGGGGACTCGCCAAAATTCTTCGCCCCGCCGATTCCGACGCCTCTCGCGTTGCCGATCCCGAAGCAACAATTTTCGAGAAGCCGAACCAACCCGCTACCTCCGGAGATGTCACCCAAATCTCTGCTGTAACCGGACACGGCACGGTGATGGGCACGCCCGGCTACATGTCTCCGGAACAAGCGCGCGGCGACGTTGAACACTTGGATGCGCGCAGCGACATTTATTCGCTCGGTGCGCTGCTGCGGTTCTTGCTCACCGGAAAACCGGAAGGTACAACCGCACCTGACAAATCACTGGCGGCCATTTGCGCCAAGTCGACGGCGACGTCTCCGGCAGAGCGCTATCCCAGCGTCCAAGAAATGGCGCTGGACATTTCGCGCTATTTGGACGGTCTTGCGGTCGGAGCCCACCGCGAGTCGGTTTTTGAGAAGGTCGGGCGCTTTTACCGCCGCTATCGGTTCTTTATCTTGTTGATTGCAGCGTACTTGGCGATGCGCGTCCTGATTTTGCTTTTTATGCACAGATAGGGCTAAAGAAATTTGGAGACATGTTGTAAAGAACGGTAGAAGGCAGATCGGAACGGAGGATGTGATGAACAAGGTGCTGCTGGGGCTTCTGCTCGGGGCATTGTTGGGGGCGATTGATGGCGGGTCGGCCTGGTTCACGCCGGCTGTGCGAGCGCAATTGGCGGGAATCATCTTCGGGTCCACGATCAAGGGATTGATCGCGGGAGTAGCCGCAGGCATTTTTGCGCGCAAGGTGAATTCCGTGCCTCTTGGCATTCTATTCGGCCTGGCCGTGGGATTCGTCCTCGCATATATCGTGGCGTATATGCAGCACGGCTATTATCTCGAAATCATTTTGCCCGGCAGCATCGTGGGAATGATTGTGGGTTACGCGACGCAACGTTACGGTGCTGCAGCAACGCCGGCGACGCGCTAGCAAACAACCAATTGGAGGCGACAATTCCGTTCGTTTAAACCAGGAGGAGATCCATGTCTCGAGTCATCCATTTTGAAATACCGGCGGTCGATCCCGACCGCGCCGCGAAGTTTTATCAGAAAGTTTTCGCATGGAAATTCGACAAGTGGGCCGGGCCAATGGAGTACTGGATGGTGACCACCGGTGCGGAGGGAACCCCGGGGATCAATGGCGGCCTGATGAGGAACACCAATGTTAAGACCACCACCAACACGGTTGGTGTGGAATCCGTCGATGCAGCTATCAAGGCGGCGACGGACGCAGGGGGAAAACTGGTGATGCCCAAAACTCCGATTCCTGGCGTCGGTTACTTTGCGTACTGCGAAGACACGGAAGGGAATCTCTTCGGCGTGATGCAGGCCGACAAGAGTGCGAAGTAAAAGCGGCGCAGGTGCAATCGCGCTTTCATGGGAGTCAGCAATGAGCCTCACGAAACCGGTGCTGGGACTCGCCGTAGGAGGAGCTCTCGGACTTCTTGATGGCTTGAGTGGATTTCTCGAGCCGTCCCTTGCCCCGGTCATGGGTAGCGTGATCACGTTCTCTTTGCTGAAGGGATTGGTCGCGGGAATCGCCACCGGATATGTTTCGCAGCGAGTCCACTCCATGCTGCTCTGCCGGGAATGCTGCTCGGCGCAATCGTGGGATTTGCAACGCAAAGGTTCGGGCGTGCGAAGCAATCGGCTATCGCTGCTCAATGAGTTCTTTGGTTCAAGTAGTTGAATTTCGAGAACGGTTCAAACGAGGCTTGAAAGGAGAATAATCGATGAAAGGCTTGGCGAGAATTCTGACTATGCTGCTGTTGAGTGCGGGCATTATGCCCATTCCAAATCCTGCAGGAGGCGGTGGCGCGGAAGCGTTCGAGAAGCTGAAAGCGCTAGTGGGACACTGGGAGACCGACAAATCAAACATGAACAAGGCCTCGCTGGACATGGAGCTGACGTCCGGGGGCACGGCGGTCCTCGAGAAGTTCCACATGGTCGAAAACGGCAACCCTGTGGAAATGACCACGCTGTACTACCTCGATGGCGACCAGGTGAAGCTGACGCACTATTGCATGGCCGGCAACCAGCCGACCATGAAGGGATCATATGCTCCCGAGACGAAGACCATTACGTTTGATCTGGTCAGCATCTCGAACTTGAAAAGCCCCGATGACGGTCACATGCATCACGCGGTGTATACGTTTATCGACAGCAATCATTTCAAGACCACCTGGACGTTCCGCAAGGAACAAAAGGACGCGTTCACCGAAGACGTAACGTACGTCCGCACGAAGTAAGACATTTTCCGCGAAGTGGTGCAAAGGGTGTTCCGATTGGGTCGGAACGCCCTTCGTGTTTGTGGAACATGTAAAATAGTCCGGCATCGAATGAGTGCTGTGAATTGACTGCTGGCTAGGAGCAATACCATGAGCTTTGCGCCGTTTGCCGGACAAAAGTATCTGAATCTCGAAACGTTCAAGAAAAATGGCACCGGTGTGAAAACACCGGTCTGGTTTGCCGCGGACCCCTCGGCGAGTCTCGATTCGAACGGCGCGAAACTATATGTCTACACCATCGGCGTTTCCGGAAAAGTGAAACGCATTCGCAACAACCCGCACGTGAAAATCGCACCATGCGACATGCGCGGCAGAGTGCTTGGCGAATGGACGGAAGCTCGCGCTGAAATTGTCACCGGCGAAGAGGATGCTCGCGGAACGCAATTGCTCAAAAACAAATATTTTCCTTGGAAACAGTTGCTGGATTTCTTCGCTAAGTTCCGGAGGCGCGATCACACCGTATTCGTGCTCCGTCCCACCTGAAAGAAGCTCTACCGGGGCCAGAGCCAGCCAAATGTACCAGCGGTTAGCAAACTGTAGACCAGGCCATCAAACACTTCTTTGAGGACCATGCTCCAGGGCTGGCCCTTCCAGATGCCGTTGACCAAGGGCCCCAGACCGAAAGCAAGGAATGCAGCAGTGCCCGCGACGCGAAACACGCCCAGATAGGGTGCGCCGGGCATGACGGTGCGTCCCGTCAGATAAGCAACGAAAAAACCGACCAGCAGGCAATAAGCGAACCACATCCCGAGGAACTTTGGCATCGCCACTGGCCCGCTGGGATACACGGTCATAAACCCGACCGGTCCCTGCTTGTATTTTTCCTGCATGGCGGGCGTGTTCATGTCCTTATGCGTGCAAAAAGGGAAATGATAGAGCCCCGGCGTCAAGCCGGCCGGGCGCAAGGTGGCAAGAACTTTGTCCTCTTCGGGAAGCTGCCGGTAATCGCTGGTGTGATACTTCAGCACCATATGGATGACAGAGCTGGCCACGAACACGATGACGGCCGAGAGCAGGATGGGGAGCAAAAGTGCGGTGAGAGAAATCATGCGTTGCCTCCTTGTATGCAAAGTATGCAAACGTGAATGAGGAAATTTACGCGTGAAGCTACCGCCGAATAGCGCCGCGGTCAAGCGTTTTTCTCTGCGCTCGCCGGGCTCTTCGCCAGGCGGGCGCAGAATTGGCCCTCATCTAGTCCACCATCGCGAGCAAACCGCGGTTGATATAGAATGGGGCTGCTTCCGATCTCAGTGAAGGAAATCCCGATGAAAAAACTGACTTTGCGGCGGGTTCGAATCCGTTCGCTCGTCTTCACATCTCTGATCCTCGCTTCCACGTGCGCCGTAGCGGCGGACGACAATTCCCCCTCGCTTCCGGCGCCGCCGGTGGCCAAGAAAGTTCCCAAGATCACAGAGATCAACGGCCGCACGCTGACAGACAACTACTTTTGGCTGCGCGAGAAGAAAAATCCCGATGTGAAAGCCTATCTCGACGCCGAGAATGTCTACACCGATGCGGTAATGAAGCCGACCGAAGGATTGCAGAAAAAGCTCTATGACGAAATGTTGAGCCGCATCAAGGAAACGGACGTCGAGGTTCCTTACAAGGAGGGCGGCTATTTCTACTATTTGCGGACCGAAGCCGGTAAGCAATACGGGATTCGTTGCCGGAAAAAGGGCAGCATGGATGCACCGGAAGAAGTCGTGCTGGACGTAAATGAACTGGCAAAAGGGCAGAAGTTCATGTCGCTCGGAGCGTATAACGTCAGCGACGACGGCAATCTCCTGGCGTACACGACGGACAACACCGGATTCCGCCAGTTCACGCTGGCTGTAAAGGATTTGCGCACCGGCAAATTGCTGGCCGACCACGCCGAGCGCGTCGATTCCCTCGCCTGGGCGAACGACAATAAAACTATTTTCTATACCATTGAAGACGAGGTGTCCAAGCGGTCCTATCGGATGTATCGCCACAACGTCGGCACCGCCGGCCCCGATGCCTTGATCTACGAAGAAAAAGACGAACGGTTTGATATTGGCACCGGCAAGACGCGCAGCAAAGCCTACTTATTGCTCATCTCCGGCAGCCACACCACCAGCGAGGCGCGTTACATTCCCGCCGATCAGCCCATGGCCGAATGGAAAGTCATGGAGCCTCGTAAACAGGACGTCGAGTACTACCCCGACCATAACGGCGATTTTTTCTATATTCGCGTGAATGACACGGGTCGCAATTTCCGCCTGGTCAAGGCGCCGGTTTCGGATCCCAGCAGCAAAAATTGGCGGGAAGTCGTGCCTCATCGCACCGATGTCATGCTCGATGATACGGACTTCTTCAAGAACTATTACATCTCCTACGAACACGAGAAGGGATTGCCGCAAATTCGCGTCACCAACCTGCAAAGCGGAGACTCGCGGCGCCTCGAATTTCCGGAGCCGGCTTACGACGACTATCCGTATGTGAATCGTGAATACGATACGACCAAATTCCGCTACGGCTACCAATCCTTCATCACTCCCCAGTCGGTCTTTGAGTATGACCTCGCAAGCGGCAGTTCCACGTTGCTCAAGCAGAAGGAAGTGCCCGGCGGCTATGACCGCACGCGCTATCAAGTAGAGCGAATTTATGCCACGGCGTCCGATGGCGTGAAGATTCCGATCACCGTCGTGCGCCTGAAGAGCGCCAAGCTGGATGGCAAAGGTCCGCTGTACCTGACGGGCTACGGCTCTTACGGATATCCTTACGACATCCGCTTCAACTCCAACCTCTTCAGCATGGTCGATCGCGGCGTGGTCGCCGCGGTGGCGCACATTCGTGGCGGTGGTGAAATGGGCAAGGCCTGGCACGATGACGGGCGCATGATGCACAAGAAAAACACTTTTACCGACTTCATTGCCTCCGCGGAATTCCTTCTTGCGCAAGGATACGGTTCGAAGGACCGTCTGGTGATCGAAGGAAGAAGCGCCGGCGGCCTCTTGATGGGCGCGGTCTTGAACATGCGGCCGGATTTGTTTCACGCCGCGCTGGTTGGCGTTCCGTTCGTGGACGTCATGAACACCATGCTCGACGAATCTCTGCCTCTGACCGTCAGCGAATTTGAGGAGTGGGGCAACCCCAAGCAAAAACCCGCTTTCGATTACATGATTACCTACTCGCCGTACGACAACATTGAGCCGAAGAACTATCCCAACATGCTGGTGAGGACCTCTTTCAACGACAGCCAGGTGATGTACTGGGAGCCGGCCAAATACGTCGCCAAGATGCGCGCGACCCGGACGGATCACAATATTATGATCCTGAAAACCAACATGAACCCTGCCGGACACGGCGGCGCCTCCGGACGTTACGACCGCCTGCATGAGACCGCATTTGATTACGCCTATTTTCTGACGCAGATGGGAATTCAAGACTGACTGCCCTACGGTCGAGCCTGCCTGCAACAATCAGAGCGTTGCGCGTGTTCGGAAGAAGCGCAACACTGCCGCCTCGCCTAAGGCGATCCTGTGAATTTTTCTTCACGCTGATGTTCCCGATTGTGTTTAGAATAGAAGCGCCGGCCTATTCAGTGGGAGGTCGAATCGTTCCCAGGCGATTCAAGGTTCCAAACAACGCCTTCCTGGGAGTCTAAAAATGAAAATGCAAAGCGCAGTGCGCAGGGCCGCTTTCTGCCTTGCCTTGTCCCGGCTGATTATCCCTTTTGCGGTCCACGCTCAAAACCAGGTGTTGGGGGAACTGCAATTGGTCGGAAAGACCAAGGCGGATAAGACATCTGGAGTTTGGGTCGATGGCCAGTACGTCGGCTACGTCAATGAGTTGAAATCCGACAACAAAATCCTGCTTCTGCCCGGTGAACATGAGATTGCCGTTCGTCAGTCCGGGTATACGGATTTCCGGCAGAAGGTCGTCGTGGAACCGCATAAAAAAGTAGTCCTGCAGGTTGTCATGCTGAAGGATCCACGGACTCACCTTCCTCAAGTCACGTCTCAGATCAAGTTGCAAGTGACGCCGGAGAGAGCCGCCGTTTTTGTGGACGATGCCTTCGCGGGAACGGTTGGCGAATTCAGCGGCGCGGGGCATGGCATGCTCGTCAGCGCCGGGAAACACCGGATTAAGATTGCTCTTCCCGGATATCAGGAGTTCGACACGGAAGTCAGCTTGCTGGCGCGGCAGAAAATCACCATCAAGACGGACTTGCTTCCAGGAAGCATCGCGCAGGCCGGAGCCTCAATAAAACAAAACTAGGTGGAATCTGCAGGCACGTTCTTTTCGCCGAACTCACGCTAGCCGGTATTGTGCCCTAGTTGCGAGCCGTTACAGCAGCGTGGCTGGAAGAAGCGAGAGACCGGAGCGAATCGCTGTAAGGCGCGCGGGCGACTCCGCGTTCGGTGAAGATGGCGGCAATGTAGCGCGCGGGAGTGACATCAAACGCAGGGTGGGCAGCGTTGACGTCTGGCGCGATTCGCATACCCTGGAAATGCGTGACTTCGGCGGCGGAGCGCTCTTCGATGGGAATGTGCTCACCATCAGGAATAGATAAATCAAAAGTGGAGACGGGTGCGGCGATATAGAAGGGGACGTTGTTCTCTTTCGCAAGAACAGCGATCTGGTACGTCCCAATTTTGTTGGCAGTGTCGCCGTTAGCGGCGATGCGATCGGCCCCCGTGACAATGGCGCCAACCTTCCCCAATTTCAAAAAGTGGCCGACCATATTGTCGGTAATGAGCGTAAGGGGGATGCCGCCCTTGTGCAGTTCCCACGCGGTGAGCCGCGCGCCTTGAAGATAGGGGCGCGTTTCGGGAACGAGCACATGGAGCTTTTTCCCCTGCTCGAACGCGACGCGAATCACGCCGAGAGCGGTGCCAATGCCGCCCGTGGCGAGCGCGCCGGCGTTGCACTGCGTCATCACCTGGCCTTCGCGCGGCATGAACTCCGCGCCGAAGCCGCCGATTGCCTCGTCGGTCGCTTTTTTTTCGAGATGGACTTGCTTCGCCTCGTCCACCATCCCCTGCCGGATTTTGCCCAAGTCGGAGGTCGCCGCCGTCAATTCCGCGAAGCGGCGCTTCATGCGCTCCAGCGCCCAGAAAAGATCCACCGCGGTAGGGCGCGTTTTTGCAAGCGCTTCGCAAATTTCCGTGAATTCAGCGCGGAGAGCTTCCACCGATCTTGCGCCAGAATGCAAAACGCCGAGAGCCGCGCCCATCGCCGCCGCCACGCCGATCGCCGGAGCGCCGCGAATGACCATTTCGCGGATCGCCTTGGCAACTTCCCGATAATCCGCGTAGGTATACGAGATTTCCTCACCAGGAAGCCGGCGCTGGTCCAGCATGACCACGCCGCGATCTGTCCATTCGATGGGTTGCGCTACGTACATGCGGTCGATGTCCTCACCAAATCCAATTGTAACGAAGCCAGCGAAGGAACACGAATCGAGTCATGCGCGATTCAGTGGCCCGGAGGCATGTGCGTGAATCCGCGTGTGGCGATGATGGAAGTGACAGCAATCATGGAATTGTAGCCGAGGTGAAGAAGGAAACTCGCGACCACGGTGCCGGTCCAGGCGCGGGCGAAGGTAAAAATAACGCCAACGAGAACAAGCAGGCTGACCAGCCCCCAGTTCCCTCCGAGCTGAGGAGCATGCACGAGCCCGAAGAGGAAGCCGGTCAGCAAGATGCTGAAGACCATGCCGGCGCGGATGGTGCGCGGAGATTCCATACCGAAGAACTCCGCCACGGCAGCGAAAATACGCGCCAACACCGGATATAAGTAACCTCGAAAAATAGTCTCTTCCACAAGTGGCGCGACGAATACAGCCATACCCATCAGAAGGATCGCACCCTCGCGGCTCTTGAAAAATTCCTGTATGGGAGCGTGCTCCACATCCTTGACGCGCGAGCTGGCAATCACAACGAAGATGGACAAGCCGCAGCCGCAGAGAAAATACATCCACGGGCTGCCCTTGCCTCCGCCGAGATCGGGGTTGAGTCTCTTCCAGCCGAGAGAACGCCAGAAAGGGGAATCCCGCAAGACCCCGAGCGTGACGTACAAAAACAAAATGATCAGCGCAAACCAAAGAACATTCGTGCCGACGATGAGCCTGGGATCGGACTCGAACAGGTGTTTGAGTTGCTTCTGCGAGAGGTGCCCGTTCGCGGAAAAATAAGCCAGGACGACGATAGCGATTGTGAGTTGACTGGTGATGGCAAAAAGGACAAAGACCAAAAGGTGCGGCCAGGACCAGGAAATGCGTAAGTCTTCCGGCAAATTGGAGGGCGGCGTAGAGGCCACGGGAGAAACGACGAGGTAGGAAAGAGGGTCACCCCCCAGTGGCTGAGCGATGATTGGCTGAGCGCCCGGCTCCTCCCCTGTCGATCCCCCCGGCTGGTCGGACGAAAACGGTGCGTGAGGATTTTCTTCCGGAGGCTTCAGCGGATTGTCCTCGAAGAGGCTCATCGTGTTCCAGCGTGGCGTTTCTTGCGTTTCTTGGGCCACCCGGCGGCCAGCGCGGCGGCGACGAGCGGCAACAGTAGCTCGTGGTGCCCAGTGATGGCATAGCCGTGCGACGCGGGTCCGCTGCGGTCCTGGGCGGAGGCGGTAGGACGCTTCACTACATTCTGCAACGGACGATAGTGCTGGATAAAGTCGAAGTTCGCAGTAGTAATGGGGCGCAGCGGGACGCTGAGATTGCGAACGACGGAAACGGCTTTCAGAAAAATTTCGGGTAGAAGAACCGCGGAGCCCCAATTGAGATAAACGCCGCCGGGATGCATCTGCTGAACGAGCGCGCAGAACAAACGGAAGTCGCGATACGTGGCATCGCCAAGTGCAGCGCCGTCCGCGGCGGGATGCATGTGCGGGATGTCCGTGCCGATGGCGAGATGAATGGTCACGGGGATCCGGTGTTTGTACGCGGCTACGAGGATGCTGGAATCCGCGTGTTTCACTTCGATGATGCCGCTCGATAGAAATTGCCCAGCCGCTTCACCGTAACCGATGCGGATGCGGTGCGAAAGCTTCGCAATTTCGTTTAAGTACTTTCCCGTTTCTTCGGCCATTCCGAATTGGCCCTTGCCGAGCCCGGCTTCGACGTCTTCGGAAGTATTTCCCGCAAGGGCGATTTCAAAATCGTGGATGAGCGCGGCGCCGTTCATCGCGATTCCAGTGACGAAGCCGCGCTTCATCAGATCGATCAAGACAGGACCGAGGCCGACCTTAATGACGTGTCCGCCGATGCCCCAGAGGATGGCTCTGCGCTGTTTGCGCGCAATGTGAATCGCGCTGAGGAGATTGCGAAGATCTTCCGCCGCAAGAATGTTGGGCAGTGAATCCAGGAATTTTGTAAGCGACGCATTCGCGCCAGTCGGCTTCGCAAAACCTCGGACGCTGACTTTGCTCTTGCGCGAGGCGAGCGGATATGTGTGCACCGCGCCAAGCGTTAGCGGCTGGATGGAATAGATGCTCATTGAGACGGGGATACTCTAACCCGCACGGCGCCTAACACCAAGCGAACGAGAGACTGACCTCCGTGAGGTGCGAGGCCAAAATTTCCACAAGGACGCTACGCCTACAGCAATTGCAATGGCCCCGCCGACTAGGAGCCCGCAAAAGTATGCATCAATTTCATCAGGGTCATTTGGTGGGGGACCGAAACGGCTCCACAGGTACGAGCCTCCCAGAAATCCTCCGAGCCCAAATAAACATGCCATGATTAAGGAAAAGAGCACCGACGCTGCTGCGCGCCAATTACTTCGAGTTGCCATTGTGGTGACCATTGTTAGTCACGCCGAGGACGCGGGCGAGAACCCGGCCGGTGTAGGATTTTTTTGTGCGGGCGACGAGCTCGGGCGGGCCCTGAGCGACGATGCGGCCGCCGCCTTCGCCGCCTTCGGGGCCGAGGTCGATGATCCAGTCGGCTTGCTTAATAACGTCGAGGTGGTGCTCGATGATGAGCACGGTGTTGCCCAGATCGACGAGGCGCTGAAGAACGTCGAGGAGTTTTCGCACGTCGTCGAAATGCAGGCCGGTGGTGGGTTCGTCGAGAATGTAGAGCGTGCGGCCGGTCTGGCGTTTCGAGAGCTCGCGGGCCAGCTTGATGCGCTGGGCTTCACCGCCGGAAAGCGTGGTGGCGGATTGGCCGAGAGTGACATAGCCAAGGCCAACTTCGACGAGAGTCGAAAGTTTTTGCTGAATTTGTGGAATGTTCTCGAGAAGTTTAAGCGCGTCGGAAGAAGGCAAATTCAAAACGTCGCTGATGGAATGACCCTTGTATCGGACGGCGAGGGTTTCCGAATTGTAGCGGCGGCCACGGCAGACTTCGCACATCACGTAAACGTCGGGAAGAAAATTCATCTCGATGCGGCGGAGGCCGTCTCCCTGGCAGGCTTCGCACCGGCCGCCCTTCACGTTGAAGCTGAAGCGGCCGGCGCGGTAGCCGCGCTCGCGCGATTCGGGGAGCATGGCAAAGAGATCGCGGATAGGCGCGAAGACACCGGTGTAGGTGGCGGGATTGGAACGCGGAGTGCGGCCGATCGGGGCCTGATCGATTTCGATGACTTTATCGATTTGATCGGCGCCGAGGATTTCGCGATGCGCGGCGGGCGCTTCGGAAGAACGATAGAGTTTTTGCGCGAGAGCGCGATAAAGAATGTCGTTGACGAGAGTGGATTTACCGGAGCCGGAAACGCCGGTGACGACCGTGAGCAAGCCAAGCGGCAGCGTAATGTCCACGTCCTTCAGATTGTTCGCGCTCGCGCCAAGAATCTGTATGGCTTTTCCATTGGGACTGCGGCGCTTTTCGGGAATAGAAATTCTTGCGGCGCCGCTGAGATACTGTCCCGTGAGCGATTCGGCAGTGGCTTCGATTTGCGCCGGCTTGCCCTGGGCGACAAGGTAGCCGCCGGCGTTGCCGGCGCCGGGGCCAAGGTCGACCACGAAATCGGCGCGGCGGATGGTGTCTTCGTCGTGCTCGACCACGAGGACAGTGTTACCGAGATTGCGCAAATGTTCGAGCGAGCCGAGAAGGCGCGCATTGTCGCGGGCGTGCAAGCCTATGCTGGGCTCATCGAGAACGTAGAGAACGCCGCGAAGGCGCGAACCGATTTGCGTGGCGAGGCGGATGCGCTGGGCTTCGCCGCCGGAGAGCGTAGCCGCGGAACGGTCGAGGCTCAGATAACCAAGGCCCACAGCGAGCAGAAAATCGATGCGCTCGGAAACTTCTTCGAGCGGACGAGCGGCGATTTCCTTTTGGCGCTCCGTGAGTTGCGCAAGAATTTTGTCGACCGCGGGCCGTGCGGCGCTGAGCGCGAGCGCGGTGAAATCGGCGATGGACAAGCCGCCGAGCTTGACCGCGAGCGATTCGGGGCGGAGGCGCTTGCCGTGGCAGACGGCACAGAGCGTCGCGGACATGTACTGCGTGATCCACTCGCGATAGGAATCGGAGTTGGACTCTTCGAAATTTCTTTCGAGAAATTTCAGGATACCTGGGAAACGGAAGCCCTTTTCGGGTTTGGACTTCTTGCCTGCTGATCCATTCTCGCCTGACGCGCTGCCGTTCGACGGCGGATAGCCATACAAGAGCATGTTCTGAACGCGCGCGGGAAATTTTTCGAACGGCGTTTCGAGGTCGAAGCCGTGCGCATAAGCGCCGAGTTCGAGCGTGCGCTTGAGGATTGCCGAGCCGGAGCCTGGGCCGAGCCCGCCATCGAAGAGCGGCCGCGTCCAATCGGTGATGATCTTGGACGGATCGAAATCGTATTTCGAGCCCAGTCCGTTGCACGCGGGGCAGGCGCCGTAGGGCGAATTGAAACTGAACGAGCGCGGTTCAAGCTGCGGAACGGAGATGCCGCAATCGGGGCAAGCGAGCTTTTCCGAGAGAGTGTGCTCTTTTCCTCCGACGATGGCGACGGTGACGAGTCCGCTCGCTAATTTTAGCGCGGTGGCGATGGACTGCTCGAGCCGCGCGGCGATGCCTTGCTTGACGAGCAGGCGGTCGATCACGATTTCGATGGTGTGGTTCTTCCGCTTGTCGATGATCGGAAGTTCATCAAGCTGGAAAAGTTCGCCGTTGATGCGCACGCGGACGTAACCATCGTGCGCGAATTTGTCGAGCTCTTTTCTAAACGCGCCCTTTCGCCCTCGGACGATGGGCGCCAGGATCATGACGCGGTCGTCGGGCTTGCAGATTTCGCCGTGCAGGATGGACTGCACAATCTGCTCGCTGGACTGGCGCGTGATGGGCTTGCCGCAATTCGGGCAATGCGGCACGCCAACGGTCGCGTAGATCACACGGAGGTAATCATAAATTTCCGTGATAGTACCGACGGTGGAGCGCGGCGAACGCGTCGTCGTTTTCTGCTCGATAGCGATCGAGGGCGAAAGGCCTTCGATCACGTCGACTTCGGGCCGCTCCATCTGGTCGAGGAACTGCCGCGCGTAAGCGGAGAGCGATTCGACGTAACGGCGCTGGCCTTCGGCGTAAATCGTATCGAAAGCGAGCGAAGATTTGCCGGAGCCGGAGAGGCCGGTGATGACCGTAAGGCTGTTCCGGGGGATTTCAACGCTGATGTTCTTGAGGTTGTGCTGGCGCGCGCCCCGGATTACCAGTTTGGTCAGGCCCATGAGACGAAGACGCTCCCTCCACAGGAGCCCTGGCGCTCAGTAGGTACACTGAGCCCAAGATAACTTCTCACAATAGCAGGAGCGAAAGAAGCAGGTCAAGAAGCCCTCTGGCATGGAAGAGCCTACTCACTTCGTATCCCGCTAGTGGAGTTGAAGTGGGTGGGTCCGAAGAGGCGGAAGAAGATGGCGGCCCGGCTTGACACGGGCTGCATGCCCGCCTAGTCTGAAGAATCATGGAAGTCCGATTCACTCCCGAAGAGGAAGCGCGTCTCGCCAGAATTGCCACGCAGGAAGGCGTGGACCCAGCAGAACTGGTGAAGGATGCGGCCCTCCGGCTGCTGGAAGATGACACACGCTTTCGGGCAGGCGTCCGAAAGGGCATCGAGCAGGCCGACCGAGGTGAGTTCATCGAAGAAGAAGAAATGGACGCCCGCGTTAAACGAATGTTCCAGCCGTGATGCGGATTCGCTGGACGCGCGCAGCCGCGGAAGACTTGGAGCACATCAAGAATTATCTCACCGAGCACCACCCCCAGTTTGTGCAGTCCACTGTGATCGAGCTTTACGAAACTATTCGCTCCCTGAAGGCCTCATCACGTCGCGGACGACTGGGACGCGAAGAAGGAACTCGCGAACTCGTATTGTCGCGCCTGCCTTATATTGTCGCGTACCGCATCAAGGAGCAGGCCATCGAAATTCTACACATCTACCACGGCGCACAGAACCGTCCTTGAGGCAGCAGGCAAGGAAGCAGATTCCTCGCTTCGCTCGGAATGACAATCCGCGGAAATGTCCCAGCAACCGTCAGAGGCCGGCGTAGGTTTGGCGGCGGAGGAATTGGCCGGCGCCGGGGCGACCGACGAATTTGCCGGCGTCGATGACGGGGCGGCCGCGGGAGAAAACTGTTTTGGGCGCGCCTTTGATCTTGATGCCCTCGAACATGGAATAGTCCACGCGCATGTGGTGGGTTTTAGCGCTGATGATTTCTTCGTGATTGGGATCGAAGATGACCAGGTCGGCGTCGGAGCCAACGGCGATGGTGCCTTTGCGCGGATAGAGGCCAAAGAGTTTAGCGGGCGCGGTTGCAACCAGCTGGACAAAACGGTTCGGCGAAAAATGTTTGCCGTGGACCCCGCCGGTATACACGAGACTCAGGCGGTGCTCGATGCCGGGGCCGCCATTGGGAATCTTGGTGAAATCGTCCTTGCCGAGCTCTTTTTGCTCCTTGAAGCAGAAGGGGCAGTGGTCGGTGGAAACAACCTGCAGAGTGTCTTTGGCGAGGCCTTGCCAGAGCTTTTCCTGGTGCCACTTTTCGCGGAGCGGCGGAGTGAAGACATACTTGGCGCCTTCAAAACCGGGGGCGTCCATATTTTCCAGGGAAAGATACAAGTATTGCGGGCAGGTCTCGGCGTAAGCGGGCAGGCCGCGGTCGCGCGCTTCGCGGACTTTTTCGAGCGCGTCGTTGCAGGAGAGATGAACGATGTAGACGGGCGCGCCGGCCATTTCGGCGAGAGCGATGGCACGGGAAGTGGCTTCGGCTTCGGCGGTGGTCGGGCGCGTGAGCGCGTGATATTTCGGCGCGCGCTTTCCTTCGGCGAGGGCTTGCTGAACGATGACGTCGATGGCGCCGCCATTTTCCGCGTGCATGCAGATGAGGCCGCTGTGTTTGGCGGCCTGGCGCATAGCCTTGAAGATCGAGGCATCATCGAGCATGAAGACGCCCGGGTAGGCCATGAAGAGCTTGAAGCTGGTGACGCCTTCGCGGATGAGCTGGCCCATTTCTTCAAGCTGCGCGGAGCCGAGCTCGGTGATGATGCAGTGAAAGGCGTAGTCGGTGACGGCCTTGTCGTGGGCTTTCTTCATCCAGGTGTCGAACGCCTGGCGGAGGGTTTGGCCTTGGTACTGGATGGCGAAGTCGATGAGGGTGGTGGTGCCGCCGAAAGCGGCGGCGATAGTGCCGGTCTGGAAATCGTCGGCGCTGGTGGTGCCGCCGAAGGGCATGTCGAGGTGCGTGTGGACGTCGATGCCCCCCGGAATGACAAGCATGCCGGTCGCGTCAAGGACGCGCCCCGCGTTCTCCGTGGGAAGTTGGGAGGCGATGGCAGTGACCTTTTCGCCGTTGATGCCGACGTCGGCGAGACAAGTGTCGATGGCGGTTACGACGGTGCCGTTGCGGATTACGGTGTCAAAACGCATCTTGCTCCTCTGAGGAACCAATTTTGTAAGAGTGATTTTGACTGAGTTGGAAACGGATGGGAAGGGGTGAAACCCAGGACCCCCTATACCCC
>WNFO01008813.1_pt1 | contig 16263 bp, 12 predicted proteins | sample 5400251 | NCBI WGS metagenome assembly WNFO01 (sample SAMN13153354, study PRJNA577476) | soil metagenome | isolation source: 100 cm saprolite under Madrone tree | place: USA:California | collected 2016-06-14 | reverse complement strand
CCCTACGGGGACTTTGCACATGCTGCTACCACTCGCCTTGCTTGCGGAGCTTTTTGATTTTGCGCTTGATCAGGTCGCGCTTGAGCATGCTGAGATGTTGGATGAAGAGGATGCCGTTGAGGTGATCGATTTCGTGGCAGAAGGCGCGGGCCAGGAGATCTTCGCCGCGGATTTCGAAGGATTCGCCTTTGGCGTTTTGCGCTTTCACAGTGACAAATTGGGGGCGCAGGACATAACCGCGAAAACCTGGAATCGAGAGGCAGCCTTCCTCTTCGCGCTTTTCGCCTTCGGCGTGAATGATTTCCGGGTTGGCGAGGACGATCTTTGCTTCGGGGTTTTTGCCGCCGGTGACGTCGACCACAGCTACGCGCAGAGAGAGGCCGATTTGCGGGGCGGCAAGCCCGACCCCTGACGCGGCATACATGGAGGCGAACATGTCCTCCGTGAGCTGCTCGAACTCGGCGTCGAATTTGGTTACCGGCGTTGTGGGCTTTTCGAGTATCGGGTCGCCGTATTTGACGATCGGATAGATTTTGCGCGCAGCGGAAACGGTCGCCGGGGCAGCGGCTTGCGTGGCTTCAGAACTCGTCGATTTGTCGGGCATAGTTATCGAAATTCCGCCGCATCTCGGCGAGAGAGTCTCCTCCAAATTTTTGCAGAAAAGCATCGGCGAGCACAAGGGCTACCATCGCTTCGCCGGCGACGCCTGCCGCGGGGACGACACACCAGTCGGAGCGCTCGTAGGCGGCTTGCACGGGCTCCTTGGTAACCATATCGGCGGTGCCGAGGGCACGACGGAGTGTGGAGATGGGCTTGAGGTAGCCGCGGACGATTACGTCTTCGCCGTTGGTGATGCCGCCTTCGAGGCCGCCGGCGCGATTGGAGGAGCGGAGGAAGCGGCGCGCGGATTTATCGTAGGAGATTTCGTCCTGCACTTCGCTGCCGTAGGAGCCCGCGGCGGTGACGCCGGCGCCGATTTCAACGCCTTTGACGGCCTGGATGCTCATTACAGCTTGCGCGAGGCGGCCGTCGAGCTTTTCGTCCCATTGTGCGTGGCTACCCAAGCCGACGGGAACCTTGTGCGCGATGACTTCGAAAATGCCGCCGACGGTGTCTCCGGCTTTGAGGGCGGCATCTACTTCCGCCTTCATTTTATCTTGCACGCCGGAATCAACGCAGCGCAGCGGGGAATCGAGGTCCGCGCTGACCGCCAGGATTTCGTCCCAACTAGCTTTGCGATCTAGTTTCACATGGCCGACTTGCACAGTGTGGCTGGCGATTTCCGTGCCGAATTGGCGCAGCAGCAGCTTGGCAAAAGCAGCGGCGGCTACGCGCGCGGCGGTTTCGCGGGCGGAAGCTCGTTCGAGGATGTACCGGGCGTCGTGGAAGTTAAATTTTAGCGAACCGGCGAGGTCCGCGTGGCCGGGGCGTGGTGCGACGAGTTTCTTGTCCTGGCTAGCCAGATCCGGGGAGTCTTCCACGGGCAGCGCTTTCTCCCAATTGGCCCAGTCGCGATTTTCGATGCGCAGCGCCACGGGAGCGCCGATGGTCTTGCCGTGGCGTACGCCGGCGAAGATGTCGGCGCGGTCTTTTTCGATTTTCTGGCGACCGCCGCGGCCGTAGCCGAGCTGGCGGCGATGGAGTTCGTGGTTGATGAAGTCCAGGTCGACGGGAAGAGACGCGGGCAAGCCCGAGATAAAGGCCAGCAGCGCCTGTCCGTGCGATTCACCGGCAGTGTAGAAGCGCAACATGGGCAATTAGGAACAAGCAGTGTAGCGGCGGTGCGGTTGCGCGTCCAGTGCATGAGGCGGCGCTTGACGTGATTGGCGTTGGCGGTTACGCTTCTGGCTTAGTGTTTGTCTTACAATAGTTTGCGGTTGCTTGCAGTCAACGATAGGGAATTGTGGCAGACACTCCTTTCCAGGTAGCAGGTCGTCAAGCCAAGCCTGTGGAACGCGTTTCCATGGGCGAGGTGCTAACGGACGCATTCAAGCAGTTCCTCGCAAACATCCAAGACTATTCGCGCATGGCGGGCCAGTCGCTGGCCAACCTCGCCACTGGGCCCCGCTATGGGCAGGATATTCTCGAGCAGATGGACGACATCGGCGTGGGGTCGCTGCCTATCGTATTGATGGCCGGCTTCTTCATCGGCGCCGTGATGGTGTTGCAGACGGGGTCGCAGTTCACACGCTTTGGGCAGACGGCGCTAACCGGCGACGTGGTGGCCATTGCGTTGGTGCGCGAACTGGGGCCGACGCTCACGGGAATCCTGGTGGCGGGGCGTTCGGCGTCGGGCATCGCATCGGAGTTGGGGTCGATGCTGGTCACCGAGCAGGTGGACGCGATGCGCGCGATGGGCACGGATCCGAGCCGCAAGCTGGTAACGCCGCGGGTGGTGGCGGGCATTTTGATGCTGCCTTTGCTGACCGCGCTCAACGATTTCATTGGCTTGCTCGGCGGTTGCGTCGCATCGGTTTTCTCGCTGCGCTTGAACGCCGTCCAATTCTGGACGCGCGCGATCGATGCCTTGGATTTTGCGGATATCATGCAGGGAATGATGAAGCCGTTGGTCTATGGATTCATACTCGCGACCATTGGCTGCTATAAGGGTCTGACCGTGCGCGGCGGTACGCAAGGCGTAGGCCGGGCAACGACGCAGGCCGTGGTGGTCGCGTCCGTACTGATCATCGGCGCTGATTTGTTCTTGACCAAACTCGCCTTGTACCTCGGAGACAAAATCTTTTGACGCCCTCGCCGCAAGAGCCCGAAACCTCCGCGGTCGTAACTTTCGCAAATGTAGGAATTGGATTCGAGGAAGGCGACGTCTTGCGCGGCGTGTCGTTTGCGGTGATGCCGCGGGAGACGCTGGTGTTGCTGGGGGAAACGGGAACGGGAAAAACGCTGACCCTGAAATTGGCGGCGGGGCTGCTGCGGCCGACACAGGGCAAGATCGAAGTGATGGGCCAGGAAGTCTCCGCAATGACCGAACGAGAGCTGCTGCCGTACCGCAGGCAGGTGGGGTTTGTGTTTCAGGAAGGCGCGCTGTTTGACTCGATTTCCGTGGCGGAGAATGTTGCGTATCAGTTGCGCGAGGATCGGCTAAGGGAAGGGGAGGTCGAGCGGCGCGTACAGGAGGCGTTGCACTTTGTGGAGCTGGAGCACACCGGGGATATGCTGCCCTCGGAACTTTCGGGCGGCATGCGGCGACGCGTGGCGATCGCCCGCGCGTTATCACGTCGCAAACGATTATTACGCTGATCCTGCGGTTGCGCGACGTGTTCGGCGTAACGGCCATGCTGGCCACGCATCGATTACAGGATGGATTTGCGCTGGCGAACTTTCGATTTGATCCGGAATCCAAGCGCGTAACGCGCCTTAGGGAGACAGAAAGCGTTGTCTCGGCAAGGGGGGAAACCGCCGAGCCGGCCACGCGATTTGTGGTGTATCGCGAAGGGCGAGTCTATTTCGAGGGCGCGCCGGAAGAATTGGCGGAGTCAAAGGACGCGTATTTGCAGCGGTTTCTGGTGTGAATTTGATAGGCTGTGGGAGCAGAAAAGTGAAAACAGATTGCTCCAATAGAGTGACGCTGAGAGCAAATGGTTCGCATTGAACGAAGAACACAGGGATAAGAGGACCAGCTCATGGCGCAGCGCAAACAACTGACCTGGACGGAACTGCGCGTCGGGCTGTTTGTGCTCGTGGGGCTATTCGTGCTCGCGGTGGGAATCTTCTATGTTACCGGCGCTAATTTCATCGGACCAAAGTACCGGCTGCATACCCTTCTTCCGGAAGTTTCTGGTTTGGCGGACGGAGCGCCGGTGCGTGTGGACGGCGTGGAAGTGGGAAACGTCGAGTCCATCAAACTGGTTCCGCGCACCCCCGGACATGTACCGGAAAAAAACAAGAATATCGAAGTGGTGATGCGCATTGACCGCAGGTTTCAGGGCGACATCCTGACGGATTCGACGGCTAGTTTGGTTACGGAAGGCCTGCTCGGCAACCGCTACGTGAACATAACGCGCGGCTTTACGGGTGTGCCGCTCAAAGAAGGGCAGGAAATCAACGGCACGGAGGAAAAGGCCATCAAGGAAGTGGTCGAGCGCAGCGCGGACGTGCTCGCGAATTTGCAAGCGCTTTCAGACAACGTCAGGGAATTGCTGGCCGGCGTGCAGCAAGGCCGCGGGACCTTGGGTAAGTTGCTCACCGACGATCAGGTATACAAAAACCTGAATGGCATTCTTGCGAAGACAAACCAGGTCGCCACGGATATCCAGGAAGGGCGGGGCACGCTGGGGAAGTTGGTGGCTTCCGATGAGTTGTATGGCAAGGTGAACGCCGCGGTCGACAGCGTCAATATCATCATGACCGACGTGCGCAGCCAGAAGGGCACGCTTGGCAAACTGCTGTACGATCCATCGCTTTATGATGAGGCGAAGAAAGCGCTGAGCGGCGGCAGCGCCCTGATCAGCGACGTCCGCGAGGGCAAGGGCACGCTGGGCAAGCTGGCTACCGACGATGCGCTCTACAATAAGCTGCGAGACACGAGCACCAATCTGGCCAATGCCACGGCAAAGTTGAATGAAAATACGACTACGGTAGGAAAAATGTTTTCGGACCCGCAGTTATACGACAACCTGAGTGGCCTGACGGGTGACCTTCGTTTGTTGATTGGCGATTTCCGGCAAAATCCCAAGAAGTTCCTGCATTTCAAGATCACTGTATTTTGACGCTTTGGCCTGTTTTGCCGGGACACTCGCGCTGTGTTGTAATGACTTTGTAACAAAAACTATATAGGCTCCCAGCCAAGTCGAGACGATTGTGCCTACCAATGTGACGGAACTACCGGATCAGAAAACGCCGCCGCGCCCGGAGGCGGCAAAATCCACGCTCCCGCAGCCAGGACGGCCGGTTCCGAGCCGGGCCTACCCCGGAGCGCTAATTGTTGTTGAAGGCACCGACGGCTCCGGCAAAAGCACGCAACTATATTTGCTGAAGCGCTGGCTGGAGATCGGTGGTTACCGCCTGCACTTCACGGAGTGGAACTCGTCGCCGCTGGTGAAGTCCGCGACGCGCCGCGGGAAGCAGCGCCGGCTGCTGACTCCGACGACGTTTTCCCTGCTGCACGCCGCGGATTTTGCGGACCGCTGCGAGCGCCAGATCATGCCCTTGCTCCAGGGGGACTACTTGGTCCTTGCCGATCGCTACATTTACACGGCGTTCGCGCGCGACGCCTCGCGCGGCTGCCCTCCGCGCTGGCTGCGCAATCTGTATCGCTTCGCGCCTATTCCAGACATCACGTTTTACTTTCGTGCGCCTCTAGATATCGCGGTGCACCGCATCCTGAGCGGGCGCCCGAAGCTGAAGTACTACGAAGCGGGCATGGATTTAGGGCTGTCCTACGACCGCGCTGAAAGCTTCCGACTTTTCCAGGCGCGCATCCTCGAGGAATACGACAAGATGGTGGACACCGACAATTTCGTGGTCCTGGACGGCACCATCCCGGTCAACAAATTGCAGAAGCAGATGCGCGACATTGTAGCCTCTAAGATCGACTTGAAGCGCTTCGCGCCTCACGCGGCCGAGGCGGAATAGCCATGTCCGACCAGGAAAAAGAAAAGGAGAAAGTGGCGGCGGCTCCAACAGCGACTGCCGACGCGGCCTCTGCTCTCGCGCCCGGCACCGCGACAAAGACGCCTACCGACGAAGAAGCTTCACAATATTTTTACGGTGAAGCGCTGGTCGGTTTCGATCCCAGCGAGATTTCTGGCAGCTTGATTGTCATCGAAGGCATGGACGGCTCCGGCCGGTCGACGCAAATCGCCTTGCTGCAGGAATGGCTCGAATCCGAAGGCTTTGCCGTGCAGACCAGCGGGCTGCGGCGCTCGAATCTAGTCGGACGCGACATTGACGAGCTGCTCGCGAAAAATGCCGTAACCCGCCTGACCCTTTCGCTCATGTACGCGACTGATTTTTTCGACCAAGTGGAGCACCGCATCTTGCCGGCGTTGCGCTCCGGCACCGTCGTCCTTGCCGACCGCTTCATCTTCACGCTGATCGCGCGCGGCGTGGTGCGCGGCATCAATCGCGATTACATCAGCGGCTTGTACGCCATGGCCCTGCGCCCGCACCTCACGTTTTGGCTCAACGTGCGCCCGGAGACTGCCTTTGCCCGCGAATTCAAGAAAGCGCAAGCCATCAGCTATTGGGAAGCGGGCCGCGACATGTCGCTGTCCCACGACCTCTATTGGTCGTTCATCCGCTACCAAACCATGATCAAGCGCGAGTTTGAAGTCATGGCCAAACGCCACAACTTTATCGAGCTAGACGGCGAAGCCAGCGTCTCCTCGGTGAACAAGCAATTGCGCCAGCGCATCGCCGAGCAGTTGGGCATTCGCGCCACGAAATACACTCCCTCCGCTGCATTGGCGCATCTCTGGCGGTAAACTCTGCGCATGTCTGAGCCGGTCCACATTGCCGCCATCGACGCCGGCTCAAACGCCGTGCGCCTCTCTGTCGCGCGCGCCTATTCCGCGCTGGACATCGAGCCGCTGCTTAACGAGCGCTACTCGCTGCGCCTCGGCGAAGGCGTCTTCCTCCGTCACCGTTTCAGCGAAGATATTTTCAAGAAGGGTGTCAAAGCGTTTCGCCATTTCAAAGAAATGATGGACGAATTCGGCGTGACGCGTTATCGCGCCGTAGCCACCAGCGCCTCGCGCGAAGCGAGGAACCGCGAGGCCTTCGTGCGGCACATCAAACAGAAGGCGGGTATCGCGCTGGAGGTAATCAGCGGAACGGAAGAATCGCGGCTGGGCAGGGAGGCGGCCATCGCCGCGCTCGGGCCGGAATCCTCTCCGCGCTGCATCGCGGACCTCGGCGGCGGAAGCTTGGAGATCAACATCCTCCGCGATCATGCGGTCGAGCAGAGCGCGCAATTGCCGGTCGGCACCGTTCGCTTGATGACCACGCTGAACCTTCCAGGTGTAATTCGTCCCGTGCAAGCGGAACAGGTTCGCCGATACGTGCGCGCTTTGCTGGAGTCGCGCCTGCCGTCGCGGCCGAACCTCGGCGAAAGCATTGCCGTCGCGCTTGGCGGCAACGCGGAAACGCTCATGACCGTGGCGCCTGGCCCCCGCCAGCACGGCGTGCCAACTCTGCAGCTCTCTCTCTTGCGCGAGCGTCTCGACGATATCCTCCGCCGCGATGTCCGCGAGCGCATGAAAGCCTACGCGGTGCGCCGCGACCGCGCGGATGTCATGGCCATCGCGGCCATCACCTTCGTCACCCTCGGCCGCTATCTCAACCTGCGCACCCTCGCGGTCCCCGGGGTCGGCATTCGCGAGGGACTGCTTCAAGAAATCGCGCGCGACGCATTTTCACGCAAGGAACCGCATCGCTACAGCGCAGCCGCGCGTCAACTCCTCGTCGGCACGCGCAGCTTCGCGCGCCGCCTCGAGTACGATCAACGTCACGCCGAGCACGTGCGCGAGCTGAGCATTCTGCTGTTTGATGAGCTGCAGCCTGTTCACCATTTGCCCGCGGAATCGCGCGTGCTTCTCGAAGCCGGCGCGCTGCTTCACGATGCGGGTCATATGATCAGCCACCGTGGGCACCACAAGCACGGCGAATACCTCGCGCTCAATGGAGATATTCCAGGTCTGGAGGGCCGCGACCGCGCTGTTGTGGCCGCGCTCGTGCGGTATCACAACCGAAAGTCCGAGCCGGCCGGCCATCACGTCGCGTATTCGTCGCTGAATAACAACGATAAGCGCATGGCTCGCCGCCTGGCTTCCATTCTGCGCATCGCGGAAGCGCTCGATCATTCGCATCGCCAGCGCGTCACCAGCGTCGACGCCTCGTTTCAGCGCGGCGCGGTAGGCGTGCAGATCAGCGCGCGCGGCGACGCAGCGGAAGATCTGCGCGATGCAAATCGCAGCGCCGAACTTTTTGAAAAAGAATTCCACGTGCGGGCGTTTTTCCGGCAAGCCGCCCCCGCTCGCTTGTAATCCATAGACAAATAGACAATCTATGTCCCCGGAGGAGAAGACGCCGCTCATGCAACTCTACATCGTCCGCCACGGCATCGCCATCGACCGCGAAGACCCCAAGTGCCCGCCTGAGGCCGAGCGCTATTTGACCGAGGAAGGGATCGAGAAAACCAAGCAAGTGGCCAAAGGCATCGCCGCTCTGGGAGCGCACGCGGACCTCATGGTCAGCAGCCCTCTAGTGCGCGCCACGCAAACTGCCGCCATTTTTGCCGAGGCGCTCGAATATCCGGCGCAAAAAATACGGCAGAGTGAGAGCCTGCTTCCCGGGGCCGCGCCCGCGGCCTTTTTGCGCGAACTCGCGCGAGAAAAAGACGTTTCGTCGATATTCTGCTTTGGCCACGCGCCGCACGTTGATGGCCTGCTGGCCGCATGCGTCGGCGCGCAGCGCCACATCAGCTCGATGAAGAAAGCGGGAGTCGCCTTCGTCGAGCTGAAGCGTGTCTCTGCCCCGAACGGCCAACTCGTCTGGCTCGTCACGCCGAAGCTTTTCCGCAAAGCGAAGTAACGCACTGGAGACCTTGCACGTTCCATTGGTTGTGCGTCTGCGGCTGCGCCTTTTTCGGGGCGTCGTGTTACTCTTTTCGCCGCAAGGGAGCTGCCCATGACCGAAAACAACGCGATCCCGCGCCGAAAATTTCTTTCGCAATCCGTCGCCACCGCCGCGGCGCTGACGATCGTGCCCCGCCACGTTCTCGGCCGCGGTTTTGTGCCGCCCAGCGACATGCTCAACGTCGCCGGCATCGGCGTCGGCGGAATGGGGCGCGCCAATCTCATCAATCTGGCCTCGCAAAATATCGTCGCTCTCTGCGATGTCGACTGGGGCTACGCCGGAAAATCTCTCGACCGCCTCGACTCCGACATCGACAAGCTGCGCAACCGCATCGAGGCCCCGCCCGCCGAGCCGGCCCCCCCTGAGCCGCCGGCCCAGTTCGACCGCGAGAAGGCCAAGGCTCAGCTTGCGAACATGATTAAGCTCAAGACCGAGCACGTGCCGAAAGCCAAGCGCTACAAAGACTACCGCCAGATGCTCGAGCAGCAGAAAGACATCGACGCCGTCGTCGTGGCCACTCCCGACCACATGCACGCGACCATCGCGCTGGCCGCCATGGATCTCGGCAAGCACGTGTACGTACAGAAGCCGCTAACCTGGTCGGTCGAGGAAGCGCGCCGCCTCGCACGACGCGCCAAAGAAACCAAAGTCGCCACGCAAATGGGCAATCAAGGGCATTCGTTCGACGAAGCGCGCACCGCCGTCGAATACATCTGGGCCGGCGCCATCGGAGACGTTCGCGAAGTCCACATCTGGACCAATCGACCACTCGGCTTCTGGCCGCAAGGGGTACCGCGCCCCGAGCCGCTGAAAGTTCCCCCAGATACACTCCGCTGGAATGGCACCGGCGTGAACACGCGCCTCGCCGCGGCGCTTGCGGGCAACTATCCCATGCCCGAAGGCCTCGATTGGAATTTGTTTCTCGGCGTCGCGCCACAGGTCGAATATCACCCCATCTATCATCCCTTCAACTGGCGCGGCTGGACCGACTGGGGTGTCGGTGCGATTGGCGATATGGGTGCGCACCTCATCGATCACTCCATGTGGGCGCTTAATCTCGGCCTGCCTACCACCATCGAGACTATCTCGACACCCTTCAACGGCGCTTCCTATCCCAGCGCCACGTTCACCTTCTACGAATTTCCCGCGCGCGGCAGCATGCCGCCCGTCAAGCTAACCTGGTACGACGGAGGCCTGCTCCCCAACCGCCCCGACGAGCTAGGCGAAGAGCAATTGAACAAAGGGGGCGGCGCATTGCTGATCGGCAGCAAAGGCAAGCTCCTTCACGACACCTACGGCGTCAATCCTCGTCTACTGCCCAAATCACTTCACGATTCCTTCGGCAAGCCGCCGCAAAAACTTCCGCGCATACCGGGCGAGCACCACGAACTAAACTGGGTCGATGCGGCCAAGGGCAAGACCGCCGCGTCCTGCCCGTTCGAGTACGCCGCGCGCCTGACGGAGGTCATGCTCCTGGGAGTAGTCGCCCTGCGCGCCGGCACGAAGATTCACTACGATGCCGACAACATGCGCATAACGAACGCCATCGGCGCCAACGATTACCTGACGCGCGCGTATCGTCAAGCTTGGTAAGCGGCGGCAAATAGTGATGCTTAGAGCAGTAGGATGGTTCCCTTTGCGCGCGCTCTGGATTGCAATTGTACTTCCTGAGCCGTCTACGGAGACGGTAATCACCGGACTCCAATATCCGTAAAAAACCCGGTTGCGTTCTCAGCTGATTTGTGGCAGCGTACCCGCGAAGTGGGGTGTCCAAACAGCGAGAGATTTAACGGAACGTTCGCCGAGCAGTGATGGCACCGCTCAGTCTTTGTGGTGTTGTCGCTCGTTATGCTCCGATGCTTGCCATGGCGAAAATTTCTGTGTCGTCACAAGGAGTCGGCCGATGAAGAATATGTGGCGTGTGGCAGTCTTGGTGTGCTTGATGGGCTCGATCGTTTCAGGGGCCCTGTTCGCGCAATCCGACCTCGGAACCATCTCAGGTTTCGTAAAAGATCCTTCTGGGGGCACAGTTGCCAATGCAAAAATAACCATCCGAAACAATCGTGGCGTGGAGCGCGTAGCTACCTCCAACGATTCGGGGTATTACACGATCACCAACGTCCCGCCAGGTCTGTACACCGTCGCCGCCGAAGCTCCGGGTTTCCGGCGATACGAATCGAAGGACAACAAAGTGGATCCCACGGCGAATCTCGCTGTCGATGTCGTGCTTACGGTGGGTTCCGCTAGTGAAACCGTCGAGGTTTCCGCTTCGGCCGTGGAGTTGCAAACCGAATCCGCCTCGGTCCAAGAGGTTGTTACCCGCAAACAGATCGACTCCCTGGAAATCAACGGACGCAACCCTATTTTCATGGCCAACCTGGTACCCGGCACTCGCGGCGGCACGCTTGCGAACCTTAGTTTCAATTTCAGCCAGGGGCCATCGAATATCAACGGCGCGCGCACGCCTGAAAGCCTGATCACCTACGATGGTGCTCCTGCCGTGCGCACGCGTTCCAACGGCACCAGTCTAGGCGCGGCGGATGTGGACTCCACGCAGGAAATTCAGATCCTCACTGCGGATTACTCCCCGGAATACGGCCGGTCCTCCGGCGGCCAGATCCGCATCACCTCCAAGAGCGGATCGCAGGAATTTCACGGCGCTGCCTACGAATACGTTCGCAATACGATCTTCAATGCCAACACCTGGCAGCGCAATACCGTCCCGGCAACCACCGGCGTCACCGCCCCCGTGCACTATAACCAGTTTGGATACAACATTGGCGGCCCCTTATTCATCCCCAACCATTTCAACACAGACAAGAGCAAGGTTTTTTGGTATTGGGGTGAGGAATGGGTGCGGTACATCTTCACGGATACGAACAGCACGACGACGGTTCCGACGCTCAAAATGCGCACTGGCGACTTTAGCGAACTGCTGGACCCAAACAATCCGTTCGTCACACGCAAGGATGCGGCTGGTAACAAAATCCCAGTGGTCGTCAAGGATCCGGCGACCGGTGCACAGTTTGTTGCATCAATGAACCCCGGTGATCCCAACTATAACCCCGCGTGCACAAGCGCAGCTGGATGTCCCAACGTCATCCCCGTAGCGCGGCTAAGCCCGAACGGCCTGGGCATCCTGAAGGCCTATCCCGCGCCGAATCTGACGACGCTGATCAACGGCAACCAAAACTGGTTTTTCCAGGCGTCGCACCCGCAGTACCAGCGCAAGGACACCGTGGCTGTCGACATAAACCTGACCGAAAAGCAGCGGCTCCGCCTCCGCCGCGTGTACTTCAGTTTTTGGGAATACCAGCCTCTGGACGGCGGTACCAACGAAACGCCGAAGTTCTTCGACCGCCCCAACCAAACCAACTCGATCGACTACGTGTGGACCGTCAGCCCCACCAAGGTGAATGAAGTTTTGTTGACCGCCAGCAAGGACAATGTCCACATCCCGGTCGATCAGGCGCGTTTTCTGGACCGCACTACGGTGGGCCTCAACTATTCCTATATATTCCCTCAAGGAAAGCTCATTCCCACCCGCATCCCAACCGTTAATATGGACCACCCACCCGCATCCCAACCGTTAATATGGACCATATGTCTGGCTTGAGCGGTGGGCCGTATCCCTCGCATTCCGCTGGCCCCATCATCGACCTTTCCGACAGTTTCACCTGGATCAAGGGAAATCACACCCTGAAGTTCGGCGGCCTGTACGAGTATGACGGTGAGAACGACAACGATGAAATTAACGTGCAAGCCTGTAGCACGTGCACAAACAACCAGAATGGCCAATTTACATTCGGCGATAGTCGAGCAGGTGGAACCGGACTCGCCGCGGCCAATGCGGCCCTAGGGCTGTTCGATAGATACTCGGAAATCGGCCATCGCGCGTATACGGTGTTCCGCGGAAGTATGTGGGAGGGTTTTGCCCAGGATTCCTGGAAGACCAGGCAGAACCTCACTATCACCTTTGGCGCGCGTTACTCGGTCATTGTTCCCTACCATGCCATCTGGAACAACATGATCGTTTTCGATCCCACCGCCTATGATCCAAGTAAGGCAGTGACCGTGGACCCGACGACTGGTCTCATCACCGGCACACCTACGATCGCTCAGCTTTACAATGGAATGGTTATTCCGGGGAGCGGCTTCCCGTCTTCCGCCAATGGCCGCGTTCCCGAGGCCAGCTCCAATCTTTATAACGGCCTTTTCCGAAACGTTCCCAATCGGTTCTCCGACATCCAGTGGGGCGACATCCAGCCGCGCCTGGGCATTGCTTACCAATTCAACAGGAAGACCGTGTTTCGCGCGGGCGCGGGCCGCTACTTTACGCGCCTGGGTGTGAGCGACTCGGTTTTCCTCGGAGGAAATCCGCCTTTTCAGCCCAACGCCAGCGTGACAAACAATTCGATAGACAACCTTGGACCAAGCATAGCGACAAGCATTCCATTAGTGGTGACGACGCAAAGCAAGGCTTTTAAGAATCCGGAAGCCTGGGCTTGGAACTTCACCGTCGAGCGCGAGATGTTTTGGAACACGCTCTTGAGCGTTGGATATGTGGCTCGACGCGGTGTGCACCTGCAACGGGAGGCCGACATCAACCAGCCGACCACAGCCGTTGCTGCGGCACACCCGTGCCTTGTAGCGAAGCCCCCCTGCAGCGTCGACGCGTTCCGGCCGTATCAGGGTTTTGGCTCCATTCGGGAAACTGATAACGTCGCAAATTCCATGTACAATTCGCTCCAGATTGCCTGGAATCGCCGGTTCTCGAGTGGACTCTTCTTCGGCGTGTCTTACACGCTCTCCAAGAGCATGGATAATGGGTCAAACCAGCGCGATGTCGTTCCCGATACCTACGACACGAGCATGTTGTGGGGCCCCTCCGAATTCGACGCCCGCCATATCGTAGCAATCAACTACCTCTACCCACTTCCGTTCTACCGCAGGCAATCGGGTTTCGTCGGCAGGCTGCTTGGCGGATGGCAAATCAGCGGCATCACGCAGTTCCAAACCGGCCTGCCTTGCAGCGTTACAGGCCCTAGCAACACTGACTACACTGGTGGTGTGGGTGTGGATTCCAATTGGGGTTGCGGTCAGAACGGCCAATTTTGGGTCGTCAACGGCGATCCCAAAATTATTGGCACATTTGGACCGAGTGGCCAGTGGTTCGCTACAACCAATCCGGATGGATCACCGATCTTTACCAAACCGGCGGCCGGTACCTTCAACACGCAGCGCGTTCGCAACATCATCTACCAGCCCGGATTCCAAAACTGGAACCTCGGCCTGTTCAAGGCCATTCCGGTCAACGAACGGTTCCGCCTCCAATTCCGCGCCGAAGCCTTCAACGTTTGGAACCACCCTAATTGGTGCGGCAGCAGCGGTTGCAGCGGGACAACCAACATAGGTCTTAACCCGACCAGCAGTTCCTTCGGCAAAGTACTTACCAAGGGAAGCGAGCGCAATCTGCAGCTCTCTCTTCGCCTCGAGTTCTAAAGCTGCCTCGGCAATCGAGCCTTCCGCCGCTGCCGACGTTGACGCTTGACGCGACATCCCGAGTCTAGCCTCGCCTCTGCTGCTACAATTCCAGCAGAGGCCAAATCATCCCATTATGTTTGCCGTCCGCCTCATTGGTGTCCTCGCGCTCGTTGCGCTCAATGGCTTCTTCGCCGCGGCGGAGTTCTCGCTGGTCGCCGTGCGCCTCTCGCGCGTGCGTCAGCTCGTCCGCAAAGGCGACGTCCGCGCCCGCGTCGTTGAGATTCTCCTCGGGGATTTGCATCGCGTCGTTTCCGCCGTGCAGTTCGGCATTACGCTGACCAGCCTCGCCCTCGGTGCCCTCGGTGAATCAACCCTGGCGGCTATGATCCGCTCCGTGATGCCGGCTACCGCTGATTCGCGCGTCACGCTCTTGGTGCACGCAGCCGCACTAGCCATCGCCTTCGCCATGCTCTGCGCCTTGCACGTAGTCATCGGCGAGTTGGTGCCCAAGACTGTAAGCCTCGCGCGTGCCGAGCGCGTCGCCCTGCTGATTGCGCGGCCATTTTCGTGGTTCCTGAAGACTTTTCGCTGGGCCATCGATCTGCTGGATGGTGTTTCCGGTGCGATCGTCAAGGCCCTTGGCGTTACTCAGGCGCAAGTCCCCAGCGCGGCGCATTCCACGGAAGAGCTGCAAATTCAAATTCAGCAAGCGCGCGAGCGGGGGCTGCTCGCTCCCGGCGAAGAAAAGTTCATCGTCAGCGCCATCGAGCTCGGCCAAATACAAGTCCGCGAAATCATGGTCCCGCGTCCGGATATGCACACCCTTCCCGTCGAATCCAATCTCGACGGCGTGCTGAGCGCCTTCGCTGCCACCCAGCGGTCCCGCATTCCCGTCTATCGCGGCACCGAAGATCAGATTCTCGGGTTCGTGCACATCAAGGACATGCTGTGGGTTCTACTGGATCGCGAGCGGCGTCTGGAAGAAAATCTCTCGGCATCGCCGTTCGATCTGCGCCGCGTGCTGCGCGAGGTGCTTATCGTCCCAGAGACCAAACCCGCCAGCGAATTGCTTTTGGAGTTGCGCACGCGTCACGTCGGTTTGGCCATCGTGGTCGACGAATTCGGCAGCGTACTCGGCCTGGTCACTTTGGAGGACATCCTTGAGCAAGTCGTAGGAGAAATTCACGACGAATTTGACGTCGTGGAACGCCCGCTTACCCTCGCCGATGGCGCCATCGTTTTCGATGCCGCGCTGAACGTCCGCGATCTCGACACTCAATACAACATCACCCTTCCGGAAGATCCCGCGTATGCCACAGTCGGCGGATTCGTCCTTGACCAGCTCGGATTCATTCCGCGTGGCGGCGAAAGTTTTGAGTTCGGAAACCATCGTTTCACGGTTGTCGAAATGGACGGCAAGCGCGTCGCCCGCGTAAAGGTTCAGCGCGCGCTTCCCGCATTGGGCGATCGTCCGGCCGAGGGACTTGCAGCCACGCCTGTGCCGGAAGAACCGCAACCCGTTAAGGCCACGAAGTCTTCGCGGTCCAACCCTTCGGCGGATTCTCGCTGATAACGCGCCACCTCCTGCAGCGTTTCCTCCTGACTCTCCCGGCGCTATGGCTCGTCCTCACTCTGGTTTTCTTGATGATTCACATCGTTCCTGGCGGTCCCGGTAGAGTGTCAGGATAGACAAGATTCGGTGGTATGAGCGTTGAGTTTCGTGAGGCTCCCGTAGACGATGAAGGCGTGAGTCCGCACAAGCACCTGGTCGCCGATTACCTGCGGCCCAAAACGCTGACGATGTTGTTGCTCGGGTTTTCTTCAGGCCTTCCCTTTTATCTGGTTGGCAATACGTTCGGCTACTGGCTGCGTGATGAGCACACCTCTCTGACGGCGATCGGGTTTCTTTCCTGGGTCGGCATTGCCTATTCGCTGAAGTTTTTGTGGGCCCCCTTGATGGATCGCGTCGACTTGCCGTTGTTTAAACGGCTTGGACATCGGCGCGGATGGATGATGTTCTCGCAGATCGTCGTCGGGCTGGCGCTGTGTGCCATGGGCGGAACTGGCACGACAGCTGGGCTCGCCCGGCTTGGCGCTTTTGCGCTCGTCGTCGCGTTTGCCTCATCGACACAGGACATTGTGGTCGATGCCTGGCGCATTGAATCGGCAGACGACGGAGAAGAA
>WNFO01002097.1_pt1 | contig 16268 bp, 17 predicted proteins | sample 5400251 | NCBI WGS metagenome assembly WNFO01 (sample SAMN13153354, study PRJNA577476) | soil metagenome | isolation source: 100 cm saprolite under Madrone tree | place: USA:California | collected 2016-06-14 | reverse complement strand
CAGCCTGCATTTTCTGAGCTGTATTTGCGCAATGAAGGCAAACGCTGCGTGCATTTTCGCGCCGGAACGGACTGTCCGACGGCGGTGAGCGAGGCCGCCGCCGGTTTGTTCGACGCCGAACACAATGGAATGCTCCCGGACGAGCGCTTTGGCGAACTGGAGCAGTTCATGACCAAGGTGTCGAAGTGCGGTCATGAATTGCGTGCCTATGACGATGCGCTCGACTTCGTCGCAGGAAGGCGGGATGCGGACCGGCGGGCCTCAAAGCTCGAGCAGCTATTCCCACGCGGTGCCGCCGATCCCAAGCTGCTGGCGCTTCTGAAGGTACCACTCTATCCGTATCAGGCTGAGGGCGCGCTGTTCGCGGTGCGCGGCGGCCGGGCTCTGATCGGCGACGATATGGGACTGGGCAAGACCATACAGGCAATTGCCGCGACAGAAATACTGGCACGCCATTTTGGCGTCTCGAAAGTTCTGGTGGTCTGCCCGACCTCGCTCAAATACCAGTGGCAAAGCGAGATTACGCGTTTCTCGGGGCGGCGGGGTAAAAACGCGGCGCGCGTTATCAACGGCGGCCGGGCGCAGCGTCAGAAGGACTACGCCCTGGACGACTTCTGCAAGATCACGAACTACGAGAAACTCAAGCCCGATCTCGATTTGATCGCCGCCTGGGCGCCCGAACTGGTCATCGTCGATGAAGCACAACGGGTGAAAAACTGGAACACCATCGCGGCACGTGCCTTGAAGCGCATCGATAGCTCCTATGCGATCGTGCTGACCGGGACGCCCTTGGAAAACAAGCTGGAAGAACTGATTTCCATCGTCCAATTTGTCGATCAGCACCGGCTGGGGCCGACCTGGAAGCTGCTGCACGAGCATCAGGTCAAGGACGAAGCCGGGCGCGTCACCGGCTATACCGGGCTGGAGAAGATCGGCCAAACGCTGGCGCCGATCATGATCCGCCGACGCAAATCCGAGGTGCTGCGGCAACTGCCCAGCCGGACCGACCAGACCCTGCTGGTGCCGATGACCGAGATGCAAATGGGCTATCACAAGGAAAACGCTGACGAGGTGGCGAAAATCGTCCAGCGCTGGCGCAAGACCAAATTTCTGTCGGACAAGGATCAGCGACGGCTGATGATTGCGCTGCAGAACATGCGCATGTCGTGCAACAGCACCTATCTGCTGGACCAAGAAACCGACCATGGCGTCAAGGCTGACGAATTGGCGGCGCTGTTCGACGAATTGTTCGCCGAGCCCGAGGCCAAGGCGGTGGTGTTTTCGCAATGGACGCGGACCCACGACATCGTCATCCGCCGCCTCGAAGCGCGTGACTTGGGCTACGTCAGCTTCCACGGCGGCGTGCCATCGGACAAGCGGCCGGCACTGGTTGAGCGGTTTCGTGACGACCCCGCCTGCCGCGTGTTCCTGTCTACCGATGCGGGCAGCACGGGCCTCAATCTGCAGCATGCTTCGACCGTGGTGAATATGGACTTGCCGTGGAACCCGGCGATCCTCGAACAGCGCATCGCGCGCATCCATCGCATGGGCCAGATACGGCCGGTGCAGGTCATCAATTTTGTGGCAAAGGGCACCATTGAGGAGGGCATGCTTTCGGTGCTGGCGTTCAAGCGCTCCTTATCGGCAGGAATTCTCGACGGCGGAAGCGGTGAAATTTCGCTCGGCGGTTCGCGTCTCAACCGCTTCATGAAGGACGTGGAAAACGTCACTGGGAGTATGGGTGAGGGCGAGGCCGTGACACCGGCTGAGGAAGTGAAGAGCAGCGTCACTGCCGAGGATGCAGGATCCGTGGAAGATGTGAATACGGATATGGACATTGGCGCTGTTGAGATGGCGACCACACGGACTGACGGGCCCGGAGGATCACCGCGTGATACAGGTCCCGACCCGTGGCAAGCTTTGGTGCAGGTTGGTTCGCAGTTTATCGCTGCTCTCGCGGCTGCCAACAATCCCAACGCTGCGGCGCATCCATGGATTGAGCGAGATCCAGCCACCGGCGCGCAATCCCTCAAGATGCCGCTACCGGCGCCGGAAACCGCGCGACAACTTGCCGATGCGCTTTCTGCACTGGCGGACAGCTTGCGTGGCAAGATTGCATGACGGGCGACGGCAGCCCAACGAATGATCACTTCAGTTGCCAGACCGATGATCGGAAACGAACGAGCGAGCGTGATTACAGGCCGAAATTGCTGTCCAATCAGTTAGACGAAGAGTCGATCGATGCTGCGATGTCGGCGGTCGACCGAAACAGGACCAACGGATCATCTTTCGAAGGAATAAATCCGCGTCTGGCCCAAAAGCTTGCCGCCTCGATCTCAACGGCGTTGACGATCAACGCCCGCCCACGAGATTCGCGGCTGCCACACAGCGTTGCAACGCGTGCTTGAGCAGCCCAGTGCCAATTCCCTTGCCGATCCAATTCTGATCTGTCGCGAACTGTCCCAGCAGCAGGCAAGGTACGGGATTGGGCGGTTGTGCGATGCGGATTGATCGCGGCAGTGTGGAAGGCAGGATGGCAGTGGGGGCGAGACCACAATAGCCAATGACCCGATTGACTTCATGAACGACAATGACGGCCGTAAGACCCTTCTCCTGGTTGGAGAGCGCTCGCGTCTTCAACCATCGATCAAACCTGATCGCCCGGATGGCATGTGAGGCCGCTGCGGAAGTACGCGCGCCACCGTTCGAAGTTTTGTTCGATCGCACTGTCAGCTTTCGAGGCAGGCCCGGCAACCGCCCGTTCGTGCTCCTCGGGGACAAGGGATTGGACCGGTTGAGGTCGTTGAGACGAACGCTCGGTGTCGCGATGGCGAGGGAGGGCTTTCGCTACTTGGCGAAGACGGATTTCACCCCGCATGTCACGCTCCTGTATGTGGAAGAATACCCGATTGACCCAATATGCTGGACCGTGAACGAGTTCGTCCTCATTCACAGCATGCATGGCCATGTCCATCTTGCGCGGTGGCCGTTGCGTGGATGATATGAGGGATACCGCTGAGAAAAAATCGTGGCGATTGCGCGCGGAGCCCGTCTGGCGCAGGCAAAGCCTTCCGTGTAAACGGTCGGATGAGTGGCAAGCTCCGCATCGGTCAGGCCGGGTTTTGCGTGCGATCCCGGCGCTTGATGGTCATCCATGAGCGACCCTGGCCTCTTGCTACATTCGGCGACAATCTTACAATAACTGTGGGCCAGGGTGGTGCAAAGTCCGACGGGTGGAATGCGAAGGCTGTCGCGGGGCCGTCCGAGTTTTCCGCAGCACGCACCGTCGATTGCAGAGAGTCGCTGCGCCTGATCGAGACCGGACCGTTGCTGCGATTGAATGCATGAAAGCCGAACACCGACCCCGCTTCGACATCGACATCTTGCGCGAGCTTGCCGGCGTAAAGGTGTTCGCGCGGGGCGCGGCCTATCATCGTGACGGCCAGGTCGAGATTCTCTCCATGACGCCAGCGCGGGTGCTGGCGCAGGTCGCGGGCACGGAAGACTACCGGACCGAACTCACGGGGCACGGCGAAGACATTGACGGCGAATGTTCCTGTCGCGCGTTCGAGGATTGGGGCTTTTGCAAGCACATGGTGGCCACCGCGCTGGCGGCGAATAACGTCGCCGGCAGCGAGTTGGACGGCTCCGGCGTGCTTGACCGTATTCGTGGTCACCTGAAGGAGAAAAGTGTCGATGCTCTGGTCGAGATGGTCATGGAGTTCGTTGAGCGGGACCCAATCCTGTTCCGCAAGCTCGATGCGGCCGCGGCAACAATGCACGAGGACAACAAGATTCTTGGGGCGCGCCTGCGCAAAATGATCGACAGCGCGACACGCACGAGGGACTTTGTCGATTATCGTGAGGCGGGCGGCTGGGCAGCCGAGGTGGATACTGCGCTCGACAGCATTGCCGGTCTCGGATCGGGGGCTCGCGCCGGCCTCGCCATCGAACTTGCCGAGCGCGCGGTCGACCGGATCGCCGAGGCGATCGAGCAGATCGACGATTCCGACGGCCATTGCACTACGCTGCTGGCTCGCGCCCGCGACATCCATCTCGCCGCGGTCCGCGAAGTCCGGCCCGAACCGGTGCGGCTCGCCCGCGATCTCTTCGCCCGCGAGATGGCGGACGAGTACGGGACGTTCGAGGGGGCAGTCGCGCTTTACGCCGACGCGCTGGGTGAGACCGGGCTCGCCGAATATCGCCGCCTCGCCACCGATGCCTGGGAGAAAATTCCCGCGTATTCCGGTGGCCGGATCCAGAAGGAGGAGCAGGAGGAGGGCGAGTTCCTCGGCAACCAGCATCAGCTGATGCGCATTCTCGACTTCTTCGCGGAACGCGCCGGCGAGGTCGAGACCCGCATCGCGCTGCGCGCAAAAGACCTGTCCTCCCCGTGGAGGTATTTCCAACTCGCCGAGTTCTGTCTTTCGCACGGCCGCGAGAAAGAGGCTTTGCGCCATGCCGAGGAGGGGCTGTGGGTGTTCGAGGACGGGCCGCCGGATGAGCGGCTCGTCCTGCTCGCCGCCGAACTCCTGACCAAGGCTGGCCGAAAGGCGGACGCGGAGGTTCATTTGCAAAGGGCTTTCGAGAAGGAGCCGAGCCTCGAACTCTACACCCGGCTTCGCAAATTCGGCGGCGAGGCCGCGCGCGAGCGCGTTGTGAGATTCCTCGAAGCCAGGCAGGCCAGCGGAGGGAAAATACGCTGGCATAACCCCGCCGATCTTCTCATCCGCATCTGCATGCATGAGAAGATGTTCGACGCGGCCTGGGCAGCGGCGCGGAAACACGGAGCGTCGGTGGCCTTGAAGGAAGAGCTCGCCAGTGACAGCGAAGCAACGCATCCGGGCGAGGCGCTTGAAGTTTATGCTGAACGCGTCGAGCATCTCGTCGGCAGCGGCGGCGGTTACGAGGAAGCCGCGAAGCTCGTGGCGCGGATGGCGACGTTGCGCGGCAGGGGAGAGCAGGTTGCTTACGTCTTGTCGCTCAAAGTGCGCTTCGGTCGCCGACGCAACTTCATGAAGCTGTTGGAGTGAGTCCATGCGGCGCGCCAAGACCGCCGCCGTCCACCGTCACATCTGCCGGTCATCACGCGCTTCTGTCTTGTGATGCATTGACACCAGGCATGACGCACTTCATGTTTTTATGTATACATGACGATCATCATGTATAAATCCGTCGGGGGCCAGAGATCGTAGAGGCGGGTCTATGCTGGTATCCGCAACACCGGCTGCGAGGTTCGGCATGAAGCGTCGCGATATGATGAAAATGGTTTCTCTGGCCATGATTCCCATGATGCCGGGGGGAACCATGGCAAGTCCGGAGAGCAAGACGCTTCTGTTGAGGTACAAGGTATTTACTGCCACTCGTCCTGGACTGAACCGTGATGTGCCGCCCGGAAGAGAGTCCCTGATGTGGGTGGCCAATTCGGCGACACTGATCCATGGAGAGCGAGACGCGGTACTCGTAGATACCTTCCTGACGGTGGAGCAGTCCAGCGGTTTGGCAGACGCCATTGTCGCGAGTGGAAAGACGCTGAAAGCAATTTACGTTACTCATGCGCATGGTGATCACTTCTTTGGGATAAAAGTTTTACAAGATCGATTCCCGAGCGCGAAAGCACTGGCGACACCTGAGGTCGTCGCAAAAATGAAGCTTCAGGTCACGCCGGAAAAGTTGAATAGCCGATGGCGCAAGCTGTTCCCAAATCAAATTCCAGACGTCATTTCCATCGCCGATCCGTTGCAAGGTGATGAGATCGATTTGGAAGGCAACAAGCTAGTCGTTGTAAGAGTAGGTCATACCGACATCGATGATTCGACGTGTCTTCACGTCCCGTCCATCGGTTTGGTCGTCGCCGGCGATGCCGTCTATAACGGCATTCACCCGTTTCTCAACGAATCGAACAGGCAAACCCGGTTGGAATGGATTGCCGCGCTTGACAAAATCGACGCTCTGAAACCATTTGCCGTTGTTGCGGGACACAAGATTCCCGGCAACGATGACAGTCCGCGAAACGTGGATGAAACGCGCCAGTATATCCGTGACTTCATTCGGTTGAATGACGCGACGAAAACAGCGCGCGAGCTCTATGACAAGATGCTGGAACTTTATCCTGATCGTGCAAATCCTGGTTCGCTGTGGAGTTCTGCCGCTGCTGCCAAGGCCGAGACATAACGCTGCACGCAGGAGAGGGGGGGCGCAGGTTGTTGGGCCTAAGCTGGTCATCTTGGTTTGACACTTCGATCGCGATAGACGGAAGCGCCAGCCGGCCCGTCTCCGATTCAACGACAAATCACCACAAGATTAACTGGACTGGTTACGTAATCCCGTCGAGAATCTCGCTGAATTTATTTTGGAGCGATAAGCGCGATGGCAGTCTGTAACGCCGAATCGAGAGCCTGATCTGCCTCTTCGCCGTCAGCCATGGCTCGTGAGATCGCAACTGCACCGACCATCATGGCGACGATGCTCCAAGCACGCTTCTCACGATCAGGTCCTGTCACGTCCAAGACATTCGACATTTTACGGACGAGCGCCAACATTTTGCGCTTGTAGGCGGCACGTATTTTCGGATTCGAGCGCGCAACGTCTGCACTCAGGGTGGGCATGACGCAGCCGGATGCCGGGTCTGCGCGATGGTCGGCGCTGATATACATCGCCAACCATTCTTTGAGATGCTCTTGCCGTTCGGCGAGGCTCCCGCTCTCCGAATCTATGAACGGTTCACCGAGGCAGGTCTCGATGACCTCTTCCAGTAGCGCCTCTTTGTTTGAAAAGTTCGAATAGAAGGCACCAGACGTCACGCCGGCCGATGCGGCGAGGCCGTCAACCCCAATCCCATTGAAACCGTTCGTTCTCAGAGCCCTTGCTCCGGCCTGCAAGATTGCTTCCTTGGCCTTCGCTTTTTGGTCCGACGGATATCTCATCACCAGCCTCTCAAAATATCTTGATGGCGCTTGATCCATAGAATAACGAGCGTTATGTAACGATCGTTATTCTAATGGCAACCCTCGCGATCGGTATCTAACGTCGCGATTAATCGAGAGAAAAGCGATGAGCATGACCTTTGAAAATGCGGCGACCAAATCGGTCGATGTGAACGGCACGAACTTCGCGTTTCGAGAAATTGGCAAGAAGGGCGGCGTTCCCGTGGTGTTCCTTCACCATCTGACGGCGGTATTGGATGATTGGGATCCGAGGGTCGTGGATGGCTTAGCGGCGAAGCACCACGTTATTGTGTTCGACAATCGTGGGGTCGGCGGATCCGGAGGTTCTACCCCCAAAACGGTAGAGGAGATGGCTCGGGATGCCGTCGCGTTCATAGGCGCTCTCGGTTTTAGCAAAGTCGATCTGTTGGGCTTCTCGCTCGGCGGTTTCGTCTCTCAGGTCATCGCGCAACAACAACCTGGTCTGGTGCGCAAAATCATTCTCGCGGGAACCGGCCCGGCAGGCGGCGAGGGCATCGTGAATGTTGGTGCCGTTCTACAGGACGCGTTTGGCAAGGCAGGCGCCACCAACAAGCATCCGAAGCATTTTCTGTTCTTTACACAGACGAGCAACGGCCAGACAGCAGCCGACGACTTCCTGCAGCGCCTGAAAGAACGCACCAAGGACCTCGACGCGCCCGTACGCGACGAAACCGTTCAGGCTCAGATTGCGGCGATCCAGGCCTGGGGACAGGGTGATGCCACGACGCTCGGGACGGTTCAGCATCCTGTCCTGGTCGTCAATGGCGATGACGACGTGATGGTGCCGTCGTTCAACTCATTCGAGCTCGCCCGCAGGCTGCCGAATGCACAATTGAGCATTTTCCCTGACGCCGGGCACGGCGGCATCTTCCAGCACCATGCCGTCTTCGTTCAGCAGGCACTCGCCTTCCTCCAGCAATAAGCAGAGCTGACCTCATGGTCCGGCGCACCGCCTGCGCCGGACCATGAGGCTACCGAACGGCCGCCAGCGGGATCGCGCTGTCGGAAGCCGATATGGACGCTTGCGAGATGATCCTCGGCAGCACCAATCCCATCTCACTAACTCCTCTTTGCTTCAACGGTAACCAGACCGTTCGATCGTGAAATGCAAATGAAACAAAGCCATTGAATTATGTACATCATATGAAAACGTGCTTCGACAGGCGGCCGGCGTTCAATCACACCATGGTCCTCGAGCTCACGCAGCCGCGCGACCAGCGACCTGAACGTGAAAGAAACGATGCTGCACATCGCCTCGTGTCACGGCACCGACATCGCAAGGAGTACTCCGCAATGACCGATTACGTCCTCATCCACGGCGCGTGGCATGGTAGCTGGTGCTGGGCGCGCGTGCGTCGCTTGCTGGCGGCTGGAGCGCACCGGGTGTTCACGCCGACGCTAACGGGTGTCGGAGAACGCTCCCACCTCTTGAGCCGCGACGTCGGCCTCGACACCCATGTCGCGGATGTGGCCAATCTCATGATTTGGGAGAACCTACGCGATATCGTCCTGGTCGGGCACTCCTACGGCGGTGTCGTCGCACGCCACGTCGCCGACCGGATGCCGGACCGGATCCGCTCGCTCATCTATCTCGACGCCTTCGTTCCCGAAAACGGCAAAGCCCTTTTCGACTACCTGCCCGATGATGGCAAGAGCTTGCGGGAACTGGCTGTGGCCCACGGCGATGGCTGGAAGATTCCGCCGATACCGGCATCGGTCTTCGCGGTCAATGCGGCGGACGCCGCCTGGGTGGACCGTCAGTGCACGATGCATCCGCTGTCCAGTTGTGAAGCGCCGGCGCAGATCAGCGGCGCCTGCGACGGCATCTCAACCATTGGATACATTCTGGCGCGGGGCTATGACGGTCCTTTCGGCCAGTTTTACGCCAAGGCAGGAGAGCGCCGCTGGTGGCAGGAGGAGCTTGCATGCGGGCATGATGTGATGCTCGACATGCCCAACGAGCTCACGGCCCTGCTGCTGCAGCGGACGTAGAGAGCGATCGCCGCCATCGTTCGCTCCAGTGGCGGAAGTGTCTGCTGGGTTCTTTGTCTGGCTGGATATCCTGGACGCAATTAGACGTCGGAGCGTTCTCAGCCGCCGCCTTGTGAAGGGCCGATGCGCGAGATGATCCTCGGCAACACCGACCCGATCTCACTAACTCATCTTTACTTCAACAGTAACCAGACCGTTCGATCGTGAAATGCAAATGAAACAAAGCCATTGGATGATGTACAACATATGAAAACGTGCTTCGACAGCGCTCAGCGAGTTGCCGAAGATCCCGATGCCGAAAATGATCAGCATTCAATCTGTTGGAGAAACATTATGCCCCTATGGAAAGTCTATCATCCCGTTGGCGCCTACTCAGCTCAGGATAAAAAGGAATTCGCCGAAAAAGTCACCGCGATGTATTCAAGGATTCCGATCCCGAGATTTTATGTCGTGATGATCTTTGAGGAAGTCGCCGCAGAGTCGTTCTATGTCGGTGGCGCATCGCAGGGCAAATTCGTTCGTCTCAAGCTCGAGCACATGGCCAGGACCTTGCCCGGCCCCATCGTCAGGGAATGGTGGGTGAAGGCGGTCGACCAGTTGATCGCACCCTACGTTAGGGACCGAGGATATGACTGGGAAGTCACCATCGATGAGGTGCCGGCCGATCTTTGGTCGCTTCAGGGTGAAATTCCTCCTCCCTTCGGATCGCACGCCGAAAAACGATGGGTAAAGGAGAACCAGGCCAGTCCATACGGCCTGGAGGAAAAGTTGCCGGTCGGAGCCCTCTTCACGCCGGGAGTCACGGAAAAGTCCGCCGGCTAAAGCGGCGGGCAGCAGGGCTGTCGATCGATGCAGGGCGCCGCTCCGATTCTCGTGCGGCGCCGACGCCAAGATCGAGGGCAGCCGGATCATCAGAAAAGGGCAAATCGGGGAGAGGAAAAAATGTCGGCATTGTCACGGGAGCAAGCGCGCAGGATTCTAGCCGATCCATCCTTTCGCGAGCTTGCTCCCGCTCGTTCGAAATCACGCTCGACCGCGCCCCAGGCAACCGGATCAATTTCGACATGCGGCGCGAATTGTTTGATGCGTTCGCGCGGGTTGCCGCGAGCAGACGCAAGTTACCGATGTAACCGCATAAATCAAAAATGCCACCTAACGGTAATACGCCGCATCTAGTTTTGGCTGAGAGCAGTCCGGGCGCCACTCCGACTTTGGCAGCTACCCGAAAATTTTTTGGAAACAGGAGGTCAACATGGCATCATCGAAGAAATCGACCGAAGTTTTGTCGATCAATCATCAAGACAATGGTGAATGGCTGGAGACGACGCCGGGCGAGCGTTTCACGATCCGCACCTCTGCCAAGGAGACGAAGGGTGTCTATACCATGCTTGAGGTAGTTGCGGATCCTCGCAATGGTGTGCCGATACACATTCACAAGAACGAGGATGAGCATTTCCTTGTTCTGGAGGGGACGCTGCACATCGTCGTTGGCGATGCAGCTCTAGACGTTCCTGCTGGTACAGCAGTTACCGTGAGCAAGGGCGATCCTCATGCCTGGTGCAATCTGACGGAAATGCCCGTTCGAATGCTGGTGATTTTTTCACCCGGGCATATTGAGGAACTGTTTAGGGAAGTCGCAGCTCGGAAGAACAATGATGATATAGCAGCCCTTGCAGACAGATTTGGCTGCCTCATTGTAGGCCCACCGCTGTATACGATCGGTTCGCCCCGCTCTTGAGAGCACAAACATGATGCTGCTCAGCCCGGGGCGATAGCAGTTGGCAGATCAACCCACCGCATAAGGGATTGCTTCGAAGGAGCAACGAAGGTGAAAAGGAAAAGTCTGCAAGGAAGCGTATCTGCGGTCGCGAGAGCGCTGGATGTGATCGGTGACTGGTGGTCCTTGTTGATCATCTACGAGGCCATCGCAGGCCCGAAACGATTTGGAGAATTCGAAAGAAACTTGGGTGTCGCGAAAAATATTCTCGCGACACGGCTCAAGGCTCTTTTGGCGGAGGGTATCGTTGAGGTTTCGCCAGCGTCCGATGGGAGCGTCTACCAGGAATATGTGATCACTAGGAAGGGCCGGGCCTTACTGCCCACTCTCGTGGCGCTGGCTCAGTGGAGCTGCGAATACCTGTTCGACCGCCGCGAGGTGCGGTTGGTTCCGCTTGACGCGAAAAGGTGCCGCCCGCTGAAAAAGCTTGTATTGCATTCTGCAGATGGGCAATTGCTCGATGTAGGAGAAATTCGGATAAGGACGTCTAGCGTCTCACTTTAGATTGGCCTCATTTCGTCGCGCAATTCGCGGCGCGCCTCGAGGCGCGGATCGGTGGGCTTGATGCTGTGGTCGAAACAGGTCATGTGGCCGCCGTCGTCGATGCTGAAGTGGGGGCGTCCGGCCTCGATGCGCAGGCGCAGGTGACGGTACGTGGCGAGGTAGCGGATGCCGACGATGGCGGCGGCAAAACCCGAGGCGGCACCGATGCCGAGCGCCCAGCGCGGCCCGAACCGGTCGGCTACCCAGCCGACGATCGGCGCGCCAATCGGAGTGCAGCCCAGGGCGATCGCGAGACGGATTGCCAATACACGCCCCCGCATCGCCGGCTCGGTGGATAATTGCATCAGACTGTTCGTCGAATTCGTAAACGTCAGGGCCGACACGCCGATGATGACGAGAGCCGCCCCGAACAGAAAGGCGTTGGGCGCCAGCGCGGCGAGGGCGCAGCCGGACCCGAAGACCGCGGCGCCGACCAACAGCAGGGCGAAGCGGGGTTGCTCCCTTCTCGCGGCGAGCAGCGCGCCGGCGACCGTTCCGATCGCCATGATCGACATCAGGAACCCGTATTGGCTCGCTCCCGCATGGAAGACGGTGACGGACATGGTCGAAATGAAGATCTGGAAGTTGAGCCCAAAGGTCCCGATCAAAAAAAGCATCAGAAGAATGGCTTTCAGGTCGGGCCGTTTCCAGACAGCGCGGAAGCCTTCGAGGAAGCTCCCGCGCGTTCGCACCGCTCTCGTCTGAATATGAAGTTCGCCGACCCGAAGCCGCGCCAGCGAGCCGAGCACGGCGACAAACGAGGCCGCGTTGATCAAGAATACCCACCCGGAGCCTACGGCGGTGATCAGGGTGCCGGCGATCGCCGGACCGATCATTCGCGCGGCGTTGAACGATGTGGAGTTCAGCGCCACGGCGTTCGACAGGTCGGCTTCCCCGACCAGCTCGGCGACGAAAGTGTGACGCGCCGGCGAGTCGAACGCCGTGACGCAGCCAAGCAGAAACGCAAACGCGTACACCTGCCACAGCTGCACGAGGCCGGTGATGGTGAGGATACCGAGGCCGAAGGCGAGGGCGCCCATCGCCGCCTGCGTGCCGATCAGGAGCTTTCGCCGGTCGAGATGATCGGCCGCAAAACCGGTCAAGGGCAGCAGCAGAAGATGAGGCCCGAACTGCAGCGCCATCACCACGCCCATCGCGGTCGCGTTGTTGTGGGTCAACTGCGTGAGCACGAGCCAGCCCTGGGCAATGCGCTGCATCCATGTGCCCACATTGGACACGATCGCCCCGCCGGCCCACAGCCGATAATTGAATCCTTTCAGCGAGCGAAAGGTGCCTTTCACCGGACCTCCTGAGAATCCAAAGGAGAATTGCCGCCGTGAAAGCGTCCGAACATCCGTGCGGTCAGCAGCGCCATGAGGAGAACGCCGAGCCCCAGCGCAACCACATGGTCCGTGGCACGCAGATCGAAGTCTCCGATCTGGCAGGTCAGAACATAGCCAACCACCAGGTTGAAAAAGCCCCAGAGCACATTGACCGTCGAAGACGAAAGACCCTCGCCGCGCGGTTGCGCAAACGGGCTTTGAAACGGCCGTCCCATCACACCGCTGACAAAATGCGGTATGGTGTTGGTGAGAAATGCGCCGCCGAAAAAATACGACGCATCGTGAATCCATTCCATTGTCATGCGCTCCTGTTTTCGAGAAGATCGACGATCTCGCGGGTCGTGCCGGTTTCGCCCAGCCTCGGGAAGATGCGCGCAACGCTGTTGCCGTGAGCATCCTGATTCATGTCGGTCATCGCATCGATCGCGAGGACCACGTTGAATCCGAGGGCGTAGGCGTGACGCGCCGTCGACTCGACGCCGGCGCTGGTGGAGACGCCAACGATCACGACCTGGGTGACACCATGGGCTTTCAGATGCGCTTCCAGGTCCGTGTTGGTGAACGCCCCCCAGGTTCGCTTCGTGACCAGGTGGTCCTGCGGCTGCCGGTTCAGTTCGGGCAGGAGATCGGTCCATCCGGCGGGAAATTCCGCCGTCTTGCGCGCCTGTTCGGTTCGCCCCGGCGCGCTGGCGTCGACGTTGACGAGCACGACCGGCAGACGGTGCCGTCGGAACGCATCGGCGAGGGCGCCGGCGCGCGCTACGACCTCGGCAACCGGGTGGACGGTGGGCAGCGAGACGATGCCTTGTTGCAGATCGATGACGATGAGGGCGATGTTCGGGTCAATGATGGTGACGGTCACGGTGCTGGCTTTCTACGGATACGGACTGCGGGTCCACGGCGCGCCGGAGGAAACGGCTGGTGTCTTCAACCGCGCGATGCCGATCGGCGTGCGCGACATTCACCCCTCCGCCAGGCGCTTGATCAGCGCGGCGGATGCGATGAGGGTTTGCTGTTCGGCCGGATCCAGTTTGGCCATCGCGGCCAAGAGCCATTCGCGCTTGGCGATGCTGCGCTGTCGCCGCGCCTCGGTGCCCTCGGCGGTAAGCGCGAACAGGACTTGCCGGCCGTCGGTCGGATGCGGCCGGCGCTGGACCAATCCCGCCTGCTCCAGGTCGGCGAGCGTGGTGCCCATCGATTGAGGTTTTACGAGTTCGGCGCGGGCGAGGTCCGCTGTCGTCATCCAGCCCGCTTTGTCCAGCCGGGCCAGTGTGGCGATCTGCGACCAGGTCAGTTCGCCCGGATTGGCTTCCATCCGCAGCCGCCGCACCAACTGTCCAATCGCCAGCGAAAGTTCGGTGACGGCGGTTTCAGGGATTATCGGTGCGTCGGGGGCCTCATTCATGCCCCTTACGGTAGAGATCAACAGCTAAACTTGCAAGATTTGACTGGCAAGTTTAACTGTCATCTTTCCGTGAGCGTGCTGTCGCTCGCCGAACGGTCGGTTGCTTCGCTCGGTGGAATAGCGGGATTTGCACTCGCGCGATGCTGTTGCAGCGCGTGCTGCATGGCCATATCAGTGGCGACGTTGAATCAACAAAGAACTCGGGCGCTGTTCGATGGAGGCACGGCCTCGAACGTCGCCATGATCGCTGCAGGCATTCCCAGGAATGACCATCACCATCTTCAGCATCAACTGCGACATGATGAAGAGAGTTCGCGCCCGGCTCGGCAGCCATGGCGTGGGTTGCAACTTCCATGACCACAAGACCGCAGGCATCGCGCGGCATGTTCGTTTCAGGCTCGCCGATGCATCCGCTTGATCATCCGATCTGGAATGCGTTGATCACCCGGCAGCAGCCGTTGGCGGAAGGCGATGCGCGGGCGCGGCGCTACCCTCCGGCCATCGCCCCGTTCGCGGCAATGACGGATATGTCTTCCGAAAGTTTCGCCGCGCTCCACGCGCTGATGTCCCCGTCCGATCTTGCGGTGCTGTTCACGCCGGACCCGGTGACTGCTTCCGCCGAATTCAAGGTTCTCCTCGCCAAGACCGGCGAACAAATGATCGGGTCGCCGGCCGAAAGCCTGGCCGGCGCGACTGATGTCGTCACGCTCAGCGCCGATGACGTTCCAGCGATGATGGAATTGACAAAACTCACGAACCCCGGCCCATTCGCGCCGCGAACGCACGAATTGGGGACCTTTCTCGGAATTAGAAACGAAGGACAACTCGTTGCGATGGCGGGAGAGCGCATGAAGCCTGCCAATTATACCGAGATGACGGCGGTCTGCGTGCATCCGTCCTGTCGGGGGCGCGGCTACGCTCAAATGCTGCTGGCCGCGGTGTCCCGCCAGATCCTGGCGCGAGGCGAGATTCCGTTCCTGCACGTATTTTCTGATAATGACTCGGCAATCGCGCTCTATCGGCGGCAAGGGATGGAAATCCGCCGCCGTCTACACGTGACGGTGCTTCAGCAGCGAATCTGATGTGGCGGTCCCGGATTCCGGCTGTCGCGGGGTGTTCCGACCCCCGGCGCTGCCCGAAGTTGACATGGTGCGCGTCCGCGTCGGCCTGGTGCGGCGTCAATGCGAGACGCGTCCCGCACTGCTCGCGTGAAAATTGTGGACAAAATTGGCGGGGGAAAAACGGCGGAACAATTTCGACCGAATCATCATCCCACGCTTAAAGTCAGCGATGCGTGCTCAACCAGCACGGTCTTCATCGAACGGATGTACCCGCCGAAGCACCGAAGTGAGTAGCGAACATGGCGCAAGCATTGCAGGTATCAATGGAGCTTCACGGCGGCGAAATGCATGCCTCCAGCCGCGTCGCTATCCTCGGTCGCTATCGGCGCTATAGCGATCTCCGGAAGGAGATCCAGTCGGCGGCGCTCGGAAACGTGTCGGAGTCGAGCTTTCTCGCCCACGCCAAGCGAATCGGCCTGTCCGACGGCAGAGTGATCTTTGCAGATGATGACTCTGAGGTGGCGCTCGTCTACGACCTTGCACTTTACACCGCCCAGCCGGGGCGAACGCGTGCGATCGATCGCTGCGCCCGAAAACGGTTGACGGCTGCGCAGTCGGACGAGGCTCTTGTTCTGCAGGCATTGCAGGCGTCCCGGTTTTCCATCTTCCGAGTGATCGGCAGGGGTGAGCCGGCCGGTGTTCTGCTTGAGGATTTGATGCGTGGCGGCAGGATACCTCTTCTGGACCAGGGGATGGAGCAATCGGCCAGGGCCGGCGACGTTTTCGCGATGCGGGTCGCTCCCATTGAAGGTTTCGTGATCAACTGCGGCGCCGTCGTGCCGATGGGTTTCGAGATATTTGAAGAGATTATCGAGTTCCTGACCGACGGTGCGCCAGACGCCGAACTCGCGGCTCTGGCCGATCGTTGGCGCTTTGCCGCCTCGCTCTACGAACTTGCGATCGAGCTTGGGCTGATGAGTTCCATCATGTATCGATAGTGCGACGCTTCAGCAATCGGTTGAGAGCAGGATATGGCGACCATCACCATCTACGGCATCAAGAACTGCGACACCATGAAGAAGGCCCGCGGCTGGCTCGACAGCCATGGCGTGGCTTACGGTTTCCATGATTACAAGACCGAGGGCGTCGCCAAGGACCAACTCAAGCGCTGGAGCGACG
>WNFO01002096.1_pt1 | contig 16270 bp, 22 predicted proteins | sample 5400251 | NCBI WGS metagenome assembly WNFO01 (sample SAMN13153354, study PRJNA577476) | soil metagenome | isolation source: 100 cm saprolite under Madrone tree | place: USA:California | collected 2016-06-14 | reverse complement strand
TCTGGTACTGCTTGATGATCGCGTTCTTCGGCTCGCGCAGGATGCGCACCAGCGCCTGATCGTCGAGGTCGTGGAGCGTGGCGATCACCGGCAGCCGGCCCACGAACTCGGGGATGAGCCCGTACTTCAAGAGATCTTCCGGCTGGATCATCGCCAGCAGATCGCCGACGCGCCGCTCGTCGCGGCTCTTGATCTCGGCGCCGAAGCCCATGCCGGAGCGCCCCACCCGGTTCTCGATGATCTTGTCGAGCCCCACGAACGCGCCGCCGCACAGGAACAGCACGTTGGAGGTGTCGACCTGGATGAACTCCTGGTGCGGGTGCTTGCGTCCGCCCTGAGGCGGCACGTTGGCCACGGTGCCCTCGAGGATCTTCAGGAGCGCCTGCTGCACGCCCTCACCGGAGACGTCGCGCGTGATCGACGGGTTCTCGGACTTGCGGGCGATTTTATCGATCTCGTCGATGTAGACGATGCCGCGCTCGGCGCGCTCGACGTCGTAGTCGGCCGCCTGGAGCAGTCTCAGGATGATATTCTCGACGTCCTCGCCGACGTACCCCGCTTCGGTCAGGGTCGTCGCGTCGGCGATCGTGAACGGCACCCGCAGCATCTTGGCGAGCGTCTGGGCCAGCAAGGTCTTGCCCGAGCCGGTCGGGCCGATCATCAGGATGTTCGACTTCTGCAGCTCGACGTCGCCCGTCTCGCTGCCCGACTCGATACGCTTGTAGTGGTTGTGGACGGCGACGGCCAGGACCTTCTTGGCGCGCTCCTGGCCGACGACGTACTGATCGAGGACGGTCTTGATCTCGGAGGGCTTCGGGAGGCTGCGCAGCTCGCGCGACTTCTCCTCTTCCCACTCCTCCGCGATGATGTCGTTACAGAGCTCGATGCACTCGTCGCAGATGTAGACGGTCGGGCCGGCGATCAGCTTGCGAACGTCGTTCTGGCTCTTGCCGCAGAACGAGCATCGCAGGGTTCCGTTGCCTTCGCGCGGCCGGGCCATGCGCTCGCTACTTCTGGATCGTGAGCGCGGCGGCTTCGCTCACTGGTCGGGTTGTCGGCTTCGAGGAGATCACTTCGTCAACGATTCTATATTCCTTGGCCTGCTCGGCGGTCATGAAAAAGTCCCGATCCGTGTCGCGCTGGATCTTCTCCATGCCCTGCCCGGTGTGATGCACGAGGATCCGGTTCAGCTCCTCGCGCATCCGCAGAATTTCCCTGGCCTGGATGTCGATGTCGGTCGCCTGCCCCTGCACCCCGCCGAGGGGCTGGTGGATCATGATCCGCGCGTGGGGCAGCGCGAACCGCTTGCCCCTGGCGCCCGCGCAGAGCAGCAGCGCGCCCATCGAAGCCGCCTGACCCATGCAGATGGTGGAGATCGCCGGCTTCACGTACTGCATCGTGTCGTAGATGGCCATCCCCGCGGTGACGGACCCGCCGGGCGAGTTGATGTAGAGGTTGATGTCCTTGTCGGGATCGTCCGCCTCGAGGTAGAGCATCTGGGCGATCACGAGGTTGGCCAGATCGTCCTCGATGAATGTCGGCAAGAAGATGATCCGTTCCTTGAGGAGTCGCGAGAAGATGTCGAACGCGCGCTCGCCGCGCGGCGTCTGCTCGACGACCATCGGAACCAGAGCCATCGGAGATCTCCTGTTCATCAGCTCACCTCCGCGCACTATGCCTTGACCTTCGCATTGGCGACGAGCAGCTCGAGAGTCATGCGATCGCGGATTCCCTGGCGCAGGCCCTCGAGGTCGCCGCTTTTCTCCATCATACGACGGAGAGCCGGCGTGGGTCGCTGACTTGCCTGCGCCAGCTTTTCGACCTCGGCGTCCACGTCGGTCTCGGTGGGCGCGATCGCTTCCTTGTCGGCGATCGCCTCGAGCAGGAGGGCGCGGCGCACGGCCTTCTCGGCGCCGGGCCGGAGCTCGGCGATGAGCTTGTCGTAGTCCCAGGGCATCCGCTCCGGGTCGATCCCCTGGCGGCGGACCGACTCGCGCGCGTGCTCGATCCGGTGCGCGACCTGACGCATGACCAGCGCGTCCGGCACCGTGAACTCGTGCCGGGCGATCACCGCGTCGACGACTTTCTCCTGCAGCGCCCGCTGCTCGTCGTGCTCGCGCCGCGTCTCGAGCTGTTTCTGGAGCTCGGTCCGCAGAGCCTCCAGGGTCTCGAACTCGCCGAGCGACTTCGCGAAATCGTCGTCGAGCGCCGGAAGCGCCTTCTCCTTGACCTCGACCACCTTCACGGTCGCGTTGCCGCCGCGGCCGCGCAGGTCTTCGCGCCGGTGGTCGTCGGCGAAGCGCAGCGTGACCTGGCGCTCCTCGCCCGCGCGCAGCCCGACTACCGCGTCGTCGATCTCCGGCAGCACACTGCGGGCGCCCACCAGGAACTCGTAGCCGCTCTGGCTCGACGGGTCGTGGCCGTCGATGGTGACCGTGTAGTCGACGACCACGAGGTCGCCGGTGACCGCCGGGCGCTCGACCGCGTGAAACTGCGCCTGTTGCTCGCGCATGTGGTCGAGCGCGGTGGAGAGGTCGTCGGCCGTGATCGGGGTCGGCGCGTGCTCGACCTCGACGCCCTTGTACTCGGCGAGCGTGATGGCCGGCTTGACCTCGACGACCGCGACGAAGCTGAGCGGCGCGCCCTCCTCCAGCCGGACTTCCTGGAGATCGGGCTCGTTGACGGGATCGAGCTTCGCCTCGGAGAGCGCCTGACGGTACACGTCGGGAATCAGGTGCTCGGCGACCTCACGACGCACGTCGTCGGAGAAATGCACCTTCACGAGCGAGCGCGGCACATGGCCCTTCCGGAATCCGGGCAGGCGCGCCTGCTTCTGCACGCGGCCGTAGGCGCGCTCCCATTCCTGCTGCACCACGTCGACGGGCGCCTCGACGGCCAGGCGCCGCTTGCAGCCTTCGATCGCTTCGACCGCGACTTTCATCAACACTCCAGAGTGAATTCGCGCTTTCGCGTAACGAGCCCTCGCATGGTATCACGCCCGACGCAGGAAGACATTCCGCCCGCCGCGCGCGCCCTCTCGACGCCTCCGAGCCGGAGCCCTCTGCTAGACTCGCCGCCAGCGGAGCAACCATGAGGCGCTCATGCGGCTGATCGGACTGGTCCTGCTCGCTCAGAGCCTTCTCCTGGCCCCGCTCGCGGCGCACGCCCAGCAGGCCGGCAAGGTCTATCGCATCGGCCACCTGGCCCCGGCGGACTTCGACCGGCCCGATCCGATGGAGCAGCGCGCCTGGCCGGCGTTCGTTGACGGGCTGAAGAGTCTCGGCTGGATCGAAGGAAAGAACTTCGTCTTCGAGCGCCGAATGAGCTCGACCCGGACCGGCATTCAGCAGGCGGCCGGGGAATTCGTGCGCAAGAAAGTCGACGTGATCGTCCTCGTGGGCGGCGCCCGCGCCGCCATGGTCCAGCAGGTGACGCGTACGATTCCGATCGTCACCTTGGCCGCCGGAGATCTCGTCGGGTCCGGCATCGTCCCGAGCCTGACCCGGCCCGGCGGCAACATCACGGGCATGCAGAGCTACGCGCCGGAAATCATGGGCAAGCGCCTGCAGATGCTGCGAGAGCTCACCCCGAGCCTGTCGCGTGTCGCCGTGCTCCGACGCTATTCGTGGCACCCGGGAATTCTCGCGATCTATCGCGAGGCGACCGACGCCGCCGCACAGAAGCTCGGGATCAAGGTCCGTTACGTTCACTTCGAGAACGCCGACGAGCTCCCCGGGGTGTTCGCCGAGATGCGAAGGGAGCGCGACGGCGCGGTCCTGATCTGGGAGGACACGGCCATCGACGAGGTCGCGCCCCAGCTCCTCGATCTCGCCGTGAAGCACCGTCTCCCGACGATCGTCGACAGCGCGAAGTGGGCCAAGACCGGCGCGCTCATCGGCTACGGACCCAAAGCCAACGACCTGTTCCGACAAGCGGCGGGGCACGTCGATCGCATTCTGCGAGGCGCGAAACCAGGGGATTTGCCCATCGGGCAGCCGACCACGTTCGAGCTGATCTGCAACGCCAGGACGGCCAAGGCGCTGGGCCTGACGATCCCAGAGTCGATCTTGCTGCTGGCCGACCAGGTCGTGGAGTGAGGCTCTAGACGCCGGAGCGACGGGCGACCGCGGATACGGTGAACCCGATCGCGGCCACCAGCTCGAGCAGCTCCTCGAGAAAGTAGTGTGGCACGCCCGGCACGTGGCCGAGCGGGCGCTCGAAGAGCTCGGTCAAGACGGCCAGCGCCAGGCTCGCCGCGAGCACTCGCCCCCACGGCTGGGCGATCGCGGCCCAACCTTCCTGCCAGCAGAGGCGAATCCGCAGGAGCGCGAAGATGCCGATCGCTACGGGCACACCCACGACCACGACCGCCGCGATCGCACGCCACAGCAGCGCCACTCGCGCGTCGCCGAAGAAGCGGGTCGCGATGACCTTGGTTCCGAACACGAGCCGGTCGACATCGACCTCGCCGATGATCAGCCCGATGAGCGAGGCGACGATGACGACGTCGAGGGGCGAAATGCGGCCGTCGCCGGACGCGTTCCTGACCAGATGCCGCCCGAACAGCAGGGCGGCCGCGGCGTCGAGCAGCACCTGGAGCCACTCGATCGCGCCGTTTTCGGCGGTGAACCGATCGGCAAGACCGGGGTCGACGAGCGCGATCACCGACAGGACGACCACGGCGATCAACGCGAGCGCGGCGGCGACGGTCTCACACCGGACCTCTGGTCGGCTCCAGATCCTCGCAAGAGATTTTGCGACGGTCATTCGCGGCTCCTCATCGAGCGAGCGGGTTCCGCTTCGCGACTCTCACCTGCATGGCAGCCTAGGGCAGCGTCGGCGCCGCGCCAATCGGACCTTCGTCCAGCCACGCGCGCCGCCCGGCTGAACGAGTCGCACTTCGCAGTTTGGTACGATGGAAGGGTGTGAGACGTTTCATGCCCTCGGTGCGGAGTTGAACCTGCCATGAAGAGGGCCCTCGTGGCCTTGTCAGCCATTCTCAGTGTCGCGATGCCGGTCGTCACGAACGCCCAGTCGTTGTCTCCACTGGCGGAGCTCACGCCCGACCCGGTGTGCCCGCTCGGTCGAGTGGCGATGGTGCGCGGCAGCGATTCTGAGGCGAGCGAAGGCGGGGGATTCTATGCGGCGCGGAAGAACGGCATTCACGGAGCCGTGGATCTGAATGGTTGGGTGGGCGAACCTGTTTTTGCCGTCGCGAATGGCAAGGTGGTGGTGGCGGCGCGCAGCGATTGGGGAAAACTCGGTAGAACCGTCGTCCTCGACCACCGAGACGGCGGATACACCATCTACGGTCACCTGCACACGGTCGAGGTGCACGTGAACAGCAACATCACCGCGGGCGACATGATCGGCACGATCGGCTACTCCGGAAACGCCGCGAGCCTACAAACGAAGAACCTGCCGCCCCATCTACACTTCGCCTATCTGCGGGCAGTCGCGGGCATAGATGGGAAGGCCGCACCGCTCGCCCGAGTCAAGGACTCTGGCGACGGTCTTCGCACCTATCGCGCGAAAGACGCCATCCTGGCGGATGTGGCGGGTATTCTTCATCCGATCCGGGCCGTCGGGTTCCTCAAGTGCTGGGAGGATTCGCCAACCGCAGTCCCCTCGACGTCGTCCACGCGTACTATGCCTCGATGAGCGGGCCGCGTTCCCTGGTTGCATTTCAACGGCGGGCGGACGCGTGCGCGCAGCCGGCGCTGCAGCATCCCTTGTTCCTCGTCTGGAGCTGACGGCTACCCAAGTCCATGAGCCTCGCTGGCGTCATCCTCGTGATGGCCCTGCTCGCTGGCGCCTGCGGCCCGCTTCCGCCGCCGATCTCGCCGCCTCCGAAGCTGTGCCACGCTGCGGGCGGCGGATATGCACCCTGCGACCCCGGCTACCACGGTTCCGGCGGGCCTTGAATGCACGTCGCCTGCTTGACGATTCCGCAGATCCACGTCTGTTAGACTCGCGCCAGCCATCCTTCACCGCGGTGCCCCATGCGCTTGGTCGGGCTCGTCCTCGCTCTCGCTGTCAGCCTGCCGCTCGCGGCCGAGACGCAGCAAGCGGGGAGGACGACGCGGATCGGCTTCCTCTCGATCTCGTCACACGAGAACATCGCCCCCCCGCTTCGAGCCCTCGAGGAGGCCCTGCGGGATCTGGGCTACGTGGAAGGCCAGCACGTAATGTTCGAGCGTCGATTTGCTGATGGAAAGCCTGAACGGCTCGCGGCGTTAGTCAGACGGTCCGAGGTCCTGGATCCTAAGTCGTCTATTGGGGAGCGCACGAGAAGGCCAGCGTGAAGCGGGCATGACTCGTAGGCTCCTGGCAGGGAGCGCCGATAAACGAGCTACCGGCGGAGCCGCGGTGTCGCCAACATCTGGAGCAGCGCCCCGAGCACGATCGCGAGGAGCCCGATCCACCCGAGGACGCTGAAGAGGTCGTCGATTTTCTTCACCTGGACGTCGATGTTCGACGTACTCCAGGTCGCGGCCGTGCCGCCAGTGGCGATGCGGAAGGGCATCCCGAATAAGAACAGGAACACGACACCGAACAGGTTCAGGAGCAAGCCGAAGATGTTCAACGTTTTGCTCGTGCCTTCTTCGTCAACTTCGCCACCGCACCTGCGCCTGCCTTGCGGTGGAAGCTCATTCCGTCGCAGCCGTAACGGCGGCTTCTACGGCGGCGGCGTCGGAACCCAGGCGCATGGCGCGACACCAATCGCGCAATATGATGAAGTCGTAGTGTCCGAGATGTCCCACGCGTCTGCCGCCGTCTGTGAGGGTTTTGTCGTCTCTGGCTTTCTCCAGCGCAGAGGCGATGTTCTCAGGGAGCTTTGGTCGCGTCTTTGTCGTCTGTGCTGGACTGTTCGTCTCGACGTCATCGCGTATCAGAATGCGGGCCAGGGCCTCGCCAAGCACGAACTCGCTGGCCTGTTCTGGCAGGCTCGTCACGCGGTCAAGAATTCGCTTTATCGTAGCGATCGGCAGCGTCACAACCATCGGCGCCTAGCCCTCTTTCTTCTTCGCCCACAGCGCCCGTACAGCCTTGCGCGATCTCGCGGCGCTTCTTACTCGGTGCCAAGGGGTTGGAGGTGGACTGGACCTTGACCGCACCTGGAGATACGAGCGCGCTTCCTTGATAAGTAAATCGCCCGGCGTGGCTTCGCTCGCGTGGACGTCCAGTCCGCCCTCAGTCTACTTCACAAACTTCCAATCGCAACTGACCTGCTCATCATCCCCGTGCGTGATCCCCGTGTCCGTCGTCTCGCAGATGTAGGCCATTGGTTCGAGACCGGTGGACTTGGCGGGCTGCGAGCGGGTGAGATCCCCCAATAGGCCGACCTTGGAGCGAACGGAGGCCACTTTGACGGCGCTCCCGCAGCCAGAATCAATAATAAGTATCTGATTTAGTGGTGGTGCGAGGGGGGGAGTCGAACCCCCAAGGGCTTTCGCCCACTGGATCCTAAGCCTACGCTGCCATGACCACGCGAAGGCTAACGCGCCGAAGGATAGCAAAGGCTATCGCGGTCGAGTAGGCGCGTTTCGCGTCTTTTCAACGGGTCTTCGCGGAGAGCGGCTCGCGCTTTCGGGCGGCACGCCGTGAGCTGCTTCTGCGGCCACACGCATACCTCATTCGCGGAGGCGCTCGCCTGCTCCGGGCGTCTACAAACCGTCAGAAGCCCCAGCCCGGGCAATACCACGCAGACGGTGGGGGTGCGCTCTGCATCTCCGCATCGGGACAGCATGTCGCGAGAAGAGATTCCCGTGACATCGCGGCTGATGGGCCGTCGTCTCGCACCAGTGGGAGAAGTAGCGCGGGATCGGGCGCGCGCGACCGGCCAAGGCCTGCTCCGGACGAGCCCTCGCGGCGGCCGTCCACCCCTGAGCCCCGAAGAACGCCGGCGCCGAGCCCGAGACCGGAAACGTCGGGAGCGGGCTACCAAGAAAGCGCGGTCTGTGGCCGGCGTGGTTGGGCCGTGACCACCAAGAAGATGCCCGGCCAGCTTCCCACCGACTGCGGCCCGCTGCCGCGGCTGCTGTACTCCGTCGACGAAGTCGCGGCGATGTTCGGCAAGGCACCCTCCACGATCCGGGCGGCGTGCTGGGAGCACGGACTACCCTACCGGCTCGAGACGACCTGGGGACCTGGCGGCCGGCGCTTCCGCCGGATGGTCTTTAGCATGCGCGAGATCTCGGCGCTACTCGACCACTACGCCCCACCCGTCAATCAGGCGCTCGACGCCGCGCTGGCGTCGCCTCGGCCGCGATCGACGCCCCAGAAGGCTCACGATGACGATGACCGTCGCTGACCTGGCGCATGAGACGGCGCGTCGGTACATCGATACGTTCCCGCTCGCGGACGTCGCGCGCGTGATGCTCGAGCGCCACGGCGCGCCGGCGTGGGCGGCGTTCCCCCCGTTCGTAAACGATCTCGCGCGCGTCTTGCGGGGGGTCCTTGAAGCCGCGCTCGTCGAGTACCTGACGATCCCGCAGCTGGCCAAGCTCGCGCAGTTCTATGCGACGCCCGAAGGGGCCGCCGTCATGCGCAAGCTGCTCGCGTTCAACGATGCGGCGACACCGGCGCTCGAGGCGGCGGTCAGTGCCTGGGCCCGCGAGCTCGCCGCCCGCATCCGCGCGCAATCGTCGGCTGATGTTCCTGCGCTACCGAAGGAGGATCCGCGATGAAGAGGACGATGCTCGGGAGTCTCGTGCTGGTCTCGATGCTCTCCGGCGGGTGCGCGATCGATACGCTCTACTGGGCCCTGACCGGATTCGGGTTGGTCAGCGACCAGTACCGACCCGACGACGGGTCATCCAAGCCCGACCCGCCGGTGTGCGTCGAGCCCTACATGGCCAAGCGCGCGGACGGTACCGAGGTGCTCGCCTATCGCCCGGTGCGGAATCAGCCGGACTGTCAGTGAGAGCGCCAGCGCGGGCCGCGAGGCCCTGATCCAGAGCGCCGGAGAAGGGCGATAACGAGCGGCGACAGCACGCAGAGTTTCGGGCCGGAGCGAGGATGGCCAGGTCGAGCATCTGCTCGAGTTGACGGTCGTGTGAGCCGTCGCTTATCCTCCCCAAATGGCGTTCGAGCGAGGTCCGTTTCTGTCGGCAGCGTTCCTCTGCGAGAAGGTGCTCGTTGAGCAGGACGGTGTGAAATCGGCGATCCGGATTATTGACCGTGTGACGCACCAGGTTCCAGGGCCAAATCCCCCGCAGCAGATGCAGCCCTTCATCTACAACATGGTTCTATTTCTCAGATTCAAGTCTGGCGAGGCGCGCGGGCCTCACTCCTTGCGTATCACCATGATCAAGCCATCGGGGGAGAGTCCTGCGCCGTCACAGCAAGTGGTTCACTTCGAGGGAGAAGACGACCGCGGGAACGATATCGTAGTGAACCTGCTTATTCAGCTAGAACTACCCGGACTCTACTGGTTCGAGGTTCATCTCGAGGATGTGCGGGTGACGAAGATCCCTTTCCGGGTAATCTACGTCCCTGTGCGCACTATTTGAACGCAAGGGAAAAAGTATTCGTCCGAACGCCGACGACCTCGAACGTGAATTCTTCAAGACCCGATGACGAGGCACCGCTCACTGTTGTAGCCGCAGCCTGGCCCAACTCCACGTGGATTGTTTCGTTCATCCCGATATAGTTTCTGAGCTTGGTCTTGAACTCGACTTCGTCAAGCGACCGTTCGCCGAGGTCGATGATATCAGCATCGATTTGATTGGCGACGTAGAGAGCGCGCGGATCGCCAGACTCGATGATGCGCTGCGTGTTCGCAACAACCCACGCTTCAAGCTCCATCAAGGATGACGATCCCAGGAGGTACCGCTGCACCTCGCCCGCGATCTGGCGGAACATCAAATATCTCCCCTGAGGACGTCCACTATGTCTCTCCGTGTGAGATGAGACGACTATTTAACAACGGGCCCTACCTCCAGATGATAGCGGATGGCGACGTTGTACGGGACTCTCAGTATCTTCGCAATGACCATCTGAGGCATCCCGAGACTGTCAACGAGCCGTGGTGCACCAACGGACAGAAGATACGATATCTCGGGCCCGACGGACGGTGGCTCTTCGTCGTCTTCCAGTATCTACGCCCTGACGCAACCATTGGCGCGAGCGGCCGCCCCGATCCGAAGAGACTCCACCTCGGAGATAGGATCATCATTGTAGACACGGAGTTACCTCGCGAGGCCCGTTGAGGATTATCTGGGCGCATAGGGTTCCTCTGTGGGTCGTCCTGGCACCGGGCCCGCTAGCGACCACGTGTACGGTTACTCATGCCCGCTTCGCGCTGATGCGCTCACCGAAGCTTCAGCACGTAGAACCGAAACGGCTCACCGGTGCCGTACCAGTTCGCATGACGCCGACGGAGCGCCGCGCCAAATCGCCGATTGAGCGCAACACTGCCGCCTTCCTTCGCGTGACCGACGACCCACTCGTACCCGGCCTCGAAGGCGCGACCAAGGAGGTAGGCCTTGAGAATCGCCCCGAGCCCTCTGCCTTCGTACTGTCGTAGGATCGTCGTCGAGAACACATAGAACGCGCGGCGCTTTGCAAAGGGTCGGAGATCCGCCTTGCCTTCGGGATCCTCGTCAGCAAGCACGGCCTGCACCGGGACTCCGTAGGTTTCGCCGATCAATCGCCGCCGACGCCCTGGCACGTACATCCAAACTGCGAGCGCGTTACGCTCCTGCAGGACGTCGCGCTTGTCGGCAAGGGACATGGCCAGTTCTGGGTGGTACCGGCGTTCGAAGATCATTGTCTCCCGCAGTGGCCAGCGGTCGGTGAACGCAAGACGGATCGCTCGTCCTGTGTGTGGCGTCGACATCACCCGAGCCGGTGCGGCGGCCTTTCACTTCCCCTTCGGCCCGCGCGGGTCCACGGTGTCGGGGAGGCAGACATAGGTGTACACGGCAAGCGGTTCGGGATGGCCTTTTCTCCGCACCCATAGACGTGGCCTACCGGGCTGAGGGTCAACCGTCACGTCCATGCTGGTGTCCTTCACCGAATCCGACGCCAGCTTTTGGGTCAGCGCCTGCTCGCAAGCTTCTCTCGTACCCCATCCCGACACTGGCCGCGACGAACTTTCGTGCGTTGGCGGACCGCTCACTTCTAGCCAGAACACCCACGCGCACTCGGCGTGGGCCGTCGCAGCGGAGGCGAACAGGCAGAACGCGACGAGCAGCGAGGCCCTTCGTGCGAGTCGCATCAACGCTTGCCCTCCTCCTGGAATTCAGCCCTCCTGGAACTCGGAGCGGATGCGCTTCCAGACGATGAACTCCTCGCCGCTCGTGGCCCGCTGAATCCGCCCACGCCAGACTCCACCCTCCTGGTCCACACCGATGGCGTTGTGGCCCCCACCCTCGAGCGCGATCTGAATAAGCTGCGGCTGTGCCATGACTCATGTCCTCCTCGTGTGCCGGCTCATGCTCGCTTCACGCTGACCTTCTCGTGCGCGCCCCACGTCCGTAGATCGGTGACAGCGGGCTCGCCGACTCGCTGGACGCGCACGCGCGCGGTCTTGCCGCCGGCCGTCGTATACGGCCGGCCGACGACTTCCCACTCTCCCGTCTCGTCAGCCAGGCGAATCGCCGATCCGGAGCTCCATCGGGAGGATTCGACTCATCGCCCGCGCGGCGGCTGCAGGTTTCTTCTCGGGCTTCGGCTTAGCCATCGGCTCGCCAGACGTCACTTCGTCTTCGGTTCGTGGCCGAGCAAGCAGGTCACGTTCCAGGCTGTAATTTTCTCGGAGGAGTAGTTCACCCTCACCCGCCATTTCACCTGCTCGAAGGTGCCCTCGACCGTCGCGGCCCCAGCCTGACACTGCGGCTTCTCATACGAGGTCACGCGGACGGTCTGAGTGCCATCACCGAAGTCGAACGTGTAGTAGCGAGTCCTCGTGTGCGTGACGTGTTCCCGAAAACGGCTCATCGTCCCGCTGACGGCCACTGGCTGGCCGCGGAAGCGGTCGGGATCAGCGAGGAGTTCGCCCACCGAGACGGGAGCGGTTTGCGCGGCTGTGACCGCGACCAGCGCGACGCCGAAGGACAGGAGGGGTCCACTCATGGTGTCGCCTCAACCGTCTGTAGAGTCTGCCAAGCGCCCGTTGTGTCGCGCGCCAAAGAGTGCGCGCCCACGCCATGCCTCGTGCCGCCTCGTGGGCGACCAGACGGCTTGGCCGGTGACAAATTTTGTCGGTCGCCTGTCCTGGCGCGTCATTTCCGCAAATAAGTCTGGCAGAGGATTGAACGTTAATGCTCGGAAAATCAAGCGACTCGTGTGTTGGCAGACGGGATGCATCCCAGTTGAACGGTATGGAAGATTCACGGCGCCGCAGCTGCCTACGGGTATTCCTGTTGTGCGCTCTGGTGTTTCTCGCGTTCGCGGAACGCCGGCTGGCCGAACTGGACTTCGACTCTACCGGCGTCGTGCGGATCGAGAACAATGACAAGCCCGACGGCGACGAGATCATCAACCGGCTTGTTTTTGTCGACGACGCGAAGGAACCTGTCGTCTCTACGGTCGGCGATGCTTGCCATGCCGCACTCATACCAGTCGATTCGTGCCCACGCTCGCTCATCACCGTCCAGCTCTCGGAGACTCGCGCCCCTCCGCTCGCTCGCCCGTCCCACGTGTAGTGACGCTCCGCCATTGAGGCGGAGCCCTTGGCACCAATCCGAGTGGAACTTCGAACATTCAGGGAGGAACGTATGCTTAGCTTTTGGTCCAAACGTCATGTGGCCCTCGGCAACCGGCGAGGCTTCACCCTCATCGAGCTGATGATCGTCGTCGCGATCATCGGCATCTTGGCGGCCATCGCCATCCCGCTCTACGCCAACGTGCAGGCGCGGGCGCGGATCGCCAAGGCCCAGGCTGACTCACGCGCGCTCGCGTCGGCGGTGTCGATCTACGCCGCCCACATGGGCTCGGTTCCGGCCTCGGGCGCCCTCAGCGTGCTCACGAGCGTCGCGGTCAACCAGCAGAGCCAGTCGGCTGGTCCGTTCATGGCGCAGGTTCCGCAGCCGCCGGCCAATTGGACGTCCTACACGTACGCCGCCAACACGGGGTCCGGAACCTTTAACATCTCGGCGTCGGGCGACAACGTCACCGTCTCGCTGCCGTAACGAAGTCGCCATCGGGCCCACGGGGATCTGCAGCTCCTCCCCGTGGGCTCATCTCTCGAACTTGACCGCGCTCGTTCCCGCTCGCTGTTGTTGGAGAAGCTGAATTCTCTGCCGCGACTTCCACCCGCGGCGGAGCGGTTCAGTAACGACGGCCGGAGCCTTAAGGTTCTGGCCGTCGTTCTTTGATCCAGACCGGGAACCCTTCGCGTGCCCAGTCCTAGTGGCGCTCGTGGGCGAAGCGCCGGATTGTATGAGGGCATCGAGCACCCGGCGAAGCCGACAGCAGCACGCAGGAGCTGGCCGCGTGGGTCGAGCATGCGTTACTGGATCACCTGATCCGCCCGCCCCAGCACCGATGGCGGCAAGGTGAGTCCGAGCGCCTTCGCGGTCCTGAGATTGATGACCAGCTCGAACTTGGTCGGCTGCTCGATGGGGAGATCGCCGGGCTTGGCGCCCTTTAAGATCCGGTCGATGTAGCCGGCCGCGCGTCTCCAGAGATCGCGCACACTGGGCCCGTAGGCCAGAAGACCTCCGCCTTGGACAAACCTGATCGTCGATCCACCGATCGTGGGCAGTCGATGCTTGAGGGCGAGCGCCGCGATCTCTGCGGTATGGTCATAGAGCCACGCAAAGTTCGCCACTAACAACGCGCTGACCCCTTCTTTGGCCATGGCGGAGAATGCACCGGGGAAATCGTCCACAGCGCGCACCCTCACCCGATGTAGACCGACCCCCATCGATCTGGCGGCGGCGGACAGCTCTTCCGAGACGTCTGACGGGTGAGTGCCTTGAACGCCGAGAACTCCGAGGCGCGAGGCTTTGGGCACGACCTCCATCAGCAGCTCAAGCCGCTTCAAGTCCAACTCGCGGTCCACAATGGAAAACCCCGTGAGATTCCCTCCCGGCCTGGCCAGACTCGCCACGAGCCCGCTTCGCAAGGGATCGCTCATGGTTACCACAACGATGGGGATTGTGGTGGTCGCCTGCTTGGCGGCGCGGGCGCCGGGGTCGCTATGGGTCACAATCACGTCGACCTTGAGGGCCACCAGCTCCGCCGCGAGACCGGGAAGACGGTCGAGCTCTCCCTGCGCCCAGCGATACTCGATGACGAGATTTTTACCGTCGTCGTATCCGAGGTCCCTGAGCCTATGTCGCAAGAGGCCGATGAAGCTCTCGTAGGTTGAAGCTGAGACAGTACTGAGAATGCCGATCCTGTACACCTTCCCAGGCTGCTGCGCCGCGCCGGCGAGCGGCGCACCGAACAAGACCAGAGCGACTACGACCGCGAGCCCGATCTGCCGCATGGACACCTCGGTGGAGGATGGCTGGCGGGAGTCTAGCAGACCCGCGCGGACGGGTGATCCCAACCGCGGTGTGAGTCGTGCGGAGGAACCCATCCTCGCTTCAGGAAATTTTCAGGTTCCGCGCTTGTCGATTCGGCGCGCCACGATTACACGGCTGGCACGGGCATCGTCAGGGACCTGACGAGCGATTCCGGATAACGATCCCGTCGGGACGGGCGCCAAGGCATTGCTCGATCGGCAGAATCATCCAAACTCTCGTGTCGTAGTGCTGTGGTACGCCGAATGCACAGTTAGCGTGAGTCACTCGTGACAGGGAGGATCACATGAGAAATGCCGTACACGCTTCCCGAGTTGTGCTCGCCGTAGTCGTCGCGCTCGGCTTCGCGGTGAGCGCCTGGGCCCAGACGACGGGCACCGGCGCCTTCGAGAAGCTCTCGCCAGGGGATCAGAAGATCGCCCGGGCCTTGTTCGAGGCGCAGACCACGAGCGGAGGGGCCACGCCACTCACGCTCGAGCAGATTGCCGGGAAGAAGAAGCACACGGGCTGGGGCGAGATCTTCAAGCAAATGAAGGCGCAGGGCCTGGTGACGGACAAGAACCTCGGTCAGGCCGTCAGCAACTTCGAGCGCCATCATCCGGACGTGGCGGCCAAGCCAGACGTCTCGAAGCCAGACAAGATAGAGAAGCCCGCCAAGCCGGAGAAGATCGACAAGCCGGCGCACCCGGAAAAGCCAGGCCGCTAATCGCGGCATGATCCGTCGGCGCGTCCAACTCGCGCTACTCGGGATCGTCCTGGCGATCGTCGGCGTCCGGCCGGCGCTTGCCCAGGACGAGCCCCGCGTTTCCTTCTCGACGTCGATCGACTATTCGGTTGGCGACTACGGGACGGGCAAAGATACCACGCTGTTGTACGTGCCGTTCACGCTGGGCGTGCGACCGTTCGACCGCTTCTGGCTGAGCGTGACGGTCCCCTACCTCTATCAGACCGGGCAGAACATCGTCCTCACCGGCGGTGGCGTCGCGGTGAAGGGCAAAAAGAGCAATGGAAAACTGACTCGTCCTACGACCTCCACTACCGAGAGCGGCCTCGGTGACGTGCTGGCGAAGGCCTCTCTGGTCGTGGTCGAGGAGACGGACTTCATTCCCGAGATCACGCCGTACTTCAAGGTGAAGTTCCCGACGGCGGACAAGGATCGCGGCCTCGGCACGGGCGAATTTGATGAAACCCTCGGGGTCGACGTGAGCAAGCTTCTCATCGCCAGCTTGTTCGGATATCTCGAACTCGCGTATACGTTCATCGGGGAGCCCTCGGGGACAACCCTCCACAACACTTTCGGCTGGAGCGTGGGCGCCGCTTATGCGATCGCCCAACCCTTCTCCGTCTTCGCGTTCCTCGAGGGCGCCACGGCGATCGCACCGGGCCAGGACGATCCGCTCGACATCCGCGTCGGAGCGGAGTACAGGGTCATGAAGGCCCTGAAGCTGACCGGGGCGGTGACCCGCGGGTTGTCGAACGGGTCGGCAGACTGGGGCGTCTCCGGAACCCTCACGCTTCGCTTCTAACAAGTCCCTCCGGAGCGCGCCAGCTTGCTACGGGCCCCCCTGGTGGACGCTGATGTTGCCGTTGTCGACGGGGGCGTCTGTCACGGTGTCCAAACCGCACGCGCTCTCGCTCGTGCTGTTGGCCGGCCGCCCGGAAATCCAAGAGCTGCGGCCTCGCGGCTATGTGAAGGCCGCCATCGACACCGTGCTGGCGAGGGACCCCACGCTGCTGCCAGCCGCCATCCGCCGGGGCCTCCAGAGCGAGGAGCATGCCCGGGGCTTCGT
>WNFO01002870.1_pt1 | contig 16284 bp, 15 predicted proteins | sample 5400251 | NCBI WGS metagenome assembly WNFO01 (sample SAMN13153354, study PRJNA577476) | soil metagenome | isolation source: 100 cm saprolite under Madrone tree | place: USA:California | collected 2016-06-14 | reverse complement strand
TTGGCGCCATGATCCGCGCCGGCGTCGACGACAGACAGATGGCACGCGCTGTCGGAATACCCGTCTCAAATCTGTTTACGGTGGTGTTTTGCCTGGGTGCGGGGATCGCCGGCGCAGGCGGCGTGCTGGGCGGACCGATTCTGTCCGCCTATCCCGGGCTGGATGCCGACATGCTTCCGTTGGCGCTGATCGTCGTCATCCTGGGGGGGATTGGAAGCCTGCTCGGCGCGTTCATCGGTAGCTTCATCATCGGGTTCATCTATACGTTTGGCACGGCGCTCTTTCCGGAGTTGGCCTACGTCATCCTGTTCCTGCCCATGATCTTCGTCATTGCGTTCCGGCCTCAGGGCCTGTTTGGGCGCGTCGGCGCATGAAATGGGTCGGCGCAGCCCTGCTTGCCGCATCGTTTCTTCTTCCGCCCTTCTTCGCGGGCGATTTTTACGTCAACCTCGCCAGCCAAATTTTGATCGCAGGAATCTTCGCGCTCAGCCTGAACCTATTGGTAGGTTTTGGCGGGATGACGTCACTCGGACATGCGTCCTATCTCGGCGTTGCCGCCTATATTTCAGCGTTGCTGACCAGCCGATACGGATTGGGGCATGGCGCGGCCGCGATCATCTCGATAGCTGGCACAACCGCGATGGCTGCATTCTTCGGAGTTATCGCGCTTCGTGCCACCGGCTTGGGCTTTCTCATGATCACGCTTGCCCTGTCGCAGGTGCTGTGGGGGCTCGCCTATCGTATGTCCGATGTGACCAACGGTGACAATGGCATAGCCGGCCTCACCCGGCCTATGCCATTCGGCATTTCGCTTGATAGCGCCACGTCGTTTTACTGGTTCGCGCTGATCATGGCATCGTTTGCCTTTTTCATGATAACGACCTTTGTCTCGTCATCGTTCGGATCGTCGCTGAAAGGTGTCCGCGATCAACCGCGCCGGATGGCTGCGCTGGGTTTCAATCCCTGGATGATCCGATGGATCACGTTCATCTATGCCGGCTTCTGGGGCGGCATATCCGGATTGCTTTACGTCTATTACAACAAGTATATCCACCCCACGTCGCTTTCTACCACCAGTTCGGCCGAGGCCTTGCTCGGCGTTATTGCCGGGGGTTCGGGTACCCTCGGCGGGCCGGTCGTCGGCGCTGCACTGGTGCTGTTGCTGAAGAACTACGCCTCGGCCTATATCGAGCGATGGAATATGCTGCTGGGTCTGGTCTTCCTGTTCATCGTTCTGGTGATGCCGACCGGAATCGTTCCGGGCCTAAGCAGGCTGCTGGCGGGACTGCGCAGAGGGCCGAGATGCTGACATCAGATCTTGCGCTTGAGATCGTCAACCTGAACAAGGCCTTTGGTGGCCTTGTCGTAACGCAAAACGTATCTCTCGCGATGCGGCCAGGCGAACGCCGTCTGATCATTGGTCCAAATGGTGCCGGCAAAACCACCCTGTTCAACCAAATCAGCGGCGACATGCGACCTAGTTCGGGAACCATCAAATTATTCGGAACCGACGTTACGCAATTTGCGCCGTACAAACGCGTGCATTTTGGGCTGTCGCGAACCTACCAGATCATAACGCTTTTCACTGGCGATACGCTCGAGCACAACGTTACGCTCGGCCTGCTCGGTTTGCTGCCGACGCGTTGGCAGATGTGGCGGCCGTTATCTTTTTACGGCGACCTGGCGACCGAGTCCCGGCGAATCCTCGATACGGTCGGACTGTTGCATCTGGCGGCGCATCCGGTGTCTGATATCGCCTATGGCGAAAAGCGCCGGGTTGAACTCGCCATGGCGCTTGCGCAAAAGCCACGTGTGTTGCTGCTGGACGAACCGCTGGCGGGTCTTTCAAATACCGAGCGATCCACCGTTAAATCGCTGATCACATCGATCCCGCGAGAGACGACCGTGGTTATGATAGAGCATGACATGGATACCGCCCTTGATCTTGCAGAGACCGTGACCCTGCTGAATTACGGCCGCGTTATCGTCGATGGCGACCGCGATGCCGTGATCGCGGATGAGCGGACCCGTGAGGTGTATCTTGGCGCCTGATGCACTCAGTTTGACAAATGTGCATGCATTCTATGGCGACAGCCATATATTGCACGGCGTCAGCTTTTCACTGCAGGCGGGCGGCGTGCTGGCACTGCTGGGGCGTAATGGTGCCGGAAAGACCACCTGCATCTCGGCGATCATCGGTTTTCTAACACCCCGGGGCGGCGAGATCACGCTGTTTGGTGAGTCAATCGAAGGACTCAGGCCCGAACGCATTTCGCATCTTGGAGTCGGTCTCGTGCCGCAGGGACGCCGCATCTTTCCGTCTCTGTCGGTTCGGGAAAATCTTATCGTGGCGCAGCAGCGCGAGAGCACGACCGAGAAACCCTGGAATGTTGAGCGGATTTACGCCCTGTTTCCGCGGCTGCGCGAGCGCCACGCGCAATATGCCGGCACACTCTCCGGAGGAGAACAGCAGATGCTTGCGATCGGGCGCGCGCTGATGAGTAATCCGCGAGTGCTTCTGCTCGATGAGCCGTCGGAAGGTCTTGCGCCTCTGATCGTCGCCGAAGTCGGTCGCACCATCAAACGGCTGAAGGAAGATGGACAATCTATCGTTCTTGTAGAACAAAATATCAAGTTAGCGCTCGACGTTGCGGATCAGGCGGTCATCCTCAACACCGGACGCTGTGTGTTCGCCGGCGCCGCCGGCGAAATCCTGAACAATGAACAGCTGATCGCGCAGAATCTCGGCGTCGTCCATGCTCGTTAGGCGAAGCAAGAGATGAGAAAACCACGAATCCACTCTCTCAATGAGGTCAAGCCATGAAAATCGGCGTATGCGGAACTGGACGAATGGGATCATCGATCACGCAGCGATTGATGTCGGTCGGACATGAAATCGGCGTCTGGAATCGTAATTCAGCAAAGACAAGACCCCTGACCGAAGCCGGTGCAAAGTCGTTCGCGTCCGCCGCAGAGCTCGCCGACGGTTGCGAAGTCGTCGTCGTGATGCTGCTGAATGATGCGGCGACAGAGGCTGTTTACCGCGGGCCGAACGGCATTCTGAGATCCAAACTCGCTGGCAAGCTCGTGATCGATATGAGCACGATCCGTCCGGACACGATGAAATCGAACGCCGCTTCTGTGTTGGAGCAAGGCGCTGCTTTTGTCGAGTGCCCAGTGGGCGGCAGTACCGGTCCGGCGAAGGAAGGCAAGCTGTTCGGCCTCGTCGGGGGTACGAAGTCGGATGTCACCAGGGCAATGCCGCTTCTCGAGCAAATGTGCCGCCGCATCGAACATGTCGGAGAACTCGGTTCGGGTTCGATGATGAAACTTGCAGTCAATCTGCCGCTGCTGGTCTACTGGCAGGCGCTTGGCGAGGCCTTGACCATCTGCAAGCCGCTCAATCTTCCCGCCGACCGACTGATCGATATTCTGTCCGACACCGCCGGCACCCCGACCGCCATGAAAGGGCGCGGCGCCATTATCGCCAAGGTATTGGGCGGAGCCCCGTTCGGCGAAACCGCGTTCGGCCTCAATGCAGCGAAAAAGGATCTGGCCACCGCGGTTCAGTTTGGCATGTCAATTCATGTCGAGCTTCCCGTCACGGCGAGCGCGCTGGCCTGCTATGAAGAAGCCGAAGCGGCAGGCCTTGGCGATGCCGACGCAACCGCGATTTCGACCCGCTGGCCCCAAAGCACGGCCAAGTCGTAGTCGCCCGCCCCCAGCCACCACCTTTAGCAAACGAGCATTTCAATGATCGATCGCAAGAATCGCTATGGCCGCACCGCCGCACGTATCCACGACGCCGACGGCCTCGCTCGCCGCCCGTCATCCGTCACGATCGATATCCACGCCCACATCGTGGTTCCCCAGGCCGCCAAGCTGGCGCAACCGCACGTCGATACCAGCCGGATTCCGCTTGCATATTTCGCGGACGCTCCAACCAAAGAAATCAACGCGCAGCAGGAGAAGGACGTCAGCGAAGTCATGACGACGATCGATCGCCGTCTGTTCGATCTCGACAAGATGGGCATCGACATTCAGGTCGTGGCGCCGGCGCCGGGCCAGTGTTACTATTCGATCGACACCAAGATCGCGGAAACCGCCCATCGCCTCGCCAATGAGGGCGTCGTGGAATACTGCTCGCGCAAGCCAGATCGGTTCGTGGGACTCGGCGTCGTTACGTTGCAGGAGCCCGAAATCGCGGTCCGTGAGCTCGATTACATCATGGACGACTTGAAGTTGAGGGGCGTCGAGATCCTGACCAACGTCGATGGTCAGGAATTATCCGATCCGAAATTCCGTCCCTTCTTTGCCAGGGCCGAGCAGCTCGGGGCATTCATCATGATGCACCCGAATGGGTTTACCCATGGCGAACGCCTGACCCATTTCTATTTCAACAATGTTGTGGGAAATCCGCTCGATACGACGCTCGCGCTTCACAATCTGATCTTTTCGGGAACGCTCGCGCGTTTTCCGGATCTGAAGCTCATGGCGGTGCATGGCGGCGGCTATCTTCCCGGCTATTCCGGCCGGATTGATCACGCCTGGGGCGCGCGGCAGGATTGCCATGGCGAATTGCCGTTGCCGCCGACGACTTACCTCAGACAGGTCTATCTCGACACCGTGGTTTTCAGCTATCACCAGCTGGCGTATTTGATTGATGTGTTCGGCCCCGACCGCATCGTGATGGGCACTGACTACCCGTTCGACATGGCCGAATATAATCCGATCGGACATGTCGCGGGGGTGCACGGGATGGACGAGGCCACATTAGCCCAGATCGCCGGTGGCAATGCCGCCCGAGCGCTCGGGCTCGATCTCTAGTGCGCGTTCCGTAAGCTGACGCAGGCACGATCAATGCGCGCCTGCCGTCTTGTACCCCGGCTGCTCGAACGGATGCGACGTCGCGAACGCCGGCATTTCGAAGCAGCAGTCGGCCAGACGTGCCACCGCCGGGAAGGCGGTCAGTTCAAGTTTGAGAAAGTGCGCGCCCACGACCTGGCCGGCGATGCAGATATCCGCGAGGCCCGGTTCGGCGCCTAAGGCAAAAGGTGCCGGCGCGCGGCGCGCGAGCAACCGTTCATAGGTCGCAAGCCCCTCGGTTGTCCAATGCCTGCCCCAGGCCTCGATCGCCTTGGCGTCGGCGCCAAATGTCTTGGCGAGATGATTGCGGACGCGAGGCACCACGAGGGGATGCGCATCGGCGATCGTCATCAGCGCCAGCGAGCGCGCGTAGGCCCGCTCCTTTGGATCTCGAGGTATCAGTCGCGGCTCGGGCTGGATATCCTCTAGATACTCGATAATCGCCAGCGACTGGAACAGGGAATGGCCGTCGTGAATGAACGTCGGTACCACGCGTTCGGGGTTGACCGTTTCATAACCCGGCTCGAACTGTTCGCCGATAAGGATGTCAATCGGGATTTCCTCGAACGCCAGGCCCTTGAGCCTCAAGGCAACCCTCACCCGAAATGATGCAATCGACCGCCAGAACCCGTAGATTTTTATGCTCATCGGGAGCTCCCTAAATTGTCTAATATTTGGCTTCCACCTACTCCACCATATTGTGTTGCCGCCAGCGTAACAGATAGGCCTGCAATCGCCAGATCATGGCGGAGAGCGCTACGCCTACCAGCATCAGGACGATCACCGCAACCATCATCCCCGATGCTTCCGCCCGCGCCTCCGACTCGATGATCAACCGGCCGATCCCTCGTTCCGCACCGATGAATTCGCCGACGATGACGCCGATCAGCGCAAACGAGATCGCGGGTGAAAGCGAGGCAAACACCCAGGCCATCGTCGAGGGAATCACGACCGTGCGGGTGATCTGCCATTCGTTGGCGCCAAGCAGCCGCGCAACGTTAACAAAACCTTCGTCGATCGAACGCGCACCCTCGAACGTATTGAAGAACACCAGGAACACCACCACGATCCACGATGTCACAACCTTCGATGTGTCCCCGATCCCGAACGCCAGCACGATGATCGGCGCCAGCGCAATCCTGGGAATGGAGTTTACCGCTGTGACGAAGGGCTGGAAAATGGCGCTGAGGCGATCCGAGCGTCCGAGAATCAGCCCCAGTACGAAGCCGCTGGACACGCCGGTGACGAAACCGAAGAAGGTATTCTTCAGCGTGATGGCCGTCGCAATCCATAGATTGTTTTCATTGCGGGCCATGCATTTGGCAAAATCGCCATTGAACCAGCCATTGAGGGCGCCCAGCTTGGATTTGAAGCAGCTCAGGATCAAAAAATGCTGGAATATCTCAGAGGGCTTCGACACGAAATAAGGATCGAGCAGATCGGGCACCAGCCAGGGAACGCTGGCACGCAAATCATATCCCCACTGCCAGATCGAAAGGACGGCAACACAAATCAGGGCCTGCCAGGCCCATGTACTCACGCGTCGCCCCGACCTCCTCATGAGCTGCGGCCCTTGACGAATTCTTCGCCAAGCGAGTGCCAGATTTGCTGGAACAGTTCGGCGTAGCGCGGCGTCTCCCGCACCTTTACCGCGTCGCGCGGCCGCGCAAAGTCCACCTCGAACGTATCCTTGATCATGCCCGGCCGCGCCGAGAACAGGATAATGCGGTCGGCCAGCGTCAAAGCTTCACCGAGATCATGCGTCACGAACAAAACCGTTTGTTGCTCGCGCTCCCAGATCCGGAGCAGGACGTCGTGCATATCGATCTTGGTGTGGGTATCAAGCGCACCAAACGGCTCATCCATCAGCAAGATCTGCGGCTCTACGACCAGTGTTCGCATCAGCGCGGCGCGCTGACGCATTCCGCCCGACAAGGCCGACGGGTATGCCTGTGCGAAGCCTTGCAGGCCAGCTTGCGCCACGCAGGCCAAAATGCGCTCCTTCCGAGCAACATCGGGAACGCCGGCCAATTGTAGGCCGTAGCCGATGTTGTCCGCGACCGTGCGCCAGGGAAACAACGTGTCGCGCTGGAACACGTAGCCGACATTCGGCGTCGCCTTGCCGGGAATGACCGGCGCACCATCGATCAGGATCTGGCCGCTGCTCGGCTTTATCAGAGTCGCGATCATGTTAAGGATGGTGCTCTTGCCGGAGCCGGACGGCCCCAGCAACGCAACGAATTCACCGCGGCGGACGCTGAAGGACACATCGCGCACGACCTCGATGGCCGTGCCCGCCAGCTGGAATGATTTGCCTAATCCCCTGACGTCGATACGCTGCACATCCTGCCGATGCGGCGGCGTCAACATGTCCACCGCTTTCAACCCGGATACGCCTTTCGTGCCACTTCGACAAAGGTCGGGCTGACGACATCGGCGATGGTGAGCGGCTTGATGCCGGTCATTTCCCGAAACCAGACTTTTTCGCCGCGCGCAAAACCTTCCGCATCAATGGTGGCTTCATAGTCGGCGACTTTTTGCAGCGCCGTGATCTCGAGGATGTTGGCTGCCCGCGACGTGCTGCCAACATAGGGCTCAATAAAATCGTAAATTTCATCGGGCGAATGTATCTTGATCCACTGCGTGGCCCGCCACAAAGCGGTGACGAACGCTTGCATCTTCGGTGGGTCCTTGTCGATCGTCGACTGCAGGGTGAAATGAGACGTTACCGGGACCTTGCCGCCGATATATTTGTTCCAGATCGCTTCGTCGGTGCCATCGAACAACAGGGCTCCCCAGCCCTGTTCGGCCGATTCATTCAGCAACGACAACGAACTCACGAGAACATCGACTTGCTTGGTCTTCAGCGAGCCCAGCATTGTATCGACGTTGCCGGTTCCGATCCAGGTGACCTTCTGGTCGAGCTCCATCATTTCCATGTAGCAGGAAGCCCAGACATGGTTTGTACCTCCTAACGAGGACACCGAGATGATCGGCTTGCGTCCGTCCGGTCTCTTCCACTCCGTCAACGCCTCCAGCGTCGTGATGCCCTGGTCTTTGAGATCCTTGCGGATGATGAACATCACCGAACTGCTTCGGGTGTCGACCGGCATCAGGACCCGACCGTTGCGGCCGTGATTGCTGAGCTGCATCGGATGGGTGATGTCGCCGATGCCGATATTGCCCTGTGAGGAGGCGATAATCTCGCGCGTTTTGACGCCGCTGCCACCCTGAATCAGTTTGCAGTCGAGACCCGCTTCCTTGAAGTATCCGATACGGTCGGCCACGAACTGTGTCTGGTAGACCGGGACCGCCACTGGATAGATCACCAGGCCTGACTTGTCGTCGGCCCACGCACGCCGCCCTGCAACAGAGACACTACCACCGGCGACGACCGTCAGCGCCGAACGTCGTGTGAACTGTCTTGTCATCACGCGGGCTCCGTCTGCTTGCTGACGACTTGTTCGAGGGCGTCCAGCACCGCGTCGCCCATTTCCTGGGTTGATAGTCTTGTTGTGCCCGGTTCGGCAATATCGACCGTTCTCGCACCGGCGGCCAAGGCGATGTCGACGGCCTTTTCGAGCAGATCGGCATCGTCGGGCCGATTCAGCGTCATGCGCAGCATCATGGCAACGCTGAGAATGGAGCCAAGCGGATTGGCGATGCCCTTGCCGGCGATATCAGGCGCGCTGCCATGCACCGGCTCATAAAGCGCCTTGCGACGACCAAATCGGTCGGCCGGTCCAAGCGAGGCCGACGGCAACATGCCGAGCGAACCCGACGCCATCGCCGCACAATCGGAAAGAATGTCGCCGAAAATATTGCCGGTCACCATCACATCGAATTGCGACGGCTGCCGGACGATCTGCATTGCCGCGTTGTCGACATATAGATGGCTGAGCTCAATATCGGAAAATTCCGCAGCGTGCAGCGCGATAACTTCCTCGCGCCACAACGCGCTGGTCTCCAGGACATTCGCCTTGTCCACCGAACAGACGCGTCCCTTTCGGGTGCGCGCCAGTTCGAAAGCGGCTCGCGCCACGCGGCGAATTTGGTTCGTCGTGTATTGCTCGGTGTTGAAGCCGCGGCGTTGCCCATCGGCGAGCGCTTCGATGCCGCGCGGTTCTCCGAAATAGATGCCGCTGGTCAACTCACGGATGATCACGAAATCGACTCCCTTCAGCACACTTGCCTTGAGAGGCGCCGACCCCGCCAGCGCCGCATTGGCGACGATAGGCCTGAGGTTGGCATAAAGATCGTACTTGCTGCGCAGCGACAGCAGGCTTCCCGCCTTGCGAGCCGCCGCAGGAACCTCTTTCGTCTCGGGCCCGCCGGTTGCTCCCCATACAATGGCGTCGGCTTCGTCCATCGCCTCGGCGGTATCTTCTGGCAACACCCTGCCGGTCGCCAGGTAAGGTATGAGCCCATATTGCGCTTCACGCAGGATCATCGGAACGCCGCGTCTGCCGGCGAACCAATTGAGAATTCGGTGTGACTGCGCCGTCACTTCGGGACCGATGCCCTCCCCGCCAACCACCGCCACTTTGATCATGTTGGATAGGTTATTCATGCCGATTTCCTTGCAAAGTGTATCCAAGGTCGCTCCACGCGATCCGACGCCTGAAACGCCCGGATTTCGTCGTCGCGCTGCAGGGTCAATGAGACTTCGTCGAGACCTTCGAGCAGTCCAGTGCGCCGGCGCGGATCGATCTCGAAACTGTGACGCTTTCCGGAGGGAGAAGTGATTGTCTGTTCCTGCAGATCGACGCTGATACGTCCCGCCCCCTGGGTGGCCTCAACCTCCGCAGCGAGACCGTCGACAACGTCCTTGTCGAGAACGATAGGCAGGATACCGTTCTGAAAGCAATTGGCGAAAAAAATATCGCCGAAGCCCGAGCCGATGATGGCGCGGATGCCCATCTCCTGCAGCGACCACACCGCCCCTTCGCGGGAAGAGCCGCAGCCGAAATTAGGACCGGTGACGAGGATTTCCGCCTGGCGATAGGGCTCGCGGTTCAGGATGAACTCTGGATTCTCCGAACCATCGGGTAGATATCGGAGCGCGCCGAACGCCCACTTGCCCAAAGTGCCGCGAACGGAATTCCCGACGAGACGATCGATGCGGATGATGACGTCGGTATCGATGTTGGAGCGCATGATCGGCGCGGCGACTGCCGCCAGTTTGGTAAACGGCTTTGCCATGCTAGTGTTCCATCATCCGCACGTCGGCAATTGCGCCTGATATCGCTGTCGCCACCGCTGTGGCCGGACTTGCCAGATGGGTGCGGGCGCGCGGCCCCTGGCGGCCGATGAAATTGCGATTGGAGGTCGAGACCGAGCGCTGGCCGGGAGATACCGTTTCACCGTTGGCGGCCAGACACATCGAGCATCCAGGTTCGCGCCATTCGAATCCGGCATCGGTGAAAAGCTTGTCTAGCCCTTCGGCCACGGCATCCCGCTTGACCGTCTCCGAACCCGGCACGACCCAGGCGCGCACGCCGGGCGCCACCTTGCGGCCGCGCGCGACCTCGGCGGCGGCACGCAAATCGCTCAAGCGGCTATTGGTGCATGATCCGATGAAGACCCAATCGACGGGCGTACCGATGATCGGCGCTCCGGGTTTGAGGCCCATATAGTCGAGTGCGGTCTCGATCGCGGCGCGGCGAGCCGGATCTGCAATTGCTTGGGGATCAGGGACATGAGTCGACGCCGATAACATGTTCCGGGCTGATGCCCCAGGTCACCTGTGGAATGATAGCCTCGACATCGATGACAACTTCCCGGTCGAACACAGCATCAGCATCGCTCGGAAGCTGACGCCACGCCTCGACGGCACGCTGCCACATCTCGCCTTGCGGCGCATAGGTTCGCCCACGCAGATAATCATACGTTTTCTCGTCCGGCGCGATCAGACCCATCTTGGCACCGAGTTCGATCGAAAGATTACAGATGGTCAAGCGCCCCTCGATCGCCAGGTCGCGAATAGCACTGCCGGCATATTCGACGGCGTAACCGGTGCCTCCGGCAGCCCCGATGTGGCCGATCAGCGCGAGGATCAGATCCTTGGCGGCCACACCGAATGGCAGCCGGCCCGCGAACCTCACGCGCATTGTTTTTGGCCGGCGCTGGATGATCGCCTGGGTTGCCAGCACATGCGTTAGTTCGCTCGACCCGATGCCGAACGCCAGTGCACCCAACCCGCCATGCGTGCAGGTATGGCTGTCTCCGCAAACGACGAGGCACCCGGGAAGGCTAAGGCCAAGTTCGGGTCCGATGACATGGACGATGCCCTGCCCTGGCTCGTCGATATCGAACATCTCAATGCCAGCGGCTGACGTCTCGGTCCTCAAGCCCGCCAGCAGTTCCTGCCCTATCTTGCTCGTGCCGGCCCGTCCGCGCGCTGTCGAAATCGCGTGATCCGGCGTCGCGAAGGTCAGTTCCGGATTGTGAACACTAAGCTTGCGGCTCTTGAGGTCGAGCAGCCCGCGCGACCCGCCGAGATCGTGCAGCAAATGACGATCGACATGGAGCAGATCGGTGTCATCTCCGATATGCGCGATAACGTGCTGGTCCCAGATTTTGGCGAGCAGTGTACGGCCGGGTTTTTCCATTGGCCTATCTTCCCTTGGCTTTCATAACCGACAACTTCCGCCGTCGACCGCCGTTTTTGTACGGCTTGCTATTTCAGGCCTCAGCCTGCCCGTATCAAAGCACAGCAGGCTGCCGGTCGGCTAGAGCCCGAGCCCAGATAACACCGAACAGAACGCAGCGGCCGCTTGAGGTGAGCGCCAAGCTCTACCTCGGCGGCGCGGGTTCACGATTTCCCTGAACTCACCCGCCAGAGCCAGACCGCAAGCGAGCCCGAACGGCCACGAAGTCGCGTCTCAATCGGCCCGGTGAGAACACCGACGTCAAACAGTGAACTATTGCGACCTGCGGCATGGAGCAATTCGTCGCTGACGACGAGTTCGACTTCGTGACCGGCCGCCACTTCCATCAGCCGGTTCGCCACGTTCACCGTGTCGCCGGTCGCGGTAATGTGCTGATAACTTCCGCCGCCAAGTCTCGAGGCGACGATGGTACCGAAATGAGCTCCAACCTTGAACCCAAGACCCGAGTTGCTTGGTTGCGGCAAGGAAGCAAGCCACCGCTCCGCGCTGACGCTGAGTCCTGTCGCGCATTGAGCTGCCCTGAAAGCGTCGTCCGGCGTAGCCTGCGGCAGTCCAAACAGGATCATCGCGCCGTCACCCAGAAAGCTCGTGATCATTCCTCCCGAGCTCACCGCCTCCTTGTCGACCAGGGCATGGAACTCCTTCAGCAAATCGCGAACCGGGCCCGGTCCGAGCCTCTCGCTGAGCGAGGTGAAACCAGACAGGTCGATGAAGATCACCGCCGCGTTCTGGCGTATCGGCTCCTTGAGGAAACCAGGATCTCGGGTCAGCCACTCCTGAATGTCGGGCGCCTGAAATTGTCCGAGCAGTTTGCTTCGCGTGGCGAAATACTGCGCGCGCCGCCTGCCCGACCAGAGTTGCACGGCGGCGAACAAAATCGCCGGTGGCGCGGTCGCGGCGATCGGCAGCGCCGCGCTCAGCCAGATGCCTCGCGAAAACAACAAGACGTTCGCCACCGCGAATGTCAAAACGACAATGAGCGTCGCTATAAGGCCAATCGCGCTTCGGCGCCATGCGAGCAGCGTAACGAAGATCATCGGCAGCGCTACGGCAATGATACCATCAACGTGACGCACCGACTGGTTCCGCAACATCCCGTCCCCCGCCAACAGATGCGTGATTGCCGTTGAGGTGACTTCCACCCCCGGCATTACTGGATCGAACGGGGTCGGGAAAAAATCTCCGCCGGCGGTGACCGTTGCCCCAACAACGACAACTCGATCATGGATGGCATCCGCTGCGATGTCACCGGCGAGCACCGAGGCTGCACCGATCGTTCGGATGGTCTGGCGCGGGCCATAGAAAGTGACCGGCAGCGTATGATCAACGTCGGTGGCAACAGATCGCTCGCCGAACATCACACGGTCCGGCTTGATAGTGGGCTCCTTACCAATCGCCAATGCTGCAGCGCGGAGCGAAAACGATATTTCGATCCTGTCATCTGTTCGGAACAGCATTGGAATCGAGCTTGGAGTACCGCTCCGACCGGTCGTCACATTGGCGATGCCGATTTCCGCATGATCGGAAAATCTCTTGAGCGGCAGCAAAAACTTCTCGGCCTTCGGCAGGCCAGAAAGCGGTTCGTCCTTTTCCGCCGCGATCGATTGGCTGGCTTGCGCGAACACAGCAGCCGCCGCAAGCACGCTCGCACGTCCCATGAGCGACTTTTCAAGCGCCTCGTCACCATCGTTGGTTCCTCGATCAACCAACAGGAGATCGACCGCGATGACTTTCGGCTCCAGTCGCGTGATCGCGTCGATAATCCTGGCAAGATCGGTTCGCGCCAGCGGATAGCTTCCGCCTCGCTTAACCATGGCATCATCAATCGCGACGATAGTAACGAAGTCAGGCGGAGACCGTACGCCGCGAGTCAACGTTCGAAGATCGGTCATGGCGGTCTCGATGCGATCGAGAAAGCCCAGGCGACCATGCTCGTGTACGAAGTACACGGCCGCGCCCCAAAGGCCGCTCATGAACACCGCAATCAGCATCTGGAGATGTCGACTATCCATTCGCTGTATTATCGTGCAAGCCGCGCGAGCAATGCGGCGACGCGGGCGGGTGGCCAGCGTTTCACGGTCAGGGCACCTGTCGCTTCCACATCGACGCCTTCGCCGGGCCCGAGTACGACGCGATTGGAACCGACGCGCCGCGCCACGCTCACCCGTCCGTTGATCACAAAAACCGACGTCTTGCCTTCCGCTGCATCCACCGCCCATTTCGTGCCACGCACCGCCGCTATCGCTTGCGGCGTCATCACCTCGAAGTGATTACCGCCTGGCTTTTCTGGAACCTCGAGTAACAAAGCCTTGCCGCTCAGTTCGACCGAATCCACGCGGCCATTTCCATCGCGGTCCAGAAGGGTAAATCGCGCGCCATTTTCGGCGACGATGGTGAAGCCGCCGGCACATCGCAGGGTCTGCGATGTGCCGGCTGAATTGTCCAGCGAACACCCCATATTGGCGGGCTGCGCCGTGGCGATGCCGGTGACAACAAATAAAGAGGCGAATATCGCGAATCCCGCGCCAACAATCGCCTTCATGACAACTCCTCTTGACCCCGATTGCCCGTAGCCGCCCGAGCGTGTGTCACAGGTGGGTAGGCAACCTGCGGGGAGATGCTAGACTGCGGACGGGCCTCACGGTGCCTTTCACCCGGCCGCGGGATGCTTGACCGCTTCGGTGGTCACAGGCTGACCGCCGATACCCCATTCGCCGCTCGCGACTTCCGAAATGTTGACCCAAGCCACGCCCCCGCATATTTCTCGCCTTCGATCGACGCTATCGCGTCGGTCAAGTTTTGAATCATCTGATGCTATTGCTCTGGATTGAACACATTCTCGATGAGATGAACTTCTATCAATGGCATTGCCGTTCTCCGAAATGGTAGCCTCGCCTCGGAGATATGTCAGCAGCATGCCCGTTGCGGTCGGCCAAGGCTTTGAGGGAACTGTGATTTATCCTTCGGACCGGCTTGAGACGCGCTTCAGGCGGCCCTGCTTTTCAGCGCCTTAACGTCGCACCCGGGGGAGGGCTGGAAATGCTAAGCCTTTTGCGGGTAGCAGCAGACTTTGGCCATTGCTGAATGCTCTGGAACCACGGATGACCCTCGGCTTTGGCGACTGCGAGATCGATCTTGAACGGCGCGAATTGTGGCGCGCAAAGCGCGCCGTTCACGTCGAACCGCAGTACAAACCGCGACCGTGTCGTCAGCAAGGATGATCTGATCGCTTCGATCTGGGGCGGTCGAATTGTATCGGAATCGACGCTGACCAGCCGTATCAACGCGGCACGAAATGCGGTCGGCGACAACGGCCGGAAGCAGCAACTGATCCGCACCATCCCACGCAAGGGTCTGCGCTTCATCGGCGCCGTGCACACGCAAGTTGACGACAACACGCCGAACCAAGTCACCGATCCGCCGCCAGACGAAATTCGCGACGTGTCGCGGCCAGCGTTGCTGCTGCCAGACCGACCCGCCATTGCAGTGCTCCCCTTCACCAACATGAGCGGTGATCCGGAACGGGAATATTTTTCCGATGGGATCAGCGAGGACATCATCACGGCGCTGTCCAAGCTGCGCTGGTTCTTCGTGATCGCTCGCAACTCTTCATTCGTCTACAAAGGCAAGGCCGTGCACATGAAGCAGGTCGCCGAGGAACTTGGGGTCGGCTACGTGGTCGAGGGCAGCGTGCGCAAAAGCGGGGATCGCGTGCGGATCACAGCGCAGCTCGACGATGTCTCAACCCGCAGCCACATCTTGGCGGAGCGTTACGACCGCGACCTTGCCGACGTTTTCGCTGTTCAGGATGAGATCACCGAATCCATCGTCGCAGCGATTGAGCCGCAGCTGTACGCTGCCGAGAATTTTCGCGCCCGACGCAAGCCGCCCGGCAGTCTCGATGCCTGGGATCTGGTGATGCGGGCGCTGTCGCATTTCTGGCGGGTGACCAGGCAGGACAATGTGGTCGCACAGACGCTGCTGGAAAAGGCGATCTCGATCGATCCGAACTATGGGCAGGCGCTCGGCGTTCTCGCCACAAGCCGTACCTTCGGCGCCCATATGGGCTGGGCGGATATGTCAACGGTGGCGCCGAACGCCCAGCACGCGGCGCTATCGGCGGTTCGAGCCGATGGGGAAGACCCCTGGGCCCATCATGGGCTCGCTTACGTCTATTTATTCGCGCGGCGCTTCGACGACTCGCTTGCCGAGTTCGAGCTGGCGTTGCAGCTAAATCCGAACTTCTCGCTGGCCCAGGCCTTTTACGGTGTGGCGCTATGCTATTGCGGACGTTGGGAAGAAGGCGACTTGGCCGTGCGCCGGGCGCTGCGGCTCAGCCCACGAGATCCATTCTCTGCGCTTTATTATGGCATAGCCGCCTACGCCCAGTTCATTGGTCATCACTACGACGAGGCCATCCGTTTGTCGCACGAAGCGATTAGGCAACGTGGCGATTTCGTCGGTGGGCATCGTGTGCTGACCGCCGCCGCGGGTATGGCTGGAAGGCGCGATGTCGCCAAGGCTACACTCGTGGAGCTACGCAGGGCGCAGCCCAATATCAAGCTTACCTGGATCGCAAAAGATTTACCAATGAGACAAGACGCCGACCGCGAGCACTATCTGGAAGGGTTTCGTCGGGCCGGGCTGGACTAGGCTTCGCTGCGATTCAATGGCTTCGTCTGCCTTGAACCCGCATTTGTTTCAGGGCGACACACTCCCGGATGCCGGTTCGCCGGTGCTTTCGTAT
>WNFO01002092.1_pt1 | contig 16285 bp, 19 predicted proteins | sample 5400251 | NCBI WGS metagenome assembly WNFO01 (sample SAMN13153354, study PRJNA577476) | soil metagenome | isolation source: 100 cm saprolite under Madrone tree | place: USA:California | collected 2016-06-14 | reverse complement strand
ACGTACATGCACCGGGGCAAACAATACGTCGTTTTCGCTTCCTCGGGTAAGCCTGCCACGAAAACAGCGGCGCAGATCATTGCGTATGCGATACCGGATCCCCCGAAACCGGGCGCTGCAGCGCCTCGCGTGGATTAGTCCTGTAGCGGCGGTCCTGTGACCGCCGAAAACCCGGCGCTCATAGAGCGCCGCTACAGGCCAGATCGGAGACTGAGAAATGAACCACCGCATTTTTGTTTCATTAATTGCATTCGTGCTGCTGACACTTCCGCTGGCCGGCCAATCCACGAAGGGTTACGTACCACCGCGTGCAGCAGACGGGAAGCCGGACCTCCAGGGAATATGGACGAATCCGACGATCACGCCTTTCGAACGGCCGGCCGAGCTCCGCGATAAAGAAGTTCTGACGGAGAACGAAGTGGCCGAACTGGAGGCGCGAGCGGCTCAAACCAACGTGGATGCTCCTCCGAAGGCGGGTGATGTCGGGGCCTACAATCGGTTCTGGTTCGATTCCGGAACGAAAGTGGTATCGACCAGGCAGACGTCACTGGTCGTGGAGCCGCGCGATGGAACAGTTCCGGTAAGACCGGAAGCGGAAGCGAAACGGGACTACGACCTCGCTCACCTTACCGACTCGTACGAGCACATGAGCGTCTGGGACCGCTGTATCACGCGTGGCGTGCCCGCCGGCATGTTCCCCGCGGGCTATAACAACGCCTATCAGATCGTGCAAATCCCCGGCTACGTCGTGATCCTTTACGAAATGATCCACAATGCGCGGATCATCCCAATGGACGGACGACCCCATCTTCCGTCCAGCGTCAAGATGTGGGACGGCGATCCGCGCGGCCACTGGGAGGGGAACACGCTCGTTGTGGATACTACGAACTACAATTCCAAAGGATGGATTGCAACCAGCGCCGCGTCGGGACGTATAAAAGGTATTCCACAGAGCGAAGCCTTACACGTGGTTGAACGTTTCACACGCGTCAGCGCGGATACGATCAGTTACGAAGTCACGATCGATGACGCTAAGACGTATACAAAACCCTGGAAGGTCGCTATTCCTTTGACAAGGGATCCGGATTACAAAATCTTCGAATACGCGTGCCAGGAAGGGAACCACGCTGTGGAGAACATCCTTCGCGGGGGTCGCCTCGCAGAGACGCAGGGGAAATAAACGCGGGCTAAAGCCCGCGACTACATCTGGGATCCCGTTGGGCCTGAAATGTAGTCGCGGGCTTTAGCCCGCGTTCATCACTTCTTTATTTCTTCGGCCACACCACGCCTTGATCCTTCTTCGTGACCGGTCCCATACCCTTGTATGTGAACTTCTGCACACGCTGTCCTCGATAGGTTTCAGTCGTATAGATATTGCCCTTCGAATCGACAGCGATGCTGTGCACGCCGTAGAACTCACCGGGCTGACGTCCACCTTCGCCGAAGGTCGTCAGGAGCTCGAGCGATTCGCGCTCGATGATGTGAACCCTGTCGTTCTCGCCATCAGCAAGGTAGATGTACTTCTGCTGGGCGTCTTTCGAGAAGGCGATGTCCCACACCGAACCCGAGCCCAGCGTTTGTTTATTGAAGAACGCTTCCTTCACAAACGTCCCGTCTGGCTTGAACACCTGAACCCGGTCGTTCACGCGATCGCAGACATACAGCAGGCGATCCACCGACATTTCGACGCAGTGCACGGGATTGCGGAACTGCGGCGGCGGAGGCGCATTGGGATCGTATCGGCCCAGGTCGACGTCTTCGGGTCTCTTGCCGTAGGCGCCCCAATGCCGTTTGTATTTGCCGGTGTCCGCGTCGTAAACGATCACGCGATGGTTGCCGTAACCGTCGGCCACGTAGACTTCATTCGTCATCTTGTCGACGAATGTCTTCGCCGGCAGCCTGAGGTTTTCGGTATCGTTGCTGCCCTTGCTCTGGCCGGGCTTGCCGATCTGCATCAGGAACTTTCCGGCCTGCGTGAACTTCAGGATCATGGCGTCGTTGAAATATCCCTGAATGCCGCCCGTTTGATTTTCATTCAACACCTGCTCGCCGCGTGGTGCACCTCGCGCGCCTCGAGCGCCCGGCGGCTGGCCTCGGCCGTTTCCTCCGATCCAGACATTGCCTTTGTAATCGACCGTGACTCCGTGGTTGGAATCGGGCCAATCGTAGCCTTCTGCCTTTCCGCCCCAATGTCCGACCAGGTTTCCTGCCTGATCGAATTGGAGGATAGGCGGCGCCGGAGCGCAGCACATGGCGGTCGGCGGATTGGTGGTGGCGTGTTGTTCACCGGGTTCGAGCGAGCCCGCGCGGTGAATGACCCAGACGTGATCCTGCGCATCGACGGACACTCCGATGGTCTGGCCCATCAGCCAGTGATTGGGCAGCGGCTGCGGCCACAGGGGATCCACTTCAAACCGCGGCGCCATAACTGAGGCTCCTTGCAGGGTCCCCGTTTTTTCGATCAGATTGCTCGAGACCCAGAGCGCAACGATGAGTGTGAGAAAGACCACACCCACGTACAAATTACGCCTCATGCTCTTCCTCCTTTTCGAAAGTCTGTAGCGGCGCTCTATGAGCGCCGGGAATACGGCGTTCACAGACCCGCCGCTACAGGTTAATGGTTACTACCTTAATTGCTTCGTGGTGATTTGGGCTTTCCAATGTTCGACCGCTCGGCTTCCGCGATCGTCGCTTCCGCATCGGCCTTCACGATGTATCCGGCCTTCAGGTTCTTTTCAGTGACTTCCTTCACCTTGGCCACATATGCCGCATGCGTCGGATACATCTGGGCCAGCTTCGCGTCATCCCACGAAAAATAGGAACCCATCAGATTGCAATTCCTCTCTCCGCCGCCTCCTCCCCCTTCATTCTGTCCAGTGTTGGTGGCCGTCGGCACGGCATGCTGCGAGACCTGGATGCCACCCAGAGCGTTGCCGTTCTGGTCATGCACGACTTCCCAGCGCGGACCCTGAGGACCACCTCTTCCCCCTCGGCCCTGGTCCGCGGACGGAGGCAGCGGTGGCAGTTGCTTCAGTTCGATGTGGGAAGCCGTTGGCGGAGGCGTCCCATCTTTGACCCACTTCGATAAATCATCGAGCAAGGCGTTCTGCACGTAGTGCTGCGGAATTCGGCTGAATGGCGTGTTCTTGCAGGCGTTCGTCCCGGCGACGCCATCGCCATTTCCGGACGCGCCGTTACCGGCGCCGCCGCTGATGGTCGGTCCAGCGATCGCAGGCGATCCGTCGACCGGCTCCATCCCGGACACGCGCAGTCCCAGTCCTGCCATCATCCTCGAGAATTTCGCATCGAGATGCGACGTGCCCGCGACTTCCCACTGGCGATATTTGTCCGAATCTGCCTGCCGGTTATTCGCCTGACCTGTCACGTCGGTCTCATTGAGGAGCTTGAACACTTTCACATTCAGAGTCTCGCTCACTTTTCCGCCACCGCCGTGCAGCACGACGGCATCATACACTTTCGAGATCAGCGGATGGACCGAGTGGAAGTACGTGTAGAGACGTCCCGCCGACTGCGAATGCCCAATCGCAATCAGGCGCTGCGCTTTGAGCCCACCCATGACGTCGATGTTCGCCGTGGCGCGGAGCGCCACGGCAGCGGCCGTGAACGTGTCGTAGGAGAGGGAATCGTCGTTGATCTTTCCGCCATCGGTGACGTCGAGCGTGCTGTACCGGGCCGGACTCCATTCTTTTAACGAGTTCACGCCGACGCGCTGTGTGGAAACTCCGGCCCAGGCGTAACCCGAGCGAACGAGGTGCTCGGCCGACTGGAACCAGTCGTATTCGCCATCGTGGCCCTGTGAGACGTTGTACCACTCGACAATAACCGTGCCATTGAACTTCGACGCCGATTTCGGGCGGCGCACTACCATACGCGTTTTAAATGGGTGGTTGGCGTCCTTCACCGTACCTGTCAATCCCGCAGGAGTGTCGTAGCTGTTCGCCTTGCCTTCGATGAAAAACTCTTCCTCAACGTATCCATATTTAGCGAGATCCACGGGCGTCGAGTTATATGGGTAGCCGTGCGCCCGATCTTTCACGGCGGTCGTTAACTTGACCGGCCCTGTGACAGTGACAGCGGGAAATGGTGTGGTTCCCTGGGCGGCGGCCCACTGAGGAGTGACGAGCACGAGCAATAAACAAAAAAGCCCTTTCATTCGTGACCTCAATTAATCGTCGTTCTGACTCGCCTGCCGTTCCCGAACTGCCTTCAGTGCCAATCGCTCTTCCTTGTTCGGGTCGTTCAGGACTTTGCATTCATTATTGAAGATCATCGTCGGACGCTGGTTCAAATTGAACGCCGGCCAATTCGGCAGATCCGGATGATTCGGATTTCCGGTGCGCGCGAAGGCAGCGTAAGCGGCGCTGATTTTGTGCGCGAGAGCCCAGCGTTCGTTACCGGCGCCTGTCATGGACGCGGCGAGATCGATGTTGTAAAAAGCGAACGGAATATCCAGCGTGTGGTAGGACTTCAACTGGCCATGGTGCACCGGCGACCGCCACGTAAAGTAATAGAGGTAACTCGGAGCCTTGCCCTGTGCGACTTTGAGCTCACCAAGAAGCTGTGCGTTCGCACGGCGTGTGTTGTCCGCATTCATGATGAGATAAACATCAGTGTTCGTGATTCCGGGATGCGTCTTACGGTACAGCGCGATCAGTTCCTTCGCTTTCGCTTCGTCGTTTCGAACGATCCGCTTCACACGGTCCAACACTTCCTGTTCCGGCATCTCGAGCGGTGGCGGTGGATCGTTCCACGCGTCTTCCGTTTCGACTGATCCTTGCATCAATGGAACGGTCGCGGAAAATTCTGGAGCGTCGGGAGTCCATTGATCCCTCGGGAGCGACTTGCCATCGACCACGGGTCCATTCGCAAGCCCCTGGATTCCCGGCCGCTTTTCAAACGCATCGTACAGCTGTTCCCACGGCATCTTCTGGAGCTCATCGAGCTGATTGGCTTTCAGTCCAACTCGTGCGAGAAACTCTTCAGCTGCCCTGGACGCAGTCGAGCGCGGCGTTCCGCGGAGAGCTGAGCCGCTCATTGCGACGGCGCGATGGAACAATCCCTTCGCCGCAGGCATCGCCATAAGAGTGGTGGTTTTGCCGCCACCTCCGGACTGACCGAAGACCGTGACATTGCCGGGATCGCCCCCGAACCCCGAAATGTTTTCCTTGATCCACTGAAGCACGGCGACGATGTCCTGCATCCCCACATTGCCCGAATTCGCGAATTTTTCGCCGCCGAGATCGGCGAGATACAAAAAGCCAAACAGATTCAGCCGGTGATTCACGGCAACCACCACGACGTCTTCTTTGCGCGCCAGGTTCGTGCCGTCATACAACATCCAGTTACCGGATCCGCCGGAGAAGCCACCGCCGTGCAGCCAGACCATGACGGGCCGCCGGCCATTACCCAGGCCAGGAGTGAAAATATTGATACTCAGGCAGTCTTCGCCTCTCGGCTCTCTTCTGTCCAGGGACCATACTTCCGAGATCGGTCCGTTGTCGTCTTGTGGCGCGCGCTCTTTGACCTGGAAGCAATCCTTGACGCCTGTCCACGGGACGGGTTTCGCAGGAGGCATGAAACGGTTCGGTCCAGCCGTCGATCCGCCGTAGGGAACTCCCCAGAATTGGTTGACGCCGTACCGCACAAGTCCGCGAATGCTTCCGGCGCCGGTCTTAACGGCTGCGGTCATTGGCAGGTTCCTGGTGTCCTGCGCTAATGCCCACTTGCCGGGAATGAGGATGCTGGCCGCCAGGAACGTTCGCCGATTCATCTTGAAACCCATGCCCGTCCTCTTGATTTTTTGGTTGATATTGCAGTTGCCCTAAAGTGAAGGAACTATACACCTTTTGATAGGACGTTCTCAAAGGAAGCGGACGCGGGCTAAAGCCCGCGACTACATTGGGGACAGAGCTGTTCTAAATGTAGTCGCGGGCTTTAGCCCGCGTCCTGTCCCCGCATTACGCTTGTCTCAAAGCGTCGAACTCCACTACCGCCTCGTCCTCGACGGCGTACTGAATCTGGATCGGGCGGCAACAAACTTCGCAGTCCTCGATATAAGTCTGTCTGCTCACCGACGTATCCAGGACCATGGAAATCGTCTCGCCGCAGTAAGGGCACGCGAAAAAGTGTTCCATCGCGCCGTTATGATACGCCCCAAACCATGGAAGAAATCCAGCAACTGCGTCAGCGGCACTTCACTTCCTCTTTTTGTGGCGTTGTTGTTTCGCGCTGTGCCGCTTAAACATATGCGCGCCGTCCGGTACAAGGTTGCCACCCTTTTCCGGTCTTATGATGGGAACGCCGCTTGCGTTAAACCTCCAAAGAGACTCATCAAAAGAGGGGCTCACATGAGTGACGAAACGATCTGCAGTCTTTTCAAGTTAATTGAAGCATGTAATCACGGCTCTCAAATCTTTCTGGGCGGCGCAATGAACATAGCCGAACCCGCTTTGCAGGAACTTGCGCTCGGAATCGGGCGCAGGCTCGTCCGGTTCGAGTCAGAGCTGCAGAACGCAATCTTCCAGGTTGGCGGGCCCGAGCTGCCGGCGTGGCCCTCCGAACCGGTGCCCGGTGACCTTAACGGCCTGTTCGTGTGCGGGAAGATCTCGCTTGCACTGATCCTCTTTTATTACCAGCAAGCTCTGAAGACTAACCAGTTGGATGGTATTTGCACCATGATCAAGCGCCAGTACTCCGATATGCAGCAAGCTTACGAGAGGCTGGTTTCTCTGCATCAGGCCGCCTGAGTATCTTCTTTGCACAAAAAGTCGACGATTTTCACTCCTTAACTGTAGCGGCGGTCTATGACCGCCGACAATGCAGCAAGCTGCGAGACTACCGGCGGTCATAGACCGCCGCTACAGTCGACTTCTTGTGCAAACCCTCCTGTGGAAAGTTGCGGTTGACTGTATAATACCGCTCGTCTTCGCACCTATCTGGTGGGTACAAAGTTTGCATTGACATATCAGCGAACCTCATAAACAATCCCGCGACAGGAGGAATACCGAATGAAGTCCGGTATCTGCGGTCTATTGCCAGCCGTTGGTCTGGGTGTATTGTTGGCGGCCGCGCCATTGGTAGCGCACCACGCGATTCAGGCTAAATTCGATGACAAGAAACCGATGACGCTAAAGGGACTTGTCACCAAAGTCGATTGGTTGAATCCGCACGTTCATGTATTCATGAACGTCCAGGATGGAAATACAGTCAACAACTGGGCGATCGAATTGGAAAGTCCCGTCGATCTTCAAAAGAGCGGCTGGAACAGGGATTCATTGAAACCCGGCGATGCGATCACCGTGCAGAGTATCGCTGCGAAGGACGGGAGCCGCCAGGCATGGGGAAATTCCGTATCGATGACCAGCGGCGGCAAAAAAATCCTGAACCTGACTGCGGCGGTTTCGCGTCCACGCCCGAGCGGGGCGGCTCAACCGACTCCGCGGTGGCCGGATGGCAAAGCGAGACTAGGACCTCCTCCCGGACAGACAGGATATTGGGCGAGCCCGAGCGCCACGTGGCTTGTGCAGTCGGGGGCCAATGTTCAAGCGGACGCGAACGGTCTTTTGAAGAACATTGCAGACGTCGACAAGGTGGCTCCCTTTCAGCGTTGGGCGCGGGACTTGTACGAATTGCGGCAGCGCAATTTTCTGAAAGACGATCCCATGTTCCTGTATTGCATGCCTCCGGGTGGTCCTCGCCAGTTCCAGCTTCCGTATGGAATGCAGTTCGTTGAGGACCACAGTCGCCAGCGCATTTTCGTTTTCATTGGCAGCGGCAACCATAACTATCGGATCATTTATACAGATGGACGCGCTCAGCAGGGTCAGATTCGCGGCGATGCGGACAATCCGCTTTATTACGGCCGCGCGGTAGGGAAATGGGAAGGCGATACGTTCGTGGTCGATACAAAGGGTTTCAATGAGAAATTCTGGTTTTCGAACGGCGGTCTTCCGCACACCGAGCAGCTTCATCTGATTGAGCGAATCTCGCGCCCGGACTTGAATACGTTGAAGTACGAAGTAACAATCGATGATCCGGGCGCCTATACCAAAACCTGGTCCACGGGCTGGAACCTCCAGTGGGTCGCGGGGGAGGAATTACCGCCTTATTTTTGCCAGGACAACAGGCCTTGATTTTTGTTGACGCCGACGGCAAGCGCGTCAAAACTAAGCTCAATTGTTTACGTAAACAGGAGGGAATTCGGATGAGACAGCGCATAGTTGGTTTTATGGCCCTCGCGGCGTGTGTGATTCTGTGGACTATACCCGCAATCGCACACCATTCTTTTGCGGCGGAATTTGATGCCAACAAACCAGTGACAATGAAGGGTTTTGTAACGAAGGTGGAATGGACGAATCCCCACGTATGGTTCTACATCAATGTGAAGAACCAGGATGGCACCACCTCGAATTGGGGTTTCGAGATGGGTCCTCCACACGGACTCCAGGCTCGCGGCTGGAAGCGCGAGACGATGAAACTCGGTGACGAGGTCATCGTGGCCGGAACGCTGGCCAAGAATGGCAGCAACCGCGGCAACGCCAGGACTGTGACGATGGCGTCCACCGGTCAGAAGCTCGGCGCGGGATCCAGCGAAGCCGAGACGCCGTAGTTTCCGCAATCACGGTCGAACGCTGGCGCAGCTTCGACATAGAAGGGAATCACATGCGATTTCGTACCATCATAGCGTTCGCAGGCTTGGTGCTGGCGCTCTTCATTTTGCCGAAGGCACCGTCTTTTTCTCAGGCTCAGGGCCAGCAGGGGCAGGGTCGCGGTCAACGCGCTCCTGCTCGGCCGGCCCCGCGTTGGCCCGACGGCAGGCCGAACTTCGGTCCAGTTGAAGGAGAGGCCGGAGTCTGGTTACCGGGTACCGCGTCCTTTGCAGAGGATGCCAACCGCAACGGCCGTGGAGCGACTCCCGTAGCAGGAGCTCCCGTAAAACCCAAGCTCACCGAGGTTCCCTTTCTGGATTGGGCTCGGGAGTTGTACGCCTACCGCCGGGAGAATGAGTTCGAGCCCCATACGCGCTGTAAGCCTTCGGGTGGAGCGCGTGAGTTCTTCACGCCTTATGGGGTTGAGTTTGTGGACATGCCCGAACTCAAGCGCATTTTCATCATGGACATCGGAGGCCCCCACAGCTACCGCATCATTTATATGGATGGACGCGAGCATCCGAAAGATCTGGCCCCCACTTATCTCGGGCACTCCATCGGCCGCTGGGAGGGGGACACCCTGGCGATCGATACAGTCGGATTCAACGAGCGCTTCTGGATGGACCGCGAAGGCATGCCGAGTACTGACAAACTTCACTTCATGGAGCGCCTCACCCGTCTGGACATGAACTCGATGAAGTACGAGATCACCATCGACGATCCCGGCGCCTACTCCAAAACCTGGTCAACAGGTTTTGTGCTCCGCTGGAGTGCGGACCAGGAACTGTTCGAATATGTCTGCCAGGACAACAATCACGCGCCGGAACTCATGGTTGGCGCTCAGAAATCCGTAGACCGTAGCAGTGTCATTGTCCCGTAATCGCCTTGGAGGTCAGATGCAATTGAAAGGCGCCGGTTTCTTGTGCCTTCTGTTTGTGTTGATGTTAACGGCTTCGAGCTTCGCCCAGGAGGGTCATCCGCTGGTAGGAGTCTGGTACGGCGATTGGGGTTCGACGCCGGCACAGCGCAACCAGATAACTGTGGTCATGTCCTATGATGGCAAGAATGTCACGGGGCTGGTCAACCCCGGTCCCGAGTCCTTTCCGTTGAAAGTCGTGACACTGGATTCAACGAAATGGACCGTCCACATTGAAGCGGATGGCAAGGATGCGAAGGGAGCCCCGGCCCACTTTGTCAGCGACGGGAAACTGGAAAACATTGGTTCGTACCACCGCACACTCACCGGCAGCTGGAATTACGGCACGACGAAAGGCGATTTCAAGATCAAGAGAGACTAAAGACACAAAGAAGAAAAAGAATTAGCCGCGAATTACGCTGATTACGCGAATGGGGCGCACAAAGAACCTTTGATGCGCCCCATTCGCGTAATCAGCGTAATTCGCGGCTAATTCTTTTTCTTCTTTGTGTCTTCAGTATGTTTAGCGCGAACGGAAGGGACGCCCCTTTGTTGCCATGCGGGCTTCGAGACGGGCGGTGCAATCGCAGTTGTCGCACGCCCACGATTCGGTGCCATTCAGATCGCGACAGCGGCTTCGCGCGTGCGCGTCCTGGACCTTTAACAGCGCGAAGTATTTTTCCCAATACGGGCGTTCTTCCGCGAGGGGAGTCCAGCAGTAGCAAACCTCAACCCACTGCACCCGGCCGTCCTCGAGCTCGCGAGCCTCTCCCATATTTCGGAGGTATTCGTCGCCGGCGATCGACCCTGTCCCCAGTGTCCCATCTTCGATCGCTCGCTCAAGCGCCTCCACCTTTCCGGGCTTCACTTTTGCAGTAACGAGATATCGCACGGCAATGATTGTAGCGCATGTTTTCATAATGGTTGCCTACGTCATGTTCCTTGACGTATCGTGCCTGCATACTAAGGAGATGAGTATGAAACGTGCGTTGATTGCTCTGACTGTGGTGTTTGCGCTGTGCTCCGTGACAGTGTTCGCACAAGCGCCAAAAGCTGCCGGCGGTCCCTTTTTTGCAACCTGGAAGTTGAATCTCGCGAAATCCACTTATAGTCCAGGACCGCCGATCAAGGGTCAGACGGCGAAACTTGAACCGGTCGAAGGCGGAATGAAAGTGGTTTCCGATCGAATCGAGACCGATGGCAAAACCACTCACTTTGAGTGGACCGCGAAATTTGATGGCAAAGACTATCCGGTCAAAGGCGATCCGGCCCGCGATGCCGTGTCGGTGAAGAAGATCGACGACTACAATCTGGAAATCAACAACAAGAAGGGCGGGAAAGTCTTGTCGGTGATCAAAGCCGTATACGCCAAAGATGGAAAGTCACGCACCGAAACATTTACCGGAACAGATGCGCAGGGCAGGAAGATCCACAACGTGACGGTTTGGGACAAGCAGTAGGGAGGAGCGACATGGGCAACGGACAGATCGATCGCCGGGCATTTCTCGGCGCTGGCGCTGCCGGCTGTGCCGGTTTGATTCTCGGGACCACGCGAGCCTGGGCCTCGGACACGAAGCCCGGCGCCATTGTGGAAACGAGCTACGGCAGGATCCGCGGACTGGTGATCGACAAGGTGAACGCATTCAAAGGCATTCGCTATGGGGCTCCCACGTCGGGCGCAAACCGTTTCATGCCGGCCGTCAAACCGGCGGCGTGGACCGGAGTGAAAGAGGCAATGGAATGGGGAGAGGAGGCGCCCCAGGGTCCGCATACTGAAATAGCGGAAGTGGCCACCACGATTCCGAAGCTCTCGGTGGGTGAGGATTGCCTCGCCCTCAACGTCTGGACGAACAGTTTCAGCGGCAAGCGGCCTGTCATGGTTTGGTTGCATGGCGGCGGATTCGCAAGCGGCAACGGCTGTTACACGATGTATGACGGCGCTAACCTCGCCCGCAAGCGGGATGTCGTTACCGTCACGATCAACCACCGCCTGAACGCGTTCGGCTATATGTACTACTTCAGGTGGCAGTCGCCGGTAAGCGGCGGCAAGCTGAAGTCATTCCACACGCTGGAGATTCCATTTGTGATGGAAAATGTCGATGAAGCGCGCGGTATGACGGGGGAAGGAAAGGACCGTTACGCGCTCCAGGACAAGATCAGCGCTGCCTGGACCAATTTCGCCCGAACCGGCAATCCCAGTCACAAGGGTCTGCCCAACTGGCCCGCTTTCGATACCACAAAGCGCGCCACCATGCTGCTCAACAACGACTGCAGAGTAGCTAACGATCCAAACGGCGAGGAACGCCGGTTGGTGGCATCGCTGCGGAGGGCATAAGGCATGTCGAGAAGAAACGGTAACCGCTCCAGGGCCGATCGTCAATATAAGGCAAAGCTCCAGGAGCGAATGAAGATACGAGAATTGCGCAAAGCGCTCAAGTCACGGTCCTCGAAGACGCGATAAACCTGGGACAGATGGGAGTTCGTTGCAGACACGCTTCGCCCGCTTCCAAGACTCCAACGCCCTGGTCGGATATTCCGAGCTTGTGCGGATGGCATTTCATGGTTTGCACAACACTTCTGCGCTAGAATTGCGCCCAGCCAAACACTCACAATCCGAGACTTTTGCTTAACAGGAAAGGAGAATCTATGCGTTTTTCACGAAAGCTAGCAATAGCTGTAGTTTTGGTGCTGGGGTTTAGTGTCGCGGCTCTCCTCATGGTCCAAGCCCAGGCGCAGAACAAACCGGCACAGTTTTTGCAGATCCAGGTCACCACGGTTAAGGCAACCGCAGTGAACGATTACGAAGATTTTCTGAAAAAGCTCAATGCGGCTCGCGACAAAACTGCGGGCGCTCCGGCGGTGCTCATGTACGGCGTCAACCTTGGAGGCCCGGCCTTCACGTATTACGCGCTGACAACGTTTGAAAAATTTGCGGATCGCGAGAAATTCCCGAATGGAAGGGCCATGTTGACGAAGGTGTACGGCGAGGCCGAAGCCAACCGGTTGTTGAAGAATGAGTTTGATGCCATTACTCAGCGGCGCACCGAGATATTCGCTTACCAGGCCGATCAGAGCACGAATCCCAAAGCCAACGAGCCTGCAGCGCAGTTCCTGACCTTGCAGCGAAATGAACTGATTCCGGAGATGAACGGCCAGTACGGCAACCTCATGAGAAAAATCAAAATCGCCGAGGAGAAGGCGGGCGATAAGCGCACCATCATTCGCCGAACAAGCGCCTACGGGACTGGATTCACCTCCATTGCCATCACGTATCACTCGAAACTCAGCGACCGCGACCTGCAGAATCCGAATGGGGGCGAAGCGCTGCGGAAGGCATTCGGGGATGCCGAAGCCGCACAACTGCAACCGATCGGCAACCGTTCCATCCGGAACCGACAAACACTCTTCCTGAACTATCGCCCAGACCTCAGCCATCCCAAAGCGTCGGTGTCGAGCAGTAACTGAGTATTGAAGAGGCGGCTGGCTTAAGCCGGCCGCTCCGCCATCGCAACCGGCGGATGGCGAGCTTCTTCCATATTGCGGACCGGAGTTTCGAACGCAAATCGGACTCTCTTGCCGGATTGCAGCACACCGAAGCCTTCGCCATCGATGCCGATCATGACCGCAGATTTTCCGCCGGCATAGTGCGTCAGTGCATCGCGGTGGTCGTCGTTCGTATGTTGGATGATGCGCGATGGAAAAGCCGGCGTACTGCATTCTCAAGTCAGGCACTTCCTTGACATTAATGGAAAACGGAGAATATCTTAGGGCCAACAAAAGCTGAGATCGCACTCATAATTCGCGAAAAGGAGATTTCAAGGTGAACATTCGTTTAACTGCTTTCGCTGTGATGGCAACGCTCGTGATCCTGTGTGCGTCGCTGACCGCCTTCTCCCAGGCTCCGCCGGACCGCGGGTTTTTGGCTGGAAAGAAATACGACATGAACGGACCTGCACCGCGTCTGGCGAACGGCCATCCGGATCTGGGCGGCGTGTGGGATCGGCCGGGTGTTCAAGACATCACCAAGTCCTTTAACGCGAAAGATGGGATGAAACAGACAGGCCAGGCGGAGCTTCAGTTCACCGAGGCGGGAATGAAGGCGTACAAAGCGTATGACCCGAAGAACGACTATGCCGGAGCCTGCCTGCCGTATGGCTGGCCCCGCGCCATCCAGGGACTTCATCCCCTGCAGCTCGTACAGAGCAACGATTTCATGGCGTTCCTTTTCGAGCAGAACTCGTGGTTCACTGTCGTTCCGATCGATGGACGTCCCCATCCGAAAGATGCAAAGGATTTCCCGACGTGGTTTGGCAATACTGTCGGCCGCTGGGAGGGAGACACTCTGGTCCTCGATACGATTGCCACCAATGGCTACACGATGCTGGACTACAGCCATCCCCATAGCACCGAATTGCATCTCATCCAAAGATTCACGCGCACCGATTTCGGGCACATGAACTACGAAATGATCGCCGAGGATTCCAGGTACTACAAAACTCCGATCAAGAACACGCGGACTTTCGTGCTCAGACCGAGCTGGGAGACGATGGAATACTCTTGCGAGGAAACCAATATTGATCAGCTCAAAAATGGCACGATCAAGTGGATCCCGCCGAATATCGACTAGTGGACTGCGGAAAAATGCTCCGAGAAGGCAAACTGCACTGTAGCGGCGGTCTATGACCGCCGCTATTCGTTGATTCCAGGAAAAACCGGCGCTCATAGAGCGCCGCTACAGTTCACGGTGGGCCGCATGTGGCGCCCCACCACATTTACACCTTGACTTCAAATCTGGTACCTCAAATAATCACCGTATTTGAAGGCAATATTCCTTTATCGAATTCAAAGGGGGCTCTTGATGACTCGAAATCTGTTGACCATTCTTTGTGTCGCCGCCGGACTGCTTCTGGCGTCTCCTCCTGGTTTTGCGCATCATTCGGCATCGGGCGAGTTTGACAACAACAAGCCGCTCGAGTTCACCGGGACTGTGAAGGCCATAGAGTGGGTGAATCCCCATGGCTACGTTCAAGTCGATGCGAAGGATCAGACCGGAAAGGTCGTTACCTATAGAGTAGAAATCATGGCCCCGAACGGACTCTATCGAGCCGGATGGACCAAGAATTCGGTGAAACCGGGCCAGACTGTAAGTTTTAAAGGCCACCGTGCCAAGAACCCGGAGTCGATGAACGTCAGCGGCCGCCTGACGCTGGATGGCAAGCCGTTATTTACCGGCACAGAAGGCGACAGACGCGGCGGGCCGGCGACCGAGAACCCGTAAGATAAAACCTGTTTAAAGACGAGTGAGGCGGTTGGAAACCAACTCACTCGTCTTTCGTTTTTATAGGGTCTTTCTCTCGCAGTCACGATTCAGCAAACCTCGCATTTGAATCCTTTCAGTCTCCCGGAAAATGCGCCATATTCTTCAACACCGCATGGAAGGAGAAATCGAATGAACTTGAGATGGAGAGGCGCGATTTTCGGTGCCGTGCAAATCGTCATTGTGGGCCTGGCCGGCCTTTCGTACGCACGCAGCCAGGCCGGGCAGACAGCGCGCCCGCAAGTGTCGGAGGAGGCCTTCAAAGACATCCGGGTTCTCAAAGGTATTCCCGTGGACGAATTCATGGACGTGATGGGGATGTTTTCCGCCTCGCTGGGATATTGCTGCACGGATTGCCATGTCAAGGAAGCCGTCGGCAACATTGGAGCGTTTGCCCTGCAAACTCCGAAGATACAGACTGCACGGCGAATGATTGCGATGGTGAACACGATCAACATGGGGTCTTTCGGAGGAGCCAAACGCGTGAGCTGCTTCACCTGCCATCATGGCAGCGACACGCCCGACGTTGCGCCGGATTTGCGTCAGCAATACGGTGCTCCTCCTGAGCCGGATCCCAACGCCATGGGTATCCCCACGTCCGCTGCATCCCCCCAGCCTCTTTTCGACAAATATGTCCAGGCAATCGGCGGAGCACAGCGGCTGGCGAACTTCACCAGCTTTGCCGCCGTGGGCACTTACACCGGTTACGAGACAGGCGCGGGACCCGTCAAGCTGGAGATCTATGCCAAAGCTCCGAGTCAGCGCACGACGATCGTCAAAATGCCCGACGAAGACAGCGTCCGCGTCTACGACGGCACCAACGGTTGGATCGCGGGTCCAGAGCGAACGACACCATTGACCACGCTGACCGGACCGAATCTGTTCGGAGCCAGGCTGGAAGCGATAACGTCCTTTCCAACGCGGATCTGGCAAGAGTTCACCCGATGGCGTTCCGGCAGCGCTATGATCGACGATCAGGAGGTCTCCGTTGCTCAGGGAATCAAAACAGGACAACTTCCTGTCAACTTCTACTTCGACAAATCCACCGGACTGCTGAAGCGCGTGGTTCGCTGGAACCAGACGGCAGTCGGCCCTGTTCCGACGCAGACCGATTACGAGGACTACCGCGATGTCTCCGGGATAAAAATGCCATTTCGCACGATCATAACGTGGACGGACGGCAAGTCGACCCTTGAGTTGAAAGAGGTGCGGCCGAACGTTTCAATTGAGGCGGCGAGATTTGCCAAACCGGCTCCGGCGCGGGCCCGTCGGTGAGTGAGGTGAACGATGAGTCTTACGAAGAAAATCATGGTCGGCGCAACTATTGCTGCGGCATTGACCCTGAATGGTTGGTACGTTGCCGCTCACGAATCTCCATTTCCT
>WNFO01009644.1_pt1 | contig 16294 bp, 21 predicted proteins | sample 5400251 | NCBI WGS metagenome assembly WNFO01 (sample SAMN13153354, study PRJNA577476) | soil metagenome | isolation source: 100 cm saprolite under Madrone tree | place: USA:California | collected 2016-06-14 | reverse complement strand
GTGATGGAGGTCAACACCGCGCGTGTTTATAACTGGGATGTCAAGCGAAGAAGGGAAAAAAGGGATAAGGAGAAGTTATCTGGGCAGGGAGAGATCGAGGCATAAGGAGAACGCAATAGCTGCTGTGCCTGTGGTAGTGGTACTTTATTTGACGACTTGGATAGCCACACATGAAAACAGGGTGAAGAGACTCCATTATAAGACATACAATGTATTACTGCACCACATCCTGGTAGGAGAGGGTCTGAAACTACGCATCGTCCTCTCCATCTCCGTCCTCATCCAGTACTAGCTTCCTCTTCTTCCCGGGCATGTCGAAACCATCGCGAAAGCCAACACCAGCTTTTTTGCGTAGCTCGTCGATGTTCGCTTCGCCTTCTTCAGCCCACTCCAACACCAGATGGCGACCGAGTAAGTGTGTGTGCTTGAGCGCATTGTATGCATTCTCCGCCTCGTGTCGTGTGACGAATTCGAGGAATGCAAAGCCTCGCGAGCGACGGTCGAAACGCTTCGGCAAGCGGACCGACTTGAGCTGACCATGAGCGCTGACGGAAAAATATCAGTAATTCGGAGCGGGCTTGACAAGCCGAAACTACATACCTAAAGAGCGTTTGGATGTCCTTTCGCGTCGCCTCGAACGGGACGTTCTTCACCAACATCTTCGTTGTCTTGGCCTTTTCACTCCCGCCTTTTTTCTCCTCCTGTTCCTCAGCACCTCGTCCAGCGAACCTGACGCTGAGCGAGTGCCCGTCGAGCACATACCCATGCATGCCTTTGAGTGCCTTCCGTGCCACCTCTGTGCTACGGAACCCAACAAAACCGAATCCCATACTCAGACGTGCACCCGGACGCTTTGGGTCCGGCTTCGTCTGCAAGCGGGCAAAGGCAAAGTCGGGCAAATGACGGAATGCCTGCGTAAAGCGCTCTGGGGAGGTTGCGAACGCGAGATTCTTCACAAAGAGCGTCTTGCCGTTCGAGATGTCTACGTTGGCGTCATCCCCCGCGTCTGGTTCTTCAATGGCAATGGGTGAAACGCCGTTCGCTACCTCGGAGGTTGCGGAAGTAGGCTGGAACATCCCAACTGGGCCTTTCTCGAGGTAGATAACGGAGTTGCCAAGTCGACGGTACGCAATGGCGCGGAAGGCCTTGCGAGCCTCGTCCGCGTGCACAAACTCTATTACTGCTAACGTTCCAGCAGGCGGGACGAGTACACGCTGCAGCTCGCCATGAACACCAAAAATTTCGCGCAATTGCTCTGCTGTCGTTCCATATGGTATGTTCTTGACTAGAATAATGGTCTCCGAGCGTCCCCGTCCGGAAAATGCAGAAGGAATGACACCGTGAGACTCAAGATATGTTTTTGTTTCTTGAATGATGTGGGTTTCAGCGAGGGCGAGCTTGACAGCAGCATCGGATGACTCTGGATCGAGTATGTCGGATTTCGATATGTTCATCCGGTCAGCCACGGAGGATAGTACTGCATCACTCTGCGTAAAGCTCAGTGAAAGAAGATGCCACGAACCGCGATGCTTACTCACGTTCATATATAACATGCCCCAATTGAATTCCTTCCCTGCAGTTGCCTTGCGCTTCTCGCTCCACTGTTCTTTGAGTGATTTAAGGTGACCTTTATGGTCTGGTGTCGCAGTACTGTTGTTCCGATCAACTGCGCCAATGATATGTAGTAATCGTCCCTGAAAAGGTTTTTTATCGAGAGCCTTGAAGGCGGCCAAGGCATCTTCAGGTCGCGCATACGTAACGAATGCAAGACCTTTTGATATTTTGGTCACCGAATCAATTGGTATATGTACCTGCAAGAAAGTTTCAGAAAAATCCCAGGTAGAATCACGAAAGGCGGAAGAAGGGTCAGAATCTACTATCTTTACTTTCCCAGGGTTATCAACACTCCCCGAAGGGTCTGCTGTCCCTATGCTAGTTTTTCATCCCGGGAGGGATTACACCCGCAAGAGAAGATCGCTCACCTGAGAACATTGACCAACGATGATTTCTAAATAAGCAAAGCAGAGGCGAAAGTAGGCCTTGAACACACCTACGGGAAGATAGTCAATAAGAACGGCATTACAAGGGCGGGGAATACGACATCAGGAGGTCCACAAACGGGATCGTGAAATCCAATATTTACATCTGACCTCGCCAACCGGACAATTTAATCCATTAGAGGTAAATTCCCTCACCTGAGATACAGCTCCAAATGGCTGGAACATAGCAAGCAACTCCTCTTCTGTACAAGCAAATGTAAGGTTTCGAACAAACAGCCTTCCGGTGCGACGAATTGTCTCCTCGGTTGGATCCTTCTCTTCCGAGACTCCCTGGTCTTCTTCCTCGCTGTCCGACTGGTTAAAGACCTTTTCCGGACTGTCGGCATCCCCAACACCTTCTTTCATGCGTTGCCGCATCCATTCCAAGTCTGTTAGGTCTTGCTGAACCTCTTCCGAAGCGTCCTTCATCGCTCTTCGAGAAGCTGCACTTTCCTTCCCTGGTGAACGTAAAAGTGGGTTTACGTGATCCACCCATGATGCCACCTTCGCTTTAGGTTGCATGACCTCCATGAACTCTTCAAAGGTGGCGTCTTTTTTATTCTCTACCAAGGAGACATTCGAGTTGCGGCTGGATGATTTTGTCTTGCTCAGCGTCAAGGTAGTCTGGTGCTGTTTTGTAGATGACGCATCCAGACGTAGCCGCTTATTTGGCTGTGGAGTAGGTGCATCTTCGGCAGACTATACAATACGGATCAGAAAGAAACGGGTAAAGAAGGAAGAACACCCACGTCGATTATTTCAACCCTCACCCGGGTCGAATCAATGAATGTTTTATCGTACCATTCCTTGATTTTCAACGCCTCTTCGTCTGTCTTGAACCCAACAAATCCGAATCGCCGTGCTGTACCATCCTGTTTTAGGATGACCTTGACATCTGTAATTGTACCGTGAGGTCCCTTCGGTTGAGAGAAGTGCTCCTTTAGAAGTGTGGGAGTGATATACGATGGCAGGTTTTTAACGATGAGGCGAGACATGGGTCCGCATCACGGGACCCGATGCGGCCAAAAAAAAATGGTGGGAATTTGGGATGAGTCAGACAGATGAGACGCGTGACCGCGTCGCGCTAGCGCGTCTAAGTTACTACCAGAGCCTGCCTTCCTTCCCTCATACCGCCATCTGCTGACTCCCTTCCTCAACAAAAGATGCATTCCTCGGCTTCTTCCCATCATCTTTCCTATAGGACAAAAGTGTCCTCCAAACTTGGTGGATCCAAATGTCTTACCCTCAATTGTAAATCAATACTGAATTTCTTGCGTGTCCTGGACGAGAATTCCACTCAAGCCGAGTCGTCCACTGCTGTCGGACAGAAGCGTCCCCGTCCACTCTCGCACATGTTCTCCAGGAAGCGGAGAATCTTTGGCATAGACCAAAGCGTTGCATCTTGTCCTCCTAATGAGAGCATTCCTGTCCTCCATCATGAGTTCGACCTGCAATACTCTAAGGAGCGCCAAGAAGTCTACTCATATGTCCAACTAATCACCGATATCGAAGCAGAAGAGACTGGCCTCATTTCCTCGGAGAAATCTCTGGCGGATTTGTTAAGGAATGTTTATGCCAGTCCCACCGAGCCCATAACCCTCGATTGCGGTGACGTTCTCATCAATAGATACGGAGAGTACGGAACAGTTGATGCAAAGCAATCGCATCTCGAAGAACAGTGGGCTGACCTCTGTAATATCTTCGTTGTTCCCTCCCTAAACGCCGAATTTACCGAGACAGGGGGTCATCTCTTTTCTTGGGTTGAAGCTCTTACGCGATCCCATGCAAGCCAGCCTGCTGTGATGACAGCTGGTCTTCGTATGGTTGTTTCGCCCCTCACCTCATGGGATGAGACTTGGCATACTTTACCTTTCCGCTTGGTCGTAGACGTGGTACTCTCATTCCGCCCCCCTTATATTTTTCAGCCACTTCCGCCGTACCCCCATATAGGGCGATCCCATATCGAAATTGAAAATGCAAGGCGCGGCCTCCTCCATCTCGCCTTTCCTTCTCCTTCTCTTCCGGAAACATTGTCTACTTCATTCCAGGGAAGGATTGATGTTCCTTTCCTTTATGCAGTCGTACAACCTGCTAGAGCTCTTCTACATGAGTCTGTAGACAAGTTTTTACAGCCGCAAGCCCTTCTTCCCCAACTCCTCCTTTTTCAGAAGCGCACCGTTTGCTGGATGCTCTCACGCGAGGGGAGAGCTTTCAGTCTAACTGGGGAACTTACACCCACGGCGACAGACCCTGCGGAGCTACCTGTCCTATGGCGGCGTGTTACCGTACATCGAAGTGAGGAACAACTGACTTGGTATTATCACCGCCTTACGGGAATCCTAACACCTGAGCGCCCAAGCCCGCGAACTGTCCTGGGAGGGATCTTGGCAGAAGAACCTGGTTTGGGAAAGACCCTTGAGTGTATCGCACTTATCCTGCTCAATCCTAGCATTGAACGAAGCATATCCCACGCCAGGTGGGATTCCGAGGCAAACTTAAATATCAAGGAGATTCGGGTATATCCTTTCGTTTCATTTGGTCTGCGGAGTTTATGTTAGGTCATAGACAACCCTTATCGTCACTCCAAGCTCCTTGTCTCGGCAATGGATCGATGAACTTACCCGTCATGCGCCTTCGCTCAAGGTTCTACTTTATCCTGGTTGGAAGAGCCTTCCAACGAAACAGGAAAAGAAACAGAAAAACAAGGCGGTGGTCATCACTGACACCAACGATACCAATGTTTCACTATTTGACAATTGGCCTGCCTACATCAATGACTTCGACGTGTGCGTCACGACGTATGACACTTTGCGGCAGGATTTAACTGTGGCGCGTGCTGCACCTTCACGGCCGAGGCGTCAGACGGCCGAATACATGAGATATAAACGACCAATCAGCCCATTGGTTATATGCGAATGGTATCGCGTGATCATGGATGAGGTTTGAGTCACTTCATATGACACCGCGACAAGTTGACTCACTCACCCAAAGGTCCAAATGGTCGGGGGAGGGAAGGCATCGTATGTCTTCTGGTCTACATTCTCTAATGCCTCTCACGCGCCTTGCATCAGCGAGATGGTGTCTCTCATTCCACGCCTTTCTTCATTTGCCGTCTCTGGTACACCTGCTAGAACCCGTGTTTCTGACCTACACCATGTTCTCAAGTAAGAGTTTGACAGCTTTTGACATGCTGATATTCACAGTACAAAAGGTTTCTTCGTGTTGATCCGAGCATATACGCTCCGAAGAATTGGAACAGACTTATCCAGCCCAGCTATGCTACCGAATTCACGGAGGTATTCCAGGAGTATACCGTCCGGTATTGTGTCCAGAAATTTGGTTGCTTATTTGACCTGATTGTTTCAAAAGGACCATGAAGTCAGCCGTACAGTCTGAGCTTACGATACCTGCGCAGACGCGCTACGTCCTCCCTATTCATTTAGGCAGAGTCGAACGACACGTAAGCTCTCCGCCCACCTGCTTGGGAGTTAATACGTACTTTTACTCTTTAGGTTTACGACGAAACCTTGGAGAAGGCTCTACTGCATCTTGGCCTCGATGCGCGCGGCGTAGCCACTTCGCAGAATGGCGAAGTAGATACAACACTTCTACGCACCTGGCTGAGAAAACTTCGCCAAATATGCACTCATCCACAAGTTGGACAGCTGCAGAAACCAGGAGACAAGTTTTCCAAATCCGGAGTCTTGAAGACCATGAGGCAGGTTCTTGAAGGAATGAAGGATCAAAACTGGCGGAATCTCATGGATGACAGGCGCAGCAAAGCACGTTCAGATCTCATCCTTTCCTTACACTTCTATTGATGACTACTCTAGATTAACGAAATGGTCAACGCCACCCAGATAATTCAGCACAATTTTGGCATTGATCAACGCCCACAAAAGTGCTTAGAAATACTATTACGGGCCGAGAGAGAAGCCGATGAAGTCATCTTAGACGTTCTTTCTGCCGTTACGGATCACGATGCTAAGGGCGTCGCGTTAAAAGCGGAAGCGGCGTCGCTTCGCGCAGAGAGAGGTAGGAAGCAAGTTTTCGGAGATAACGCAGTACGTGACTTCGAATGCACTCAAGGTACTGGACGTCACGAGAACCATGACGATCCTTTCTCCACGATTGACGATGTAAGCGACAATGAATCAGACGATGGTGGGCTTCCAAAGACCCCAGTAGGCGATGAACATCTGCATAAATCCCGTGCTCTCCAGCAACGTTTGCGCGACTGTTACCTTACGTTGCATAAGGTCAAGTTCATACAGGGCGATATGTACCATTGGATGGGTGAATTTAAGGCTGTGGAAGAGGAGCTAGCATACAAAGCAGCAGACGGGATACGCAAGAAGTTACTAAAATGTATGTCCCTCTCATATTCATCAGATGCTGAATAACCACTTTCGTTGGCAGTCACCGAAGAGTCGGCTGTGAGAGCCATGGCACAACTCGGGACTGATGTCGGGAAGAAAAGGCTTGTAAAGAAAGATATTCTCGTCAAAATGCCTTATTGCCCTCGAGGTGGGATCCTCTCTGCGTATCTGGTACGTGAATCTCAAGATATCATCGCCATTCTGATAGCTAAAATATACTTTTAAGTTGGGGGAAGCAGACAAGCTCATAGACCAGGTACTCAACGCACAGTCTCACTTGCTCTGGCAATGGAGAATGCATATTTACGGCCTTCTCACGCGAAGCCTGACTGCGAGCAGTGATGAAGGAGATGCGGACGGGAAAGAGTACTCAAGGACATTGGACACCCAAGGGGAGGCAGAAACTTATCTGCAAGCTTATGCCATGCTCCTCGCTGACCGGCGTGAGGTGTTAACTGCGGAAAGGACCGTCTTGGCTATTCACGATGCTAGAGAGCGCAAACGTCGAAAAACTGCGGCTGCGGCAAAGGCCATTACCCTAGAGTCGGACGAGCCAGATCTAAGACTGGTGACTGAGGACATCGAGTTACAGCCCGAACATGAAGTCCTCAAGACGGAACTGATGGATGCACGCAAGACTCTGTTGATGAACTTTGCAGGACGGTCTGTGAAATCCATCGTTGTCGACCTGACGGCAGTAGCTGCGAAGATAACAAAGGAAACCGATCTAGAGAAGGTCCTTGCAAGGGAGGGTGTGTTGAGCCTTCGACAACTGATGTCAGCCCAAGGTTCGTGTACGAAATCTTCAACGCTTTTGCGTCGCTCTCATACAAGCGATTTCAAAGCCATCATAAACGAGCAGATTGAGGCTGATCTTGCGCTTTTCCGCAAGGCGTTCAATGAGCGAATCCTGTGCGCCCTCTAGGCGATCGCGTGAACTCTTTCACACCCTCTGACATGTGCTCGATCTAGATACTTCCGTCAATTGCAGGAGATCTCCGACTCTGTTGGAGAAGCACAATGGGATGACGTTGATGTGGGGCTAGCCCTTCAAAGGAACAGGGATGTCCAGACTCAACTTGAGCGCAGGATCGTTACCGGTCGTGCCAGGCAACGCTATGTACGCTACCTCCTTTTCCCTTGCCAGAAACGCTCACTTATGAGTTCAGCTCACCCATTTGTCTGAACCTTGATCAAGACGAAGCGAACGAGAGTTGCATCCTGTGTGAGGGCGAGTTCCTGAGTGGATATATCACACAATGGTAGAATCCGATCGTTGCGGCCCATGCTGGTTCATCGATGCTAACATCATGTGTTTCACAGCGCCCATGTTTTCTGCGAGGTGATAGGCATGATTTTATCAGCGGATTCTTGGCTGATGAGTCACCGATATGCGTAGACTTGTATGGAGACGTTGTTGCGCCACGGCAAGGCCTGTCCAGTGTGCCGGTATGTACATCTCATCTGTCCATCTCTTCCGTGCTTAATGCACCTTGCTACCCCAGTTTTCCTATCGACGTCGACGCACTACAGCGCTTCTCGATACAGACGAAAGATAAGGATAACGCTGTGTCACCCCCGGAGAAGCTTCAAGGCGACGCAATCCCGAAATCGCGCCGAAAGATCGAGTATAACACCGTTGGTTATAGTTTGCTTGCTGAAATCAACACGATGGAAGTGCGCGGTAGCTATGGGACGAAGATCGATACGCTGGTGCGCCACCTCCTGTACTTACAAGTCACGGACGCAGGCACAAAAAGTATCGTGTTCTCGGCCTGGGAGGACTCGCTGCACAGTGCGCATTATCCCGTTTGACACGTATCCGAACCATCGATGACAACACCTCTATGAAATAGTCATCGAACACGCCCTAGCTAGAAACGGTATGTGTTAGTCCATCATTCGTCCTTGCCCTAACTAACATGTTTGGTGTTATTGGGGCATGATCAGGCATTCCGAGCATTCGGATCGACTCGGGAAATCGCAAGCAGGACTCGGCAACTAGGTTTCGCAATGACCCCAACATCCTTGTGTTGCTTCTTCATGGGTATGTCCTAGATCACGCCAAGCTGAACTTGGGGGAATTTGCTGATGATCTTCAAGGGAGCGACAAAATGCAGGGCTGAACGTGACTTGCGCGTCCCGAGTCTTCCTCCTGGAGAGCGTAGTCCACCATTCATTTGAGGTTCAAGGTTCGCTCTCCGACTACTATCAGACTCATCGATCAACTTTACGGTCCAGCAATTGCAAGGATTGACAGATTGGGACAATTGCGTCCGACGGAAGGTATGTCATTTGAAAATCCAAACCACGCGAAGTTTACTAATCGGTCCCAGTTTATTGCTACTACGCCGAAGGCACGTTCATTCACCGGACGATCCCGAGCGACGCGTCCCCACCCTCCATGTATGATCGAATTGCGCTAATGCTGACTTGCTGCAGACACGGTCGAACGAAATATATTGGATCTTGCTGTTCGCCAAGGCTTATCGCTGTACACCACTGACCGTGCTCACGGCACGGTAGACTCGTCAGTACTCGCGCCAGTGGGAGACCAATCGATGATCGTAGACGCACCTGCGAAGAAGAAACAGCAAAAGGGAGATTTCATCTTCAGGTGCGCACCCTTTCACACCCAGGCAGGGCGTTCCCGGCTTCCTGGTGCTTTGCCTGCCTTGGTCCGGGTGGGATGTATCGCTGACGTGGCAACCCGTTCATAATACACCACAGACGGGATGATATGATGTCTATATTGTTTCCACATTTGTGCGAGGATGTGGAGTTTCTGCTTCCGTCCGATGAGGACGTGGAGATGAGGGATCATTCGACTGTGACGGTTCCTGCCAGTGCGGGTCCTTCGTCATACGCCACATCCCCTTCTCGCAGCAGTCGACGTGTCCACGAAAACGCTGTAGCGGGCCCGTCCAGGCTCGGTTAGGAAAGTTACACCTCACCGACTTACCCACTCACCCACCCACCCACCTACCTACAGTCACTAGAATATCGTCATTCCGAGGGCTAATCGTGTATCAACGGAGCGCTGTCCGTTCTGACCGGAGGCAAGCAGATCTTTTCATCGGTACTTTAAAATACAGTGCTGTCAGTGGACTGTAGTGCATGCGTGTCACCGTCGTCTCTATGGTGTCATATGTCATTTAGGCGTATGATAAAGTTATCATCTTCACACTCGGTAGCGAGAAACGATCTCAGACTTGTCAGGCTGCTGCTGGCAGGCCTTTGACGTTGCATGATTAAGACTACAAGCGCCCAATGAGGACTCTACCTCCCGAGTCTCCACCTCCCCCACCCCCTCCTGGAACATGTGTGCTGGCATCACACCCACACACTGGCACACACACGTTCATAAGACACATGAGATCCCGAGAAAGCGATCATCACGATGACGACACCGTACCTGCGCTAGATTCCGTCCTGTTTTCATCACAAAGTCGTCACATTGGAACATTAATGTTGTAGCCTTTTTCTCGTAATCGTGACACACATCTGCCGTTATCGTTTACGTTTCGGTCAAAATGGATGGTGACGCGATTTAATTTGTGATGCAACACCACCGATATGGTGGGAAATACTTTGAGACGCGGACAAAAAGAAACCTGAGGCGTGTGTAATGAGGTTGATAATGAGGGTATGGACGGAAGACGTTCAATGGAGAACTGAGGGCTATGTATGCATGCGACGAGACCGGGTTGAGTGCAACATGGATAAGTAACAGTAAAAAAAAAGAGAAGAGCGAAATAACGAGGAAAGGACGATGCGCAAGTCTGAAATCGAATACATGCTCTGCTCGCCACTCGTCGCGGCTCAGCGCGATCCTCCATCCCAGCTCGCACGCTTACGCTTGTTATCCCCACAGCTTGCCTTGTTCAACACCAGGTCCTGTGGCGACACAGCGCTCATTCCACGGTGGTGCATCCGCTCCCTTGGCACCGGTGCGCTACCGTCGCTGGCACCGCCAACAACTTTCGTCGGCACAGCCGAACTCGCGCACGCCAAGTCTAATGCAAGCCCTCGCCGCGCCTCGGTGTGCACCGCCGTCCCCAAGGTGCCGGTGAGGCTGGAGACACCGCCACCGTTGCCACCCCCAGCTCCGCCGCTCGAGCTGTTCTGGAAGTAATGTAGGTCGAGGAAGGGTAATGCGAATGTGTCACCCGCGTCACCGAGGCCGTGAGGCAGTATGAGTGCAGGTTCGGCTCCATTGCTGCCATTGCCACCGCTGAGGCCAGCGAGGTCGAGAGAGAGGGAGCGGGAAGGCGTCAGTGGCGGTGCCAATGTGTTTGGAAGGAAACGATGTTCCGGGGGAGGGACTGAAAGTGATCGGCTCTGCTGTAAATGCTGTTGTTGCTGCTGTTGCTGTTGTCGTTGTTGATGCTGCTGTTGTGGGAGCGAGTGTTCTGTACGCACAGGTGTGCCCGGTGGGGACTGCTGCACGTCAAGGTCAAGAATTTCCTCAGGTACCACGCCAAACCCATTCTGCCCCTGTGGCAGTGGTAACCGAGGACGAGGCCGACACGAGGGCTTACGCTCGACAGCGTCCATTGGAGTGTCATGGTCAACCTCCGGCTCCCCATCGTTGAGGTTGATGGCGGCGAGCTCAATCTCGTCGATTCCCGGGAGTGCGGGTGTGTGCATCTGCAAGGGATGTAGGGCAAGCCCAAGTCCTGCGGCGGTACCAGCAGCGCCGAATCCGAACCCGGGGCCATAGTCCACTGAGACGGGAGGCTGGTGGGTACGGGAGCCAAAGATGAGGTCACCAGCGTAGCTCGAATGATGCGTCACTCCGTGGAAGGCGCTGCTTGGCATCATCTCAGGATCGCTGAATGTGCTGAGCCCGTCATGCTCTGGGCCAGCCTCGGAGGCAAAGTCGTGGGCAAGTGAGGGAGGAAAAAGGTCATAACGGTCGAGGACACCATGGCTCAGGTGATTAAAGGCAAAAGGGGAGTTTGGGGAGGGAGAGACGCAACCAAAGTACGACGGCGAGCTAGAGGTAGCCGTCGACTGGTCAAGTCGGGGATTTGCCGAAAGCCAGTCTGTGGGACCCCAGGCAGATTTGCCGATCATGGTCATGCCGTTGGACCCAAGGCCACGCCGCGTGAAAGGAGAATCGAAAAAAAACTCGTGTGAAGAGGATGCGGGTGAAGCAGCCGTGTTGCCGGTGGACCAGGTAGCAGTCGAGTGCATTGGGGTATCGAGAGCAGACCAAGTGTGGGAGTGAGAGGAATCAGTCACGTCGGAGTGGGACGCGCTGGGGAGGATGTCGGAGATGGCCAAGGAATCGGTGGTGGAGGGGATGCCAACTTCACGAAAGGGCTCGAGGCTCTGCTGTTGGCGCATCTCTGAAACGATGTGTCTCATGGGCTCCGGGTGACTCGACCGTTTGGCAGTATACTTTGGCACGTATTCGTCGTCGTCGTCGTCAGCGGAACTTTCCTCCTCCTCGGAGGCGTTCGGACTTAGGGGGACACTCTTCGTTCCGCCCCGTAGAAAACCCTGGGTGGTATAACGTCGCTTGCGGCGAGCAGGACCAGTTTCACGGGATGCATGAAGGTGCTCGTCGGTGACGGCACGCGACGCAATGGAGAGCTTTTTCTTCGCAGAGTTGCGTGGCTTGTATCCTGCCGCCTGGTAGAGATCGGGGAAAGCGTTGCGGAAGCGGTCGCGCAGATCGGTGGAGCGGCGGTTCTGCTCCTGGAAGATTGGGTCTTTGACGATGGTGGCCCAAACAGTGCCGTGCTTATCGTAACCGGCCTTGAGGGCACGGTCCTCCTCTTCGGTGAAGGGGCGACGCTTCTTGCTGCGCGTCTTCTCAAAGATGGAGGTTCCATCTGGCAAGGCGGAGCGGACCTTGGAAGAAAGGTGTGTTTTAGCATTTGGATAGTGTTGCTTGTACGCGTCCGGGAAGTAAGTGCGGAAGCTGGAGGATCAAGGGTGAGGAGGGGTACAACTTTCGACAGTATGTGTATGAGTCACTGACCGATCTTTGAGATCTACGGGGGAGCGGTTGTCGAAATGTAAGGAAGGATCATTCAAGATCGCTTTCCAGTTGCCCACGCCATGCTGTCAGAGAAGATGATAAGCACGCGTTACCCCAGAGTAGGATGACGAAAGGGAGGGCAGGGCACTTACGCGATTGCAGCCCTCGACGAGCATTTGGGTCTCTTCAATGGTCCACTTCTTGCGAGCCTTTTTCTCGGGAGGTGCAGGGCTTGTGAGCCGACGGACCTTGCCACGACGCTCATCGGAGGGAGAGGGTAGGCTTGTGTCATCGCGAAACTTGAATGCAGGGACCTCACGCTCGGAAGCGGGGGTTGCAAGGGAGACGCGGCGTTGCTTTGGTGCGGAGGAAGAGGAAAAGGGAGCAGAGAAAGAGAAGGAGGAAGTGTGAGTTGTGACGGCGGTGGCCATTGTGAGATGGGGTGGCGGAGAGGAGGGACGGAGAGGCTTTATGTCTTTGTGGAGAGATGGACACGCGTGTTGGCCTGACGTGCTTGCAACTCACCCTCGATCGCCCCAAGTACAGCTTCGACGCCTCGTTGCATCCATCATCCCTCCACTTGCTCAAAATTTGGCCATCTCAGTCCCCCTCTTCGAGCCCGCCATATTCTAGAGCAGCCCACAACGCATCCAACACATTGTCACCTCACAGCCTCATAGACCGACTCATTACAATTCCATTACGGAAACCGGTCGCCTACGATGAAACGAGCAATTCTGGGGCAATACTTTCCGCCACTCCGTCCAACTTCTTCTTCCAACCTTCTAGCCTATCTGCGAGCTTGCCTATCTGTCCGCGAGATAGCACACGCGGCTGTACCCATGTAATTACTGCCTTTTGGTCGACCTGGTCGATTGAACCCCGGATCAGCTTCAAGCTTTAACCCCCTTAGTCAGCATTTAATACTCGAGATAGCAGACCAAAACAAAACAAGTCACCTTAGCGCTTTCATGATAAGGTGCTCGACCTCATCCAGCGGTAGTCTGGTCTCCTCGGAAATAGTCTGGAATGACATCGTCCGGTCGTAGGCATCTCGTGCGAAGACCGATTCGATCAATGCCATGAGGCAGATCTTCTGCCGCAGGAACGGATAGTTTCCCAGCAATATGGGCTGAGGTTACGATCATCACACATGTCCCTCAGATCTCGCCTTCCGCCTCGAGGGGGTGATGGCGTACCTCCTGCCCGAAAAGAGGGCTCTGTGCTTCGAATTTACCGATATTACCTTCATTGAATGTGAAGAGAAGCTTCTTGATCCATTCATGAGGAGTACCGTCCAACGAGTCCAAGATGGGGTGCATTAGCTACGCAACACCAATTCACCACCCACGAAAAACGCCGCAAAGATAAGCGCTGTTCTGGGCTCACAGTCAGCTGAGCGACATACCAACTCGCCAAAGTTATAGATCGTTTCAGCCAGAAAGGCTGAGAGTGCCAGATCATGTGCACGTAAGAGACGTTCGTCCTGTGACATATCCTTCTCCAGGTCGACGCAAGCAAGGTAAAGCAGCGAGTTCCTGTAATACGGTGCATATTCGGCTTTTGCCTGTTCAATTCAACATGTTGAGAGGCGACACAGGAAATTTCAACGTTACAAGTCAAACGCACCTTGTAATAGTCAGCAGCGACGCGATAGTATGCGCCGTTGACGGAATTCTCGACAGCATCTGTGTTGTCCAAGATCTTACATGCAGCATCAATATCCGTTTTGCTCCCTTCGAGATCACCGAATAATAATTTTGCGTGGGCAAGCGTGGAAAGAACCAAGACGTGTGCATCCGGGGACTTGTCCTTGGCTATGCGAGAGAGCAAGTCCGTCAAGAATTCAAGGTGTTGAGCGGGGTCTGCAGGCCCGGAAGCAATCAATGAGTAGTACGAAAGGAGTAGGCAGTAAAGAGAGCGTACTGTCTATATCTTGCGAAATCTTGATACCCATCTCCGCAAGCCTTAACGGGTTTAGACGCTCTTCAAAATCAAGCACGAAGCGCGTATACACGTCGACGCGATACGGTTTTGCAAGAGCATGATCAAAGAACTCGTCGACATTTTGAGTCAGCTGATGCCATAGTCTGTACACAATTGCCTATCACGTCAGGAAGCCGTCAGGGGGGGGGACAGATGGGGTGTGCATGCGCACTTGCGTGAGTACAAGTTCTGGAAGGACTCAAAAAAAGGGTGGAGGTCGGAGGGAGTTGAAGAGATAGCGGTTGTAAGATATTCCTCGACGTCGAGTTTCTGAGGTCTTGGCCTATCGGACGAGGACTGCGCGGAGGACGACATGGGACTAGACGAACGAGTGAGTGCTCGACGTGACGCGTCGCCTGCCTCTGCTTTTATTTGTCATTGTGTGTCGCTCGGACGCGGACGGCCATCCATCCAGTCCTGTCCTCAGCAACAGCGTTGTTTTTATTTCCAGAAAACAGGCTGTGTTAGTTGTCCGAGTAGATTTAGGTGTCGATTGAGTGCGACTCGCTGTGAACGCGCACGGCCCGGCCTGAGAGAGGCTGAGCAACTGGCTGAGCTTGCTCGGCGCACTCGGCGCACTCTGGGCGCCCTGTGACTGCCAGTCCAGTGCTCGCACACAGTCAACCATCATGTGCGCCCTGCTCCTTCGTCTGCCCTTCGATATCCTAGACCATCTCGTTGAGACTCTCGAGAACCCAGATCTCCTCTCCCTTGCGCTGTCATGCTCGACATGGAAGAACATCATCATTCCCTATCACCTCGAATACCGCGAGATATCTCTGTCTGTAGATCACCATTCCATTTGGAGGCACCTCGCAGAGCGACCAAGCCTCGCCGCTAACGTTCGAAGACTTGTCATCACAGAACCCGACTGCTACCACCCTACCTTGTCCTTCATGCCTGTAAATTGCTTCCGATGGCAGGTCCCGGCCACCCTGGTACAACCCTCATCAGGTGACACATCGTCCCTGGAACAACAACGGGAGTATCCTTTGAGAGCATTACGAAATATGAGACTACTCAAGACACTCCAATTCGAAAATATATCGCGGTGGTCTCAAGGATCACCAGACACACTCTCACTCATTCTCACCCATATACCCTTCGTAGAGAATTTAGTACTGAGGTCGAGATCCCGTGGTGTTGAAATCGAGGGCAGCTTCAAATTTGTTCAGGTAAGCACATCTGAAGTGTCCTGAGACGCCTCGCCCATCCGATCAATCGCAGTCGGTTTGGAAGTTTCCCAACCTCAAGTCTGCCGTGTTAACTGGGCTGCCTTGGGATAGAAGATATGTCTATCCCCTTCGTTCTGCCCTGATATCCTCCTCGGAACTGCAGGTGACTTTGTCCCGCCTTTCATATGTATCGCGAGCGGCGCATCTTTACGTTGAAATCCCAACAGGTCCTTCATTTGCCACATTTCGTCGGCTACAATTCCGACATTGCCTCCATGCTGGACGACTGTCGATTCCCATCCCTCGTCGAACTCAATCTGGGCTGGGGATGGACGTTTGACACATACCAATACGCGCAGCGCTTCCTAGAAACACACTCGACCATCGAGAGTCTGACGTGGTCTTGCGCGTACAGCGTCACCCTTAAACAAGGCTCGCTGCCCAACCTGAAGCACCTCTCTGTCTCCCACCTCTCCTTCGTGCGAGCGCTGAGCGCAGCTCGCGGACCAGACGACTCAAAGCTCAGCCTCGAGACGCTCGGAGACCTCTTCCTCTTCTCGGTCGACCTCCCCACGGACCTGCAAGACGTCGACGGTACCTCTGTCCGCAAGCTATCAATCAAGTTCTGCGACAGTCTTTCCACCCTCCGCGCCATCGCCACCTTCTTCCCTGCCGTCACACACCTGAGTATTCATGGGAGCGTGTTCATACGACCCAAGTCGC
>WNFO01002089.1_pt1 | contig 16304 bp, 13 predicted proteins | sample 5400251 | NCBI WGS metagenome assembly WNFO01 (sample SAMN13153354, study PRJNA577476) | soil metagenome | isolation source: 100 cm saprolite under Madrone tree | place: USA:California | collected 2016-06-14 | reverse complement strand
CTTCGGTTCCATACAGATACAGTGCTTGCATGAATAAAGCGCGTACTCTTTTCCTTCAGACTGGCGCTCACTCGGACTGTGCTAAGTGAGAGATCTTAATGGCTCAGTTGTACTTGTACACACCACATTGTTGTTACCCCTTATCTGTATCATATTACTATGTATATGCACCGCTAAATGCCAAACAGTAGCCACACTGTAGCCATGGTATCTGTTCACTACGGCAAGAGCGCTGCTTGACCATTGAGCTGTAGTTAACTGGACACAGGTGTCAAACTCTCATCTATCTAGTCTGGGTAAGAGATTTCTTACGATGAGCAACAATCTGGGTCAAAATGGATTGCATCTTGTCCCAGAGGGCATCGTAGGGGTCTCATAGCCATGTGTCGCGAGCTTGAGTGGCTCCTCGAGCTGCCAAGTGTAAGCGCAGTACGTTCATAAGGCTAAGAAGTCAGAACGCCATTCTCTGGTCGGGCTGCCAGTGGACAGACAGTCCAAATTCGGAGGCACGGATCTTCCACCGTGGGATCTCGGGCTGGGATTGAAAGACGATGTGCCAATATGTGCGTCCTACCGCCGTCACCGCATACAATGCACTCTTTTGTCCAAATAAACCCATGGGAAATAGTTAAACTTTTCCCAGGAAATGACCATTTCTAAGGATTTCCCGTGCGTTTTCCTCCCAAACTTACAATAAACTCTTCCCCGAGTTTTCCAAGTTGCATTTCATGCAGTGGCCCAGCTGAGGTCACCAGCACTGCCAGGTTGACACCAGAAAGTGCCCAGGTGCAGACCCCCTTCCACATGTTGCATACTGATAGTTAAAGATTTTGAGATAGAAAGAATGAACCGAGGATGCTTTGAAAATGGTGCGAGCCGTGGGATTGCGAATCGGCTGTTTACTATTTACAATACTCTGTGTTGCCGTACACCACCGTTCTGTTTGGAAAACGGTGATCCCATACCTGTTCTGTTCATGATTTAGTTGTTCCTCGCATGGTGACTCTGTGCTTCACAAACTTGTAAATCTCGTCCGGCCACTCCATGATCACGCCGTGAGTCTTCTGCACTACGATGGCGTTACACCACAAACACACAAGTGAACCACGGACATTATGGTTGAGAAGATAGCCAGCCAGTCGCACACACGCCTTCCCCTATTCCACACCGAATGTAATCATACAAGATCAATCCCAGGTAATGTCAACAAATACCACAACTAATATTTCGAAACAAGTTAAGAGGTGATGAAAATAGTACGGAATTACTCGACAAGAAACGTCAATGGGACGGGACTTTGGGAACAGAGGCACTTACCAGTCATTGACCTCCTACGACCCACATCATATCTAGCGTCTCGAGTCCATTCTCGACAGAAATGGTGATAGGGTGACCTGAGAGCTCTCGCGTGGCAACGAACTGCCCAATGCTTTCCTGGAAAGGTCCCGATGGCTCAAGCCCCTCCACGAAAATATTCTGCAGGCTGGGCAACACTTCTGTCCCGACGATTTCTTGCAGGGAAGCCGCGATACCTGGCGCAAAGTGCTTGGATAGATAGAGATTCTTCACCGCGGGAAATGGAAGTAGGAGTTCCAACCATAGGTTGTTCTCGATGGCATCATTCTCCCAAACAAGTTGCTGGTATCGATGCTTGATGTAGAGGTTCTCTATCATGGAAAGGGGAGGCAAACAGGAGTTACAGACCTGCGCGACGGATGAAAGCTGCCGATCTGGTTCTCCGCATAAGATTATTATCTCAGGATGTGTGAGACTGAGACGGGAAGGGTATTTGACGCTGGCGGTGTTATAACCGAATTCCACATGTGCATCGCGGCAATCCCCGAGTATTGATGTACGACTGATGAATTGGGCGAGTCGTGGACCGTCAAAATTGATTTGATCGAAAAACGTTATCAACGAGTTATCGAGTTGAGGGGCGTCGATGTAGGTCACGAGGTCCTCTAAATATTCGATAACCCCTTCGAAAACAAAATATTCGAGAGCGGGGATGACAGAACGTTTTGGTGGAGGCGGACGTCGGCTTTCCCAGCCAGGGCGGGATTGAGGGGATCGGAACAGAAGGGCAAGTTCTTCGAGGCTAGACAACACGGAGAGGAGAGCGGCCATTGCCTCGGGTGAAATATACCCGGAATGAGGGATATCATAAAGGCGGAGGTAGACAAGGTGAGTAGCGGACAAAAGCAGTTTCGGCAATCCCGGAAATGGAATGCCATTCAACCAGAAGAATCGCAAATGAGGGGCAGATCCACCCAAGAACGAATCGGGAACGACCGGTGGTGCTTTACCATTTGAGAAGAGCTGCAACTTTGTCAGCTGCGGGAATGGCACCTGCATCGCGACCAAGACTTTTCCCCATTGCCAATCCGCAAGGCCCGCGAGGGTGACTTGACATACACGATTGGCCTGCCCAAGTGCCACAATAATGTCATCCGCGCCTGATGATAAGGATATATGGCCATCGATGACGAGAGGCAAGGCCGGCCAGATGTTCAGTGTGTCCTTTGCCGGTGTTTTAGGTTTACAAACTAGTCGCAGATTCAAGCGACGTGGTGATCCAAAGACAATGCTTCTCCATCGTCGGGACACATGAACTAGCAATTGCCATGCCTCTATCTCCGTTTTGCTTTCATATGATGGATTTTTATTCACATAAAAATAAAATATTTCTAGTAGGACGTCATCAGGGAGTACGTCGATTCGTATCACCTGGTCTACATCACATCAAGTCAGTCTGCAGTCATTGCAGGACATTGCATAAGGAAAACATACGTCGACCTGGTTTGACTCGTTCCTTCAGAGTCCGGCGACGATTATCTGCCATCTGCAAGCCTTCAAAACAGTGATCTAGGAAATGGTGGAGAGGCGGTGCTGGAGGATGGCAGGGAAACCGGATGACGGGCACGCTTTCAAGTAGGGCTATTTGAGACTTTATTAGTTGTTTTACCAATGCTGCATGTAGTTCCTCTTGACATACCGCTGAGAGCTGATCAATGAGGATTCGGTGTTGGGAAGAGGGGGATGCCTTGAGATCTTTGATTGACGCCTGCTTGGACCAGCAAGGGATAATACTGTAGGTGCGAGGCGGCCGATTGGTGAGGGAGGGAAAAATGCGAGAGTAAAGGAGTGGATTGATGGGCGAAAGCGCGACTGGGTCTGCGCCAGTGGGATGAGGTAAACAATGCGGGCGGATGGGCCACCTTGCGACTCGTTTGAGCGGTTTTGGCGCCTGGTGCCGCCCTTTCTGTGAGGTGGCTTCGGTCTGAAGTCGCTGCGTAGGCAAGGTCGAGTGCAACGGGCTGAGTTGTACTGGCGCAAAAGCAATCGCGTGTCTACTCGCTCCCAAGGCGACATTGGTGCTCATGCACTCATGAGGCAGGTAATTTACGTGGCTCCTCTTCACTGTGCGCCCTCTCCTCTTCTCTTTTTCTCTCTCTTCGCCATTTTTGTCTTCTAATGACCTAATCGCATTTCGTTCTCCGGCTAGTTTGGTTGATTTGGCTGATCGAGATGTTGTCGTATAGAGTATTCTCCGTACGCACACTGTATATACGAGTCGACGATGGCCATGGTGATGATGAATAGACAACCGTTAAGGACTTTCCCTGAGGCTATTTGATCTGGATGACGATTGGGCCAGTTCCACCATCATATGGTGGAACAAGTAAGTCATCATTGCTCATTAGTCCTGTACTGACTCTATTCTATCATTGGCTAGGCAGGTTTTCAGAACTAGAGTTGGGTTTCTGTCCTTGTTTCAAACAAAAAAGGAAACCCAACTCTAGTGCCTGTTGGTGGCAATGATGATGATGACTCGAACAATTTCTTCATGTTGGCTCAGGCTTAGGCTACGAGGCACAAAGCTACCATCGCGTCAGAAAGTGTTCAGGTCCAGAACTCCAAATGGCACCCGAAATCCAGATACGGCAACAAACTTCCCGATGGCTTCCTCGACAGGCCCCGATGGGTAGATTTTCTCAAAGCGAAGTCCCGCAAGGCAGGTGGTGGTTGTGTCATTTGTCCCCGGACAAGCTGTTGAATTGAAACAATAGCGCAACACGTGATACAAGTTCAAGGGACAAGTAAAAGTTTTTCGCAGCTGTAAATGGACATAAAAATTCCAGCCGTTGGCTATTCTCCATATCGTCTTGCTAATGAGGTGGCAGAATTTTTGCTCTCGACCGTGTGGAGGTATTCAACCGTGGGGAATGAGCGCCTGAAGGAAGGACGACGAGCAGAGCCGCGCAAGGGAGGAAAAGCTGCTAATCTGACCGACAGCATGAGATACTCGAGCCGGAGAAGACTCCGCTGAGCACCCGTGCAAATAAGACACGAACGTGCCATTCGGAAAAGACCACATACAGTATTGCCTGTGCACTGGCATGGATCAAGAATGGGACTGACGAACTGGGTGAGCTGTGGAGTGTCGAAAATGAGCTGATGGAAGAAGTATATGGACAATTGGCTGGGTAGAGGGGCACCGATCCTCCAAATCTTCGACGATCTCTTTGAACAGAAAAGACGTGAGAGCAGAGGAAGGACCAAGCATGTGGACCGAGGGGGACGTCTGCTCCTACGGCTTGGGAAAGATGGAAGAGATTCAAACCTCGTCAATGCAGAGAAGTAAGTGACGGTGCAGATCCACCTAAAATCGTATCAGGAGCAAGAGTGCCAGGAATGGGCTCTGCATCGGTGCCAGTGCACTTGGAATATACGAGAGTCAGATTTTGAATATGCGGTCAATGTGCTCGCGTGCCGCAAGGATGTTATGCTTTTCGGTACACAAGTATGTTAGCTATAGTCATGATTTATTGATACATCTAGTCTTTCACTCCGAATAACCCCTCTACGCGCTCCAATATATCGCCTTTTGCCCAGTCTTTAACCCAACCCAGCCGACTCCGTCGCTTCTCCGGCTCCAAATCAAAACAGACTGGGGGCAAGATTACATGACCCGTCCGTTGCTGCCAGTACAGACTGACATCACGGACAACCCCATGCTCCCCTTGAATTACCAGAGCCTCGAACAACTTGCGTCCGCGTTCATCAGCAATAACGCTAGATGGACCACGCAAATCTGGCCATATATTCGCCGCGACATGGTGCACCGCCATCCACCGTACAAATCCCTCAATGGGTACGCGTGCGCGGCGGCCCACAAGAAGGCTGAGCATCGCACCCACGATCTGCGGTACTTGTTCCGCAGGCCACAGAAACGCCCCAGCGGTTTCACCGATGACGTGCTCGGCCGGCGTGCGCACCGTACCGAGGATGTGCGCGGTATCGTCATACAGCAATTTGCGGTAGTCAGGTGCGTAACGCTGTGCGAGTGGGGGGAGCAGCAATGTAGCGAAGAGCTCGTGTCCGAAGGACGTGGCGTCATACAGTGCGACGAAATCCGTGTAGAATTGGAAGAACGGTGTTCCGGAACCAAGAAATCGAGCAGCAGCCATCTCAAGACTATCTTGCTCGTCCGTGGGGGCCGATGCGGAAAGGCCGTTCGGGGACGCACTGAGTATAAGGGGGAGAAGAAGCGTTTCCATGAGTTCGCCCGTCACGCTGTCCCGGAATACTTCTTCGCGGCCTTCGCCACTTGCGGACAGGGCACCTTGAGCCTGCCCATGTTCAAGCATGAAGATTTTCATGCAGCTAAATGTAACCTCAGCACGGTTCATCGCAAAAGTTCGTGTCCCATTTGCAAGCATAGTCTCGCGCACAACGCGCGTTAGAATGAGTGTGGCCCGAACTACGTCCGTCTCGCTCGCATCCCAGTCCGAAGGTAGGTGTTGCCACACCGGAGATGTGCCAGAACGCAGAAGGTGATCCAAGGGTAGAAGTGGCCAGTCGCGTGTAAATAAGAATGAGAAGCCGCGGGTGGACGGGAGACGTTGTGTTGTTGCGAGATTGAGAGACTGAGGTGTAGGAAACAGCGGCGCGATACGCACGCGCTGAGTTTCCTCGTTCGGCTCTTCTCCGTCATCGACGTGCGGCACGAGGTCGTAGACGAGAAATGGCTTGAGAATGCGGAGTCCACCACGAGACCATACATCAGAAGGAACACCCCAGCCGCACTCGGCGAGACACTGCTCGTCGATCGAGTTGACGATAGCGTCAAGCATGCCGCGTGCAGCGTCCTCGTCACCCGGAAGGAAACGCATAATGGTAGTGCCGAGTTGGGCGAGCCAGAGACCACGCGTTGTACCTGGGAGGCGACGCGAAAGCCACGCGTAGTTTGTGATAAACGAAACCAAGGGACGCAGGAAAGGTCGAGAATGTGGAGGGATGTTGGACAGTTCGGAAAGGAGCGAACCAGTAATGACGTGTATTGCTAGCATGCCAAGGAGGGAGAATGGAAGCCGGAAGGGTGGCTCGGTGAGCGGTTCGTAGTCCAGCGAGAGGCAAGCTAGCCAAAGGCGAATTGCAGCACTGAGGACCAAAGCGGCTTCTGCCACCTCACGATAGAATGCGAGACTCCTGCAGGTGTCATAGCCAGAGGTTATCTCACTTAGCGAGCGCTTCAGCGAGGACACCGCACCCAGGACGACCTCCTTCTCTACCTTGCCATCGAAAGCGGGTCTCAAGCGCGCTATCGAGGTTTCCCTCTCACCAGCACCCCCACGCACGCCGTTATGCCGTGCGCCTTCCAGCCACGCAGCCTCTATATCCCACAATGCCACCCATGTACCCCAGTCCGACGTATCTTCGGTAAGCTTGTGGGAAACGTTGGCAAGATCTGATATCCAACCCCAGCCTGAGACTTGACTCCAAAGTACGTCGTGCGGTGGCGTCGTTCGGTGGGGATCAGAAGCACAAGTTATCCAGGCTGCCAGCAGTGAAACGTAGCTGGATAACAACGGACGTGAGTCGCATTCGGGCGTGAGAATATAAGAAGTGAGGTGAGCAAGGGGTTCGGCAGCAGTTGTCGCAATATGGGCATACAGGCCATATCGAGCGAACGTAGTGTATAACTGCAGGGTTTGAATCAGGAGGTTCGTAGCGAGCGGAAGCGGATAGGGTGATGAGATTGGAGAAGGCGTTAGGAAACGCAGCAGTGCGTCTGCGGGGTCGAGCAATCTGGACGCCGATACCCGGGAAGCCGAGGCAAGCGTAGTGAGAAGGTGGATAGCGGCCGGTACAGGTGGGGACGAATTGTCCGACGGTGGAATAGGTGTTAAAATAAACACACGAAGCACGTTAGCAACCAGTGAAGGTGTGCATACGATTTCATCCGCGATGGCGTTGCTATGCATCGCAAGTCGTTGGAGTACGGCCAAAAGTTGCACAAGCGAGAGGTGTGGGAGGTCTACCGCGCCGAGAATTGTCGCTATTTGTGGGAGGAAGAACCGCAACTGAAGAGACGATATGACATCACCCTTTGAAGAGCCTTCGCCTTCCTGATCTATGGGGACCTCGGGAGGGCCGTCCTGAAGCTCTGCACCTCCGGAACCCATCAACTCCTCGTCCCACCTGACGAGACCTTCCCATAGGACTTCCACCGCCCTCGAACCGAGGCTACCTCTCTCGGTCATGGCTTCCGCGCCAGCGGCAACGGCCCTCTTCCGGACTTCTTCTTCCTTTCCGCGTAACACTTCCATTCCCTTTGCGTCTCCCGACTTGCACTGCCGCATGCCGGCGAGTCTCCGCACGATACCTGCAACAATACCGAACATAGCAACGCGTTGCGCAGGGACGGTTGAGCGTATAAGGAGGAAAACGTCATCAAGCGTATAACCAGCCCGTGCGCCTTCTGCGTGGTGATGAAGTCCTAAGTGCGTTGGCAGGCTGATGGACAATTCCGCAGGTATGGGCGCGCCGTGGAGGTCGAAGCGTAGAGTAGGGGCGGTAGTGTCTGATAAGGGTGTGGACTCGATCCAGGCGAGGGATGGATCACCAGCGGGAAAAGAGGGGAAAAAACGGCGCCTGATGTCTTCGGGCGTACCCTCCTCCAGGGGTCTGTCTGGAGTGACAGACGATGAAGCAGCGGAAGGGTCCGCGTTGGGTGCAACAACTTCTGACTGTGGCTCAGAAGCGCTGGTCGGTTTAATAGAGCCCGGAGCATGGCCTTTCCATTGGCCTAGAGACACTGCAATGTCGTCTCCTGATGGAGGGAGGAGCGCAAGCGGCTTTCTTCGCGGTGACGGAGGGGCAGATTCATAGACATGAACATCGGCAGGTGTGACATCCGCGAAACGCAGTTTGCGATTTGCATTCGTTGGGGTGGATGGGCGTGTGCTAGCTCTGGAAAGAATTGGGGATGGGGATGGAGGCCCTAACGGCGGTTTGCCTGAAGTCGAACGTCGGCTGAGTGTACAACATGAATGAAAGACGAGTCAGCGTACCCGTCAGTGCGGTGCGCACTGCTTTCGGAATGTCAGGTCTGCAAATACGAGAGTGAGAATATACGAACCTGGGGGAACAGCTTGCTTTTCATGGGCCTCCCGGGCCATCCGTGCTCTCCTTAGCACATCACCTATATTCTTGCCGAATTTCTCCTCAATCTCTCTCCGCTCTTGCTCTCTCTCCTCCACAGTCATCGCAGCCACGCGCTTCTCGTTTTCCTCGCTCATTTGCACGCGCCAGTGATCTGTATCAGGTTCTTCCAAAGGTACTTGCTCTTGCATTCTTGGTGCCCGCAGTACGACGGGAGGAATCGCAGCGGCTTGTTGTTGGGACCCTCGGTTCCGGGCAAAGACACTCTTCGATCTATGCTGTGCGGTTGGAAAACCCGTAGTTGACCCATTTGCTTTTGGGGCGGAAGGAGCAGACGTAGGAGAACCAGGCTTCCGCTCAAAAACGGAGCCAACAAGGGGCTTGTGTTCAGACATTATTCTGAGTGTTCTGAGTGTTGGACAGACACAAGCTGTTCAGTGGTCAGTTGCGCACGTGCCTGGTGGTTTGTCGTGTCGAGTCGCCTAACTCACATCGTTTAACTCACGCATCCACCTCCAATCCTTCTATACCAGTGTCGTTAAAGGACGCAAGTCGATTGCCAGCTGCGTAAGTGCCGAGCGCCCGCCACGCTATGAGGTCATGACCGCAGGCGACTTTGTTAAGATGAGGCTCAAGGCAAGTGTGGCCCGTGTGGGCATTAAGCATCGTACGCCTTAGGAATTCTGATTGAAGTTGCGTTCATTTATTCCCTCATACATGTAGAGAGATGTGCATAAATTTATGTTCTTGCTCAGAATTCACAAATGAGATGTGAGAGGTCCGCCGTGTCGAAAATTGTCATTATTTGAGGAAAAACTGCAACTGACGAGATGATTTGACCTCACCAGCCTCACCCTCTGTAGAGCGCTCGCTTTCCTGTTCCGTGCAGACCATACTCGGAGGATTGTTCTGAATCTCAGTGCTCCCCGAGTCGTACTAGTAATTAAGCTTAATCAAGTTATTTATCACCGGCAGCTCCTCTCTCCATCGCTCTCCAACCGAGGTAACCTCGCTCGGCCATTGCTTCTGCGCCAGCGGCTACTAGTGCATTGGCCTCCTTTCGACACCCTCTCCCTTTCCATGCTAATTTTACACTCCCTTGACTCGCTCGACGCCGCAGAAAAAGCCACTTGACACCGGCGGGGCCGGACCGGCAGCCTTGGTGAGAACATAGTCCGAACAAAATACGTCTCATCTGTCTGGCATGACAACCCGACCCCGCTGTCGCCCTAGCTCACAAGCAGGAATGCTCATCACACAGCTTCAGAACCAACTGAATTTATCGAAACCCCAAACCTCTACATGGCACAACCGTCCCACCGTTCCGCATAATGGTGTAAGGATTCGGAGTCATGCTCGGAACGGAACGGATCTCCCGCCTCACGTCTTTCAAGGCATTGCTTCCCTCTCATTACCTCCCGTCAGCGCCAATTCAACCACCTCCTTGTCAGCTAGCGACGCAAGACGACCCGAACGCATTCCAATACAATTCCCGCCCTCACCCCCCCCTGTTTTCTTTCCATCTCTCACTCTGTGCTATCAAGCAACTTCAGACTAAACTTCAAACAACACACAACCACCGTTAAACTGCAGCTGTATGCTTACTTCTCTATTCAGTTTTAGTCTCTCGACTTGTACTAAACTTTATATTTCTATACAATCTCGAACACCACGTATAGCTACTCTTGTATGACGAGCGAGGCAAGCCATTGGTTCTAATCCCAGCGTGTGTCCCTCTTTTCCTCTATTTTCCTTATGTGTTCTCTCTTCTCGGCACTCGTCGTGTGGAACTGCTGTTCACATCATCTCGGGCGACATCCCACACACACTGTCCCAGTCTGTTTCCTTTTCTCTCCCACTACCCCCCTTTATTAGGTCAACGCTTCATCCGTGCGGCAACCGGCTTAGCTACAATGGCCGAATTCTCCGATTATCACGCAACAAACGCCACTTCCTATCTCACCCGATGAGTACTGTACCCGAACAACGGCACTAAAACCAACCCTGTAATTTATAATTACACTGATGAGCTTTGCCTACACCCCACCGAACACCGTGAACATCCGGACGACATATTGTATACTTTAGTCGTGAAGGATGTCGTTGATGAGAAGAAAGCTAGCCAATTGGCTTGGATGCTCCTGGAAACTTGCCAGACTCCCCGATGAGGCATGCCGCCAGTCGTCACTGTGAGAAGACTACAATATAATCCAATTCAGTCGGCTAAATACTGCAATTTGATTGGTCAGTCAAGAGCAACTGAATTGGATTATATTGTAGTCTGCTGACTCTGCCCGCAGTGCGTCCAGGTATGTTAGCAGCTACCACATAGTACTACAGTACCTGGTTTGCTACTACGTCTCCTTTGCCCAGTTGGCTCGGACGACCAAGGAAGGCAATGAAAAGGACTTGCTGCGTGGAGTTTGCCGAAGGAAGGAGGCCTAACTCACAAAGGCCCAGTGCACAGCGCCATTGCATGCGCTCAGGGGATTTGCGCCATTTTCTTGATAAGCTACATAGCAGTCGATTAAGCTAGTAGGTCTCGTAATCAATGTGCTAAGCTCTTTTACACACGACTGACATAGCCCGAGTCCAAGGGTCACAAGTCGATGGCCCGTACGACACCCCTTGAAGTGTGTGCATTGCAGTCTTTTTTCTTCACGATCCCCAAGGTAATGGCGTCATGAGATGGCACAGTGGTGACTCACACCCGAGTCACTGACTTTGTACACTGACTATTACTGACCGTATTGTCGATACTCAGTAGTACGTACAATCGTACGTGGATTTGGATACAGTGACAGTTGTACAACCCATCTGACACCTCATCGGCCTCGTCGGCCGGGCCTTGTGCGCACTGCTCAGTCGAAATTCAGTGGACTCGCAGTCATCTTCGGCTCGGACCTTCACTGGCAGGCCCTCTTAGCGAAGACTTTTGGGCGTCCCGACATGGCAGTGCGCATAAATGACTTACTGTAACTTAGTCAGTGCACAGATGTAATCAAAGTGGACCAATTGGCGATCGTTACACACTGGGAAGACTACAATATAATCCAATTCAGTCGGCTGAATACTGCAATTTGATTGGTCAGTCAGGAACAACTGAATTGGATTATATTGTAGTCTGCCCGCAGTGACAGCAGCACTAGCACTAGGTCATGGCCGCGTCGGACATCTCGGGTGCTTGTCTCAAATTTTCAAACACTATCAAAGGTCCACGAATATATTGCAAAATAACTGAATTGCACCGGTTGGCACCGACTGGGCTATAAAATGAGCTGGTCTGATCCTTGCTGGTCTTCACAAGTCTCGTATTCCCTGACTTCTACCTGTCTATTTTTCACGAAACGCCATGATCTTCACCTCTCTCGCGCTGCTCAGCGGAATGGTTCTATTCTCTTCTGCTGCCCCCTTGTTCCATGACCGTTACTACTCGCCCACCGAGGTCATCCATATTGTCAATGTCAGCAATGACACTGCAGGCCTCATTTTTGATCCGTCCTACATCGTAAGCCAACCATGCAGTTCACTATATTCCCCTTGTGCTGACAATTCTCTCTTCTAGACCGCCGAAGCTGGAGAGCGCGTCTCGTTTGTTTTCCATCAAAAGAACCACACTGTGACCCAGTCCAGCTTTGATGCACCATGCACGCCTCTTGTTGGCGGAATCGACACTGGCTTGTGCGTCCCATCTCTCTAAATATTCTCACACGCCATGTTTTCTGATGTGTCTTCGCATCCCATAGTAATAACCCTGTTGTACCAGGATCTTCTTTGCTCCCAGTCGTGGATTTCGTTGTTGATAATGTACGCGTTCCCTTGGACGATTTCACACCGCATGATTGAACTAATTTTCGTTTCTGATTGTTTACTTGCTAGACAAAGCCCATCTGGATCCATTGTCGGCAGGCTGAAAATACTGCGGCCAGCCACTGCGGCCAGGGAATGGTATTCGCAGTGAATCCTGGGCCATATGGGAGCAACAACACGTTCGATGAGTTCAAGGCAAAGGCGTTGGTCATAGGAAAGCAGTTGGCATCCGACAGCACAAAGTATTAGGCTCGCCTTCGACTTGAACTTTGGCCTCTACCTCAAGTAAGGACGAAGCGATAGTCTTGAACATCGATGATTGCTTTCGGCATGGTTGTTAGCGTGAGGGCGTGACAGGGAGAGGGTTATGAACCTTACGAACTTTCTCTTAGATTGGACTCTTGATTGGACTTTAGACTGGATTATTGATTGGACTTTACATTGGACTTTATTCATGAGTTAGATTGGACAATTGCAGTATACCTCAGTATTGCCGCATGAATTTATCGCTTTCACTTTTCTCCTCGTGTGATGTGCAGAATGACTAACTTTGATCTTGCTACAACTAATCAAAGTGGCTTGGGGTCCGGGATTGGAGCCGTGGCCCTAGGTATGTCATTTCTCATCTTTGTCCCACCACTGCCAGTGCACAGGCAAGCTTAAACAGAACTCAACACAATATATCGACAGTGAGATTTATTCTTACCCGTATGCACTAAGAAAGCTGAGGGTCAGGTGTTCCGTCACCTTACCGTTCCTTTCTTTTCCTCCCAGGTGAGCTAGCATCGGAGAATATGCGTGTTTGGATTCCTATGCCACACCACCTGCGGCCTCTTTGATCGACAATGAGTTTTACACGAATTTTGGTCGCAGCGTTGATCTATTGACCGGAGTATCAGTATCTTCCCGTGGTAGCATACTGGTATTATGTGGTATTGCAGTGGTATTGCCTCAATGATAGCGCAACATAATTTAGACCGATGCTGTTGCGGTACGGCGATGACGAGTATATCAACGAACCAAGAATACGCCCCGTAATACCAGGACCGACTCTGGCTTCGACGCGCACACCGTGAGACGTCGTAAAACGCAGGTCTATGGGTGAGATATCATCGGAATATAAATTCTTCTACCCCCGGCGTTCAGCCGCGTTCTCGGAACGTGGGCTTCGGTCACATCCGAGACACGTGGCTTGTTGGTGCTTACAAATGCCGCGTGGGTGGTTGCGGAATTAGGCTGACTCGGAACATGCGACGGTGACTCGGACATGACACAGGGTTAAACGACGAGGTACCGTGACGGAATGTGTCCTTCTGTCCCCAAGCATCGTGTACACGCGCACAAGCCGTGGCTAGCTTTGGTCCTCGACATTAGTTCTGCATGAAAACGCTGCCGTCTCATTACCTTTCGGATTTCTTGCACGATCACCAATTTGTCCCAGGAAGGTTGGCATAGCGCCTTGGTATAGCTAGACCGGAGACTAACCTACGCTGTGTCCTCAGTGAAACACACTGCATTGGCGTTACACCTGCCTACCACATGCAGTTACAGTCGTGTCGTTTTTGGCCAACTGAGGGTGGAGTGTGTTCCGTCACTTCCGTGATGGACAAATAAAGGTCTGTCACGATCAATTGCCATGGTGGAATGACTTCGGTCATGAAGTTGCTGTGCCATTACCTTGGCTGTATTAGAGTGGGCTTATTTAATCTGAAGTTATGGACAGAGCACGGCATGGGCGGTCGGAAGCTTTCCTAGGGCGATCATGCTAAGAGCTGGTGTAATAGGGTCCACCACGTCTGCAAGAACTCTTCTTAGAACACACCCCCTTTCAAGGATTACCGAACCTTCTTTTGTCCACCACTGACCTTGTTGATTCCTCATTCCGGGTACATCTCACCTGAGGCAATGGTCACTTGCCTCGCCGCGTTGACAAGGCTCGAAAACCTCAAGCTTAAATTCCATACGCCTCGACCTCTCACTGACCAGGAAAGCCGACGTCCGCCCCCGCTTACACGCTCTGTCCTCCCCGCTCTCAATGTATTGTGGTTCAAAGGTGTCAGCGAGTATTTGGAGGATCTCGTTGCCTGGATCGATGCCCCTCTACTCCACGACTTGGAAATAATTTTCTTTCCATCAGCTTATATCCGATACTCCACGGCTAGCCCAGTTCATCAGTCGTGCACCAGCGCTCGACATACATGATCAAGCCCGTGTGGTCTTTTCTGGTTCGCACGTTAGGGCACCACTTCCGTGGACGTCTAGCAGAGGGCTCAACTTGGGAATATCATGCAGACAGTCAGATCAGCAGCTTTCCTCTGGTGCAGGTCTGTACCGCATCCTTCCCTCAGGCTCTCATTCAAAGTGTGGAACACCTTTACCTCATCGAGAGAGGCTTTTTACCACTTCATAGACAAGACGACATCGAAGACAGCCAATGGCTCGAGCTTTTACGTCCGTTTACTTCTGTGAAGTGTCAATACCTATCGAAGGAATTTACGCCGCGTATTGCATCTTCCCTTCAAGTACTCGTCGGAGGAAATGTGATAGAGGTGTTGCCCTGCAGAATCTCTTCTATGAAGAGCTTCACCTGCACAGGAAGCCATCTGGAAGTTCGCTACCACACGACGGCTCTCCAATTACCCAATCACCATTTCTCACAGGGAGAGGAGCTGAGTGATATAACAGGCGGTCTACGGTAGTTTAGACTTCCACGCGTCCGTGTCTATGGTTTATCGGTGACCTCCGAGTCTACGCTATTCCATTTACACCCAATATCTTCTACTTTCCGCTCGGCATCTCAAAGAACTCGTTATTACCCTGAGACATCAGTCACAGCCGTAATGAGAATCTTATAATATCATGAAATAGAGTTCGATGTTTGCATCGCGCTTAGACCCAACTACTACTACTACCACTGTGAGTTCGGCCATGACCTGAAGTGGGAAGGGATCATATGGGGCTCATTCGTAGATATCTTGCACTAGCCATTAACAGGCGCCAAATACGGTTTTCCGCGCCGTCCTCGCGCGCCCATGAAGCCACGTGGGGCCAGTTTTCATTTTTCCACATGTGCCGTGCCACTGTCGTGCCAGTGTGACTTCTGACCATCGTCCTCGCCGAGGTAGATGCGAAAATCGTCAGATTCGTCACCATTTCTGTAAATAAAGTGCCGCACATATAGTCATTGACTCATTTCCGTGTGCAACGACCACTCGGAAAGATTACAGTCACAGTTTTGAGATCCAGAGCGAGTGATAGTAAGAGGCAAGACAGAGGGTCACTGGTTTGCTTTGTTTCAACGTCGGAGGGTCACAATTCGGTGCAGTACAGTTGCCGCGGGCCGAACAGTCCGTAGTCATTAGAAATTTGTGGCGTTTGTACGGTGTTTGTTTGGGTCGGCCATCATAGCCTCAGGCACTGAGGCACTGGTACAGTAAAGAGTACCGCCATGGCCATCTCGGACATCTCGGCTACTTACACACCGTCATAGTTCAAGAATATTGCAAAACAACCGAATTGCACCGGATCAATTGGCATCGACTGGGCTATAAAATGAGCCCGCCTGATCCTTGCTGGTCCTCACAAGTCCCGTATTCCCTTTCTTGTGTCTACCTGTCTATTTTTCACGAAACACCATGATCTTCACCTCTCTTGCCCTGCTCAGCGGAATGGTTCTGTTCTCTTCTGCCGCCCCCTGGCACCGTGACTACTCGCCCACCGAGGTCACCCATATTGTCAATGTCAGCAATGACACTGCAGGCCTCGTTTTTTATCCCTCCTATGTTGTAAGCAAACAAACCTGTTCAAGTCATCATATTCCCCTTGTGCTGACAATTCTCTCTTCTAGACCGCCAAAGCGGGAGAGCGCGTCTCGTTTGTTTTCCATCAAAAGAACCACACCGTGACTCAGTCCAGCTTTGACGCACCATGCACGCCTCTTGTTGGCGGAATCGACACTGGCTTGTGCGTCCCATCTCTCCAAATATTCTCACACGCCGTGTTTTCTGATGTGTCTTCGCACCCCATAGTAATAACCCCGTTGCACC